>Ga0315289_10004608_pt1 | contig 20506 bp, 12 predicted proteins | sample YL17G11_40_MG_FD_203452 | JGI IMG/M metagenome (GOLD analysis project Ga0315289, IMG submission 203452) | Sediment microbial communities from Yellowstone Lake, YNP, Wyoming, USA - YL17G11_40 | ecosystem: Environmental > Aquatic > Freshwater > Lake > Sediment | place: USA: Wyoming | collected... | reverse complement strand
ACACTCGCGAGCTCTATACTTTCCTACCCACCCCCCCCCCACACACACCCCCCCCCCCACACACACACACACACACACACACACACACACACACACACACACACACACACACACACACACACACAGGCCCGCCAGGCCACCATCCAGCGTGCCCAGGTCGCCCGCGGCTTCTCCTACCTGCTGGGCAAGGCGGACAAGCTGACCTCGGTGGGCGCGCCCGCCGCGCTCCTCGGGTGCGCCTTTCTCGCGCTCGTCGGCGGGGCGTCCCAAATGTACACGAAGCCCGGCTCCAATTAGGTTGTTATGATGATGATGGGTGGCAGAGAGAGAGAGGGGGAGCGAGCGAGAGGCGTGCGGGCGCCAAGCGTGTGATGGAGGGGGGGGGGGGGGGGTGAAAAGAGGGAGTGGCGGGGTGTGGTTTTGTGGTGCGACAGCCTTCGCCCTTTGTCCGTGCCCCCTCCTCTCCTCTCATCCCTTTAGTTCCAGTATGGCGATGTCGGCGAGGGCGGGCCCTCCAGGCGGGAGGTCTCGATGGCGATCAGCGCTTGGCAGCCCTAGCATGTGAGGGACAGCAGGGAGAGTGAGAAAAAAATGGAAAGGGAGGTCCGGCAGAGGGGGGGTCAGGTGGGCGTGCCTGGGGAGTGTGAAAAGAAAAAGCGCTCCCTCTCCTCTCCTTCGTCTCACCGGCGGCACCCCGCACTCGCCCAGGCGGCTGCCGTCCGGGATGACCCGCCCCGCGTACACCAGGCTGAAGTCGGCCGGGCCCGCAGGCGGCGGGCGGGCGGAGGAAGTGCCAGCGGCTGGGCGGCGGCTGGCACCCGCCGCGGCCGCCCCGCCACCGCTCGAAACGCCCCGCCCGAGCCCGCCCGCCCAGAGCGACGCCTTCACGCGGGCGGCCGTCCAGTCCGGGGAGGCGGTCACCCGGTACCGGACGCCCCGGCAGAAGAAGGCCTCAGGGTGGTGGTGGTGGTGGTGGGTGGGTGGGTGAGTAAGGGGGGTGCGCACGGGGCGCTCGCCTTTTTGTCTACCCTCCCCCCTCGCAACCTTCTTCCCGCTCTTCTTTTTTCTCTCCCTCCGTTTTGGCTCTCCCCTCCCCCTCTCTCCTCACCATGTGGCCCATGTCCTTGCGGGGCGGCACGGTCGGCATGCCGTGGAAGGGGAAGTCCATGGTCGGGACCTCCTCGAAGACCTCGGCCTGGACGGGAGAGGAGAGAAAAGAAAAAGGTGGAGAGGTGAGGGGGGAGGGGGGGGGGGGGTCGAAACAGGACAGAGAGAAGAGCCACCCCCCCTTTTCTGCCTCTCATCCTCTTTTTCACCCACCTCCCTGTCCGGCGGGATCGCGCGCCCCGCATCACAGTCCCAGGCGCCTTTACCCATGAGGGCGTCTGAAGTGGAGGCTGCGGCGGTGGGGAGGGTGTCGGCCATGATTGGGGTGGAGCGAGAAAAGAAACAGGGTTACAGTGACATGTTTTCTTTTCTTTCTCTCTCTCCCTTCATTCCGGGCCCCACCCACAACACCGCGCTGTCGCCGTACGTCACGCGAAACGGGTCCCATCCCCCAAAAATCAGGAGGCCGGCCTCCTCCTTGCCGCCCTCCCCAACCACGGCCGCGGCCGCGGCGGCGTTGCGGGGCAGGGGCGGCGCGTCGCCGCCCGGGGCCAGGCGGCCCCACCCCGCCCCTCCTGCCTCATCCCACCACCAGGCATCTCCCCGGGCGACCAGGCCGCCCGCCGCGTCGTAGAACGACCCGCCCCACACCACCATGCCACCACGCAGGGCGGCCGCCACGTGCGAGCAGCGCGGGGCGGGCCAGGGGGCGGCGGGGGCGGGGGCGGGGGCGGGGCCGCCCGGCCCCCCAGCCACCCTCTCCCACCGCCCGCCCCCTCCCTCGCCGCCCAGCCGCAGGCGCCACAGGTCGCTCACCATGCCGCCCCGCTTGGGGGCGCCGCCAAACAGGAGCAGGGTGGCGGTGCCGTCGTCGCCGCCTGGGGAGGCGGGCGGCAGGGCGACCAGGGTGGCTAGGCCCCGGGCGGGCGGGGCGCCGGCGGCCGGGTCGGGGCGCACGGCCACCGTCTCCCAGCGCGGGGGGGGGGGGGGCGCGCCACCACGACCGCCGCCCGTGTGCAGGACCAGCACGGTATCCCCGCACCGGTGCGTGAAGACGACGATGCGACCGTCGGGCAGGGCGGCCGCGGCGTGGCGGGAGGCCGGGCCGCCGGGGAGCGGCGCGGCCGGGTGGGGCGTCCATCGCAGGGGGAGGGCGCGCAGGGCGCCCTCCCCCAGGTCGACGCTCCACAGGTCGTCCAGGACAACCCCGCCATCCCCGCGCGGCCCGGGGTCCCACCCGCCGATCAGCCAGGCCGTGGTGCCGGCGGTCGCGCCCGCGGCCGCCAGGCGAGGGGGCGGGGCGGGGGACGCGCTGGCCAGGCGGGCCACGACCGCGGGCCGCCCCGCCCGCCCCGCCCGTACGAGCAGAGCCTCGCCCGTCGGGGCGCGGGCGGGCGGCGCACTACTGGCCGCATCCTCTGTGTAGCCTCCGACGAGGACGAAGCCGTCCGACGGGAGCGGCAGGGGCAGGGCGGCCCCGCCGGAGCGGGGCAGCAGGGTCGGCGGGAGGCGCGTGGTGAGACTTTGCCAGGACGCGTGCATTTTGGTCACTTTCTCCTCCACACTGGCGCACTTCCTTTACTGAGCGAGGGGTATGCGCTGTCTGAGAGTAGCGGGAATCGGCGTGGAGTGGGACGGTGCGAGGGGGGAGAGAGAGAGAGAGAGGAAGAGCCAGAAGCCGATGCAGAGAGAAATGAGAAATGTGGGAATGGCAACAACTTCTCGCTTTCTCACCGCACAACCTCGGCACCCGCCACCTTAGTGCCCGCCAAGCACTCCTCAAACCCCTCCCGCAACAACCCCGCATCCAGCTCCCGCCCGATGAACACCATGCGGGACACGCGCTCCTCGCCCTCGCCCCACGCCTTCCCGGGCTCCCCGGCAAACAGGGCGTGGACGCCCTGGAAGACATATCGGTTGGGGTAACCGTCAATCGCCAGGATGCCCTTGAACCGGTACAAATCGTCCGCCCGGACCTCCAGCAGGGCGCCCAGCCAGGCATTGACCATGGCCAGGTTCATGGCGCCGGGCAGGGTGAGGGAGACGGAGGAGACCGAGTCGTCGTGGGAGGCGTGGGCGGCGTGGTCGTGCGCGTGCGCGTGGTCGTGGTCGTGGTCGTGCTCGTGCTCGTGGTCGTGCTCGTGCTCGTGCTCGTGCTCGTGCACGTGGGCGGCGCCGCCGTGGTCGTGGGCGGCCTCCCCCTGGCCGTGGTCGTGCCCACATTCATCGGCGCTCCCGCACACGTGCCCGGCCTCCCCGTGGGCCGGGTTGGAGTCGGCAGCGGGCGAGGAGGCGCGCCCCCCCCCCGCCTCGCCCCCGCCCTCCAACGCCTCGCCCACGCGGTCCAGGTCGTACCCGCCCACGCCCAGCACCCAGTCCGCGGAGACGGCCGCCTTGGTGGCCCGCAGGATGGGGGCCAGGCCGTTCAGGGACGCCAGCCGGGAGGCGAGGGCGTCCGCGGCGGCGGGCGAGACCAAGTCGACCTTGTTGAGGATGAGGCGGTCCGAGTAGGCGACCTGGGACACCGCCTCCCCGGGCTCCCGCCCCGGCGCGGGGTCGCCCAAGTGGCGGGGCGCATTCAGGGCGTCGACCAGGGTGACGACCCCGTCCAGCCGGAAGGAGCGGGCGACGGCGTCGACGGCCTGGAAGGTTTCGATGATGGGGGCCGGGTTGGCAAGGCCCGTCGTCTCCAGGACCAGGGCGTCAAACTCGCCCGCCCGGTCGGCCAGGGCAACCAGGGCATCGATCAGGTCGCCCCGCACCGTGCAGCAGAGGCAGCCGTTGGACAGGGAGACGATGCGCTCGGACGTCGACCCACCCGTGAGGGCGGCGGACGCGTTGGCACTGTCAGCGGCGACGGCCACCAGCTCGGAATCGATGTCGATCTCCCCGAACTCGTTCTCAATTATGGCCAGGCGCTTGCCGTGCGGCTGGGAGAGGAGGTGGTTGAGCAGGGTGGTCTTGCCGGAGCCCAGGAAGCCGGTGAGGACCTTTTCAGAAGAGGGGGTGGGGGGAGATGAGATGAGATGGTGAGGTTGGATATTTTTTGCCGGGTTGTCAGGTCTCTTCCGTCTCTTCTCTTCTCTTCTCCTTTCGCACCGTCACCGGGATGCGGTTGTCCTCCGCCTGAACGTCAATGACCTGGCTTGCCGCGTCGCCCGCTGCCGCGCGGACGGAGCGGCGCAGGTGGAGGCGGGCGGCGTGGCTAGGAGCCGCGCAGGCTGCGGCGCGCTGGCGGCAGGCGAGCGGGTGGCGAGCGGGTGGTTGCGCGGCCGGGCGGATTTGAGGCGCTGGCGTGCGGGGACGGGTGGTCGCTGCGCTGACGCAGGGGTTGAGGGTCGCCATGATGGGGCTCGGTTGGTCTCGGCGGGGCGACGACGGGGAAAAAGTGACAGTGCAGGAAACAGCTAGCCGCCCCCATTGCTCTCTTCCGCCCCAACGCCAGCGTTCTTCGCGTGGCCGCGTTGGGGGCGCGCCCGGGTCCGGCCCGCGCTCTCTCACACCAGGCCTATCGCAGGCCATCTCCACGCCCAGCGTCCCGTATAAAAAGCGCCGGTTCGACAGGGATGTGGTGCTGCTTTTGGCCACGGTGCGAGGAAGCGGGAACAAAGAGGAGGCCGGCCTCTCCAACCCCGACAACCTCGAGAGAGAGCGTCCACCCGAGAGCGTCCATCATCACACCACGCTCGCCTCTTGCGCGCGCCGCCCATCCCCTTAGGGGCCGACCACTGCCTGCCCACGCCTTGTCTCACATAACACTTCACACTCGCTCCCCCGAAAAACAAACGTGCAGAGCGCCTTCCCGCACCAAGGCCGACCCACCAGGCTCGACCACCCCGGCCACCACCACCTCCCCCTTCCAGCAGCCCCGCCAAGCGACTGCCGCTTCGTCAGCTGCCTTTTCCCCGACGGGCCGCACCCGGGGGCGCATGGATGCCGATGATTTTGATGCGTGGCAGAAAGTGGTGACGGCGACGGGGCGGCGGTAGAGAGCGTCCGCACGACACATGGAGCGCGGCCGCGCCGCGTGGGCGGAGGCCGGCTGGGCATGGGGTGAGTGGAGAGAGAATGAGACAAAAAAGTCATTGTTACTCACCCGCCCCCCACACACAAAATGCCGCGCCGGCTCCTTGCCAGCCGGGCCGTCGGGGAGGCGGCCACCTGTGCCGCCACATCCGCTCTCATAGGAGGGGCGCTGGCTGGGCAAGGTGTGAGAGGAGGAATGGAGGCGCAGCACAAGGCAACTCAAGCATTGAAATGCTCGCCGGCACACTCATCCTCTTCCCCCTTTCACAGGCGCCCCTCTAGACTCGGCCGCCCTGCTCGCCCTTACGCTCGTCGCCCTGCTGGAGGACGCGGCCTCCCTGGGCGGGTATGGAGGTAAAGGTGGAGGAGAGAGAGGGAGAGAGAGAGGGGGAGAGAGAGCCAACGTTTTTTTTCACCCCTCAAACCCGCGGTCTCATTTTTCCTCTCCCCAGCCGCTCACTACCCGACCCGCCCCGCCGACTCCGAGGGCGTCGCCTTGGGTGCCCTGGCCGTCCCCTGGGCCCTGGCCGGCCTGCTCGTCGCGGCCACCCCCGGCGACGCCCCGTACTGGCGCCTGCTGCTGCGGGCGGGCGTCGCGGGCGGGGCACTCTGGTGCGGCTGGCTCGCCTGGAGAGGGGGGAGCGCCGCCCTCCTCCCCCTCCCGCGCCCTCCTCCGCGCCCGCTGACCCGGGCCACCGTGGCGGCCGCGACGGGGTCGACCGCGTCGCTGGCCCTGGCCGCCGCGGCAGATGGGCGCGGCGGCGGGGCGATGCGGCGGAGCGCGAGCGCGCGGTCGGTGGCCACAGCTGCACCGCCGCCGCCGCCGCCCCTCCCCACCTCTCCGTCAAAGGACGAGACACCCCGGCCGGCGCCCGCCTCACCAGGCCTCGCCGCCCTCCGCACTGTATTCTGCACCGCGCTAGCCATCTCCTGCATTGCCTTGGCGGCCTGGGCGGGCGGGGAGGGGGGAGGGGGCGCCGCCTTCAACCTCCCGTCTGCTGGCTGGGCGACGGCGGCCGTCGCCGCTGCCCTCCTCCTCACGCACGCTGCCTGCTCCTCCCTGCCCCGCTGCTTCACGCTGGGCGAGGCGTCAGCGGTGGCCCTGGTGGTCTCCCTGGCCGCCTGTGATGGCGCCGCCCGCGCGTTTGCCTTTTCCGCCCCCGCCGGCAGCCTCGCGGCCCACTGGAGCGCGACCGCCCTCCCGCCCCCTTTGCTCTCCGTGCGCTCGCCCACCACCACCGCCCGCTCGCCCGAGTCCGCCTTTGTCCAGGGGGTCCTGCTGGCGGCCTTGGCGGGCGGTGCCGCTGCTGCGCCCTTAGCCACGGCGGCCCTGGACCGGCGGGACTGGGCGGCGGCGGTCGCGCTGGCGGCCGCGGCCGCGGGCTGCGCGCCCGCCGCGCTGGCCGCGGGCGGGTGGGCGCTCCGCTACGCGGCCGCCACCCCGGCGCGCGCCGCCTTTGCCGCGTCCTGGGCGGCCGGCCTGGCGGTCGGCCTGCCGGCCATGCACGCCGCCGCCACCGCGGCCTCCCTGCCCCGCACCATCCTCCGCAAGGGCTACCACGGCCTGGCCGTCGCCATCTTCGCGCCCGCCGTCCTGGGCGGGCAGGCCGGGCTGGTGGCGGCCGGGAGCGCGGCCGCGGGCGCGGCCCTGGCAGCCCTGGAGGTCGCCCGCATCGCGGGGGCCCGCTCCACCCGGGCGGGCGCGTCCCTGGACGCCTTCATGTCCAAGTTCCTGGACGCCCAGGACGCGGGCCCCGTCCTGGTCTCCCACTTCGCGTTGCTGGCCGGCGTGGCCGGGCCGGTGTGGGTGGTCGTGTCCGCCGCCGCCCCCGCCCCCACCTCCTCCCCGCCGCCGTCCCTCCTCCTCGCCCTCACGGGCGTCGTCTCTCTGGGCGTCACCGACACGGCGGCCTCGGTCATCGGGCGGGCGTGCGGGCGCAGGCGATTGTGGGGTGGGGCCAAGACGGTGGAGGGGGCGGTGGCGGGCGCGGTGGCGGGAGGGGTGGCGTGGGCGGCGCTGCTGCTGCTGGGGGGGGGGGGGCCCGCGCTGCCTCCCTGCCCCTCCTCCTCCCGCTCGCCCTCGCCTCCGCCCTGACCGCGGCGCTGGAGGCGGCCACCACCCAGCTGGACAACGTGTTCCTGCCCCTGCACCACTTAGGTTTGGTGGGCGCATTGGTTGGTGGCGTGCTGTAGAATCTCTCTGTGTCCGGGCGTTCCTTTTTCATTCTCATCCACCCCCCCCCCCCCCCAGGCGCGCGCAGCGGATAACGGGAGGTGGGGGGGGGGTCGCGCGCCGCGCCGTCTTTCTCTCCACGCTCCCTCCCCCTCTCTCTCTCCTCGCCCCGCTCATTTGATGCGATCCCGGAACCGGTCGATGTTGGCGTGCGTCAGCACGGTCACCTGCTCCCAGGACAGGGGCTGCTTGGTGAAGGGGCAGCGCGGCTCCGACCCGCCCGCCGCGAGGACGGCCTTCCAAGTGGCCAGCCCCATCACGTGCCCCCACGGGCTGATGGCGGGCCGGCGGGCGGGCTCCAGGGTGATGGGGTCGATGAGGTGGGGGACCGGGTTGTCCGCGTTGTCGTCGCCGCCGCCGCCTTCCTCCCCGTCCGACCCGTCCCGGGCGGCCGCGCGCGCGCGGTAGCGGGCGGCGCGCGAGATGCCGCCCCACGCGTTGACGACCGCCGCTTCCGGGTCCTCCGCCTCCTCCGGCTCCTCCCGGTACCGGCGGCGCCGGGCGGCGGGCGCGGGCGCGCCATAGCCGCCGCCGCCGCCCTCATCCGAGGAGGATGCCCCGACCCCCCCGCCGGCGTGGCGCTTGCGGCGGCGCGGGCCGCCACCAGCCGGGCGGGCCGCGCGCGGCGGCCGCGGCGCGCGCGCCCGGGCGGCCGGGGCGGCCGCCGACAGCGGCGGCGGCAGCCCCGCCAGCACCGCCACCGCGACCGCCTCCCGCTCCGCCTTGCCCGCCCAGTACTCGGTGCAGGCGTGGCCCGGGTCGAGCGCCTCGATCGCGGCGCACACCTCGGGCTGGTTGAACCCAAAGTACTCGGGCCCCGCGATCGCGGTCTTGGGGGGCGGGGGCAAGTCCTCGCCGCCCGCGATGCGGTCCGCGATCACGCCGTTGATGCGGCGCAGCACGGCCGACCAGCAGCCCGTGCACGACTTGGCGACCAGGGGCTCGTCCGGGCGGTCGGAGGCGGTGACGGTGAAGGTCGGGGCGGGCCAGTGCTCGCCCCCCTCGCCCACGACCGCGCACTCATGCACCGTCAGCTGGTCCAACGCCACGGACGACCGGAAGGAGACGCGGGACGTGAACCCGTCCGGGAAGATGTAGCCCGCATTGTGCCAGCCCGGCTCCGCGCGCAGGGCGCCCACGGACACCAGTTCCGCGTGCTTTGAGGACTTGAGGCGCAGGCGCCCCCGGTTGACGTGCCCCGACCGGGCGATCGCGACGAGGGAGCGCCCGCGCAGGGGGCGAGCGGCGGCGAGGGACGCCGCATCGGTGGCGGGTGGTGCGGCGTCTTCAGGCGCGGCGTCGGTGACGGGCGCGGGAAGGGGTGGGGGAGGAGGCGCGGGCGGCGCGGCGTCAGCAGCAGGCACAACGCAGGGCGCGGCCGCAGGAGGGGGTGGCAGCCGAGGAGCGGGCGCGGGCGCGGCCACCTCCGCCTCCGCCTCCACCCCGCCCAGCCCGCCCTCCGCCGCGGGGGCCGCCCCACCGTGCAGCACCGCCTCCTCCATCCCACTGGCGGGGCGGCGGCGGCGGGACCCGGGCGGGCGCACCCGGGACCCGGACCGCGACTTCGGTGCCTTGGAGGCCGGCTGCTGGGAGGTCGTGGCCTCCTCGAGCGCGGGCGTCGGCGTGAGGACGGGGAGCGGGGGCGGGGGCGGGGCCGCCGCCGCCGCCGCGTTGGCCGCCTCCAGCGCCGCCATCAGTTCCTCCGGCGACGCCTCCACGATGCTGCCGTCGGGGAGGCACTTCATGAGGCGGTGCGGGATGGTGGAGGAGGGCGGGGGCGGGGATTGCAGGGTGGCGGGCACGGCCGGGGGGGGCGGCGGGGGCGGCCGCGCGGCGCGGGGGGACCGGGCCTTGCGGCCGCCGACCGCCGGGACGGGGGGATTGAGCGGGCCGTACGTCGGGACGTCCCCGCCTGACGAGGTGGCGGGCGTGGCGACGCCGGTCGAGGAGGACGGGCCGCTGGAGAGGGCCGGCCCAGCCGAGCGGGGGCGCGGATGGCGGGCGCCCCCGCCGCCGCCGCCCGGCACCCAGCTCCCGTCCGCCGCCTTGACCCGCCCACCCCGGAACGCGCCAATGAATACACCATCGCCCAGGGAGGCCAGCGGCGCTTTCGCCGGGCGCGGGCGGGGCGGGTGCGCGGGTGGAAAGGAGGCGGCCAGCGCGGCGCCCCCGCCTGCCTGGGGCTGGGCCGACCCTTCCCGGGAGGATGAGGGCGGGCGTGCCACGGCAGGCGCGTCGACCATGACCGCCGCCCGGGGTGGGGCCGTGATCCGGCCCCCCACCCCGGACACCTGGTCCCCGGCCAGCCCCACCCGCACCCGGCGCACAAAGGCGTTGTCGCCGCACGAGAGCGCGGCCGCCGCCTCGCCCTCATCCCCCCGGCACAGGTCCAGCGCCCGCCCCGCCTCCGCCGCCGTCACGGTCGGACACATGGCCCGCACCTCCTCCACCTTGCGGGCGCGCTCCCGGGTCTCGAAGGCGGCGAGCATGCGGCGCTGGAGGTCGACCTAAAAAAACAGGAGTGAGGGAAAGGAGGTGAAGGAGACGAGCGCGAGGGTCCAGAGGGGGCGGCCGTCACAAAGAGAGAGCCCCGCCTCCCCCCCCTCGCGCGTGGGCCCTGACATTGTCAGCACCCTACCCGACCCTCCAGAAACCTTCCACACCACCTAAATAAGCCTTCTGGGTGGGTGCGCCCGGCGGGGGAGGGCCGGAAGGGCGGCCGAGGTTTGCGGGCGCGCACGCTAATGTCGTCCGCGCACCATGCGCAACGCAGCAATAAAACCAGCTCTCCCTCCTTCACTCTTACCCGCTGCTGGATGATGGTCGCCTCCTGGGCGGTCAAATCCCGGCCTTCCAGGGACTTGAACACGTCGTCGGTGCTGCGGTCGGGTGTGGGGAGAGGGTGAGAAAGTTGTGCGTGCGTGCGCGCTGCAACGAATGAGCGCGCCGGCGCAGTCTCTCAGCTCTTTTTTTTCTCAACACGCACCGCTGCGTCTCTATCGATTTCACGCCGTCTAGGAACATGTCCTTGATGGATCCACCGCCCAGAGCGGAGGCGCCTCCGGGGGGGGTGGGCGTGCCATCGCCGGGGGCGACGGTGGTGAGGGCGAGGTCGCTGTTTTCCTTCTCCATCTCAGTTGCCGCGGCGAAATGTGAGTGGAGAGAGCAAAGAGGGGGGCTGAGGGTTTTTTTTGGAGGGGGCCGGCCATCCAAACAAGCACACAGTCAGGCAGACTTATTCGCTCGCCCGTTTGAGATGCTGCTGCTGCGACGGCCCGCGCCAGCCCGTGGTGGCTGCCAGGCGACACGCAGCCCCCGCCTGGCCTGCGCGCCAGTCGGGGCGCTGAAGCCGCCGTTTCTGGCGCGCAGGCCAGGCGGGGCGCTGCAGCGGCGGCAGCGGCACCCGCGCCAACCTGCGCCCCCGGTCCCCGCCCTTGCAGCCGGGCCGGCCACCGCGGCCGTCGCGGCCGCACTCGCCTCGGCGGGCTTGGTCGTCGCCTCCGCCTCCCGCCTGGTCGCCGCGGGAACCCTCCCCGCCACCACCCCGGCTGTTCTGGCCCAGGTAGCCTTCCGGCTATTGGTTCCCGCCCTCCAATTCGTGGCGGTCGGGGCGACGCTCGCCCGGGCGGGCCTCCAGGCGTCGTCGCCCCCCGCCGGCCCCCGCCTCGGCGGGTGGGGCCTGGCCGCCCTGCCCGCCGCCGCCGCCCTGTACGCGGCTTTAGGCGTGGGGGCGGGTTGGCTGGCGGGCGCGGCGGCGGAGGGCGTGTTGGGCGCCCGCGCGCAGGCCGCCTTGGCGCGCGCACGCGGGGCCGGGTGGCACGCAGTCGCCCGCCCCGCGCCCTCCGCGGGGGCGGCCGCGTCCGCGCTGGCTGCCGCAGCCGGTGCGCCCGCCGCGGCCGGCGCGTTGGGGCCGCCTCCCCCACCCGGCCGCGCCGGCACGGCCGCCCTGGTGACCGCCTGCTCATCTTTCGGCAACGCGGTCACGCTCCCGACCTGCCTGCTGAGCGCCCTGCTCCTCCCCGGCAGCCCGGCGTCCGACGCGGCGGCCGCCTACGTCGCCCTCTACGCGGCGGGCTGGTCGCCCCTGCTGTGGACGGTGGGGTCTGGGCTGGTGACCCGGGCGGCGGGAGGGGGTGGTAAGGGGCGGCAACAGCCGTCGCCGCCTGAACTGGCGGCTGCCGCCCGCGTGGGGTCGGTCGCCCTGGCCCGGGGTGGGGCGGGGGCGGGGCGGGCGCGCGGCCTGGGCGGCCTCGCCCGCGCCGGGCTCGCCCGTGCCTTGAGTCTCCTCACGGCTGCCGGCCGGGCGGCGGCCGCCTCGCCTCCCCTGGCTGCCACGCTGGCCGCCCTCGCCCTGGGCGCCTCCCCGCTAGGCCCGGCCCTTTTCCTCACCCCGGCCGAGGTGGTGGCCGCGACGGGGGTTGCACCGCCCGCCCTCCCACTCGAGCTGAGCTTGGCGCTGGCGGCCGCCCGGGCATTCATCGGGGCGGCCCGCACGCTGGCGGCGGGGGCGCTGCCGGGCCAGCTGCTGGTGCTGGGCGCGTCCCTGTCATCTTCCTCGAGCGCGCCACCGCCGCGGCAGGCGGGGGGCGGCCCCCCCGCCCGCCGCGGCCTCCCGCGCGCCCTGTGGGCCGGCGCGGTCGGCCCGGACGGGCGGGCCCTGGCCGCCGTGGCGGTCGTCCGGCTCGCCATCGTTCCCGCACTCGGGGTGGCCACCGTCGCGGCCGCCCGGGGCGCCGGCTGGGGCGTCGGCACCGACCCGGTCGCGGCGCTCGTGCTGCTCATCCAGGCGGCCGTCCCGCCGGCGCAGACCTTTGTGATCATGGCGCTGGCCTCGGGGGATGCTGACCTGGCGTCCCGGCTGGCATCCCTCATCGTGCGGCTGTACGCCTGGTCGGCGGTCCCGATGAGCCTGGCGGCGATCGGGGCGGCCCGGTGGGTGGGGGCGGGTTGAACTGTTTGTTGTCGAGATGAGGCCCTTGTGGGGGTTGAAGAAAAAAAACAAATTGGCTCATCACACCAACTCCGTTTTTCTCGCCGGGGAGGGCTGGAGAGGCGGCGCGCATCCACACGCACACGACAGGTCCACATCACACGCATGGCCCTCACCCGCCGCACGCGTGCGGCGGCGCCGACGTCGGTTGCAGGCCGCGGGGCGGGCGCGGTGAAAAAGGGCCGCGGCCGCCCGGACGCTCATCAACCCTTTTCTGCCCTCCCATCCCTGCTCGCCGCCCTCGCCGGCGGCCTGGCGGCCTCCTCCTGCTGCTTGATCCAACTGGCCCTTAACGCGTTCGGCTTTGCCTGCGCAGGCTTTGCGGTCCTGGACCCGCACCGCCCGCTGTCCGTGGCGGCGACGGCGGCCGCCCTGGCCCTCCTCCACCGGCGGCACAGGTCTGCGCGGGTGACCGGGTGTGCCTTGCTGGCGGCGGCCGCCCTGACGGCCCTGCCGGACCTCCTGGCAGCTGCATCGCGGGCAGGCGGGGTCGGCTCGGCGCTCAGAGCCGCCTTGCCCCAGGCAGTGGCGAGGGTGACGGCAACCGACGCGACCACCACGCTGCTGAAGGTCGGCATGAAATGCGCGGCCTGCGGTGAGCGCGCCCGGGCGGCCGCCGCGGGCGTGCCCGGCATCGTGTCCGCGGCCACGGACTGGGAGGCGGGCACGATGCGGGTGGTGAGCAGTGGTGGCGGGAGCAGTGAGGCGGTGCGGGCGGTGGAGGCAGCGCTGGCGGAGGCGGGGTTCGAGGTGTTAGAAAAATGAAAGAGAGAGAGACATTTAAAAAAAAAAAAATTACAGCTGCTGCATGAATGCCCGCCGCTCCTCCCGGGCCGCCATCACCACCGCCGCTCCTCGTGCTAACGCGGCGCGCCCCGCCGGGCTCGCCTTCCCCGCGCGCCCAAGCCGGGCGCCCAGCTTGTCCGGGTGGTAGAGCAGGGCCACAGTCTGCCAGGCGCCCCGCAGCGCGCGCTGGGAGAGCTGTGCGTGCGCGCTCGCGCGGCTGCCGCTGCCACCCCGGGCCACCGTCTGCAGCAGGTGGCCCGGCGGGGTGGGGGGCGGCCAGGGGATGAGGGCCGGGTCCAGGGGGTCACGCTCCACAGGCAGGGCCGCCCAGGCGGCGGCCGTGGCCGCCCAGGCGGGGGGTGAGGTGGATGGAGGGGGGGCCAGGTTGGAGGCACCCACCCCCGCCCACGCAGGCGCCACGTCCACGCCCTCCTCCCCCACCACCGCCGCCCGCTCCCGCTGCTGCGTGAGGCCTGCCAGCAGGGCCGCGTCCGCCTGAGCCCGGGCCCGGGCGCGGGTGGCTTGGTCGGCCGCCCAGGCCCGGTCGGCGGCGCGCCTGGGAGAGAGGGGAGGGGAAAAGTGGAGGTCGGTTACACCAACCTCGAGGGTGTGCGCTTTTTTCTTGTGTGTGTGTGATCTCTCTGCCGGTCGGCCCACTCTCCTACGCACTCTTCCTCGCTATCGTAGGCATCACTCTCCATGGCAAGGCGGTGGGAGGAAGGGAAAGAGAGAGAGAGCGTGTGATATAAACAGAAATGGAAAGCGACAGGCGAGATCTCTCCCTAACCTCCACCCCCTCAAAGCAAATGTGGGGCATGCGGCGCATGTGGCGCACGCTCAAAATAGGACACCCAACGCCTGATGGCCAGTTCTTCCTCTCCCTCAACCCCTTCCCAACGCCGCCACCCAAAAAATCAAAACAGGACAAATACACAGATCAAAAATTCAAATCGCCGCCCGTGAGGGGGCCGCCCCCTTCCGCCGCTTCCGCCGGGCCTGCTCCTCCGGTGACGCCACCAAAGCGGGGCCAAGGAGTGCCGGGCCGGGCGGAGTCGCACCCGCCACATCCAGGGGCAGGCGGGCGCCCGGGCCGGGCGTGGCGGGCGTCAGCAGGCCAACCGGGGAGGACGCCGGGCTGCCGCCGCCGCCGCTGGTGGTCGCCGTCGTCGCCGCCGTCCCGGCCCGCCCCGGGCTGCTACCCCCACCGGGCGTGGGCGGGGCGGAGGTGGTGGGCGGGGCGGGGGCAGGAGCGGCACGCTGCGCGGCGGCGGGCGGCTCGGCAGCGGCCGCCGCCGCGTGCCAGCCCCGCCGCGCGGCCAGCGCCGCCTGCCGCCCCGTCGTCACCCGGGCCCGCCCGTACCGGGCCGCCGCGTCGGCCGCCGGGTCGACGGCCGGGATGACAGGGACGGTGGGGGAGCCCGCCCAGACCCGGCGGGCGGGGGGCGGCGGCGGGTAGGGTGGGAAGGTGGCCGCCGCGGCTGCCGCACTGTGCGCGCGCGCGGCCGCCGCCGCCGCCGCGGCCGCCGCCGCGGCCGCCGCCACGCTCTCAAACAGGGACAGGCCGGGCCCGAACAGGGAAGGGGCCGGAGTGGGCGGTGATGAGTTGGCCAGGGCCGCCGCCGCGCCCGCGCCCTCGGCCGGCGGCACGGCGACGCGGGGCTTGCGCTTGCCCGACCGCGACTTGGCGGGCCGGGCAGGCAGGTGGGGCAGGGGAGAGCCCGGGGGCCCGCCCACCAGGAGCGCGGCCGCCGCCGCCGCGGCCGCCGGGTCCGCCGCCGCGGCCGCGGCCAGGGTAGCCGGGCCCAGCGGGCTGCCCGCCGCCAGCCCGCCAGCACCGCCCCCCCGCGGCCGGGCGGGCGAGGCGAAGGGCGTGCGGAAGGGGGAGGGGGAAGGGGAGGGCCCCCGGCCAGGCGTGCGCGCGCCGCCGCTGCCCCCACCCGCCGCCGCTGCCGCCGCCGCCGACTCGGCCCGGGCCAGGAGCGCCGCATTCCGCTCGCCATCCTTGTCCATGGACCGGCGCAGGGCGCCGTCCCCCGACATGGGCTCGGCTCGGGTCGGCTTGGGCGGCGCCCGCTCCGCGTGGGCCAGCAGGAGGGCGGCCGCCGCCGCGGCCGCTGGCGCCGCTGGCGGGGCGTGGTCGGCCGGGGCGGCCGCGGCTGCCGCCGCCGGCGGCCGGCCGTCCAGGCGCCCAAAGACGGACGCGGCGCCGGCAGGCGTAAACCCGCCCGCCAGCAGGGCCATGGCCGCCTTGCGGGACCCGTCCCGGGAGAGGGCGGCCACCAGGCGGGCCGGGCCGACCGCGGCCAGGAGGGGGACCTCGGCCGCATAGTCGCCCACCGGGTAGTTTGTGACCACCCGCCCGGCCGCGGCCGCGGCGGCCGCGCAGACCGCGGCGGCCGCGGACGCGCCCGCGCCGGGCAGGCCGGCGGCGGCCGCGGACGGGGCGGCCGCAGACGCGGACGCGGCCGCGGACGCGGCCGCAGCCAGCGCCGCCGCCTCGGCCGCCGCAGCTGTCCCCTTGTTGATGGCCGCCCGGTCGTACGCCCGGGCCGCCTGCTCCTCGGTCCCGTAGAAGCCGAGGTGGACTTGCTTGCCCGCCACATTGATTTGGGAGTGCCTGGGTGGTGAGGGAAGAGGGTATGGGAGAGGGCGTGGCGTGTGTATGATGAGAGAATAAGAGTTTTCGCGCGCGCTCCCTTTTCTTCTCTCTCTCTCTCTTCCATCCCCCCAAAACGCACCACCGCCCCGTCTGCTTCAGGAGCGACACCCCCCGGTGGCGGGACGTCTGAGTCCCCGACTTGCGGGCCCGGGCCCGCAGCATGGCGACCAGCTGGGCGGTGGGCATGGCTGAAAAGTGAATGGAGACAAAAAAAAATGGTGAGATGAGGTCGGTGGGAAAGCGCTTTTGGCTTCCCGTGTATGGCCCCTCACCGCTCCCTGCACGCACAACAACTACAACTCACTCGTCAGTTCGGTGACCTCCTCGCCGTACTCGGCCAGCCCGAAGTTGGTCTTGGCGTCCCGGCCGTGCTGCGGCATTGAGAGAAGCAGAAGAGAAAGGTGGATTGATGAGGGTTTGGTTTAGAGACTGGAAGGGCCGGCGAGGAGCAACCCCCTCTACCATGTCTCTCTCACCTTGTTGATGGCGGCCCGGTCAAAGGCGCGGGCGGCGGCGACCTCGGTGTCGTGGTCGCCCAGGGAGGTGGTCTTGCCGCCGGCGGAGATCTAAACAGGAAGAACGGGGAGGAGGGATGAGGGAGGAAGGGTGAAGCTTGGGTGGGCAGAGAGCGAGCCGAGCGGACATGCGGCAGTGAGAGGGAGAGAGTTCTCCGCGCCCCATCACCCCTTTTTCACACACCCCAACCCGCCACTCGCGGCGAAATGAGCATACAGGGCACTCTAACAGCCCTCAGAGGGCGTGCATGCCCGAATTGCCGCACCCCACACGGGCAAACGGGCAGCCGCATGCGAGGGGCAGCAAAAAAAGGTCGCGTGATGCGCCGGGGCCGGCGGCCCAAAAATAGGAGACGCTTATTCTAGCGCCTCTTTCGGGGGGCGAGGGCGCCGCAATCAGCACCCAGATTGCACACCAAACGAGGCGCGATCTAATCAATGCCTCATCCAGTGGGGTTGCGCGGGGTTAGCGGGCCGCCCTCCCCGCCTCCGCGCCCGGGGAAGGCAAGAGCACTTGCAAGAAGATGGGGGGGGCGGCCAGCGCGCTCGGGGCGGGGTTGTTTGTGCCCTCCCCCTTGCCGTTTTGGAGGGACCAGAGGACGCCAGAAGTGGCAGCTTGCCCCTGATTCGGACCCGGTAGATGCCACACGCACCGTGCCGCGGGTGCGCGGTGGCTGGTAGGCGGCCGAGTAGCAGTCGCCCGCGGGGGGGGTGGCAAAAAGCCAGCAGCCGCGCGTGGGCCTAGCCACCGACCGACAAAAGAACTCTCCTTCTCTCTCTCCACCGCCAACCAGTTTTGCTTACCTGGGCCCGCCACCGACCGGATGGACTGTTTAAGTGTGGATGGAAGAGGGGGTGAGGGAGGGAGCGCGCGGGTTGGGTGAGATTGGCGGGGGCGGGGCCGAGCAGGCAGTGCAAAAAAAGAGAAGGGACCGCGCTGCCGAGTGCTGACGAGACGCCACCCCGCACGCCCCGCGCTCTCCTCCCGAGTCTCTGCGCTGGGCAGGGGCGGGAGAAGGCAAGCCAGCTGTCTACGCACCGGAACAGGGTCACCCCCCGGTAGTTGGAGGACTTGGCGGGGGCGGACATGAAAAAGAGAGGAAGATGGGAGGAGTGGAGCGGCGTGACGAAGAAGTGCTCTTTTTCTTCACTTTCCTCTTTCTCCGCTCTCTCCGCGGAAACGCCAGCCCCGGTTCCTACGCCCTTGTTATCAACCCCTCTTATTCCATCGCGCCACCCAGCGCGATCGAAAAAGAGGGAGAGAGAGAAGATAGAGTGGAGGAGCTGACACAGAGAGAGAGAGGACATGCCCGACGCCCCTGCACCTGCTGAGGTGGCCGTTTCCCCGCCGCCGCCCCTCTCCCCCAAGAGCGCTCAGCTGGCGGCCAGCCTGGCCGCGTTTGAGGCGGCAAGCGGCCGGGGCGCCGACCCGGTGACCGCCGCCACGGATGGCCACGTCGACCACGCGCCGTTGGAACCGCCGACGGAGCCGGAGGGGGTGGCGAAAAAAAACTGAGTTCAGATCTTTCCAGGAGCGGAGCTTTTGTTTCCGACTCGGTCCTGGGACTGCGCGCGCGTGCGTGTGGGCGTGCGCGTGCGCGGCTGTGCGTGTGTGTAATGTTGGCGCACTAAATTAATAACTAAGAAAGGAAACGGCTCCCCCCATCATCATCCACCCCGCCCACAAACCACAACGCCCCCTCTCTTGCGAGCGGCCGCGGCCGCGGCCGCCCCGCGCACCTGCGCCGCCCGCAGCCGCCCCGAGCTGCTCCGCCCAAACCCGGCACCGCGCCCGCCACCCTCACCGTCCCCGCCGCCGCCGCCATCTTTGGGCCAGGCCGCGGCAATGGTGGCCGGGCGGGAGGGCGGGGGCGGGGGCGGGGGTGAGGAGAGGGCGGCCGCGCCCGCCGCGGCCGCGCCGGCCAGGCACCACGCTGCCCGTAGCGCGCCGCCGCCCCAGGGCGCGCGCCCGCCCGGGGTGAGGGTGGGCATGGTGGCCGCCTCCGCCAGCGCAGCGCCCAGGGGCCAGCCGGCGAGGGGTGGGGGCCCGCCGGCAAGCGTGGCAGCGGCGGCGGCGGCGCCGCCTGTCCTGTGCACCAGGCGGCGCCACCACCAGCGGGCGGCCCGGCCGGCAGGGCTGCCCGCCCGCCCGCCCGCCCGCCCCGCCGCCACCGCGAACCCGACATCTGCATCGCCCACCAGCCCCCGCACCAGGGCCGCGACGTACGGCGCCCGGAAACAGAAGAAGGGCGCGCCCGGCTCCGCCCGGGCGGCTGGGGCGGCCGAGACGGCGGCCCATGGGCGGGCACAGTGCTCCTCGCCCGCCGCCTCCAGCGCGGCCGCCCAGGCGCGGGCGCCGGCGCCGGGCGGGGGGGCCCGGCCGCGGGCGATGCCGGCGTCCCCGCCAAAGAAGAAGCGGTGGACGACGGAGAAGCCGGCGGCCGCGGTGAAGGCCGTGCCGGCCGGGGGTGGGGGGCGGAGCGCGGAGAGCGCGGGCAGGGGTGGGGTGGGGTGGGGGGCGCCCCCGCCCTCCCTGCCCGCCGCCGCCGCCGCCGCCGCCGCCGCCGAGGGCGGCGGCGCGGGCTGGCCCAGCGCCGCGGCGGCGACGGCGCGGGCCACCGCCCGGCAGGCCGCCCAGTCCGCGGCGGGCGAGGGGGGGCCGCCTTCCACCCCGCCCCACCCCTCGTGCGCGCACGGGTGGTGGCCGCCGCCGCCGCCACCCGCGGCCGCCGCCCAGGCGTCGTCCAGGCCCGCCCCCGCATATGACGCCGTCGTCAGGCGGGGCGGGGCAGGGGAGGAGGGAGGGGCGGCGGCGGCGGCAGGGGGGGAGGAGGACGGGTACGCGACCTCCAGGCTGGCCCCGCCCAGGTCGAGGAGACCGACCCGCCCCGCCCCGCCCGCCGCGCCGCCCGCCCCCGCCCCGCCGCCCCCGCTGGGCAGGCCATGGTTGAGGGCCGCCCAACCGAGGGCGGCCTCCTCCGACCCGGACAGGACGGCCGCGGGGCCGCTCCCGCCGCCGCCCCCGCCGCCGCCGCCGCCGCCGAGCGCAAAGCCCGAGGCGGACAGCGCGGCGGCCGCCGCGCCCAGCACGCGGCGGCGGTCGCCGTCGCCCAGCCGGCGCAGCCCCGCCGTGCCGCGCAGGAGGATGCGGGCGTGCGCCGGGCGGGCGCCCGGGGGCAGGGCCGCCGCGCCGGCGGCCAGGAGCGGGGCCAGGGCGGCCGCCACGCCCGCCGCGCCCGCCAGCTGGGCGGGGCGGCCAGCGGCGGCGGCGGCGGCCGAGGAGGCGTTGCCGGCGGCGGCTGCAGCGGCCGTGGCGGTCGGCGGGGCCGCCGCCGTGCCCCCCAGGAAGAAGAACGACTCCAGGCCGCCCGCCACCTCCAGGCGGTCCAGGGCAATGCCGCCGCCCTGGCGGCGCCGCAGGGCGGGCGTGGCCACGCCCGGGCCCGCCCGGCGGGGCAGGGCGGCCGGCGGGCGGCCCGGGCGCAGCTCTGCGACGGCCACCGGCCGCCCTGCCCCGCCGCCGCCGCCCCGGAGGACGGAGTAGGCGTGGATGCGGGTGCCGGAGGAGCCGGCATCCAGGACGAGGACGTAGGCCGGGGACGGGGTGTGCAAGGTGGCGGCGAGGGCGAGGGCGAGGGCGGACTGTGAGTGGGCGCGGGGAGAGGAGATGATGAAATGGCGATGGAGGGTGGGTGGGGGGTGGGGCAGTTCGCTTTTGCCCGCACTGCTGCTCTTTCCCCCTCCTCTCCTGTGTCGTCAAAAATAATTAAATAGACTCACGATGAACAGGGCCAGCGCCGCCCGGGCCCGGGCGGGGCGGGCGGGCGCCCGGGGCGAGGAGGGAGTGGAGGAGGGGGTGGGCGAGGGCAGGGGGGCGGGGTCGGCAGCGGCAGCGGGCGGGGGCGGGGCCGAGGTTGAGGGAGGGGGAGGCTCCATTTTTGTAATGTTCCCGAGTGCCGCGCTTCGCCAATTCTCTCAGGGGCACGCTCTGTGTGTGTGTGTGTGTGTGTGTATTTGTGTGTGTGTGTGTGGATGTGGGGCGAGGCGCTGCGTGAGCGGGGCGGCGGAAGGGAGAGGGCGGCGTGCTCCAATTTACGAACGAGCAAACGAAGCGCGGAGGAGCGGCGAGAAAGCGTCGCTCTCAACAGGGGGGGGGGGGGGGCGCCGCACCCCACACACCCCTAACCTGG
>Ga0315289_10004607_pt1 | contig 20508 bp, 14 predicted proteins | sample YL17G11_40_MG_FD_203452 | JGI IMG/M metagenome (GOLD analysis project Ga0315289, IMG submission 203452) | Sediment microbial communities from Yellowstone Lake, YNP, Wyoming, USA - YL17G11_40 | ecosystem: Environmental > Aquatic > Freshwater > Lake > Sediment | place: USA: Wyoming | collected... | reverse complement strand
GCCGACGGGGCTGCCGCTGACGGTCCTCGTCGATTACGCCCACAAGACCGAGGCACTGAAGCAGGTCCTCTCGACGGTCCGGAAACTGGTCACGAAACCCGGCCGCCTCATGGTGGTGTTCGGCTGCGGCGGAAACCGTGACAGGGGAAAGCGGCCGGCCATGGCCAAGGTGGCCCAGCGGCTGGCCGACCGCGTGTTCGTTACGAGCGACAATCCGAGGAACGAGAAGCCCGACGAGATCATCAAGGAGATCGTCTCGGGCTTCACGTCGATGAAGAAGGTGACGGTGGAGGCCGACCGGCGGGCGGCCATCGGCCTGGCGCTGCGGCAGGCGCGGGCCGGCGACGTGGTCATCATCGCCGGCAAGGGGCACGAGACGTACCAGATTACCGGCGATGTGAAGCGGCCGTTCGATGACGGCCGGATTGCCGCCGAAGTGTTGCGCGATATTGAAGCAGGCGCGTGTGTCAAATGCACAATTTAGCCGCCCCGCTTGCGGGGCGCGTTTTTTTGTTCGATCGCGAGTGGGGCACATGAAGTTCCGCGTCGAGGAAGTCGTAGGGGCGACGCGCGGGCATTTGGCGCGAGGTCGGCCGGGTGCGGGCGCGGGGTCCATCTCCACAGATTCGCGAAGCCTCGAGGCGGGCCAGACGTTTCTGGCGCTTCATGGTGAGCGGTTCGATGCGCACGATTTCCTAGAAGGGGCGATCACGCGCGGTGCCGTCTGCCTGGTGGCGGACCGCGAGGACAAGGTTCCCTGGCCGGCCGTCTCGGCCGCCGGCGCCGCCGTCGTGGTCGTCGGCGACACGCTGAAAGCGCTGGCCGACCTTGGCCGCGCGGCCCGGGCGCGACTGGCGTGCCCCGTCATCGCCGTGACCGGCTCGTGCGGCAAGACGACGGTCAAGGAGATGGTGGGCCAGATTCTGCGGCGTTATCGGCGCGGGCGTGCGGCCCCCGCGAGTTTCAACAACCAGGTCGGCGTGCCGCTGACGCTCCTGGCCGCCGAACCGGACGACGAGTTCGTCCTGTGCGAGTTGGGCTCCAACGCCCCGGGCGAGATCGCGGCGCTGGCAGCGATTGCGCGGCCGACGATCGGCATCGTGACGGTCGTAGGCAGGGTCCATTTGGAGCGCCTCGGGTCGATTGAGGGCGTGGCGACCGAGAAGGGTGCGCTCGTCGAAGCCCTCGGGCCGAAAGGCACGGTCGTCCTGAACGCCGACGACCTGCGCGTCGCGGCCATGGCCGCGCGGTGCCGCGGGCGCGTCGTCACGGTGGGCCTGGAGGTCAAGGCCGACCTCGTGGCCGGGGACGTGCTCCAGACAGAGCGGGGCATCTCGTTCACGGTGGCGGGCGAGGTCGGTTTCGACGTGCCCGTGCTGGGCCGGCATCAGGTGCTGCTGGCCCTGGAGTCGGCGGCGGCCGCCCGGGAACTGGGCGTGTCGCTGGAGGATTCGGCGGCGGCCCTGCGGGAGTTCCAGCCCCCGCCGGCGCGGCTCAGGCCCCAGCAGCGGGGCGGCGTGACCATTCTGGACGATGCCTTCAACGCCAACCCGCTGAGCACGCGGGCCGCCCTGGCCCAATTCGCCCTGTGGCCCGAGCGGCGCAAGGTGTTCTTTGCAGGCGACATGCGGGAACTCGGCCCCGACAGCCGCCAGGAGCACGAGGCCCTCGGCAGCGAGATCGTCAAGGCGGGCGTGAAGCGGCTGGTTTGCGTCGGCCCCGAGTCGCGGGCCACCGCCTGTGCCGCCGTCGAGGCAGGGTTGGGCTCGGATGACGTGACCCTCGCCGACGACTCTGCGGCGGCGGTCGCCATGGCCCCCTCGGTGGTACGCGACGGCGACGTGGTCCTCGTCAAAGGGTCGCACGCGATGCACATGGAGCAAATCGTTGAAGCGCTATCAGTCGCGTTTGGCGGGAAGCCGAAGGTTGAAGATCCGCCGCGGCGAACGAACGTGTAGGGGATTGCGGATTAGTGACTGGCGACAACATCGTGCGAAATCCCACAGTGCGGAAGGTGGTCTTCCGGTCCCGTCTCGGGCGCGAACGGGATGAAATGGGCCCTCGGGTGAGGCGCCGACATACCTGGGTCACCGCGCACTCCACCCCGAGGGCCCCGTGGGATTTCCCGGAGAGGTCATAGATGTTTTACCGGCTGCTTTTCTATTTGCAAGAGTTCCTTCAGCAAATCGACCTCTGGCGGTACGCCAACGTTTTCCGGTACCAGACCTTCCGCCTCGTGTTCGCCATCGTGACGAGTTTCTTCCTGGTGATGGTGTTCGCCCCGTGGGTCATCAAGGTCCTGAAGGACATGAAGATCCGCGGGGGCACCGACTTCGGCAACCGGACCATCGAACAGATTTACCAGGCGCGGGCGTCGACGCCTTCGATGGGAGGCGTTCTAATCGTGCCGGCGATCGTCCTGTCGACGCTCCTCTGGGCCGACGTCTCGAACTTCCACGTCTTCCTCGGCCTTCTGACGGTCGTCTGGCTCGGCACCGTGGGGGCCGTCGACGACTACCTCAAGATGGCCCGCAAGAGCGCCAATGGCCATCGCAACGCGGGCCTCAGGATGTGGGAGAAACTGATCTTCCAACTCGCCTTGGCCGCGCTCCTGGCGTTCTTCCTCTATAAGACGCGCAGCCAGATCCGGCTGCCGGAGGACGGGACGGGCATCGCCCTGAACCTTCCGTTCTACAAGTTCCCGATCCATCTGGCGCTCTGGGCCTTCGTGGTCGTGTGCATCCTGGTGGTGGCGGGCACCTCGAACGCCGTCAACCTGACCGACGGCATGGACGGCCTGGCGATCGGCAGCATGGTGCCGCCGACGATTGTCTTCCTGGTCGTCAGTTACATCGCGGGCCGCGTGGATTACTCGTCGTACCTGTACGTGCCGTACGTGCCGGGCGTGGGCGAACTCTCGGTCTTCTGCGGGGCGATCCTGGGGGCGTGCCTGGGGTTTCTCTGGTACAACTGCTCGCCCGCCCAGGTGTTCATGGGCGACACGGGCAGCCTGGCCCTCGGCGGGGCGATCGGCTACGTGGCCATCGCCACGCGCCAGGAAGTGATGCTGCTCATCGCGGGGGGCCTCTTTGTGATCGAGGCGATGAGCGTCATCCTCCAGGTCGGCTACTTCAAGGCGACCCACGGACGGCGCATCTTCAAGATGTCGCCCATCCACCACCATTTTCACCTGAGCGGATGGGAGGAAACGCAGACCGTGGTCCGGTTCTGGCTTCTGGGGGCGATGTTCGCCGCCCTGGCTTTGGCGACATTGAAGTTGAGGTAGCCGCGCGACATCCGGCCGCCCCGCTCGTCGGGGCGCGTTTTGGGGGTTCGACATGACGACAATCGCTCCACCGATGTCCGATGACGCCGCCGGCCAGCCGCGACGCGCCTGGCTCGACCGGCCCATGACCGAGCCGTGCATCATCTGCATGATCGTCCTGGCGATGATGACCGTCGGGTTCCTGATGGTCTTCAGCGCCACTCGCACCGCCCACCAGACGAGCGATAATTACTACTTCACCCGGCACATGATTTTCCTGCCCGTGGCCGTGGGGGCGCTGGTGCTCGGGACGTTCCTTCCGTACCGGTGGCTGAACCGCCGGTGGCTGGTCTTTGCGGCGCTCGCGGCCGCCGCGGGCCTGTTGGCGTATGTGCTCCTGTTCGGCCAGATGGTCAACGGTGCCCGGCGGTGGATTGCGATCCCGCTGGGGCCGATGCAGGTCAGTTTCCAGCCGTCGGAGTACGCCAAGTTTGCCGTGGTCCTGTTCTTCGCGTGGTTCTACAGCCGCGTTCTGGCCGAGCCGCGGCCGTCGAAGTGGCGCCTCGTGGCCTGGTACCGCCGGCACCTTACGACCGACCCGCGCAGTTTACTGTGGAGTTTCATCCCGGCGATAGCCGTGGTGGGCTGCCTCTGCGTTCTCATCGTCAAGGAGGACTTCGGCACTGGCGCCTTTGTGGGCATGGTGGCGGTGCTCTTGTGCATGATCGCCGGATGGCGCTGGTGGTACCCGCTCCTGCTGGTCGGCCCGGCGTCGGCGGCGGTGTACCTGGCTGTGTGGCTCCAGCCCTGGCGGATGAACCGCCTCAAGGTATGGTGGAACCCGTGGAAGTACTACGAAGGTCCCGGTTGGCACATCTGCCAGAGCCTGATGGCCCTCGGCAGCGGCGGCCCGACAGGCGTCGGACTCGGCATGGGCATCCAGAAACTCTACATCCCCGAGAACACCACCGACTTCGTCTTTGCCGTCATCTGCGAGGAGATGGGATACCTGGGCGGCCTGCTGGTCATCGGCCTTTTCGCGGTGTTCGTGTGGCGTGCGGCCAAGGTGGTCCGGCGGGCGCCCGACCGATTCGCCTTTCTGCTGGCATCGGGCATCCTGCTGGTGATCGGCCTCCAGGCGATCATGAACATCGGCGTCGTGACCGGAGCGCTTCCGGCAAAGGGCATCAGCCTGCCGTTCATCAGTTACGGCGGGTCGGGCCTCGTGATGATGAGTTTCGCGGCGGGCCTGCTGTGCTCCGTGGCGCGACAGTCCGGGACGGAGCCGGCGGCCGCGAGCACGCCGCTTCATCCGGAACCTCTCGTCTATAAGCCGGTCCATGTGCCGGCGGGGGAGCCGTAAGGCGATGCGTGAGACGGGTTGCCGGATCTTTCTGGCTGGCGGCGGCACCGGGGGCCACCTGTACCCCGGCCTGGCGATTGCCGAGGCGATCCGCCGGCTCTCGCCCGAGACGGCGCTGGCGTTCTCATCGACCCGCCGCGCGATCGACAGCCAGGTCCTCGCCGGCTGCGGATGCCCCGTGACGCCCATCGACGCCCGGCCGTTCCGCTTGGCTCCGTGGAAATGGCCGAGTTTGCTTGTCAGTCTCGTTCGGTGCGGAAACCAGTCGCGCCGCCGCCTGCGCGAGTTCTGCCCCGACGTGGTCGTGGGCCTCGGCGGGTTCGGCAGTTACGCCCCGGTCCGCGTCGGCCAGAAGTACGGCGCCGCCACGGTCGTCGTCAACCCCGACATCGTGCCGGGCCGGGCGAACCGGCGACTCGCCTGCCGCGCCGACCGCGTCTTCTGCCAGTTCGAGGAAACCGTCGCGGCGCTCGGCGATGTGGCCCGCCTGACCGGCTGCCCCATCCGGCCCAGCCTCTTCGCCCACACGCGCGAGGAAGGGCTGGCCTCCATGGGGCTCGACGACGCCCGCCGGACGCTTCTGGTGACCGGCGCGAGCACCGGCGCCCACACCGTCAACCGCGCGGTGGTCGGCATGCTCGGTAGCGGCGGCCTGCCCGAAGGCTGGCAGGTCCTGCACCTGACCGGCCACACCGATTACGCCGAGGTGGCGGCGGCGTACCGCCAGATCCGGGTGCCCGCCGTGGTACGGGCCTATGCCGAGAAGATGGGCCTGGCGTATGCCGCCGCCGACCTGGCGATCGCGCGGGCGGGGGCCTCGACCATCGCCGAACTCCTGGCCGCAGGCGTCCCGACCGTCTTCCTGCCGTACCCGTTCCACCGCGACCGGCACCAGATGCAGCAGGCCAGGGCGGTCGAACGCCTCGGCGCCGCCGTGGTGGTTGAGGACTTGCCCTCGGATCCGGACGGCACGTCCGAACGCCTGGCCGAGGCCGTGAGGATGTTGATGAAGGATGTCCCGCGTATCGAGGCGATGTGCGAGCGTGCTCGGGCCGCCAGTCGCCCTCGGGCCGCCGAGACGATCGCACGGGAGATTCTCGAACTGGCCGCCCGCGCCACCGAGCGCCGCCACGCCGCCATCGCCGCGGCGAAGGCCTGATTGCCGGGTGGCATGCCCACGGCATCCGTTCAGTGGGCATGCATGACGGCCTGCGTAAGCATGCCCGTGCAAACGGCGGCGCGGGCATGCCAGCCCGCTCGTCGGGGCGCGTTTTTGCGTTCAGTTGACGCGCAATTGACACGCTGTCGCGCCCGGTTTACACTCTCGCTGGAGATGCAAGAGATGACGCGAACAAAGAAGCACCGTTCATCGAAGCCCTACGCCGGCCAGGCGATTCACTTCATCGGGGCCGGCGGCTGCGGCATGTCCGGCCTGGCGGAGTTTGCGCTCCGCGAGGGCGGCCAGGTCTCCGGCTCCGACATGAAGGCCTCGAGCGCCACCGACCGCCTGGTCCGCCTCGGCGCCGCCATCCACATCGGCCATGCGGCCGAGAACGTGCCCCCGGGGACCGACCTGGTGGTCTACAGCGCCGCCGTCAAGCCCGACAATCCGGAGCGAGTCGAGGCCGGGCGTCGCGGCATCCCCGCCCTCAAGTACGCCCGGTTCCTCGGGCGGCTGATGAACCTGCGCCAGGGTATCGCTGTCAGCGGCACCCACGGCAAGAGCACCACGACCAGCATGGTCAGTTACGTCCTGGCCGAGGCGGGGCTGGATCCGAGTTTCGTCATCGGGGCCGAGGTGCCGCAACTGGGGGGTGGGTCGCGCGTCGGGCGCGGGCCACACCTCGTAGTCGAGGCCTGCGAGTACGACCGGTCGTTCCTGAACTACTCGCCGCGGGCCGCGGCCGTCCTCAACGTCGAGGAAGACCACCTCGACTACTACCGCGACCTGCGCGAGATCCGCCGCGCGTTCGGAGACTTTGCCGCCCGCATCGCGGCCGACGGCCTGCTCGTTATCTACGCCCGCGACCTCGGCCGGCGCAGCATCGAGCGGCGGGCCCGGTGCAAGGTCGAGAAGTTCGGCATCGGCGGCCGCTGGGACTGGCACGCCGAGAACCTCGAGGCCGACCGAGGCCGGTTTGCCTTCGACGTCTACCGCCACAGCGACTTCTACGTCCACGTGAAGTTGGGCCTTGCCGGGCGGCACAACGTGCTGAACGCCCTGGCCGCCATGGCCCTGTGCACCTGGGCGGGCGCCCCGCGCGAGGCGATCGCCGAGGCCCTCGGATCGTTTCAGGGGGCGCTCAGGCGGATGGAGATCCTCGGCGAGGCCGGCGGCGTGACGGTGGTCGACGATTACGCCCACCATCCGACCGAGATCGAGGCCACCCTCAAGGCCGCCCGGGACCGGTTCGAGCCCCGCCGCCTGTGGGTGGTCTTCCAGCCGCACCAGCACAGCCGCACCCGGTTCTTTCTGAAAGACTTTGCGCGGGCCCTGACGGTGGCCGATAAGATAGTGGTCCCGGACATCTATTTTGTCCGCGACAGCGAGAAAGAGCGGCAGGCGGTCCGCAGCCAGGATCTGGTGGCGGAGATCCAGAACCTGGGCGCGGACGCTCTGCACATTAAAGAGTTCGATTCCATCCGCCGGTACCTGGTCGAGAGCCTGGCGGCCGGCGACGTGCTGATGACGATGGGCGCCGGCGACGTGTGGCGCCTGGCCTCGCCCGTCCTGGCCGACCTCGGCGGTCGCCAGGCCGCAGGGACCCCGTGCGCGGCGGCCGGCGCGGGAACGAGACGAAAGGTCCGCTAGGCCGACAGGGCCGTTCTGGGATTGGCGCGGCGGGTCTCCTGACCAGCCGCGCACAGGCTCGATTTCGCAGACAGGGCGTGTAAGGAAGTGCCATGAGCATCTTCAAGGGACTCGAGACGATCGTCCAGCGGGACTTTCCGCTAGGCAAGATGACGACGTTCGGCGTGGGGGGGCCGGCGGAGTACTTCATCCGGCCCCGCACCGACGAGGAGTTGCGCGACGTTCTCGATCGGTGCCGCAAGGAGGGCCTCGATGTCCGTGTGGTCGGCCGCGGGTCGAACATCCTCGTCCGCGACGAGGGCGTCAAGGGGGCGGTGATCCAACTCGACGAGGAATCGTTCGGCCGGATCGCGTTCGAAGAGGACCTGTGCCGCGCGGGGGCCGCGGCCCCGCTGCCGCAGGTCGTGGGGGCGGCGGCGCGACAGGGCATGGCGGGCGTCGAGTGCCTGGTCGGCATCCCCGGCAGCGTCGGCGGCGCGGTCCGCATGAACGCCGGCGGCGCGTTCGGCGACATCGGCCAGACCGTCGAGCGCGTCAAGGTCATGTCGGGCGACGGCCAGACCTTCTACCGCGAGCGCGAGGACCTGGCCTTCGCGTACCGCCGGAGCAACATTGCGGCGAGGTTCGTCCTGGAGGTCGAACTGAGGCTCATGCCCGACAGTCCGCGGGCCATCAAGGACCGCCTCAAGAAGATCTGGATCATCCGCAAGAACACGCAACCGATGACAGCCGCCAGCGCGGGGTGCACCTTCAAGAACCCGCGCCAGGTTTCCGCCGGCCTGCTGATCGACCAGGCGGGCCTGAAGGGGCTCACCGCGGGCGGCGCCGCCGTCTCTCGCAAGCACGCCAACTACATCGTCGTCAAGGACCCCGAACACGCGACGGCCGCCGACGTCGAGGCACTGATCGATCAGGTCCGCAAGACCGTCGGCGAGCGGTTCCAGATAAACCTGGAATTGGAGATTGAGATCTGGCCATGTCCACGCGGTTAAAGCCGATGACGAAGAAAGAGAAATCGCTCCTAGCGCGGACGCTCGTGATCGGCGTCCTCATGGGGGGCGCGTCGCGCGAACGCCCGGTCAGTCTCGCCAGCGGCCGCGCGGTGGCCAGGGCCCTCAAGCGCCTCGGCCACGAGGTTCGGCCGCTTGACGTGCGGCCGGGCGACGTCTCGGCCGGCCTCCTCGACGGCCTCGACGTGGCGTTCCTGGCCCTGCACGGCCGCTGGGGCGAGGACGGCGGAATCCAGGGCGAACTCGATGCCCTCGGCGCCTGCTACACCGGCAGCGGGCCCGAGGCCAGCCGCCTCGCCATGGACAAGGTGGTCGCCAAGGACCGGTTCTCAGCCGCGGGCATCCCGACGCCGGCGTTCCGCGTGGCCGCGCCCGGCGACGTCGATATGTTGGCCGAGGCGATGGACAAGTTGGGCCCGATCCTCTTCGTCAAGCCGGTGGCCGACGGGTCGAGCATCGGCGTCAGCCGCACCCAGTCGATGGCCGCCCTTCGCCGCGGCGCCGAGAAGGTGTGGAAGGGCGGCGACCCGGCGCTCGTGGAGCGGTGCATCGTCGGCCGCGAGTTCACGGTCGGCATACTGGGGGAGCGGGCGCTGCCGCTCGTCGAGATCCGGACGCCCGGCGGATGGTACAACTACCACGCCAAGTACCGCTCGGACCGGACCCAGTACCTTCTCGACCACGGCCTGGCGCCGAAGGTCGAGGACCGCATGGTCGAGGTGGCGCTCGGGGCCCACGGCGCCCTGGGTTGCCGGGACTTCTCGAGAGTTGACGTGATGCTGCCTGACGAGGGCGAGCCCCAGGTGCTCGAGGTCAACACGATCCCCGGGTTCACGGGCCACAGCCTCCTTCCGAAGGCGGCGGCCCGCGCCGGGCTTTCGTTCGGGCACCTGTGCGAAAGGATAGCAGCACTGGCGATGCGGCGCGCGAGTCGGACCTGAAACTAGCGGCCCGCGCGTTTGGCGGGGAGCCGAAGGCGGCCGTGTCTTGTTTTGAGGTTGGCCTGCGGCAGGAGGCGTTAAGTGGCGAAATCGACCAGCGAGAACACGGAAGGCGCCAAGCCCCGGCGGTCGCTCGCACTGCGACTGCTCCGCGGGGCATGCGTTGCCCTGGTGACCGCCGCGATCGGCTGCGGCATCTCGTACGGGATTTCGGTGCTCCGCCAGCAGGTGGCGGCGTCGCCGATGTACCAGATGTCGGCCGACAGCCTGCACCTCGTCAAGGGCCCCGACTGGATGACGCCGGCGATCCGCACCGAGGTCTCGGCCGGGCTGCTGCCCGGCGACTTCCCCCAGCAGTTCAGCCTGCTCGACGAGGACATTGCGCAGCAGATTGCGGCGGCGTACGAGAAGTGCCTCTGGGTCGAGCGGGTCGACCGCATCGTCAAGCACGATCCGAGGGCCGACCCCAAGACGCCGCCCTTGGAGGTCTTCCTCAAGTTCCGCCGCCCCGCCGCCATGGTCAAGTACCGCGACGGGTACTGCCTGGTCGACGCCAAGAACGTGCGGCTGCCGGGTGTGTACTCCGAGCCGCGGCTGGGCGCGGCCCACTTCCTGGAGATCGTCGGGGTGACCTCGGTGCCGCCGGCGCCGGGGCAGGTGTGGGGCGACCCGGCGCTCCAGGCCGGCGTGCGAGTCGTCGACGCCGTCGACGCGAAGCGCGACGCGTTCCGCCTGGTGGCGGTCGACGTGTCGAACTTCGGGGGCCGCCGCAGCAGGGCCGAGACCGAGATCTCGCTCCTCACGGCCCGCAGCACCTGCATCAAGTGGGGCAAGGCCCCCTCGCCTGAGGCCGACGCCCTTGACGAGAAGACACCCGACGAGAAGGTCGCCTACCTCGACTTCGTCTACAAGCGCATGAACGGGCAGGTGGACGGAGTGTTATCGTATATCGATATTCCGAACATGGTGGTCCGCCGCATGCCGGCCGACACCGTCACGCGGCTGCGGAGTTAGCCATTCAAATGGAGTGCCAGCGCGGCGGGTCTCCTGGCCCGCCGCGTCCGTGCACTGCGAGCCGTCTGGCGCGGTGGGTCAGGAGACCCCCCGCGCAACTACCCAACCTTAAGGTGCCATAACCGGAACGGTTATCGCGATGAACGCGACAGGTGACTCGGCCAGGACGGGCGCACCGGGCGGGCCACCCGCCCCGCCGGCCGCCGGCGCCGCGTGGGTCTTGTTGCCGGTGACGTGGTGCGCGTGGCTCCTGGTGTGGCTGGTTCCCTCGCTGCTGGTGGCTCCGCACCTGGCGTCGCCGGGCCTGTGGCTCTCGCGCGGCACGGCCCCGGCGGCGGTGCTGGCGGCCGCAACCTTCTTCCTTGTGGCCGTCTGGCCGTTCTGGCCCGCCCTGGCGCGGAGCAGGCAGGGCGATGCCGCCCCCCCCGCTGTCGGCGTGGCGTGGCTCGGCCTGTCGGTCCTGGAACTCGCGATGCTCCTTGCGCTGGCCCTGCCGTTCGGCCTGGTGGCCTGGTCGGTCGGCGATGTGAGTCCCCCGGCGGGACCCCTCGCCGCGACCGCCGGGGTTTTGGCCGTCTTCGGCCTGGGCGTGCGGATGGCGGCGGCAGGGATGGGGCCCGGGGCCGCGCGATGGCTGATGTTCGGCGCGGCGCTGGCCTGCGTCGGGCCGCTGGCGCTGGAGTACTCCGCCGGCGAGACGCTGGGCGTCGGGTTCCCGCGGATTCTGGAGGCCAGCCCCATCGTCGGGGCGATCCGCCTGGCGCTCGAGGGTTGGCCCCAGGGAACGTGGCCGTGGGTGGCCCGCGTGGCGCTGTGGCCTGCCGCGGGCGTGGTGCTCGGCCTGCTGGGTTGGTGGCGCTCTTGCCGGGCGCGTCGCCGTGCCGTAGACGGCTAGCGCACTTCAATGTCGGATGGTTGCGCGGTGGGTCTCCTGACCCACCGCGCTAGACGCGTTGCCAAGCACGCGCGCGGCGGGTCAGGAGACCCGCCGCGCAACCACGCAGGGTTGAACCGCTTTAAGCGTCGCCCTGCTCGGCATTCTGCCGTTCTTCGGGCGGGCGCGTCTTCCAGCGCCGGTGGACCCAGAGGTACTGGTCGGGCGCCAGACGGACGGCCCGCTCGATGCCCGTGGTGTAGCGCGCGGTGATGGCGAGGGCGCCGTCGAGACTCTTCGGGTACTCGCTCGGGAAGATCACGTCGGTCGGCTGGATGCGATAGTGGAACCGGTTGCCCGTCCGGTAAGCGCCGCCGACGAAGATGGGCACATTCATCTCCATAGCCAGGTACGCTATGCTTTTGTAGGCCGAGGCCTTGCGTCCGAAGAAGTCGACGAAGAAGCCGCGGCGTCCGGCGTCCTGGTCGGCGATGAACCCCAGCGGCCGGCCCGACCTCAAGGTCGCCAGGGCCTCCCCGGTCATCCCCTCCTTGAAGAGGATCTCCTGACCCGTGCGCTGGCGCAGCCGCAGGATGTACTCGTTAAGGTACGGATTGTCGAGCGGGCGGGCCACGGCCGTCAGCGGGAATCCCATCGCCGCCATCGAGAACCCCATCATCTCCCAGTTGCCGAAATGCCCGCCCAGGATGACGAAGGGCTTGCCCGACGAGACGTAGTGGAACTGCTCGAGGCAGCCGGAAATGTCGACGTAGTCGAGATATCGGTTGAAGTTCATGAGTCGCGGCAGACACAGCACCTCGGCCCCGACCATGAGAAGGTGCTCGCACGACCGCCGGGCGGTGCGGCGCAGGGCCGCCTCGCTGGCCCCCGGGAAACTCGCCCGCAGGTTCTCCATCGCCCGGTCGCGGTGCCTCTTGTCGAGCCAGTACAGGAGGTCGCCCGCCAGGCGCGCAGTCGCCAGGTTCGTCTCGATCGGGAAACACTGGAGCGCCGTCTCCACCAGCCTGAGCGCGACGTACTGGAGGTACCAGATCAGGCGTTGACGCAGGGTGTCCGGGGGTGCCGCCATGGTTCCTGTCTCAGCCTCTCGTTCGTGCGGGGGCCTGCGTGCGTATCTTGCGTGGTGGCACGGCCACGCGCTCGTGCGTGACCATGTTCTTCCGAAGCGCCGACCTCATGGCCACGCACCATCGCATGGCCATGCCACCCGGCCATGAGAAGTCCACGCCTCGTTCTACGGCCGGCGATTGTAGACCCCGCCGGGCGGCGGGTCAACGCAATCCGTTGCCGGGCCCCGCCACGCGGCGTACAATCCCGCCATGACCGACAACGCTGTCCCGCCGCCCGAGAGCGATCTGGCGATCGACCAGTTCGACTACGAGTTGCCTGCCGACCGTATCGCGCAGGAGCCCGCCCGCCCGCGCGACGCCTCGCGCCTGATGGTCCTCGACCGGCAGACCGGCGCGACTGCCCACCACCGGTTCCACGAGTTGCCGCAACTTCTGGCACCGAGCGACCTTCTGGTCCTGAACGACACGCGAGTGATTCCGGCGGCCTTCACCGCCCGGCGCGCCACTGGCGGCCGCGTCAACGGTATCTTTCTGCGGGCCCTCGACGGCGGCCTCTGGGAAGTGCTCCTGGCGGGCCGGGGTCGCCTCAAGGTGGGCGACACGCTGTCGCTGGTCGATGCGCGGGGCCGGGATGCTTCGCGCGGTGGGCAGTCTTGCCCGCCGCGCACTGGCGTGGAGAACGCGTCGGAGGTCAGCATCGGACTCGCCGCCCGCGGGGAAGGGGGCCTGTGGCACGTGCGTCCGGCGGCGCGGGTCGAACCGGCCGACCTCCTGGAGCGGATAGGCCGGCCGCCGCTGCCGCCCTACATCCGCCGCAAGGCCGCCGGCGACGTGCGAGCGGCCGCCGACCGCGACGACTACCAGACGCTCTACGCCCGCCGCCGCGGCGCCGTGGCGGCGCCGACGGCCGGCCTGCACTTCACGCCGCGCGTCCTCGACGGCCTCGACGCGCGGGGCGTGGAGCGCGTTTTCGTGACGCTCCACGTGGGCCTGGGCACCTTTCAGCCGGTGCGCGTCCGGCGCCTCGCGGGCCACCGGATGCACGAGGAGTACTCGCATGTTTCGGCCGGGGCCGCCGAGCGGATCAACCGGGCCCTGGCCGCCGGCCGGCGAATCGTGGCCGTCGGCACGACCACGGTGCGGGCATTGGAGTCGGCGGCCGGGGAGGGCGGGGTCCGGCCGGGAGGCCAGTGGACGCACCTCTTCATCCGCCCGCCGTTCCGGTTCCGCGTCGTAGGCGCGATGGTCACCAACTTCCACCTGCCGCGATCGACCCTCCTGGTGCTGGTGTCGGCCTTCGCCGGGCGCGAGCGGGTCCTGGCGGCCTACCGGGAGGCGATCCGGGCGGGATACCGATTTTACAGTTATGGCGATGCGATGCTGATAATGTAGGCCGCGGCAACGCCGCGGCCACTTGGTCGGCAAGCCGATTACTCTGCGCACAGGGCGCGTCAGGCGCCGTCGGGTCCCAGGTGCAGGTCGCCCGTCATGCGGCTCAAGTTCAGCCGCGCCAGGAGCGCCTTGAGTTCCTCGACGTTTCGGGCCGCCAGCGGGCTGATCTCGACCTTGTAGGCCGGCGCACCGTCGGCCTGGCGGGGCACCTCGACGCCGGCCTCTTCGAGCCGTGCGGCCGCAAGGCGCACCATGTCGCTCCGGGCCGTGGCGGGACTGTCCAGGCCGTCGGCGTTCTTGACCGGGCTGAACTCGACGGCCCGGTCGATCTCCAGGACCACGGGGCTGCGGGCCATCGGCAGGGCGTCGAAGACGAACGTCTCGAACTTGATGCCGTTGGGCCGGGTGGGGTTGACGAGTCGCCCGGATTCGTCGACGAACGGGATTACCTTCTCGGCCCGGTGGAAGGGCAGGGCGAACCGGCTGCCCGCGGTCAGGCGTTCGACGAAAGAGCGCGAGAGGATGTGGATGGCGATGCTGCCCGATCCGAAACGCAGGCTGCCGTCGGCGTTGCGCGCGTGGGCCAGGGCGTCGGGCAGGTCGATGTACTCGATGACGTGCAGGCGGCCCCGGGAGAGGCAGAATGCGCCGAGTTTTTCCTTCGGCTCGCGTTTGCGGGCCATCTTGCTCGACATGTCGCTCGACGCCTCGGCGTGGTGGCCGATGAAAACCGGGTCCAGCGGCGGCACCAGCGGGTTATCGACCTGGAAGTAACTGATGTACTCGATGCCGCGCGACGCCATGTCGGCCAGCATTCCCGTCTGGGCCAGGGCCCGGATGGAGCCGCCGTGCCCGTCGGGGTTCCAGGCCAGAGAGTCGCGGGCGGCCAGGAGGAGTCTGCCCTCCAGATCGATGGCAGGCATCATGCCCTGGACGAAGCACTTGACGTCGCATCGCGGCAGGTCGAAGTAATTGTGGGCCTCCAGGAAATCGCGCGTGGCCAGGTCGTTCGTCCGGCTGGTCATGATGTACCACGGGATCGAGACGCCGCAGGCCCGGCCGGCCGCGCGGATGGCCTCGGCGAACACCTCGAACAGCGTCTGCCCTGAGATCGGGCCGATGGGAAACGCCCCCTTGGGCCCGTCATAGCCGAGCCGCGTGCCCTGGCCGCCCGCCACGACCATGGCGGCGACCTTTCCGGCGGCCAGGAGTTCCTCGCCGCGCCGGCACACCTTCAGACGCGCGCGCCGCTCGGCGTCGGTGGTCGGCAGGGGGATGAACGGGGCGGGCTCCAGGTCGGGCGGGAGTTCCACGGCCCGGCGCCGGCGCACGTGCAGGTCGATGAGGTCGGCGAGTTCCGCGAAGTCCACCTCGGCGAGTTGGGCCAGGAGCCGGCGCCGGCCGTCCTCGGCCAGATCGTTCCAGAACCGCCAGACGTGGTCCTGGCCGGCCTCGGCCACGCGGCGGCGGACGGTCTTTTCGTCGGGGAGTTGTGGCGGCACCGTAGTTCTCTCCATCGCCCTTGCCGAGGACTCCGCTCTGCTTGTTCAACCGTTCATGATAGCAGAGTCGTCGGGCCGAGAGTACCAAAAGCACGAGGTCCGCGACAAGAGATTTGGGGGTTGCCCCTGTAAGGCGTCTGGAGGGGGCGCCTCGTGCCGCAAGGATTTATTTGACACTTGGCCGGTTGCCGTCCATAATACTTGTGGTGGGTTGCCTGCCAAGGGCGACAGTGCGTTTTGGGGGAGAAAGGAGGCCGCCGGCATCCAATCGGCCGCACCGATGTCCGCCGTAGATCGACGACGTCATTCTCTTATACTTTATTGCCGGAGGACGCGCCCGTAAGGCGCCACAGACAGGAGGACGAACCATGAAGCGCAAAGGGTTTACGCTGGTTGAACTGCTGGTGGTGGTCACCATCATCGGCCTGTTGATCGGTATTCTGATTCCCGCCGTGTTCAGCGCGCTGGAACAGGCGAACCGGGCCAGTTGTGCGAACAACCTGAGCCAGATCGGCAAGGCGGGCCGGACCTATGCGACGGCCCATCGCCAGAAATGGCCCAAGGTGTTCAACTCGGAGTCGAAGTACTGGGACGATGTCGGGAACACGAGGCAGGATTTCGTCGACCCGGACACCACGACGGAGCCGACGACGCAGACTGTGGGCGATAATGGCAAGGCCCCCGACTCGAACATGGCGAACTTCTGGGTCCTGATTGCCGTCCAGGGCATGACGCCGCAGTCGTTTATCTGCCCGTCGGCCAGCAAGTCGTTCTCGCCGGACAACAGCGTGGTCCGCTACAACGGGGTCCGGGATTTCCGCGGTCAGGACCGCGTCAGTTATTCCTACCAGAACGTGTTCGGCAGTTATACGCTGACCGAGACCACCAGCACCCATTCCTCGACGTTCGCCATCGCGTCCGACTGCACCCCGATGCGGTACCAGTTCAAGACCTTCGTCGACGCGAAACTGGATGCCTCGGCCGAGACCACCTTCGAGCAGACCGAAGAAACGGAGCCCTGGATCCATCCGTCGGGTGGCGGGCAGGCCTACACCATCACGCAGGCGTATGAACTCAACAGCCCCAACCACAACTGGAAGGGCCAGAACGTCCTGTACCTCGATGGCCACGTGGAATGGAAGGAACATCCGTACTGCGGGCCGGTGTACGACAACATCTGGATGGCTCGGCCGAAGGCCGGCGGCGAGGGCGGCGGAGCCGGCGGGACCAGATTCGACCCCAGGAAACTCGAGGACATTCAGAACCGCAACGGCCTCAAGGGCGGCTCAAGCCAGTGCTACAAGTCCGGCAAGCCGCCGCAGAACAACAGCATCATCGAGAACGAAGAGGATTCGTTCCTGGTGCCGTAACTGTGCCTTGGCAGGCGCCCAGGGGCGACCCCGATCCGTCGGGGTCGCCCTTTTTCTGCCCTGCGCGCGGCAAGTAAGGACGAAGGCGGCTGTGCCAAGTGCAAGTGCCTGGTTCGCCGCCGCGCTTGCGCGGCGCGTGGTTGGCGGCCATGGAACAAATGGAGATGCTCGATGAAGCCATGCCTGCCCGTGGGTATCGCGATGCTGCTCGGGGCGTGCTCAGTCGCCCTCGCCGCCGACCCGAGCGCCAAGGAGGCCGCCGCCATGAAAGTCAAGCCCTTCCCCCTCAGGCAGGTCCGCCTCGTGGGTCCCCTGTGGAAGGAGTGCATGGAGCGGGACCTCAAGTACCTCAATGACCTCGACGCCAACCGGCTGCTCCACAACTTCCGCGTCCAGGCGGGCGTCCCCTCCACCGCCCAGCCGCTGGGCGGCTGGGAGGAACCCAAGTGCGAACTCCGCGGCCACTTCACCGGGCACTACCTCACGGCGTACGCCCTCATGTACGCCTCGACGGGCGACGAGAAAATCAAGGCCAAGGCCGACCGCATGGTCGCCGAACTCACCAAGTGCCAGGAACCCAGCGGCTACCTGAGCGCGTTCCCCGAGGAGTTCTTCGACCGCGTCGAGGCCGGCAAAGGCGTCTGGGCCCCGTACTACACCATCCACAAGATCATGGCGGGCCTGCTCGACATGCACCAGTTGTGCGGCAACACCCAGGCCCTGGAGATGCTGAAGGGCATGGCCGCCTACTTCAAGGGCCGCTGCGACAAACTCAGCGATGGGCAAATGGGCGTCGTCATGCGGTGCGAGTTCGGCGGCATGAACGAGGTCCTGTGCAACCTGTACGCCGTCACGGGCGACGAGAACCACCTGGCGCTGGCCCACCGGTTCGACAACCCCGCGTTCCTCGGCCCGCTGGCCGACGGCAAGGACAACCTGACCGGGCGGCACGCGAACACGCACATCCCGCAGGTCACGGGGGCGGCCCGCCGCTACGAGGTGGCGGGCGACGAGCAGAGCCGCAAGGCCGCTCAAGTGTTCTGGGACGCCGTGGCCAACCACCGCTCTTACGTCACTGGCGGCACCAGTCACCGCGAGCACTGGGGCAAGCCCGACGAACTCGCGGGCACCATGAGCCACCTCACGCAGGAAACGTGCTGCACGTACAACATGCTGAAACTCACGCGGCACCTCTTCGCGTGGACCGCCGACCCGCGGTACGCCGACTACTACGAGCGGGCCTTCTTCAACGCCATCCTCGGCACGCAGGACCCGAAGACCGGCATGATGATGTACTTCGTGCCGATGCAGCCGGGCTACTACAAGGTCTTCAACAGGCCCCTCGACGCCTTCTGGTGCTGCACGGGCACGGGCGTCGAGTCGTTCGCCAAACTGGCCGACAGCATCTATTTCCATGACGGCGACGGCCTCTACGTCAACCTCTTCATCGCGTCGGACCTCGACTGGGCCGCCAAGGGCGTGCGCGTGGAGCAGCGGACCGACTACCCGCGCGAGGAAGGCACGACCCTCGTCATCCGCGCGAAAGAGCCCGAGGCCTTCACCCTGAACCTGCGCGTGCCGTGGTGGGCCGCGAAGGGCGCGGCGGTGAAGGTCAACGGCCAGATCCAGGTCGCCGGGCCAACGCCGTCGTCGTACGTCAGCCTCCAGCGCCTGTGGAAGGAGGGCGACCGGGTCGAGGTTTCGATGCCGATGAGCCTTCGCGTCGAGACGATGCCCGACGATAAGACGGTCCGGGCGATCGAGTACGGGCCCGTGGTGCTGGCGGGCCGCCTGGGCACGGAGGGTCTGACCGAGGCCATGGCCTACGAGGGCAACAACTGGGCGAACCTCGCGCCCGCGCCGACGCCGGCGCCCTTCTTCGTCGTCGAGAATGACGACCCGGCCTCGTGGGTCCGCCCCGTGGAGGGCAAGCCCCTCGTGTTCCGCACCGTCGGCCAGGAGCGCGACGTCACGCTGGAGCCGTGGTACGCCCTCTTCGGCGAGCGGTACGGCATTTACTGGAAGGTCCTCACGAAGGGGTCGCCGGAGCACCGGGCGTACCTCGATGAGCAGGCGGTCGAGCGGCGGCGCGAGGGGCGGCGGGTCGACCGCGTGCTGCCGAACGACGGCTCGTCCGAGCAGGCCCACGGCCTCAAGGGCGAGAAGACCGCCGCGGGCCTGCACATGGGCAGGCAGTGGCGCGACGCCAACGGCGGGTGGTTCAGTTATGAACTTAAAGCGCCCGCCGGCGGCGAGGCTTTGCTCGTGGTCACCTACTGGGGCGGCGACGTGGCCCCGCGGACTTTCGACGTCCTCGTCGACGGCCGGAAGGTGGCCACGCAGACACTCAACAACAGCGCCCCCGGCAAATTCTTCGATGTTGAGTACAGGATTCCCGCCGACCTTACGCGCGGCAAGGAGAAGGTGACCGTGAAGTTCCAGGCCCACGCGGGCAACATCGCTGGCGGCGTCTTCGGGTGCCAGATGCTCAAGGCCGATGCCGGCGGGAAATAGCGGTCGGCGTGCCAAGGCGCCCGTTCAGTCGCCCGCTTGCCAGGGCGGATCTTCGACTCATCGGGGCGCGTGTTCTGCGTGTTTGCGCGGCGGGTCTCCTGACCCGCCGCTCGCATGTGAGGGAAGGCCCGGAGCGCGGCGTGTCAGGAGACCCACTGCGCAAGAATCCCCGATGCCTACGGAGTCTTCGGCGGGAACCCCTCCGGCATCCACCCCGGCAGCGCGGCAACCGCGGCCCTGGCCTCCGCCGACGTCGGCACGCCCCAGGCCTGGAAGAACGGGCCGAGGTTCCGGCCGACCGCCCGCGAGAACCGGACCATCCACTGGTCGCGTTTCCCGGCGTCGTTCTTCGGCCGCTCCGAGGCCGGCAGCCCCCGGTACTGGGCAAAGACCTTCTTGTACGTCTCCCACCCGAAGGCCTCCTGGAGTTGAATGTACATCTGGAGGCCGAGGAAGGGGTCCTGCTTCCACTTCTGGAAGTCGGCGCCGGCCGCCAAGTAGGCCTTCATCTTGCGCGCCCGCACCTGCGGGTCCATCTCGCCGTGGGTCTTCGCGCGCTGAAGGCCGCAGACCTTGTCGAAGACGTACAGCGTGAACAGGTTCTCGGTGACCTCGCCGGTGCCGCCGAACGTCCAGTCGCCCGACTGGTAGTTGTGGCCAAGTTCGTGGAAGAGGCCCCAGACGCCGCCGTGCCCGTTTGCCGCCAGGCGGGCCTGGTTGACCATGACCTCGGGCATGTCCATGAGGACCATGATCGGGTAGCCCGAGTGCATGTAGCCGGCGCTAATCTGGACGTCGGCGACGTATCGCTCGGGGCGGCGGCCCTCGCGCGGCCGGGCCGACAGGTCGTCGCAGGCCTCCACGACGCGGTCCCAAAACCGCATCAGGTCCTCGGCGTCGTCCAAGCCGCGCACCACCTTGCTGGGGAGCGTGAGGATGACCTTGTCGGTGGCGAGTTCCGCCCACGGGGCGGGGCGAAGGCGGATCTTCTCGCGCCACTCGGCCGCCGCTGTCTTGCCGAGAACGAAGTACGGCGCCTCGACAGCGCCGGCGATCTTGACAGGCACCGCGCCCAGTTTCGATCCCCCGGGCACCTCGATGTAGATGAGGCCGCCGAAGGCGCACGCGGCACGAGTCACGGGCGCGGCGAGCGGCCACACGCGGCAGACCTCGGGGCTCCGGTGCCACGAGGCGTGGTCCCACACGGTGTCGCTGTGCGCGCCGATGCGGACGGCGAGCTTCTTCGCCGCTGCCGATTCCGGGACCGTGACCGTCACCACCTCGCCCGGCGCGGCATAGAGGCCGGTGCTCGCCCAGGCGCCGAAGCGGGTGTCGACCTCGACGGTCCGCTCGACACGCG
>Ga0315289_10004605_pt1 | contig 20511 bp, 8 predicted proteins | sample YL17G11_40_MG_FD_203452 | JGI IMG/M metagenome (GOLD analysis project Ga0315289, IMG submission 203452) | Sediment microbial communities from Yellowstone Lake, YNP, Wyoming, USA - YL17G11_40 | ecosystem: Environmental > Aquatic > Freshwater > Lake > Sediment | place: USA: Wyoming | collected... | reverse complement strand
TGCCAACTCACCCGAGTTGGCAAAGAAATACACCTCCGCTCCCGGCACGGACCGATGGATATACGCAAACTCGCGGTTGCCGTTGATATACTCCCCGCCTGTCGGGGATGGCCCGCGATTGACTTTGGTGCGAGGAATCTCGGTTGCGTTATCGAGACGCACATCCCAGGTGATCGCCAGTCCGTCCAGTGCCTTGCGAAGCGTCGTTTCGTCCGGCGTCGGCACGAATATGCCCTTCCCGCCGGGGCCGAACATCTCCTGCGTCATCGCCTGCACCTCGGCGTCGCGGCCAAATTCGGCCGACCGTTCCGGCAGGCAGGTGGTCGCGATGACGCGGCCGCCATTGCGCAGGAAGTCGCGAATCTTGCTGAGATTGCCGACGCGGATGGTGCGGCAGGCGGGCAGGATGACGACACGGTACCGCTCCCAGTTGTTCGTGTTGTTGAGCACAAATTCCGCGCCGTCCACCACACACCGTTCATTGACCGTTTCGGGATGGAGGAAGGTGAAGTCGCGTTTCACTTCGCCGGTCAGCAGGCGCGAGATATCGTAGTAGTCCGTGCCCGGTATGGGATCCCTACTCTGCCTGCCCGGGTTCAGGCCGACCGCATAGCGGGCCTCGAGGTCGTCAATCGGATAGAGCACGGCGATGTCGGCGACGTGCCGGCCGGCGCGCAGCAGGGTTTCGCACCGGGCCGCCCAGCGGTTCCATTTGTATGGATCCAATGCCACCCGGGTGGGTATCAGCAAGTTTATACCGCGCGCATAGAGGTGCATGCCGCCGCGATAGAACATGTTGGAATCGACGGGATCATACTTAAAAGCCGCGAACGTTTCGCAAGCCACAATGTCGCGATCAAAGTTATATGCCGCGGAAGCCGGGATCTTGAAGCCATCTACCCCGTTGCCCAAGTACTGGATGTAGTCCGTCAGCGGAGTGCCCTGATATTTATAAAACAGGATGGCATCACCCGTACTCTGGAGCGGATTGGGCCGATAGGCATTGGCCGGGTGCCCCGAACATATCATTCCTCGCTTCGCGCACCACTCCTCGACCGTCCGCGGATAACCCGCTGCAAAAAGTTCGTTCCGCATACCGAAGAGACTGATGCGGGCGGGGCCGGTTTCGGGACCGATATCCTCCCAAAGCGCCGGATAGAGGGCCTCCGGCGAACGACCGAACCGTTTCTGGAACTTCTCATTGAATGACGGCGTCCAGAGCAGATCGTCGGGCGCCTGATAGACCGAGAGATCGTCGAAGAACGTCATCTTGATGGTGGTTCCGAAATGCTCAGGGAACCGCTCATAAAATGGATCATAGACCAGCTCCAAAAATTTCTTCGTTGCTTCCGGACTCATCCAATCCACGAGAAATCTGCGCGGCGCCGTTGCACAAACAAACGCCTGCACCTTCCATTGGCCTTCAGAAGCCTTCCATTGCACCGTGGAACCGTCATCCGACCAGTGTGCTTCCGCCGTCACGACGAGCTGCTCGCTGCGGAGGTCCATATTTTTCGCCACGACACTCATGATTTTACCTTTGGGCATAGAGATCGTTGCGGTCCCGGGCCCTTCCACAACTGCGACGCCGCGAGCCAAATATTTGATCAAATCCTCGGGGTGCTTTTTCGCAAATAGGCCAGCGGCCTTGCCCGAAGGAAAACCAGCTTCATCGTAAAAAACGATTTTCATTCCCAGTTCCTTCGCCGTATCAAGAACACAGCCGTACATCTCGATATACTCATCACTGAGAAATCCGTTATTGGAATGGATCGGTGTCAATCCGCCATAGCCGCGCTTGTCACGCGATTCGCGCATTCGTTCGCCGATCGATTCCTTTGTCAGCTTTCCGCCGAGCGACCAGAACGGCGTGGTCCCCGATCCTGTTGGCGGATTCACGAAGCAACTGCGTAGCGCTTCAATGTCAGGCCGGGCGTTTTCCACAGCGAATGTCGGCTGACCGATCACGACAGACGATAGAATGACAAAGACTCTTATTGATGATTTGATCATATTTAATTCCTCTCTCATCTTTTCTGCTTGGCTGTGCTATTTTGTGTTCCGGCCGATGACGAAGACGCTCCGGGTGACGGGCAGTTTCAACTTGAACCGCGTGACCGCCTCGCCGTTTTCCTGGGCGGGGGTTCCATCCAGTTCCTGACTGGTTCCAGTGTGCGGATCCCACAACTCCAGCGTCATCTTCCCGCGCAACGTCACATCCGCCTGGACGGCGAATTCGCTCGAGTTGGCAAAGAAATACGCCTCCGCTCCCGGCACGGACCGATGGATATACGCGAACTCGCGGTTGCCGTTGCCATACGCCCCGCCTGGGGTGTTATACCCCGGACCCAAGGCTTCGGTGCGTGGAATGTCGGTCACGTTATCGAGCCGCACATCCCAGGTGATCGCCAGTCCGTCCAGCGCCTTGCGGAGTGTCGTTTCGTCCGGTGCCGGCACGAATATGCCCTTCCCGCCGGGGCCGAACATTTCCTTTGCCATCGCCTGCACCTCCGCGTCGCGGCCAGATTCAGACGCCCGTTCCGGCAGGCAGGTGGTTGCGATGACGCGGCCGCCCTGGCGCAGGAAATCGCGGACTTTGATAAGATTATCAGCGCGGATGGTGCGGCAGGCGGGCAGGATGACGACACGATAGCGCTCCCAGCGGTTCGGGTTGTTGAGCACCAGCTCGGCGCCGTCAACCGAACACCGTTCATTGAGCGTTTCGGGATGGAGAAAGGTGAAGTCACGCTTCACTTCGCCGGTCAGCAGGCGCGAGATGTCGTAGTATTCCGCACCCGGCGGGGAATTTTTGCCATGCTTCTCGGGCTGGTTGCCGACCGAATGGTTGGCCTCAAGGTCGTCAATCGGATAAAGCACCGCGATGTCGGCGACGTGCCGGCCGGCGCGCAGCAGGGTTTCGCACCGGGCGGCCCAGCGGTTGAACTCCGGCAGCCCGGGGCCGAGCGTCGGATTGCGCCAGGAGAAACCGCCGCTGTCTCCCGAGATATAGTTGGGGATCAGGAAGTTGATGCCGCGCGTATAGACCTGCATGCCGCCGCGATAGAACAGATCGAGCATGGTGGAATCTTTGGGCAGCCGCTTTTGAAGATTCCCGTAGATTTCGCAGGCCACGGTGTCGCGATCAAAGTTATACGCCGCAGAACCCGCGATCTTGAAGCCATCCACGCCGTTGCCCAAATACTGGATGTAGTCCACCAGCGGCGCGCCCTGATATTTATAAAACAGGATGGCATCACCCGGACCATTGAACGGATCGGGCCGATAGTCATTGGCCGGGTGCCCCGAACACACCATCCCTCGCTGCGCGCACCACTCCTGAACCGTCCGCGGATAACCGGCTGCAAAAAGTTCGTTCCGCATCCCGTAGAGACTGACGCGGGCCGAGCCGGTTTCCGGGCCGATGTCCTCCCACAGCGCCGGATAGAGCGCCTCCGGAGAACGGCCGAACCGTTTCTGGAATTTCTCATTGAAGGCCGGCGTCCAGATCAGGTTGTCGGGCGCTTGATAGATCGAGAGGTCGTCGTAGAACGTCATCTGGATCGTGGTCCCGAAATGCTCCGGGAATTTTTTGTAAAACGGCTCATAGGTCAGTTCCAGAAACTTCTTCACCGCCTCCGGCTCGAGAAAATCCACCAGGAACTTGCGCGGTGCCGTCGCACAAACGAAAGCCTGCACCTCCCAGCGGCCCGCAGGAGCTTGCCATTGGACGGAGTCCCCGTCAGCCGACCGGTGCGCCTCCGCCGTCACGACCCGGCGCTCACCGGTTTTAAGATCCTTCGCCACGACGCTCATGATCGAACCTTGGGGCACACGAACCACCGCCGCCGCAGGCCCCGCCACGGTCGTGACGCCGCGGGCGAGGTATTTCAGCAAGTATTCGGGATATTTCTTCGCCATCTGGCCCCCGGCCTTGCCCGAGGGGAAATCGGAATCGTCATAAAAAACGACGGTCATCCCGAGTTCCTTCGCCGTATCAAGAATGTAGCCATACATCTCCACATACTCGTCGCTGAGAAACGCGGGATCTGTGGGCGAACCTCCCTTGCTCACCAGCGGCTCCGGCGACAGCCCGCCATAGCCCTCCTTGTCGCGCATGATGAGCAGGCGTTGGCGGATTCTTTCCTTCGTCATCTTGCCTCCGCTCAACACCCAGAGCGGCTTGGTCCCCGATCCGGGAGGCGGATTCACGAAGCGACTGTGGAGCGCTTCAATGTCCGGCCCGGCGTTGTCCGCCGCGGATGCCGGCCGGACGACGACCACCGCCGAGGCGATGATGGCGAGTGTTATGAGATGTTTCATCGCGGTCATAGCTCCTGCATTCGAGTGGCGCTCAAGGTTACCGGGCCGAGCAGGCCGGAAGGTTGCAGCGGATAGTTCTTATCGTAAAAAACGCGCGTGGTGAAGGTCTGCCTTTCGGACTCGCGCTTGACTGAGCCATCCAACCACGCCGGCAGGCCGGTCAGGTCGCGCTTCTGGTCGGATTGATAGAACAGGTCGGGCGGCAGGTGGGCGTCGCCGATGAGCCGGTTGCTCAAGGCATTGGTCACTTTGATTTCGATGCGATTAACCCCAGTGGTCACCAGACCGGTGATCTCCACCTTGTAGGGCGACTTCCAAAGGTCGGGACACGGCTTTCCGTTGATGCTGACGCTGGCGATCTTCTGAACCCCGCCGAGATCGAGGTATAGTTTCTGCCCTTCGGCCCGATAACCTTTGGGCAGATCGAAGGTTTTCGAATACACCGCCGTTCCCGAGAAGTAGCGAATGTCCGGATCGTCGGATTGCGGCCAGGAGAACAAGGCGGCTTGCAGGGCTTTCACCGGCTTTGCTGCGGTCAGGGGAAAACGAATATCCCAGTCGCCGCCGAGGGTGAGCGGCTCGGGCAGGGCCACCGTCATTTCCTGGCTGGCACCGTCGGAGTAGTTCAGCCGGTATTTTCCGGAAGCGAAGAACTCCGCCTCGATGGCGTTATCAAAGCGGTAAGTGATCTGCGGCGTCGCGGCTCCCGCTACTGCCGTGACCGCGCGACGCGCCGGGCCCGGCGTGAAAACTACGAACGTGGAGCCGTAGGGGTCCAGGCGGAGCGGCACCTCGATGAAGCCGTCCTGAATCTGGTAATTGGCCGTGGGGATGATTCGCCCGCTATCCGGGAGATAAAGTTGAGGGACTTTGCCGCTAACCCGGAAACGGGCGCGGATGGTTCCCGCCTGACGGTCAGCGTTGGCGACAAAATAAATCTCCTGGTCGTCAGCACGGCGATGGAGGTAGTTGATGATTGGTTTTTTGCCGCCCTCCGCTTCATACGAAAAGTCGGGTGAGAGGTTGAGGTCCGCGAAGATTTCCTTGAAGCTCTTGCCCCAGATGACGCGGCCCTTGCCGTAGCGATGCTCCTTGCTCGCGGTGCCGTTGCAATCGGCCCAGACTTCAGCGGCAATTTTTCCCACTTGCTGATCTTGCGTTGGATATTGGCGCAGTCCAGGAGCGTATTGCGGCGGCGGGCCGACGACGATGGCTCCGTCATTCACCAGTTGTTTGACGCGCGTGAGCAATTCCAAGGACATCTCAGATTGATTGGGCAGGAGCAGCACGCGGTAGCGCATTCCGGAATCCAATACGATCACGCCAGCCTCCACCCGCGCGTGTTTCAGCAGAATGTCCGCGTTGCAGCCGTCGTAGTCGTAGCCTTCCGGAAGCGGGACGGGCAGTTCGTCGCGGTAGCCGAGATGGTTGGGCACGTCTTCACCGGTGAAGTGCAGCACGTCCGCCACGAAGAGTCCCTGACGCAGCAAGAACTGGCAACGCGCCAGGTAGCGAGGCCACGCGTCGCTGTCCGCATAAATGATATTGTTGCGGTGAAAATGAGTGCCGGCGCCTCCGAGGCTGAAGCCCGGTTTCAGGTGGCTGTAGGGTTGATGCACCGACGTGTGCAGCACCATGCAGTTCACGCCCATCGCGAACGCCTCGTCGCCGAGTTTCTTGATGTCGTAAGGGCCCATGCTCAACGTCCCGCTGCCGCCGGTGAAGGATTCCGATGCGGCCAGTTGCCCGCCAAAAATATGGGCCACCGATGCGGCCACTTTGCAGTCAATGCGGGGATGATCGGACCCGGCCCAGAATTCACCCTGGGGAATGATGGGGCCGGCGCTTTGGTAGTTGATCGGGTCATACAGAAACTGCCCGCGGCCCGCGCCTTCCAGGATCGTGGTCAAACCGTCGGCGGCCGCAAGGTCCGGCAAGGTCCGAAAACAAGCTTCTTGAAGCAGATGGGCAATCGTCTTGCGGAAGTCCCAAAGAAAGCGGTCGGAGAGTTCGTAGCTGCCCACGACATGCCCGCCGGCCAGAACCGGCAGATACGGCCGCAAGTCGTAGCCGTTCAACTCGCGGAAGTCCGCTTCCATCCGCCCGGTCCAATCCTGGATGCCCGACTCCCAGCTATCAATTTGCGTGTAGGCCAAGGCGGTGCGGTTTCGGTTCACCTCCCGATCAACGATGCGCTTGAGAAAACTATCGTAGTGCTTGCGCAACGCGACCGGATCGAACTTGTCTGCTTCCAGTCCCCTGCCCTCCGGCGTGCTGGGGCCGGTGGTTTTTCCCGTGGTCGTGTAGCCGATTCTTAAGATGCGCCAATTGCCCGGCGGCGGCGTCCAATCCAGTTTGTTGCCGCTGCCAAGTTTGCCGGTGAGATCAACGATGGATTCCGGGGCCATCACGCTGTTCGGATCGGCGGGCGCGGAATACTGCCGGTCGGAACTGAAGTTGGCTTGATCCCGGCCCTGCCCCTTATGGCCGGCCTTGAGTTCCCATTTGTCAATGCGCTTGGAGTTCTTGGCGGAGTCGGGGTCCTGAATGGGCAGCGCCATGATGGCGATGTCGCGATAGAAGTCGCGGATCGTCTCGGGTTGCTTGAGAACGATATTCCCAGCGCCGCCCGCCGCGAAGGTCTCGGTCCACACCAGTTTCTTCATGGACTCCTCGGGCTTGATCCAAGGCCCGCCACTTTGCGACCAGCCGTCGCAATTGTGGAAACCGAGTTTGAGGCCGAGACGGTTCGCCTCGGCGATGGCGTGGTCGGCCATGCTCCACCATTCTGGCGTATCGAAAACGACCTTGCGCGGCACATCGTCCGGCAGTCGGCCCACATTGAAGACCATGGCTCCGCCCAACCCGAATTTCTTCATCCACTCGAGATCGCGGGTGATGCCGTCCTTGGTGATGTTGCCGCTGATCCAATGCCACCACGTAAGCGGACGCGCGGACAGGGGCGGATCGTTGAATTCCGTTTCCCATGGGCTGCCCGCCACGGCGCGGGGCGTTACGCCGCAGACCGTCAGGCCCAGCAGCAGGGCGAAGATGAGGCCGATTCGGTTGACCTGTAACCGAGGGCGGTGATGTGTATGCGTTTTCATTTTATCGAACAACCTCCAACCGGCTCAGAATATCCACCGGGCGATGTTCGTAGTTGTTGATCCAGGACGGCAGTCCGGCCTGCTTGGCCGCCTTCTCGAAATCTTGCATGGTGTAGTTCCGATCACCGTAATGCTGCATCCACGCCTGCGTTTGGGTTTCCAGTCTGGCCTGGATCTCGGCATGATCCGGATGGCCGAAGAGGTTGTGCAACTGGGCGGGATCCTTCTTGTGGTTGTAAAGGACGTTAATGGGAACCCCATAGCTTTCCGTGGCGCTGCCCACGCTGCGGGCATAGGTCCATTCCCGGGTATAGACCCCGCGCCAGGTGGCCGGCGCGTAATACATGAAGATCGGCAGGCTGGCGACGGCCGCGTCGTCTCCCGTCCGGATCGCCTGGGAGAGATTGGTGCCCTGGACCGATGCCGGGACGGGCAGGCCCATAAGCCCGAGCACCGTGGGCATGATGTCCATCGGGCCGATCAGCAATTCACTGGTTCGGCCGGCCAGCAACCCGGGCCCGTGCATGACCAGCGGGATGCGCAGCGAATAATCCTGCGGCACGGTCTTGGGCTTCTGCGCCCCGTGGGATCCGAGCATGTCCCCGTGATCGGAGGTGAAGACGATCAGGGTATTGTCGTAAACCCCCTGTTTCTTCAGTTGCTCGACCAACCGGCCCAGGGCCGAATCGCAGGCCGTGACCATGGCCATGTAATTGCGGTATTGTTTTTCAGAACATTCCCGCATTGATTCCTGCACCGGAGTGCCCGGGCGCAGATGGATGGCTTGTCCCTCATAGGGCTTGAGCAGGGCGGGATCCAGCACGTCAACATTGTAGTTGATTTGCCGGCCCGGCACGTCGTCGCAGCCGTCGCCACCGAAGTTATGCGGCGGATGCCAGGAGACGAACAGGGCGAAGGGCTTTTCCCGGTCGCGCTGGCCGAACCATTCCACCGCCTGGCGGGTTTGGGCCTCCAGTTCCCAGGGCTTGTCCGGATAGACGTCCTTGAAGAAATGCTTTTTGTTGTTGTCGTCCCAGTAGTAACAGGCGTCCGGGCGGAAATCCAAGGTGCAGTTGTTGGACAGGAAGACTTCGTCGAAGCCCTGGCGGTTCGGCCCTTTGGGAATGCCCGTGACGCGCGTGCCGCCTCCGTAGAGATGCCATTTGCCCACATAGGCGGTCTCGTAGCCGGCCCGGGTCAGCACATGGGCGAAGCGGTTGGTCGTATTCGGTAAGAGCGGCACATCATTGCGAATGCAACCGTTGTAAAGCGGGTGTTGGCCGGACATCAGCATACCGCGATAGGGGGTGCATAAAGGTGAATTGGCTATGGCATGGTCGAAGCGTATTCCCTCCTTCGCCAAGGTGTCCAGGACCGGCGTTTTTACCTGGGGATTGACCGAGCCGATCATGTCGAAGGACTGTTGATCGGTCATGACGAACAGGAGATTCGGCCGTTTGAGCGCGGCGCTGGACTCACCCACAAAGATTAAACAGCAAAGCAGGCTTAGCGCCTGTCGGAAAACCCCGCAGCGCGGCGGGGTTGTCCTCGACCAGCCGCGCTCCTTTTTCAGACCGGCGCTTAGGTTCAACTGACGTTTTCCATGTATTCGCTTAAACATAATTCTCTCTTTTCTCAGTAACGGTATTTCACGTGACCCTTTCCTCGTGACAGGTTTCAGCCCGGTCACTTCTGCTTTTCACCGCTCGGAAGCTCCCGGGCGCTGGTGTATTTCTCTTTGTAATCCAGGCTTCGCTGGCGCAGTTTTTTCAAGGCGGCCTGGTATTCCGGATCGTTGGCCACGTTCGTAAGCTCGGTGGGATCGCGCTCGCGGTCGTAGAGCAGCTCGGCCTTGTTTTCATAGTAGTTGGCGTAGGTGTAGCGATTGTCGCGCACGCCGAACCAGGTGGCGATTTTCGCGGCGTCGCCGTGATGCTCGCAGTAGAAATCGGTGCGCCAGTCCTTCGGCGTCTGGCCGTCCAGCAAAGGCGTCAGCGTCGCGCCCTGGTATTTCTTGGGCACGGGAACGCTGGCGAAATCCAGAATGGTGGCGGGAATGTCCAGGCTGGTGGCGGTCTCCTTCAGCACGCGCCCGCGCAGCCCGGATTTCATGCGGGGATCACACACGATCAGGGGCACATGGAGCGCCTGGTCGTAGTGCGACCACTTGCCCTGAAAGCCCCGGTCGCCCATGTAGTAGCCGTTGTCGGCAGAGTAGATGACGATGGTGTTTTCATCCAGGCCCTTCTCTTTGAGGGCCGTCGTCACCCGCCCGACGATGCGGTCCATGCCGGCCAGCATGCGGTAGAGGGCGCGCATATTGACGCGGAATTTTTCGGGCGTGTCGTAACCCCAGAAATAGCGCGAGCGGTTGATGGTCGTCTTCAGGAAATCGGGCGTGGCGAGGTAGTATTTCGGATCGTCGAGGTTCGGGCGGAGCGGCTCGATGTCCTCGAAGAGGCCATCCTCGGCGGCGGGCCATTGGTAGTGGTAGCCCGGGCGTTTGTCGCTGTCCTCGGCGTGCGAGATGTTGAAACTCATGTAGAGGAAGAAAGGCTGGTTGGAAGATTGCGACCGGACGAATGCGACCGACTTGTCGCCGATGATCTCATCCACGTGCCGCAGGGTGCCGTCGGGCATCTTCTTCAGGTAGGGGTTGCGGAACAGCTCTTTGGATTGGTCGAACATGCTGCTCATCCCATTGACGCCTTTCTCCCAATTAACATGCTGCTTGCCGTAAAAGGCCGTTTTGTAGCCCGCCTGGCGGAGGAGCGTGGGGAAGCTCGTATCCAAGTCTGCCTGGCGCACTGAATTGCCGGGCTTGGCGTGATACCCGTGGGTGGTGGTGGTCAGGCCGGTGAACAGGTTGGCTCGGCTGGCCATGCAGATGGGCGTTTGCACGAAGGCGTTTTCGAAGCGAACGCCTTGTGCGGCCAGGCGATCAATGACCGGCGTTTTGATCTGAGGATGACCAGCGCAACCCAATGAGGTGTTGCGCTGATCATCAACCAGAACAAAAACGATGTTCGGCCTTTTTTCTGCGGCGATCAGGCAGGCCGCCTGGCCGAGTATTATTAGCGCGGATAGTATTTTCAGTCGTTTCATGTTTTTTTAGTGTTTGGATTCGAGTAGCGCTCAAGGTTACAGGGCCGAGCAGGCCGGAGGGTGGCAGCGGGCCGCCTACTCTCTTTTTTTCACAGCTTTGGCAGCACCGCCACTGTCCTTCCCGGCCGGATGCTGATCGAGAACTTTCTGAAGCGATGCCCGCGCCGCAATGGCGGCGGCATCCGTCGTGTCTTTCGCGATGCGGATTTCCTTGAATGGAGCTTCGCGGAGGTCGAACAACTCGCCGCCGTTGGTCAGCTTATAGCCGGCGTTGCGGACGTAGGACTTGCCGCTCAACTCGACATAAACCCACTCGCGGGGCGCTCCTTTTTCACCCTTGATCTGGGCGGCGAAACTGTGGCTGTCGAGCGTGACGCCTTGCGGAAGTTTCGCGCCGCCGAGTTCGGCGAAGGTGCTGAAAAAATCGCTGATATCAATCAGGTCGGGCTTCACTTTCCCGGCGGGCGTGACCCCGGGCCAGTTGACAATGAGCGGCACGCGGCTGCCGCCTTCGAGCATGGAACCCTTGCTGCCGCTGATGGATTTGCCGTCCACCGTGGCGGGTTTCACGCCGCTGAGCGCGGTGACGCCGTGTTTTGCGGTGCCGTTGTCGCCGGTGAAGATGACGAGCGTGTTCTCGCGCAGCTTGAGGCGGTCCAGTTCGGCCATCAGTTTGCCGACGAGTTTGTCCATGTATTCCACGTTGTCGGTGTAGAGTTGGTCTTTGTCCGCGCCCGGCTTGCTGTCGGGCGTGGGCAGGATCGGGACATGGATATGCTCCATCGGGTAATAGAGCAAGAACGGCTTGTCCTTGTTTCGTTCCAGAAAGCCGACGATGTAGTTGTGCATCGAGTCCGGCAGGTATTCGCCCGGGAGGATGCTTTTCTCTTCGCCATTCAGAACATACCCATGCTTTTCCTGGTCCGCCCAGTAGCGCCCGCTGTCCCGTGTGCTCATATACTCGTCGAACCCCCATGCGCCGGGGTCGAATGACAACCGGCTCCACTTGCCGATGCAGGCGCTCACATAACCGGCCTTTTTCATCACGGCCGGAATCATGATTTCCGGCGGATACGGCAAGTTGGGGTCGCTGTGGTTGCCGACGAGGCCGGTGCGGAACGGATAGCGTCCGGTCAACAGCATGCACCGCGACGGCTCGCACAACGGCATCGCGTAACAATTCTCGAACCTCGTGCCGCTCGCGGCCAGCGCATCAATGTTCGGCGTCTTGAACGGCCCGCCGCTACAGTGGACATCGCCCAACCCGACGTCGTCGGCAAAGATGAGGATGATGTTGGGCTTGGCGGATGATGTCGCCGCAAACAGGCTGCCGGTCGTCGCGAACAGCAATGTCCCCACCACGAGGAATTGTTTTATGAGGGGACTTCTGAAAACAATTTTTCGGAGTTGGGCCGAGGGCGATGGCTCGCTTTTCGATGTGGCTGGTTTCATGGTGTCGCCTTTTGCTGCTGTTTAATTGACGATTAATTGTTCGTCGTTGATTGGTTTCAGTCGTTTCCGGTTGTAATTTTCGCGGATTGAAGCCCACCGGCACTGCACTCGACCAACACCCTGCCCGGACCGGTGGGACGCGCGGTAATCAGCAGCCGGCCTTCAAAGGCCTTTCGGTGATCCTGTTTGTAGCGTTCATGGCTATACTGGTTGCCCGAATCCAAGCCGATCAATTCCGCATCGCCAGTCACACGCACGGTAATGTCGTCGTCCGCAAACGGGCAACGGATTCCCTGGCGATCCTGCACCTCCAGGGCGATGAAGATGAGTTCACCTTCCTTGACAGTCCCCCTTTCCCGCTCGGGGATCAGTGCCAGTTGAGCCGCCGGACCGGCGGTTTTGAGGATATGCTCGGCGACCGGCTGGCTTTGATTCAGGGCCTTCGCTCTGAGTTCGCCCGGCGCATAATCAACCTGATAAACGGCTTGATAGGTGTCGGGATTGACTTTCTGGCGGCCCAGACTTTTGCCGTTCAAGAACAGTTCCACCTCCTTGGCATTGCTGAACACTGAAACCGGAGTCACGTCTTTCGCCTGGAAATTCCAGTGAGACGCGAGCGTGTTGGTTCTTTGGGCATCGAGGGTTTTTTTCGGGAGTTGCACGTCAATATAGACCATGGGGCGCTCCGACCAGAAGGCCTGCCAGTAGTAATACTGGCTTTTTTCAAAGCCGGCCAAGTCAATCAAACCGCTTTGCGCGCCCCGGCGCGGCCAGGCCCCGGCCTCACCCAGATAGTCAATACCGGTCCAGAGGAAGCAGCCCACCACAAAGGGATTGTCCCGCACGGCCAGCCAGTTCTTCAGGGTCTTCGAGTTTTCCGTGCCCAGCAGGATGCGATGGGGATATTTGGCATGCTCTTCCCGATACAATTCCGGAAAATAGCGGTCTGGATAATTGTATCCGGCGATGTCCATGGCATCGAGGAAACCATTCTGATCGGCCCAGAGGCCCCAGTCGCAGGCGGCCACCACGGGTCGGGTCGGGTCTTCCTCTCGGGCCCAGTCCCTGAGTTTCTTCAAGGTTTGCGTGCCTTCGGGATAACGCTGCTCCGGCACCTCGTTGCCCAGGGAATACATAATCACGCAGGGATGGTTACGCTCTCGACGAACCATGTCCTTAAGGTCGGTTTCGGCCCATTGTTGGAAAAAAATATGGTAGCCATAGGGTCGCTTGCCGGCCGGATCCTCGGACCAGCCATACTCCCAGGTTTTTTCCCACTCATCAAAGGCCTCGGCCATCAGGTAGAAGCCCATTTCATCACAGGTCTCGATGAACACCGGATCCAGTGGCCCATGGGCGCGCAGGGCATTGCAACCCACTGCCTTCAACTTGGTGAGGCGATAGCGCCATACATCCTTGGGCACCGCAGTGCCCAGGGATCCGGCATCCTTGTGCAGGCACAAGCCTTTGGCGATCACCTTCTCGCCGTTCACCAGCATTCCCTGTTGGCTGTTGAATTCGATTGTGCGGATTCCCACGGCGTGCGTCTCGCGATCCACCTGTTTACCGTCCACCCACAATTCCATGACCAGGGTATAAAGGTAAGGGTTTCGATCCGACCAAAGCTTGGGATCGGTGACTTGCAGGGTCAGGCCCGAATCCCATGAGCTGTAGTCGAGGAGGTCCTGCATCCGGCTGGCCTCGGCCACGCGCTGACCTTGGGCATCCTCCAACCGCGCCACCACTTTGGCGGGCTTCGTGGTGCGCTGGACTTTGTCCGGGTAACGGTCCATGGCGATTCGCTTGCTTTCGGCATAACGGCCCGAGAGGACCTCCCAATCAACTTTCAAACTGGCACTGTGCGCCGTCAGTGATTCCGTGCGAAAAAAAGTTCCGAAGGATTGGAAGTGCTGCTGCGCGGTCACGATGAGATGCACCTTGCGGTTGATCCCGGAGCCGGAATACCAGCGGCAGTTCGGCTGCAACGAATTGTCCACCTTCACGGCGATGACATTGGTCTGGCCGTCGTATTTGAGATGCGGGGTCAGATCGTATTCAAAGGTGCTGAAACCATAGGGACGGATCCCCAGATAGACGCCGTTGAGATACACGGTGGAATTCATATACACGCCGTCAAAGCGGATCTTGATGCGCTTGCCCTTGAAATCTGCAGGCAGGATAAAGGTCTTGCGGTAACACCCGATGCCCATCGGCAGGAAGCCGCCGGATCGCCCGCTGGGGTTGTCTGGATCGAACGCTCCTTCGATGGACCAATCATGTGGCAGGCTCAAAATCCGCCACCCGGCATCCGGGCAACCCGGTTCATTAAAACCCGGCGACTCACCCAGGCAGAAACGCCAATCGGCATTGAAATCAATGTTGTCCGCCGCAAATGTCGGTCGCCCGCTGACAACAGCCGAGGCGATGATGGCGAGTGTTATGAGATGTTTCATCGCGGTCATAGCTCCTGGATTCGAGAAGCACTCACGGTGACAGGCCCGAGCAGGCCGGAAGGTTGCAGCGAATCGCTCGTATCGAAAAAGACGCGCGTGGTAAAGGTCTGTCTCTCCGACTCTCGCTTGACCGAGCCATCGAGCCACACCGGCAGGCCGGTCAGGTCGTGTTTCTGGTCGCGTTGATAGAACAGGTCGGGCGGCAGGTGGGCATCGCCGATGAGACGATTGCTCAAGGCATTGGTTACCTTGATTTCGATGCGATTGGAACCGGTGGTCACCAGACCGGTGATCTCCACCTTGTAGGGCGACTTCCAAAGGTCGGGACACGGCTTTCCGTTGACGCTGACGCTGGCGATTTTCTGAACCCCGCCGAGATCGAGGTATATTTTTTGCCCCTCGACCCGATAGCCTTTGGGCAAGTCGAAGGTTTTCGAATACACCGCGGTTCCCGAGAAGTAACGAATGTCCGGATCGTCTGATTGCGGCCAGGAGAACAAGGCGGATTGCAATGCTTTCACCGGCTCTGCTGCGGTCAGGGGAAAGCGGATATCCCAGTCGCCGCTGAGGGTGAGTGGCTCGGGCAGCGCCACCGTCATTTCCTGGCGGGTGCCGTCAGAGTAGTTCAGCCGGTATTTTCCGGGCGCGAAGAACTCCGCCTCGATGGCGTTATCCAAGCGATAAGCGAACTGTGGAGTCGCGGCTCCGGCTACTGCCGTAACCGCGCGGCGCGACGGGCCCGGCGTGAAGACCACGAACGTGGAACCGTAGGGATCCAAGCGGAGCGGCACTTCGACGAATCCGTCCTGATTCTGGTAACAGGCAGTGGGGATGATTCGCCCGCTATCCGGGAGATACAGTTGGGGAACCTTGCCGTTTACCCGGAAACAGGCCCGGATGGTTCCGGCGCGGGGTTCAGCGTTGGCCACGAAATAAATCTCCTTGGCGTCAGCATGCCGGTGGATGTAGTTGACGATTGGTTTTTTGCCCCCTTCCGCTTCAAACGAAAAGTCGGGTGCCAGGTTGAGGTCCGCGAAGATTTCCTTGAAGCTCCTGCCCCAGATGACGCGGCCCTTGCCGTAGCGATGCTCCTTGGTCGCGGTGCCGTCGCAATCGGCCCACACTTCGGCGGCAATTTTGCCCACTTGCTGATCTTGCTGGGGATATTGGCGCAATCCCGGGGCGGATTTCGGCGGCGGGCCCACGACGATGGCTCCGTCATTCACCAGCTTTTTGATGCGAGTGAGCAATTCCAAGGACATGGTGGGTTGATTGGGCAAGAGCAGCACCCGGTAGCGCATCCCGGAATCCAATACGATCACGCCATCCTCCACCCGCGCGTGTTTCAACAGGATGTCCGCGTTGCAGCCATCGTATTCGTAGCCTTCCGGGAGCGGGACGGGCAGTTCGTCGCGGAAGCCGAGGTGGTTGGGCACGTCTTCGCCGGTGAAGTGCAGCACGTCCGCCACGAAGAGTCCCTGACGCAGCAAGAACTGGCAACGCGCCAGGTAGCGGGGCCACGCGTCGCTGTCCGCATAAATGATATTGTTGCGGTGAAAATGGGTGCCGGCGTCCCCGAGGCTGAAGCCCGGTTTCAGGTGGCTGTAGGGTTGATGGGCGGAGGTGTGCAGCACGAAAGTATTGATCCCCATGGCGAACGCCTGGTCGCCGAGCATCTTGAGGTCGTAAGGGCCCATCTCCCAGGTGATGTTACCGCCGGTGAAGGATTCCGATGCGGCCAATTGCCCGCCGTAGATGTGAGCCACGGACGAGGCCACCTTGCAGTCAATGCGAGGGCGCATGGACAACGCCGACTCGGCAGTGAGTCCGGCGGCGGCGTCACGGCCCACCCAGAATTCGCCCTGGGGAATGGGGCCGGCGCTCTGGTAGTTGATCGGGTCATACATATACTGCCCGCGGCCCGAGCCTTCCGAGATCGTGGTCAAACCGTCGGCGGCCGCGAGGTCGTTCAAGGTCTGAAAGCAGGCGGTTTGGAGCAGGTGCGCGATGGTCTTGCGGAAGTCCCAGAGAAAGCGGTCGGAAATCTCGTAGCTGCCCACGATATGCCCGCCGGCCAGGACCGGCAGATACGGCCGCAGGTCATAGCCGTTCAACTCGCGGAAGTCCGCTTCCATCCGTCCGGTCCAATCCTGGATGCCCGACTCCCAGCTATCAATTTGAGTGTAGGCCAAAGTGTGGTTGTTTTGGTTCACCTTCCGAGCAACGATGCGTTTCAGGAAACTATCATACTGCTTGCGCAGTGCAGCGGGATCGAGTTTGTCCGCTTCCAGTCCCCTCCCCTCCACCGTGCTGGGAGCATTCATTTTTCCAGTCGTCGTGTAGCCGATCCTTAAGATGCGCCAATTGCCCGGAGGTGGCGTCCAATCCAGTTTGTTGCCGTTGCCAAGTTTGGCGCTGAGATCAACGATGGATTCCGGGACAATCGCGCTGTTCGGATCGGCTTGCGCGTAACGCTGCCGGTTCGAGTTATAGTTGTCGGACGTTCTGCCCTGTCCCTTATGGCCGGCCTTGAGTTCCCAATTGTCAATCCGTTCGGAGCGATTGGCGGGGGCTTGCTGCGGCACGGGCAGGGCCATGATGGCGATGTCGCGATAGAAGTCGTGGAGCGTCTCGGGTTGCTTCAGAACAATATCCCGGGCGCCGGCCGAAGCGAAGGTCTCCGTCCACACCAGTTTCTTCATGGATTCTTCCGGCGTAATCCAAGGACCGCCGCTGTGCGACCAGCCGTCGCAATTGTGGAAACCGAGCTTGAGACCGAGGCGGTTCGCCTCGGTGATCGCGTGATCAACCATGCCCCACCATGCTTCCGAATTAAAAGGAACTTTGCGCGGCACTTCGTCCGGAAGCCGGCTCACGTTGAAGACGATGGCTCCGCCCAAGCCGAATTCCTTCATCCACTCCAGATCGCGGGTAATGCCGTCTTTCGTGATGTTGCCGCTGATCCAATGCCACCAGGTAAGTGGCCGGGAGGACATGGGCGGATCCTGGAATTCAGCGGCCGAGACGCTCTCCCCGGCAAATGCCGGGCGGCCGATGAATACAGCCGAGACGATGACGGCGAGTGCTAAGTATGGTTTCATGCCGATGGATGTAAACAGGCTTCGCAAGTTGCAATCACTCCGCAAAACCCGCTGTCGTGCGGGAGCGTTTGATTTGGGCTTCCTGGATCGTGCCGGGTTTCCAGTCGCGGGCGGTCGCCACGTCACCGGCGACTTTGGTGGTTTCCTTCGGCAGGTCCACCAGACCGCCACGGTTGAAAAGCACCGGTTGCACGTATTGGCGGGTGTAGGCGGCGGCGTAATCTTTCCAATGCTGGAGCGCCGCCTCGAGATGCGCCACGGCGGAGGCTTGCAGTTTGGCGTCGCTGGTCTTGTCAAAAAGCGCGAGGTCGCACGCGCCGCGAATCTTCTCCGCGTAGTAAAGGCCCAGGTCCGACATGGACTCGATGTCATTGAGCGTGGCGGTGTATTCCCAGGCGCGGGCGGCGGGCGCAACCGTCGCCGACTGGAGTTGGGGCAGGGCTTTCAGCGCGCTCGTGGCGTTCACGTCCAGCGTGGCCGCGATTTCCAGTGGCGTCACCCCGGCGGGCATTTTTTTCGCGGACAAACCCATGCGCCATTCGATGATGTTCAGCACGCCCGCGCCGGGCATCGTGCCGCCTTCGATAAAGGCACGCACGGTGAAAAAACCATGCTTGTTCCGGCAGGCTTCGGGGAACCATTTTACGTCAGTTGACCCCCAGAAGAACCGGGTGATGTAGGGAAATGTCATCGAGGCGTTCCCCCAGGCGGCGGTGAGCTTCGGCGCGTCGGCCCCGGGGAAACGCGCGGCGATTTGGCGGGTGAAGACTTCGGCGGGCAGGTCGGGATCGTAGGCCAGGCGGCCCCACAGATCGAACGAAAGCCATTGCTTCTGCATCACCGTCTGGCGCTGGCCGTCAGGGTTCTTGGTGATGAAATCGCGGCCCCAGTGATAGCCATCCGGGCCCATGTAGAAGCCGGCGATCTTGTCTTCGCCGGGGATGTTCTTGATGAAAGCGCGGGCGTAGTCCACGTCGGCCCAGCGGAAGCTGAAGATGTCATCGTTGCGCACGGTGAGCCAGCAGCGGAGTTGGGGACTGAGCAACGGCAGCACCGGTTTGATCATGTTCGGATTCGGCACGGAATACATATGGGCGATGGCGTATTTGAAACTCAAATCCAGCGGACACGGGAGTTTGGTGAACGTTTTTTGAATTTCGCCCAAGCTGGTCTGGTGAAAGCGGTGAATGAGCCGGAACTTCCGGTCGGGCGTGTCTTTCAACCCGTCACGAATGCCCTCGCCGTAGGTTTGCCAGAGCCATTCCTCCTTGGACATTTTTTTGAAATCCCCCGCCGGCATACCCTCGCCGGCGGTGATGCCAAAGCCCGCCAGCAACGGATACGTCTTGATCGTCTCGCGCACGCTGGCGCGGAAATATTCGATGGAACGGGGGGCGGTGCGGTCCTTGGTGATCCCATCCTTGCCCGCCGCCGGATCGAGGAAGACATTCCAAAGAAACCAATACACCTCCACGCCGCGATCCTGCGCCAGTTGCATGACCTCGCGCCAGAACTGGATTTTTTCGTCCGGGGTCATTTTCTTCACGACGATGGGTTTGCCCGTCGTCGGGTCGGTGCTCTGGACATCCTCCAGCGCGACGTGGGGGAACTCCGGCACCTTCACAATGCTGGGGAAAGGATTGAGACTCCAATAGGAGATGAGGTTGTAACGATGGCGGGCCATGTCATCGAAGGTCTCGCGCCAGAAATCCATGCTCCACATCTCCGCGACGTTGAGCCGGGCGGAGTCAGGGAACTCGCTATAAGTGGGCGTGCGCACGTCGAGCGGGATGTTGAATTTGATCCCGCGCTGCGCGATGTGCGGCGCGTGATCGGAGTCCTTCAACAAATCCAGCGCCCCGGTGCGGATGGCCTCGGCCACGTCCAACCCGCCGTACATCGCGCCCACCGCATCGCCGCCCGTCACGGTGAGTTTTCCGCCGTCACGCTGGATGCGATAACCTTGCGGCGAGAGTCCAGCCGCCTCCACCCGAAGCGAAACGGAAAGCGCCGGCGCCGTTTTCGCCGCAGCGGAGGCCGCTTGAATTTCAGCGGCGGCAAACCGCAGCGGCGCGGAATTAGTATCGAACGAAACATTCACGCCCGCCGCGCCGGCGGAAAACGCGAGGCACAGCAGCGTGAGCGTCAGGGCGAAATAGAATCGGTTGAACAGGTTGGTTTTCATATTGAGTTTTTTTCAGGGTCATTATTTCCGGCCGGGAACGGCCCGTTGCCAGTCCACAGTGGCGGGGTGCGGTGAATACCAGGCCTTGGCGCTGACCCGGCCTTTCGCGTGGTCGCCCAGGATGCGAACCACCTTTTTCTCGCCGGGCAGGAGATCGAAATAGTTGTCCTCGAAAAACCAGCCAAACGCATCGCCGTTGGCGTCACCTTCCAGCGTCACGGCCCGGGCGAATTTGTCGGTGGTGATCTCCAGCGCGCCGGGCGCGACTTTGACGGCAAGCTTGGCGTCCGGGAACGCCAACCGGCGTTCGATGTCCGCAAAGGCATTGGCCCGCGCCAGCACCGTCCCGGATTTGTCGGTGAGCGTGGCGAACAGGATGTGCTCCCGCCGGAAGGCGCGGATGCCGGCCTGATCCAGGCGCACGACAACTTTCGATTTTCCGGGCGGCACGTTGACTTCGCGCACAATCTCTTTGCGGAATTCTTCCTGCTCGAGATGGTAGAGTTGAATCTTCACGGTGCCGCTGACCGGCGCGGTGGTGTCGTTGACCGCCCACAGGTGGATGAAGGTGCCGATGTCAAACGACAGCAGCACCGGCGCGTAGGCGCGGCGCAGCGCGTAGTAGGCGTGGTAGGGTTCGAGGAAGAAATCCACCTTGGCCGAATAGATCTGCGGCCAGGAGTCGTTGTATTTCCAAACGATGATCGGGTCGGGTGCCGGGGATTGCGCCCCGACACCCTCCCACACCACCGGACGTGCGGTTTTCCGCATCCGGCGGTTGAACGCAG
>Ga0315289_10004602_pt1 | contig 20512 bp, 34 predicted proteins | sample YL17G11_40_MG_FD_203452 | JGI IMG/M metagenome (GOLD analysis project Ga0315289, IMG submission 203452) | Sediment microbial communities from Yellowstone Lake, YNP, Wyoming, USA - YL17G11_40 | ecosystem: Environmental > Aquatic > Freshwater > Lake > Sediment | place: USA: Wyoming | collected... | reverse complement strand
TCTTGTCGCCTATCGTCAACGCCGAATTCCAATTTATATCGACCGTAATCGTCACATCCGTACCAGAGACGACCGTGTCCGTAATCCGCCTGACCTGCGCGTGGGCGTCCGTGCGGTTGTTCACCCAGACGATGCAGTTGTTCCAGTAATCGTTGGCCTCGACCCCCTGCTTCACGTATGTGAGGGTGTTCGCCGCTACTGCGGTAGAAGTGGCGCTCTCTATCCAAGCGTCCGCCCTGAACTCGATTTTACCCGTCCCGGCGCACACCCTGTTCACGAGGACGGTATAAGCCTCCGGGTCTCCCTCGCTGAACTCCCCGCGAGCGTAGACCGTAATCGTCACGCCGTCCGCGATTATCAGCTTGATGTTGTCCACCGCGTGCTGGAGCGTCTGGAAGGCGTCCCCCCAAGAAGCCCCGCCGTTGGAGTCGGAGCCTGTGTCGTGGTCGACGTAGATTGAACGCGACTCGCACTCGCAGATGTCCACGTTCTCGATGGCCTGCCAGATGAGAGTGTTCTCGGCGATGAGATTATCGGTAGTGCCACTATAAGTATGCGCAATGCCGATCGCAGACATGGCCAAAAGCAACGCGATCGCCCCGATTGCCCATGCCATCTTTTCATTTTCCATTATCCCTCGTCTCCGCCCACGTAATCATCTTCTAAAAAATAGGGGCCTCGATTCTTTTTTCGCCGTTTCGACAACATTGAAAGTACACTAACGATTATACCAGCAACAAGAACAACTAAAAACAACACAGGCAAATCGGATATAATGGTTACTTGCATATCATCGCCATGCTATAGTTTGTCTGACTACTATTAAAGTTTTCACATCCTCACGATCACAAGCTCTCGCGTCGGATAGTTGGCGAACTCAAAGTACCCGAAGAACGATCCAGACAAAATGCCCCGACCAATCGGCAATCCGTCGACGGCGTTCTGGTCCACCCGCATCTCTCGCTTCGGTACGAATGCCCCCCTCAAAAAGATGCGGTAGTTTATCTTCCCCATCCCACGCCAGTGGATGTCATAGAACTGTTGTGTGGCGGCATACATAGAAATCAGGTTCTTTCTGAACTCTTTGAGCGAACCCAAGAACTCTCTGACATTCTTCGCTATTCCCGGACCGGACAGCTCCGGCGACGGAAGGATGTCCTCGAACTCGTCTATGAAAAGCGATATGTAGTTTGAGGCATATCTAGAAGGAAACCTATTGACCAAGAACTGGCAAAACTCCACCCAGAACGAGCGCTCTCTATCGAAAGGAAAATATATGACATTCAATTTTCCAAGCTCGCATTCTTTGAGCAGATCATCATAGTTGGTATTGATGACTTTGACTTTGACATCTGTGATATTTCCAAGTGTATCAAAGAACTGTGGCTTGCACTGAAACGCCAATATCTTTAAATGCCCAGGGAATCTGAACTCTTGGCCGGATGGCATCCCGCGAAAAATGCATATCTCATATTCTACTAATCGGCAAGCGATGCCGTGAAGGAGACCTGTCTTTCCAGCGTTCGGCTTGCCAACTATTAGTGTGGTCTTTCCTCCATGTGCGATATCCTTCTCAAGGATTTCTTTCAGGCTGACAAATTGGAGCGACATCGAACATTCCCTCTTTTATATTTATTGTCTTATCGTTTAAAACTTTTGCTCCTTTGAGAAAACAGTAATAATGCCACCAATTGACGAAAGAAGGCAGGGAAAACGGTTAAAAATAATCCGCACAACCGTCAAGATGCCCGATGTGAATAGTAATTCCACGAAAAAAAGAGAGTCCCACTAGCCTTCCCAGAACGGCAGGAACGGATGCGCCTTGAACACGAGCGCGTCTATCTTGGCCGGGGGCATCTGTTCGTAGATTGCATCTAGGCTCAACTGCCGATCATACCAGCGCATGAACTCGTGCCTGTAGAAGTAATCAACTTGCCCAGACAGCCCGGTGTATAAGGCCCGCCTGATTGAGTGGAATCCGTAGCCTTTATCAAGCGTCAGGCCAGCTCGCTTGACCATGCTCCAAAACATGTTACGCAAGGACCCCTCCGACCTTGGCAAGAAATCATACCCTGCGATATAATTGAACACGGCATCTGGGACAAGATGCACACGTTCCCGTCCGCCCTTCGCGGTACGGATGAGGATGGTTCGATTGACGATGTTCAAGTCGTTCTTGTTCGCGCGAAGCAGCTCTATCTTTCTGACCCCGTATGTAGAGGACAGCGCGAGGATGCCCTTCTCGTTAAAATCCCCCGCCTCCTTTGTCGAGGTTATCAATGTGTGCATATCATCGGGTGTTATTATCGTGCGTTTGGGGTAGGGGTTCATCTTCGGGGCGGGGATTTCAAATGGGATGTGCTGGCTCTTGAAGAACGCGGCCAGTGCGTAGTGTACTTTATAAGCTGTGTTCTGTTCTCCGCCGTATATCTTGGCCAAGAATGTCCTAGCATCTTCCTCATCTATGCTCAACGGATCCTTGATCGATTCCAGGAACTTGATGACGACCTGACGGTATGTTCTCAACGTTGACGGGCTGACCCGCTGGCTCTTTAGATATACCTCGAAACCGTCTAGCCGGGACTGGGCTGCTATGTCCATCGCTATGCCTCTTTTGGTTCCTCTGGTTTCTTTTCTTCATCCTTTTGTGGCTCAAGAAGAGGATCTATTATCATGTCCATTGCCTTTTTGACGCGATGCACGATTGCATATGCTGCCACTCTAACGCCAATTATCATACCGATAAATACCCCATATATGCCAATCCCACCGCCAAACCCGCCGACAACGGCTAAAGAGGCCACGATGAATATCAAGAAGAACAGGTCTTTGTTGGACAGCTTTATCATTTCAAATCCCTTCCCCAGTTTCAAGCGTTCTTTTTAACTGCCCAGCAACATCTGGATTCCATGCCCGATTAGCATCGTTATAAACATCGTCTAGGCATTGCTTGCAGATGTTATGTTTATCATGTTTGCATACGAGCCTTCCTTTTCTATATCGCAGGTTCTTTAAAATCCTTGCGATCATCGCTTTGTCCATTGATTGTAAAATCGCCTTGTGTTCAGCATCCATCATTTTGTCAAGTGGTTGCATCTGGCTTATCTCCCTTGCCCATACTGGCAAATGTTTTCATCAGCTTTTTTGTCGTGGTTCTGACTCTAATAATGATTATCAACCAGACAGAAAATCCGCCGGCCGCCATACCAAGCGAAAACGAAATCCAATCCATTTTCAAACCTTCAGCTTCTTCGTTCCTTCTGGCGGCTTGACTTCCACGCCCTCAAGACTTTCTATTCGCAGCCCTGGCTTATCCTCTTTCATGCCACGACCGAATATCACGGCCTCCTCCCTAGACTTGCGATGCGCTCCCCACGACAATGCGCTCAGTCCATCTGCGAACTCGTCTATCATATTATCGCTCAACATGGCAAACCGCATTGAAGTAAATCTATGATATAATATGCCCTTTGCAAGTGCGTTTGAACTCAAATCGGCTTGGGTATCAAGGCGCCATTTAGAATCGGTTGGCACGCCATGCGGGTTCGTCAAAAAGTCGGTCAGCTTCGCCATTGCTCGCTTTTCGTCTTTTTCGCGCTCTTCTCCAGGCATTTAAAATACCCCCTTCGCATGTAGAAGATATGCTATCGAAGCGACCACGATAACAATCACCGCCACGATTATCATCCACTTCTTGCCGACGGCTACGCCCCTTATCTTTGCCACGATGCTTGACGTGGCCGCCGATGTTATGCTCTCATGGATCCTCAAATCGGCCTCCTCTGCCGAGATTGTGTTGGTCGGATCGAATGTCACCATGCCGACAGGATCGTAGGACACCAGATTAGTTGTCAAGTCAAAAATTTGGTATCGTTGCTTTGTTTTGCCCCACCAATTCTTTTCAATAAAAAGTTTCTTTTCATCTGGCTTCAACATCCTGTCGTTGTGTTTTATTTCTTTCATCTTGCCGTCGACGTCCGTTTCTATGTCTATTTCGGTGAAGCTACCAGGTTCTAAAATCATCGCTTTTGTCGGTGTGTTCCTTTCTTTCTTCTTTCGCTTGAACATTAGATTACCCCTCCGCCCTTGAGCAATGATGCCAAGACAGCAAGACCGATGATGAGCCAGGGCAGCGTCTTGCGGTTGATTATCTCTTTCAAGAACCCGAACGACGGCCTGTGGTGTGGTTTGTTGTGCATACCTCTCATCGTCGGGAGTAGCCAAGTATCGTGTAAAATGTGTTTTTCTACGTCAGTCGCGCCTTTTGGCGGAGCGATGCCTTCTTGAAACATCAGCATCGGTTCGAGCATCGTGTTCTTGACGATTGCATTTTCTATGTTGAGGTATGATCCATTGCCGTAATGAGCATGGGTATCAGCACTGTTTATCTTGGTTCTGGCAATCTCAAAGTCCCTGCGTAGAATAACGATGTTTATTCCGCCCATAGTATTCCCCTTGTTCCATTCTTATTTGGGGATATTCTGCTTATAAATATTCCGATTACTTCCGAATCTTCATCCTGCGCCGTGTAGACGGATGCTCCTTTCGAAGATGCTTGTACATCCGCTTGATGTAATCTGCGGTTCCTTTAATCGTCAGTTTCATTCCTATCAATCCTCCCACTCGGCGAACGATGCGATCAATATAAAGTAAATCCCCAGACCAATGAAAATCATTGATATCCAAATCGTGTCCAAGAAATAAAGCCCTGCGAATACGCATGCCGTTCCGCCGAAGAAAGCAAGGATCGTGCTGTCAACGGACAGCGCCAGGACGATGAGGATGATGGGGAACGCGAATACCAAAGTCGTGTCAAGAATCATGAGTCTCTCCTCGTTTTTTTTGTCCGGGGTTCACCGGGGCATAAACCACGCTTTTTTCAGTCATGTCTTACACCGCCCATAAAACACCGGTCTATAAACCCCGGACCATGATTCATGCCGTGATAAGTCCATTCGCCAACACCACCATAATGATTAACGCAAGAAGCCAGATGAAAACGCCTGCAACTGCTTCTGCTCCTGACTCTAGGTTGCGCGCTTTCGCTATTTTGAAGTAAAGATAAGCACAATCTCCCATGATGCCGAGGAACAAAACTAACACAACCGCCTCTGCCGGGAATCCCATTTTAACCCTCCCCCGCGGATCTCAACCACGCCGAAAAGAATCCCCACAACAATCCTGCAAGTGACGGAGCAATAAATATTATGGACACAATAGTCGGTGTGCCGATAGGCATCAAATTAATCAATTGATAACCAAACCAAGTTGCCATGCTTGCTATAAACGCAAAAATGGCGGCCTTCCATGCAAATTGTCCAGCTTCGGAGGAGCCTATCCCAAATATTTCAAATCCTGCTATTCCCCCCACGATTGCGGCGGCGGCAACTGCGACGATTGCCGCGCCTATTATCGCTTCCAATATGCCGAGAAGTGTAATATTCACTGTACCTTGACCCGTAATGCTACTAAAGAACCCGAAAAAAACTAGAAACGTCATGCAAAAAACCATTAATGATGTCGAGTTCTCCATCACTATCCTCCCTTATTTGCCAATCCAACCTCTAGCAAAGTAGAGTGCAATGACGGCGATGTGAAATGTCAAGAACCACCAAGGAAACAGCCCCGTCACGGTTGAAAGAAACAGGCCTGTTAAATAAAACATCAGCGTCACAAGCGCGCTGTGTTCTTTTGCCTTCGCCGACGCAACTACGGCCAATCCGACGAGTGTCAATGGAATTAAGAAAAAGAAAGTCCCGACCATGTACCCGGCGATTATGGGATCGCCACCTGTAAATGGCACAAAAAGTTCCACAATACCGCTTATTCCCCCACTTACTGGGGTAACCGGTTTAACTGAAGACGCATATATAGCGCGCAACATGCAAGTTCCGCTACCAATAATATTCAAATCATTTGCGTTCCTTACCGTAACAGTAAATATATCTATTGCATTGTCTTCTATCGTGCGTTCTGATGGAACAGACACAAGTAATACACACACGACGCTCCCGTTCTCTGGTATTGTAAAGTTGCTTGGTAAGAATGTAAATGACCAATGTGCATTGTCTGTAATATTAAGTATGCAATTTACAGCGGTGGCCCCCTCGTTCCTTATTGTGATATAAAATGGCGCAATAAGCGTTGTTACCATGCTCTGCGAAGCCGGAGTGATTGAAAGATAAAACGGACCGAGCGTTACATAAAAAACATCGCCAGTATTATACATAATTGAATTGCTAGCAGATCCGACATCTACATATATACCGTGTAATGAGTTGCCAAGACACCCATTAAAAACTATTGTGTTAAATGAAGAACTGGTTAAACCTATACCGTTGCCACCATTGCTTTCAAATGCATTAAGAGATAATAAATTATAGCTTGAAAAAGTCAGTATGATGCCATCGTTAGAATTGTGCCTGGATATATTCATAGATATGTTATTGTTGTCTGATGCCACGACAGATATGCCAATTTCGTTGCTATTCGTAATGTTTGCCAATATTGAATTTTTTGGGGAGAACAATAAACTAATGCCCACGTTGTTCGAGTTTGCTTCATTTGTGTATATTGTACCATTTACGACAAAACTAAACGATATTCCAATGTGTGTGTTGCCACCATTTTCGATTAGACAATTGCGAATGATAAAATATGCAGACGTGCTTGAAATATCAATCCCATTTGCGGCCGATGCGTCTATTGACCATCCTTCTATTATATATGGGTCGCCAATTGTTCCCGATCCCGATATTACGCCGTTGCCACTTGTAAATTGACCATTACCCACGATGGTAATTGGGGCATGATACGTTCCTCCGGGGGATGGCGCGGGCGGGGCGTATATCAAATCCGCTCCGATGACATACGCGGCTGTCCCGTCACCACCATCGCTGTACACCATATACGCATGATTCTCTCCAGTGTTTTCAACGCCGTGGTACAGCTCTGCGTATGCGGTGTTCTCCATGATGTTCTCGACGAATGTCCAAGTCGTGCCGCTGTCCGCGCTCGTCCAAAGCGTCAGACTTGCAGGGCAGGATGGCCACACATCTTGATCGGTCTGCGCCGCGATAAGCGCCAGCGTGTCATCGTTTAACCAAAACAGTTCCGGGTCCCAGAGCCAGTTGAAAATGCCATCGTTCGCCCTTCCTATATCGACAGGAGTTGACCAGCTATCTCCCAAATCACTGCTTGTAGATTTATAAGCATGGTTTGTTTCCGAGTTCACACTGCGCCATATCGAGATAAGATTATTTCCACCAATCCAAGCAATCGCGGGTTCTGAACCTTGTATTCCACCGAATCCTACGCCGTTTATAAAAGAAAAAGACCAAGTGGCGCCACTGTCCGTTGTCTTCAAGCATCCAGCTTCGGCAACAACAGTTTCACTGTTATCTCTTACATAAACTGGAATTAATCTTGTGTCGTATATTTCTAAGTAATGATTTCCAATCGCATATAGCCACCCATTCTCAACAAGGTCTGGCTGTTGTGCAAATATATTATCCAAGTGATGTTCTGTGCCCCATGTTACGCCGTCATCCACGCTTTTTCTATATACAAAAGAATAATATGGAGCACCATCAGCAGGACTTGCTGCATATAAATCACTTGAAATCGCCCATAGTGAAGCATCTGGCATACAAACTATCTCGGCTTCATCATAATGACGACTTGCATTTGCGAATAAACATCCAGCAGTACTCCACGAAGCACCTTGGTCTGTTGATGTCTTATAATATATCTCTCCACGTCCACCTTGTATATCACCATTAACTGGACTTTTCCATGTGGCAATCCATTTTCCTGTCGAAGTTATATTAAACGAAGGACAACCAGCTACATTATCAGAAATTGTCAATAGATTTTCTACTGGTGGCGGGGGTGGCGAATACGGTGTATATGTGACTTCTAAATATGGGGCATAGGTTTCACCCGCTTCTTTCGTGTTTTCAATAATCGTGGATAGCCAAAATGGATATTGCGTAAAAGTTAACGAAACTTCATTGTTTTCAAGTTTGCCCACTTGAACTGCATCAGTAATCGTCCAAAAATTCCACCCAACATCACTTATCGTTTTAACATCATGTGCTGGTCCTATCGTGGCCGGGCGGGTTAGCCATGTTACTATATTTTCGTCCCAATCTTCGGCTGACCTATATACGGCAACAAACGCGGGGTTGTTCGTTATAGCTGACACATAGAAATATATTTTGGCATTGGTTATTGTTGCATCGTTTGGGATAGAAGAAAGGTCAAACGCTATAAGGGTATGCGCGATTTGGGTGCCTGGCGTTGCTGCAAAAACATATGCATATTTCTGTGTGCCAAAATTCGTCTCTATCAATACATTTGATATAAACGTGTCTCCCATGTTTTGGTGCGTTCCAAGATTTTCAAAGGTATATGTTTGAAATCCTGCGGTAGCGGATTTTGGGTGTTTTGCTAATACTATCGAAGCACCAATTATAGAAATAGACACAAGTAGGATTCCAAATAAGACGATGAAAAAAAGTTTGGGCGGTCGCATGACTATCCCACCGTTGGTGTCTTACTTTTTCGCTTCTTGGACGGCCCAGTAGATGACGGCCAGTACCATTGCGATCACGTAGAACAACGGTATCAAGTTCACAAGCGTTGCAGACGCCCCAGACAGGGACGCGGCGGCGGTAGCCGTGGTCGAAATCACTATGGGTAGCAGCGAAAGTCCTACAACCAAGACAACGATGACTTCAACGATGGATTTTATAGAGATTGTTCCTCTTATGTCACTGAGTATTTTCATTTTTTTCCCTCCTTCGGGGTTAGTGCAACGGCTTTGTTTTGGCCAACCGTCGCCCATTAATAGTTCTCTTATCAGTATTTAAAATTACCGTTTCTTGCTCGAAACGTACCAAACGACGCCCAGAACGAGCGCAATCACATACATGAGCGGAATAATGTCCATCAACAAGTTTGATTCCATAGACATCGTCGTGACTGTGAAACCAGCACCATCAAAACCAACGAAGAGGTTGGGTTTGTTCCCGACGAGCAGAGCGCCGCCCGTGATGCCCTTGCCGTTCATCTCGGCTCCGACATAGAGCGTGTATGTGCCGTCCCCGATTATGTAATCAGATACGTCGTTCTCAATCGTTGTCCATGAAGCCGATTCGCCTTTTGTCACATTGTCATAAAATATCGTCACGTTCTCGGAGCCGTTCCACAGCCGCACGCGGATCTCGATGGACTGCGCGTTGTCGTTGTCGATCACTCGATAAGAAAATCTGACACTTGCCGAAGTTACCTCGTCGTAATCCTCAAATGTCACGCTCTGGACATATACGCCGTTGTCGATGTGGTTTGCGGCTGCCGTATTATCAATGGATTCAACCGTAACATATGTGGAATACCAATTATCAGTCGCTTGGTTCTTTACGCCGTTGTCCCAATAATCCGGCACACCTACGGTCGCATCAGTGAACTCTGAATTTAGCGTGTTGCTCGTAGTGTATGTCGGCATTCGAGCGAGCGACGCGACAAGTGGCGTCAACGATAAGCCTACCACGAGCGCGACTATCAACAGGACTGTACTTTTGGCCGTCAATTTTTCTGGCATATGCATCATGTTTTAATGGATTTTCAACATATTTAAAACTATCGTTCGTGCAACCATGAAAGGAGAATTGTCATCAGAGGGATTAATGGCATGAAATACGCCATCCGCCAGTTCCAATAGATCGAGTTCGAGAACATGAGCATCGTCAACATCGGTATTATGAGAAGCGTGACATAGAAGATAAGGAACTTTTTGTACTTGTAGATGTATAAAACCGCCGCGCCGAACACGGCAAGTATGATAAACATGAAATTCCTAGTAAATAGGCTCACAAAGTCAAAGAGTGTCATTGTGTAGCCGCCGCCTGATCTAATTGCTCCTGAAATTTGGGATAAGAAAGACATGTCCCTTGCCATGAAAGAGTACGAAAAGACAGAGATGATAATCATCGCTGGCAATATGCTCCATCTGCGGTTTTCGCGGTTTTGATCGAACAGCAATACGTATAGCATGAACGCCCCTGTAAGAAACATTCCGGACCAATAATGGGCAAAGAAAGTCAATGCCAGAAATAGAGGGAACACCTTGAAACGATTCCTGAAGAAGAATCCCATACCAAAATTGAACAACGCAATGGCAAAGAGTTGAGCATAGACGCTCGACATCGGGGTAATCGGGGCGAGTATGAACACCCACTCCGGGTATTTTATTCTAGGGAACGCTTTCAACAAGAAGTAGATGCTCATGGCGAGAAAGATGTTAAAGAACAACGGCAGGGCAAAGTCACCCAGTAACGATAGTGGTCTTGTTACCAATAATGTCAAATCGTGGCCGTCGCCGAATGCTCCACTGCCCCCTATGACATAATACGGATGGTCTCCGATCGAATAGTCGAATCCGACCGTCTCCGTGAACAGCACGGCAAAACATATTAGGAACGACAGTAAGAGCCATTTGTTTTTCATTGTTTTGTTCTCCTTATCGCCAGAGCCAATGTCCACATGCAGATGCCGATAAGGAATGCGACAAGCGAACCTGCCGGAACGAATGCCAATGTCTGTTGAAGTACACCAGAAATCATCATCGTGCCCATTATCATCAAAATCATTTGTAGGATTTCCCAGAGCGTCTCATGCGGTTTAAAGTTCTTCATTGCCGCGCCTCAAGTTACTTCTTCTTTCATAGTTACTACAAGATAACAGAACATTACTCCTAGAAGGGCAAACGATAAAATAGAAACACCAAGTCCGAGATGATATGAAAAATTGGCATCGCGGTAGCCCGCGATGCTACTAATGAGCGCATTTTTTTCCAACGCACCCGAAGCCACATCCGCTGTCCACCACCCGATAACAAACATAATCGTAAGAACCAGTAACATCGAAACAAAGAAAAACTGCTTTGACTGTCTATCAAGCTTCATCTGTCGCTCACCATCATATGATTTTCTTGGCTATCGTGTCTTGTGTTCGGGTTCTCCCCGTTTTTACGAATAAATCCGCATTTCCAACATTTAAGCGGGAAGTTTGCTTTCAACAAGTTCTCTGCACCGCAGTTCGGGCATTTTGTTGCCTCCTCCTCTATCCTTTTCAGCTCTCTGCGCAACTCGCACATGTAACAGTAAGGTAGCTCCGAGCCGTCTCTGGGGAAATAGACCTTCTTGCAATCGACGCATATTTTCTTTATCATCTTATCGACAATCATTTCCCTTCCCCCTTCCCCGCGCACTCCGGGTGTGCCGTGACCGTGCCGATTTTGCGCTTGTCGTAATGAGCATAGACGTATTCCGCGCCCTTCTCAATGGGGTGAAAACAGAGGCCGCAAGTCATGCGGCGGGTTGAAAGTTCGGGCGTCATCGTTTCTTTCTCCGATTCTTTGATACTTCGATACTCCCGCCGTTTCGTAGTTGGAGATTGCCCCATCGATAACATCCGAACTGAACATCGGTTTCTTTGCCGTGTTTGATTAACAAATTTTCTATTGCCCTAACGGTTCTTCTTACATCTTTCATCGGGCCACTCACAAATATTTCAAGTTTCTGCTCGTTTGGATGCTCAATTTTTAGGGAAGCGGTCTGGGGGGTCATGGTCGTGGTCTCCTCTTTCTCTTTTTTATCGGTTGCTCTGTCTTATCGGCGGTCTTTGCCTTCCGCATCGCCTCGAAATCCGTCAAGACTCGGCATCCCTGGGGATTCTCCACTCCGCATGGTGTTAGGTTCCAGATCGAGCATGTCCGGCGACCGCTCGGATAGCGCGGTAATGCTAACTGTTCAAGGGGGCATGGGGAGAGGTCGGTCATGGGCGGTCGGACTCCTTCTTGTCGAAAACTGGCGCTCCGTCTTGGTCAACTATCGCAAAACCTACGACCCAAACAACCTGGTCTGGGTCCCATGAACCGTTTATCCGTTTCCATGTCGTTTTGAAGTCTTCTAAAGTAGGATAACCCTCTGCGAACGCATCGCCGTTTGTCATTTCTATCAAGCGTTCTTGGCGAACTGACTTTATTTTTAGTAGTGCGAAATAATCCGACTTCATCATTTTTAGTTTGGCTTTTTGTATTGAGCCAACTGTGACTCTTGGTTTCTTCCATGTTCTACGTGTCTGTGTTTTTACGCCAGTTTGAATTGGGATGATGTGTTCGGGTTTGAAAAGCAACATCATTGTTTCCTCCTCAACTGCCACCCCTCGATCCCCTCCGACTCGAACGGCCAGCGCTCGGCTTCCCCACGCTTTTCCATCTCCGGAAGCATCAAAACAGCCGATTTTAAATCATCGCCATGGAAGTGTTCGGGGAGCTGGCTGACCTTGAAAGGCGTGGTCCCGAATGCTTCAAAGAGGCGGGTGCGGATTGGGTCTTTATCTTCTTCTTTTATTTTTTCTATCCCTAATCGCTGAGCCACGTCCGCGACCTTCGCTTTTGTGAGCATAATTTGAATCCCTGTTCCTACCCGACGCTTCTCCCTGAACCCCAAACGCTTCATCGCGTTGCCTACCCACTTCGGCGTTATCCACAACTGCTGTTCGTCGTAGAGCTTCCCGATTGCCGCTCGGATTGAACTGACTGGATAGAAATCGTCCTTCTCTACAAGCCCCAACAGCGCTTGAACCAGGCACATCTCGCTGGTTTCTAGGACATCCTCGGTCTTTTTCACCTTAATCGAATCGAGGGCGAGGCTCATTATGACCTCGTTTAGTGTAGGTGGTGAATGAGTGTAGGTGGTTGCAGGTGGCACGACAGAAAGAACATCATTATATACATTATATACACTATCTCTTATCGGATTAGCATGTTCACTAGTTTGCGCCTCTGCCTCATCGATCATAGTGGCAATTGTCAGTATGGGCTTCCATAGCTCCTTCTCCCTGCCACTCAGCTTCTTGTCTTCTGCCTGCGGGGGCCTACACTCATTCACTATGTTCACTAAATCCGAGTTGTACACCTCGACAAACCGCTTCCAGTTGGCTAGATAGACACGATAGAGCTTGTCCCGGATGGCCGCCCACTTGGGATTGTTCATGTCGATTTCCTTGTTCCGAGCGGGTCCCGTGGCTCTGCTCATTATCGTGGTTTTGCACCGGTCTTCGATGGTGCTTTCCAATCCCTTGATGTTGGAAATCGCCTTGGGACCATAGACCTCGAACGGCTCTGGCATCAGCTTCCCCGTTGTTTCGCGCTTCTCGGTGCGGTACACTGGCGATCCCTTTTTGTATCCCGATAAGAGCAAGTTCCGAAGGTCGTATGTTCTCTCCGACATGTCCTTTCCTGGCATCTGATCCAGCACCTCCGATTCATCCACGCACAAGGTACTCCGGCAGTTCTGAACCATGCGAAAGATGGTCGATGCGCTCATGTTGCCGCTATGGATGGCGTTAAAGGCGATACAGGCATGGAGGTCTTGCGATTTGGTCTTCCCAGTGTTCTTAACCCCTCCGATATAATCGTAGATGTAGGCAATTGAGAGATGCGCAAAGTACGTCCCGATGTCCCAACATGCCTTGAAGACGTACTCCCTCCAATCCTCAAACTCGATGTTCTCCTTCCAAGCCCCCACGATTTCCCTGAAGACATCCGTGATGCGCGGCGTTTCTCCGCCGTTCAAAAAGTCCTTGATGTGCTCAATGCTCCAATGCGGTTTTATGTTCACCGGCTCGCTCGCCAGCGCATACCCGTTCCTGAAAAGGTTTTCATCCACGATTTTGAGTTCTTTTTTGTCCGTGACATAATAAGGCAGGTGCTTGAAGTATATTTTAGCCGATTCCTTCCCCTCTTTGTTCCTAGTGATTTCCGTCACTTCGCACGGAATCCACGCCCCAACAAATGCCGAGTCCCCCATCACATCTATTGACGGATTGATGAGCGTAACGTTCTTATCAAGTAGTGGCTTGATTATTGTTTCTTTGTCTTCAGCCACGAATCACGCATCTCCCAACATTTGGTTCATGTTTTTTTCTAATAGTGAAATCCCTTTTTGGCATCTCGCCACTCTTGACATTACTACAAACCCAGCACCAAAACTTGTTGTCGTTTGTCACAAATCCGCAAAGTCGAGCAAATGCCACGTTTGTAGGCGTGGACATCTTTTGGAGTTTTGTGAGCTTACAAGACGGACATATCACTTCTTTCCCTCCGGCACAGGAACTTTGTATAGACACCGAGGGCACGATGCGTAAAAATCAGAGTTGCCGTTATACTCCCACTCATAACCACAGTGTTGGCATTTGAGATTCATCAGGATTCCAGCATGATAAGTAGGTAGTTAGTATTATTTAAGCCTTGCCCCACGATTTTCGGTTCGCTCATGCGGTCGCGCCTCCAAACGTCTCAAGCCGTTGCGGGATGTTCTTCAATCGGGCTTCCGCTATCTTGCAGTATTCCTCAGAGATTTCAATCCCGATGTAGTCCCTGTTCAGAAGGCGGCAGGCAACCGCCGTCGTGCCAGAGCCGACAAATGGGTCCAGGACCAAGTCGCCTTCGTTTGTTGATTCTTCTATGAGCAATTCTAACAATTCAACTGGTTTTTGGGCAACATGTAAGAGCTGTTGAGGCGCAATGCGTTGAAACTCCAAAACATTTGAACGATTGTGCGACTTGGTTGTAAATGTAGTTTTGGTGGCAAGCAAAATAAATTCGTGTATTGGTCTAAAATTCCATCCAAGTCCAAATTGTTGCTTGTTCCATACAAGACAATTTAAAATCTTGAATCTTTGTTCGAACGCACAATAAAACTTGTCCCATGATTGCCAGTTACAAAATACATAGACTACGTTCTTGGCAATACGGTAAAACGCATCTACTATCGTTGGTAACATGGTTAGTAAATTGTTGTTCGTATCTCCCGCGATTTTTATGTCTTTAAATGCAGAAGTTTGTCTTTGCGGAGTAAGGTTAATCCCATACGGCGGATCGGTTACAATCAAATCAATCGAATTGTCGGGCAATGTATTGAGGACTTGGATGCAATCCCCACAGATGATTTGGTTTATCGGAAGTTCGCTCACTTTAAATTCCCCCGACTCTGCATCCCGATCCAATCCCTCTCCTCGTACTTGACCGGGGCCTCGCGAGTGACGACGACGATGAACGGCATCAGGCAGCCTCCTTCTTGCTAGGATTGTTAGAGTTCATAGACATCGTCCCCGATCTCTTTCAACGCCTTCTTTATCAGTCGCTCCAAATATGGCATCCTAAATCAACTCCCTTCCGCAACTACATTTCCTCGGACACGCTTGGCTCGAACTATTGGTCTGTCCGCACCCCCGGCACCTGACCCCCCATGATTGGTTCTTCATCAACAATCGCCCGTTCTGATTCTTCGAATTGTTATGTCTCCCTCAAACTTTGGGTCTTGAGTAAGGTCGAGTATTTGTCGCACCAAACCGATGATACTATTGCGATTGACATCTGGCCACCAAAACACCAGAAAACTAGAACTCACTTTCCACGCATACTTGCAAACAGGCGGTTCGGGATGTTTGTCTATCGTGTGTTTTTCTAACGCAAGAAAACTTGTGTACTTTTTTGGGCATTTGTCGCACTTGAAGTATCGCTCGTCTTCCTTTTTCTGTTTCATAATTTTCTTTTTCATTCTCCCCTCACCCCCGTCTTGTTCACTCCCACCGTAGCTCCGTCTTTTCTTTCGCTATCACGAACTCTGCTATCTTTCTGTCGAATGGCAAATCTCGTGCTTTGTAAGTCTTGATGGCGATTCTCGTGACTTCGCCTTTTTCAATCGGCTCGGTCCTTAGCAAAAGTTTCGATATAAATGCACCCTTGCCCCCAAACGGTTCGAGTATTGCCGTTTCCTTTTCTTCCCTTGAAAGCTCGGCAATCGAATATTCGCTAACTGGCTGGTTTGTGGCGATTGCGAGTCCGTTGTTTCTTATCGCGTAGTCCTTCAGATGCGCTCGGAGAAGTATCATCTTTTGTATCGCTCGCAGTTGTTCTCGCAGCGAGAGTTCAACATAATTTACCAGAACTGGGTAGCCAATCGAATCAAGGCATATCAAGTCAAAACCCTTTTCCAGATTCGCCACGACGCCGACGATATTGTCCAACTTCATCCCGACATACTTGTAGTTCTTGAGCTTCACCATTACTGACTTGGGAAGCGAATTTTCGTCATCAAGGTACAAAACTTTCTTTCCGTTGTCTTGGGCCTCGACAGCGATGTGTCCCATCAACCGCGATTTTCCAGTTCCTGCATCACCAAAAATTTCAACCAAATCGTTCCCGACGATCTCAACAAGCCTCTCGAAGGCCGTTTTTTGCTCGCTTGGGCTGGCCTCACTGCCAATTTTCCCTAGGTCTTGATGGGTTTCTTTCACATATTCGGCGATTCCTCTCTCAACAAGCCACGTCGCAAATTGCTCATCCTCATCGCCCATCGTATCCGTCGCGCCGAACTTCGTCGGGCGAATAAACCTAACCTTCATCTCCTATCCCCTCCTTTTTTGTTTTAATCACCGGCGGAATTGCGGTAGGTGCAGGACATGGTAGATGTCCAGCGTTTGTCGCAACCCCGCCAGTGACCTTGAGTTCATAATAGTTGATGTACTCGCCCTTCTTGTTGATGGCGTGTAAGTATTTGCTAAAATTCTCCCACGACATAATATGGCATTCGTGAAGCGGTATCCCAGAATATTGAAACTGTTTGCTCTTGACGACTTTTCTAAGTTTCACAACGATGATTTTCGTGCCGAACCTAACTTTTTTTTCTCTCCGTTCTGTCCAACCATCGACATCAAGCATTTCAAACTTGTAGCCGTTTTCCGACTTATACACTACCACAGTTCGGCACTTGTAATTTCCAACTAGCAAGCCTTGTTCCGTTAGTGCCACTTTCATAACTCCACCTCAACCCTCGCCTTCTTCCCCCTATTGTACCGCCACGCGTCCGCCAGCTCGTCGAACGGGATGCCCGTCAACCGAACAAGCTCCCGTATCTGGCCGAGTTCGTCATCTGTGAGATCGTCGCTCATTTCTTTTCCCCCTCCAAAACTCGGCGGAGTAGTTCTTTTCCAACTGTGCAAGTTTTACATATTTCAACATTTTGGCAATCTTCACATTTCGTTTCAGGATGTTTATCACACAATTCAAAGAGTTTTAATCTTTTCCTCACGCTCGCCTCCAGTTCTCGGAGTATGTCGAGAACTTCAATCAATACATCTATTCGTGCTTGAAGTCTGTCCAAACGTCTTATCTCTTTCTCGCTCCATCTTCCATTTTGCATCGTTACAACTTGTTTCTCTAAATTTTTACAATCTAGCTTTAGTCGGACAATTCTGTCTTCAGCCCACTTCCGCAACTCCGCTATCGAAGTGATTTTATCGGTTTTTTCAGCGGTCATCTTTTACCTCTCCAAATTGCTATAATTGACGGAAAAGTAACGGGCGATAACTTCCCTGTGTAACCCTCTCGCCTAAATTTCAATCTACCACGAATAAACCGAAGTTCCGCATGTGGTAAAACATAATCGTGAAACCAACCCGTAGAAGTATCGCCTCGCAAAAGTCCGACTATGAGTTTTCCTTTTTTCATCTCCTCAACAGCTTTCTTGCACCATATCGCAGGATGAGAATAAGGCGGATTGATAAACGTAGATGTTCCCCATTCTCGATTTAAACCCCCATCACCACCAATAGGACATGGGTCATCATTAAAAGCAAATTCAATGTTTAACTTATCATAAAGTTCTTTTGGGGTTCGCCAACTATCATTGTTCGGCAATCTACTTCGCCCAAAGACAGTTCTCTCGGTTTTTTCAGCGGTCATTTATCATCACCGCATCCCTACATTCTTTTAAATTTTTGCTTCCGTGAAAAGAGCAATTCGGACTTGTTGATTGGCTGACATCTTTAATACACATCCACCAACAACCCGTGCCTTCGTATCTCACTGTTTCTTTCTGTCGAACACGGAACTTGCAATCTTTGATTTTCCCGTCGGTTTTTTCAGCGGTCATTTATTTCGCCCTCACTATTTCGACAACAACCCCATAACTCTCCGCTTGTCGCTTCGCAAAATCAATCCATTTTTCCTCGATTTTTACAGGCCGAACATCGATAACATAAAAATGCTCATCGGATTCTGTCTCTATTGTTGGTAAAACTTGGCAAGTCGTCAATTTCGTAAGTCCTCTAACGAACCCGACAAATTCTCCCGCATCCACATAGTCAAAACCGACTTTTATTCTTCGCAATTTAAATCGCATCTTCTCGATTTTCCCGTCAGCCACTAACAACCACCTTTCCTTTTTGGTGTTGTTTCTTCTCCAACCATCGCCGATATGGATGATTTGGATTATGTTTATACGCTCGATGCATCCCCAACGAAATATCTGAATTTCCTTCCCATCCACATATCAAACATCGAACATTCTTACCCATCATTCACACCTCGCACCTTTTTTTTTTCGGGAGCGGGGCCGCGCCGAGACGGGTCGCCATACAGAGGTGAATCTGTACGCTCGCCTGACAGACCCCGCCGTTGTCGCCCCGCCATCAGAGGCTGGACCGAGGAGGATGTGGGGTGACGAGAAAACCCCCGGCGCTGGCCAGCACCCCTCTTTCGAGGAGCCACATCGGGGGTCTCACCTGTCGTAGAGGCAGATGAGCGCAGAGGAAGCGGGTTATGAAGGCAGCGGACCGCCTCTCGTGGCCCCGCTTCCCTAACTCTCTTGAAGGTCAAGCCACGAGCAGAACTTTCAACGGCTTTGATACTCTTTATGACGCCAGATTTTGTGACTTTGATTATCGTCCCTGCGAATTCCTTCGGGAGCATGACGATTGGGGCGAGACGGCCACGATAATGTGTTTGGATACATTCAAGGCAAGTCACTTTTCCGCCTCCTTCTGCTTCTCCCTGATTTCATAGTGCTGGTCGAACCAGTCGATGAACATCTTTTGAGTCGCCAAAATAGTAATCAGAATCACGATTCCAGCTTCTATACCGATGACTAGCCAATTAATCGGACCAGGAATCAAAAAATATGTGAAAATACCGAGTATAGTCAGCCCCACAAGACTCACAAGCCTCCCAACGACTTTTTCTAGAGGATATGCGTGAACTATATCATTCAACGGATCCTCGAGGTTCCACGCTTGTCTTGGATTCTTCATGACCCACCGCACAGCCCACCACCATTCTCGGAGGGTTTCAGAGAGCGTCATTTACGTTGCCTCCGTAACTGGCGTCTAACTTCTTTCAAATTTGCATGCATCATTTTTGCGAAAACTTTGTCTGCAAGCATGTCCTCAAACAACATTTTAAATTGGTCTTTAGATGTCATTTCTTTGCCACCTTCTCCAAAATCCGCACGACAACATCTTCGTACGGTTCTCTATCGTGAATTTTCAAATCATCCAACTGCTTTTTGGTATGAACAGAGACTTGGATTGTCGTCATATCGTCTGTCATGATTATCGATTACAGTTAGTTATAGTGGCTTATAAGTCTTTCTACCTTAAAATACTGTTTTCAAGTTATAACAGAGCCAACGAAAAACAACCGACAAGAATACGTTTTTTTACAAGGTCCCGCTTTGCGGGAGCTTACGTCGGCTCGATTATCAGCCAAGCCAAGGTGCTCCTGTCGCCCAAGTTGGAGCTTTTGATGGTGAAGGACGTGCCAGCCACCCTCGTTTTTATGTAGGAATAACCCAACGTCCCAGAAAGGACCTGAACGGTCAAGAGTATCCGAGAATTGGCAGTCACCGCCGTAGTATTGACCGTCACTTCTCCCTGTGGGGAACCCGTGAGGGTAGCTACCCCCATCCTAGCATCCGCAGCCCCTTCGGGTATGTATATCTCGCCGCTGAGAATGTCCGAGTATGAGATGCCCAACTCTATCGTCGCCCCTATCGATAGATGCGCGTTGGACGCTATTCTTATGCCGTAGTCGCTCCCGTCCACCCCGTAGATTTCGTCCATGTAGCCAGCCAAAGCGCCCCACTCGGCATAGATGGAGATAGTCCCGCCGTTTATGTAGCCCTTGTATGCGGTGAACGTGCCGGAAGTCGATGCGTAGATTCCGAATGCGGCGAAGTCCCTGATGACGAACACCTTGTCGGCACCGCCCTGTATCTGGACGCTGGAGCCTTCGCTCATACCCACGCCCATATTACCATTGTACCCCGACGCCGACCAAAAGACCTCCATCCGCGAGTGCTTGCCCGCCCCGAAGTCCGACTCGGCTCCCGACGAGTTGTTGTAGCCAGCGCAGTATTCGAAGTGGGCGAAGCCGTACTCGACACCGAACACGGCAGACTCCCCGCCCTCGAAATCGACGCCCGCGAAGCCGTACATGTAGACCTTCGTGTTCGCGCCCGTCACCCATATCCCGCACCACTGGTCGGCCTGTGCGAACCTTGCGCGGCCAGCTATCGCTATCTTGTCGCCTATCGTCAACGCCGAATTCCAATTTATATCGACCGTAATCGTCACATCCGTACCAGAGACGACCGTGTCCGTA
>Ga0315289_10004601_pt1 | contig 20513 bp, 20 predicted proteins | sample YL17G11_40_MG_FD_203452 | JGI IMG/M metagenome (GOLD analysis project Ga0315289, IMG submission 203452) | Sediment microbial communities from Yellowstone Lake, YNP, Wyoming, USA - YL17G11_40 | ecosystem: Environmental > Aquatic > Freshwater > Lake > Sediment | place: USA: Wyoming | collected... | reverse complement strand
TGGTTCGTGCCTCTCGGCCATGAGGATACTCGTGTTGAGAGCGTCAAGGCTTATTTCCACATAGGCATAGTGCAAGATGGCCCAAGACGGCGAACAGCTTGTTCAACATCAACATCGCGAGCATGGTACTGGACCGAATCTCCGCCGACGTAAGGCGCCCGTATGAGCGCATCGGGCTATTGATCGGATCCTTCCTTAACGACGGACTATGGGTAAACGACATCGTTATCGGGGGAGACAGTGATTCGGAGACATCATGCGTGCTCCCCGCAGACAAGCTGGCCAGAGTTGCGGACGACATAGTAAGAGGGAAGATTGACGGTAGGATTGTTGGCTGGTATCACTCTCATCCCGGCTACGGCATATTCATGTCAGAAACCGACATGACGACGCACGGCAAGCTACTGCAATTCTCACCGTTCGTCATCGCCCTTGTGGTTGATCCAGAGATAAACCAGTTCGGAGTATGGGCGCTCGAACCGGACGTTGGAGTCATTCAGGTCTCAAGCGAGTACATCCGCATCATCTGACGACAATGCGCCTTGGCCTTGCCTGTCTAGGCTTGCTCCGAAGCCCTGTTCTGATTCGCTGTAGTTGACGTGACCATTCGTTGGCGAGCGGGAGCTTGTACTTCATCAACTTCGATCTGGTCTCCCTCCAGATGGGGTCGAGAGTGGCCTTCGAGTATCCCATTTTCTCATATTCGATCACCTGAAGCAGAAGATCTAGAGCGTCAGCGCAGTGTACGATCCTCGCCTCAAGCGAGTTCGAGGAAGAATAGTCCTTGATGGTTGTCCTGAATGTGCGCGCGAGCCGGTCGTTCTGAAGATCCGCTAAGACGCGAGAGACTGCCTTCTCTTCGAGGCGTCTCTTCATCCGAGAGCCCCTTCTGCCGAGGTATCGTAGGTACGCTTTGCTGATATCGAAGGTCAGCGACTCGGAGAGGTCGTGGAGGAGCGCCATCTTCAACACCTGCTCCACATCCACTTCCTGTTTCCGCAGTCGCATGATTTCAGACATCGTGAGCCCAATCACGGCGACCGAATAGGAATGCGAAGAGACAGATTCCACGTCATGTTTGCCGATTCTGTATGTTATCCAGCCGCTCCTCGGAACACGTTTCAGGCTCATCACATCATCAAGGAACTTGAATGGAATCAAGCCGGCGAAGTCCTCATTTCCAAACGAGTCTCAGTGGTCATGAGATATAACTCTGCGACCGGACCAATGAAACTACGCGGGCTCTCGGGAAGCGCTATTGCGCTCGCCCAAGATGCCCTTCAAGTCTGTCTTTGGGGATATCGTAGTGCGGCTTCCCCAATGACCACTCATCCACGGTTAGAGAGCGGTGTGTTCGCCGGATCCACAGCAGCGCCTCCCGGTACAGCCCGTAGGGTATGGTTACCTGTGTGTCGCCCTCCTGCACGATCGAATTGCGCAACATGCCCGCCGCAACACGGCCAACGAAAGATAACCGCTGGCGTGAACGAACATACAAGGAAACCAAAACGAAACTGGAGGGCGACTCCTGCATCATCACTTCGCGCTTTCATTGAGACGTTTTTCGAGGTCTGTGAGTTTCTTGTGCTGCGCGAAGATCATCGACAGAAGTAACGGCACTTCCTTCACAGGTGAGGCGAGGAGCCCAGCCTCCGCCGCATAGAGCTTACATTGGCTGAGGAGGTCATCGAAGACAGCTCGGTCTTCTCGTCCGAGGAACTGCTTGAACCTGCTCATCGCCGCGATTTCTTGTTCGACGACGATACGCCATGACGGTATGGTTCTTCCCATCGGTACACCCACATATGGGGAACTAGGCCATGTCGATAAGACGGGAAAGGGATGGAAGAAGTCACGGAGATCCCGGCAACTGATGTCCAAGCGCGCGAAGAGTTACCAAAAACTGTACTTGGCCTAGTACTTACGGAACGGAAAAATTTTTCTCCCGCAACGACTGAGAACGTCTGGCTTCAGCCATGACAACCAATCGTCCAAATCGGGCTCAGGTATTGAAAGGATTGCTGATGCTCGCTACGATTGTGATCTCTCTTTATAGCCTCTATGAGGCTGATCAGTCACGTCGGGCCTCGGAGCAAGCTGTCGATATTGCATCTAGCGCCTTCAGCATCGCCAACTTTCGGCCTTCCGTTGAGGTTAGTGGGACGACACCATTGATGCTCAATGTGGACTGTAAGCTAGACAAATCCAGAAATGTGACATGCAGCTTTAGAGGTTCATTCAATGTCACTTTCTTGATCATTGCGCCTCACGTAGGTACCTATAACATAAGCAGCCTGACCCTTAGCCAGCTTGGCCCCTTTTCTCCTCATCCCGTCAGTTATTTTCCGGGGGAGAACGGGATGTCAGTCAAGGTTGGAAACATAACGATTTCTACAGATCCGCCCCTTCAAATGAAGCCATTCCCAGCAGGCGGTGCCCCCGCAGCTCAACCCTTTGAAAGAACTATAGTCGTAGAAGTGACAGGACTCACTGTCACGGTTCCTTCGAGGATGGGTGGCAATCTGAACGTAACAGGGCTTGGTTCAGCGCTTGCAATTCTCACTTACACAGATATTACTACAAATACGAGTGTCCAAAGGCTTTTTTCAGTACAAGTAGAAATTCAAATCAGTTCCGCATAGCCTAGTCTCCGCTAGGCCACTAATGGGAATTGAACATTCTTTTCTGCTCCCATCCCCAAGTTCGATGTGCGATACGTTAGTGCTTTTGTTCCGCGATCTTAATCGCTGCCAGAAATTTCTCTTGATCAGTTATCTTCTGCTTGTACTGCTTATGTAGCTGCTGGAGATTTGTTTTCACTAAATCAGCCTTTCCCCAGGAAACCACTATTTCGCCAACCTTTCGATGATGGATTCGCGCCTTGTTATCTCGTATGAAACTGTTAAGTCGAGTTGCATTGAGCCGATTAATTCCCTCAGGTTGACGAAAACATAGTCGCAATGCAATTACAGCGTCACGCGAGGGAACCCAGACATTTACTCCCCATCTCACGTCTTTCTGGGCATGTTCTGTCAAGATAGAGGGTGATCGTCCGTCGAGAACGGCATCAAATATTTCAAGAATAAACGGACGCTTCGAGATTTGCATCTCCACAGAGTAAGTTGTCATCATGCGTCCGTCGAAGGGCCTCGTCTGCACATTAGTTGTTCGGAACTCAGCGCCAGCAGGACGAGTGTTTTTCAAGTGGTTGGTCAAATCTTCGAAAAGTTTCGGGCCTAACTGGTCCGTAACGAGATCAAGATCCTTGGATCGAAGTGGATTCTTCATGTAGAATGACATGGCCTGCGATCCGAAGAGGATAAGATTGCCAATACCTCCACTGACTAAGAACGGATACGCAGCTCTCAGGACTTCGACCCATTCGCTGGGACTGGCTCGGACTTCCATCGGTCTTTTCATCCTATTACACCCAGTTGTTTTGCTGCCAAGTTCACGATCACACTCTCCGATAGACCGCTGACGTTGTCAATCCCGTCGGATCCTTTCCCTTTCTCATCCAGCAGCTTGATTGCACCAGATCTGGAATACTGCCGCATAAGTCTCAGAAACGTACCTCTCGTAGCGAGAAATGCGCGACCATCCGAAATGCTGCTTGGAGAGAAGAACGTCTTGGAGATTCTTCTGAAAAGCACACGAATGGTTCTGCCTACTCCAATCCGATCCGCTCGGTCAAACACGTAAGGTAGATCAAGCCGTCTGGTTGCAAGAATGGGCACTAATAGTTCTGAAGTACCTCTTTTCGCGCGCGCGTCTCGTTTCAGCTCGTAGGCAAGACAATCCTCCAGACATCCAGCGAGAATCATCTTGGACGATAAGCGAACTGACTTCGCGCGTACCAAGGCGCTGATGTCGGAATAGACCGATACTATGTCGGGTTTCTCAATTTCCCAGTTAAGACCATGGTAAATGAGGACAGATAAGCCGATTTGGATTCGCGCCCGCGTAGACTTAACGGCGTATAGCTCCATTGGAAAAACAGAGCCGACATTCCGAGTATTCTTCCGTAATACCTCACCTTGAACCAATAAATCGAGATATTTCCGTAGTGTCCTATCCCACTTTGCTGCTCCACGTCGTCTACATTCCAACAGAATCCTGCTAAACGAAGCGTGACGCCGCGCGCTTTCGACTACGTCGACTATTGTCTCTGCGGTCTCTTGCCGTAAACCTTTCCGTTCAGTCATGCCTCTCTAGATATCTAGAGGGGGATTACTTAAGCATAGTCAATCATATGTCCAAGGATACGAGCATTCGTTTACCTCATATTGAGAGTGTATTGATGGGAGTTGAACATTATTTTCTAGTCCCACGCCCGGCTCTAAACCTCAGGTTCAACTCCTTAACTAAACAACCACACCAGCGCCCGAGAACAGAGACGAACCTGACCCAGCAACCAAACCCAGCCCCGACATTACAAGACAGCAAAAGCCCACCGGTATAATCATACAACGCGTGGGCACAAACGAAAGGACGCGTCCGACTCGCGTTTACCGATTGACTGCGAGTACGGAGAGACTGAGCGTTCATTCTGTTCTTCTACGGGGGGTTCACTGGAAAACCTGGGGTGTTAGACGGTTAGAGACAACACAAAGTGAGCGCGAGCGTGCGAGCGTCGTAATTTGAACTCCAGTTTTGTGTGTGCACCAAGCACAGTCTTAAGAAGCGTCGAAAGCCATCAAACCGTCCGGTGTTTCTGGTGCGTACATTGAATCTCAGCCCGGATGAACTGCTTACTACGACGAGGGCTGTACGTAGGCGCCTAGATCTTTCTCGACCGGTCGAGCGTGAGGTAATAGAGGAATGCGTCGCCATTGCTCAGCAGGCTCCTACTGGGTCGAATAGGCAGAACTGACATTTCGTGGTGGTGACCGACTCCAGTAAACGTGCCGCACTTGCGAGCCTCTATCGCAAAGGCGCGGAGATGTACCTGTCTCATTCAGCTGCTATGACCAGCGAGAGCGTCGACGACCCTGCGCGGAATGCGACGCAGGCAAGAGTTGTGGCTTCGGCCCTGTATTTGGTTGAGCATATCCATGAGGTTCCAGTACATGTTATCCCATGCATCTAGGGCCGTACGGATGGTCTCCCGACGGTCGCCCAGGCTGCGCAGTGGTGTTCAATTGTGCCTGCTGCATGGAGTTTCATGCTGGCCGCACGAGCTCGAGGTCTCGGCACAACCTTCACCAGCTTTCACTTGTTCTTTGAGGAAGATGCTGCGAAGCTACTCGGTATTCCTTTCGAGGCAGTCATGCAGACAGCGCTGATTCTAGTGGCTTACACGAAAGGCGTGAGGTTCAAGCCTGGACCCCGTGAGCCTGTCGGCACCATTGTGCATTGGGACGATTGGTAGGATTCGGTGCCGTAGAGGATTGTGCGCGTCCAAGCCGGTACAGCCTGAAAGGGATGAGAACCTAAAGAGGGAAATTCTCTGGTTACATGACACAACTTGAGGTTAACTGGCCTAGCGCTGTAATCAGAACTGGCGTAGCCAAGGCGCCTGCAAGTGCACTGCAAACTTACTGGGGAGTGTAAGGTCCGCGGTATGTCTCCTGTAATATGTTGCCACCGTCAATGACTATGTGCGTTCCTGTCAAGTAGCCCGACTCGTCGGATGCCAAGAATGCAACGAGCTCTCCAACTTCTTCTGCTGTTCCCAGTCTACACATGGGAGTGGTGCGTCCCAGCGCTTCCATGCTTTCATCTGGGTAACCTGGCTCTGAGGTCTGATCTCTGCCTCCTGGAGTATCGATGGAGCCCGGACAAATGCAATTCACATTCACCCCATACTGCGCAACTTCCAACGCCAACGCTACCGTGAAGCCCAAAACAGCTGCCTTCGTTGCCGCGTAGGCGGTTTGACCTCCTGAAGCATCAGCGACCATCGGTCCCGTAACGGAGGACATATTCACGATCTTTCCGTACCTCTGCTTCATCATCACTGGAAGAACTGCTTTTGCGCATCTAAACATCCCAAATACGTTGACGTCGAACATCTGACGTAGAAATTCATCCGACATATCGACCAGGTTACTGCGCGGATATATCCCTGCGTTGTTAACCAGTATGTCTATCCGATGAAATCTGCTTAGCACTTCCTGAATCATGTGGTTTACCTGATCTGTTCGTGTGACATCCGTTTTGAAGGCTATCGCGTTCAGACCGGTCTGTCTGTTCTTCTCTGCTGTCTCGTGAACGCCATCTGCAACGTCGGTTAGCACGACCTGTGCGCCGTGTTGAGCCAGCACTCTCGCTGTCGCCGCGCCTATCCCCCGCCATGCTCCTGTAACGATCGCCACCTTGCCAGAGAGTTTCTTCAGCACTTGTCACCTCTTGCTTTCCTAAGATACGCTCTCCACGTCATGGCCCATCTCTGTGGGTCACGTGATGGTGCTCGATCGATCTTTGATATCGCGGCATTGTGAGGTGCCGTCCTGACCACCTCAGGACTCGTGTATGCTTCGTGAGAAATCGCGTCGAGTACTTCAGCGAATTTGTCAAGATCTTCCTTAGGAGTTGTCTCAGGTGGCTCTAGTGTAAATGGTTCTGGGACTATCCAGGGTTCATGGCTTGTTTCCATGTCCTGAAGGCCATAGTCGACTATCCTGCGATTCACTTCGGCGATTCCTATGCCTGTGTCTTCCTGCAACTTCTGTAGGCTGAATCTGGCTTCCTGCAATCTGAAAGGATGGGATTCATGCCAGGGCAGGCTTACTCCTCGAACTTTCAAGAGCTTCTTTACGAGATAGTTGTTGTTTATGACCGCTACCTCTGAGGCCTCTTCCAGTCCCTCTGCACCCATTGTCATCATCCATGCGTAGGCTCTCAGGACGTTCGGGACGACGCCATAGAACTCCCCAAGTTTCCCAATGCTGTGCGGTCTATCGCAGTCGAGATAGTACTTGCTTCCATCGAACGCTACTGTTGGAATTGGAAGGAACTTGCTGAGTTTCTCGCTGGCCCCAATGGCGGCTGTGCCCGGGCCGGTGGACCCGTGAGGAGTCGAGAATGACTTGTGAAGGTTGAAGTGGCACAGATCCGCGCCCACGTCGCCTATTCTCAGCCTGCCCAGTAGGGAATTGGCGTTGGCTTGATCGATCGCGACAAGGCCGCCTGCTTCATGAACGATCTTGATGTATTCTTCCAAGTTGCTGTCAAAGATACCCGTGTCATAGGGATCGGTCATCATGAGCCCTGCTGTTCGGCTCGAAACTGCGGCCTTTAGAGCTTCTATGTCTGGATACCCGGTCTCCTCGTTGGGGTAGAGTGTCACAACTTCGAAACCTGCTGTCGCAGGTGAACCGCCATTACACGGATGCGATAGAACTGTCGTGACTATCTCTTTTCTCTGCCCGAGTTCGCCGTTCAATTTGTGGTATGCCCTAATTATGCGAGCGTTGCCAAACACTGCGTGGGCCCCGCCGCGGGGCTGCAGAGAAAACTCCGCCATCCCAGAGAGCTCGCACAACCACTTCTGGAATTCGTACATTATCTGTAGGGCACCCTGAACAGTCTCGATGTCCTGCAGAGGGTGCAGGTCAGCGATTTTGGGGGACCTCGCGATGTACTCATTGAGTTTAGGATTGTACTTCATTGTGCAGGTTCCATGCATGTGGATGCCGGAATCAACGCCGTAAGTCTCTTGCGACAAGCGGATGTAGTGTCTTACGACCTCTGGTTCTGAAAGCTCTGGTAGCTCTGGAGGATGCTTTCTTCGCATCTTCTCAGGAATGTGTGATATGACATCTCCAATCGCTGCCCTAAGCTCGTCTTCAACCGACGGTACCTGATGGCCTCTCCTACCCTTCCTCGAGAGTTGATGCACGATAGGCTCTTTCCAGGAGACTGCATGATAACCTGTGGTTCGCGTGTCTCTCATCGGATGGCCTCCTCGAGTGCAGCCGCAAGCTTGTCGATATCCGCCTTGGTATGCATCTCAGTGACGCAGTATAGTGCCGTGTTGCCAAGCTCTGGGAACTCTTCTGTAATGTCCTTTCCTCCGATGACTCCAGAATTCAGAAGAACCTTGTTCACTTGGGACACGGTCTCCCCCGTTGCGTCGAAGTTTGCCGTAAACTCTTCAAAGTGACAGGAATTGAATACGGGGACTTTGATTCCGCCTATTTCGGACATCCGCTTGACCGCGTAATGCGACTTTTGCATGATGACCTCTGCAAGCTCTCGCAAACCGTTGGGGCCTAAGAGCGACAAGTAGACGGCGGCTGTTATGGCCCAGAGAGCTGTACCTGTACCGGTGAACGATTTGGCCTTGTCCCTTGCGGCAAACATGGTTCTTTCAGGGAGGACATATGTGAATCCCCATTCTCCCTTCTGCTCGGTCGTGGTTATCGTTATCAGCCTGTGAGGCATTGCTGACACAAACCGTTCGTCATCCCTGCATGCAAGAAAACCTAGCAGCCCGCCTCCGAAATTCATGTGCATCCCGAGAGGCTGACCTTCGCCGCATACTATGTCTGCGCCGTACTCGCCCGGAGGCGCCAGGACCCCTAGTGATAGAGGCTCGACCCCGACCGTGAACAATGCTCCGTGATCGTGGGCGATCTCAGAGATTTCCTCGCATTGTGACTCGACGAATCCTAGATACGTTGGGTTTTCAATGTAAACCGCTGCTGTCTTTGATGAAATCTCACTCTTCAGATCTTCAAGGCTGACCTGGCCGCTGACGGGATCGTTCTTGACTACTTTGATATCCGCTAAGCCTTCGCAGTGTCCTCGCATAATGGATAGTCTATCAGGACTGACTGTGCTAGGCGTTAGGATTTCGTGGCGGTCAGTCATCATTACAGCCATGCGGGCGCTATCACCCGAAACATTTCCCCAGCCGTACCAAGGAAAACTCACAACGTCCATCGCAACTAGGTCGCCTATCATACTCTGGAACTCGAAGAACGCTTGGTACCTTCCGAGATCAGAGTATACATCACCCGCGTACGCTGTCAGAAACTCCGACCGCGAATTAATCTCGTCACAGACCGCGGGCACGTAGTGCGGCCAGCAACCCGCTCCCAAGAAACTAATTAGCTCATCACAAGTCCTGTTTCTTGATAGAATGGCCCCAACGTCTCTTCTTACCTGATACTCCGACTTGGCATAAGGCAACTGTAGCCTTTTCTTGAGCCTAATTCTTTCGGGGATATCCGCAAAGAGCTCTTCGACGCTCTGCACACCGATTTCTTTGAGCATCTCTCTCTTCGTTTCGGGATCGCTATTCGGTATGTATGGATGGACCGGCAAAAGTTCCACGGCCTTTGGTATGTGCCTTGGGAGCGATAGGGCAGCTTATAACACCTGACAGCGAGCTGTGTTGGTAGAGTCTTTTCGCGAGCATCGCACTGAGTTAGCTAGGAGATTGGGCAGCTGTATTGCATGACGGTCCAAGCCATTGCGACTGTGCGCTAGAAGGCGGGAAAGGGCGCGATCACCTTATGACGCCCGTTCCTCTTGCGATCTCCTTCGCAAGTTCTCGGGTCAAAGGCTTTTCCATCATGATTGTATAGATATCTGGACGATCACGCATCCAAGACTCGTTGATCGCTCTAACTCTGGTTAGCGTTCTGATCACAGCCTCATCGTCGAGCCCCATTTGCTCTGCCGTCACAGGGGCGCCAATCTCCTCCAAGGCATTCTTGACTGCCACCCAATCTTGTCCCTGAAGGTACGCCATCATGACTGTACCCAAGCCCACTTGTTCGCCATGCAATCCTTTGATGCTCAGGCGAACTTGCTCCTCCATCAGCCCTTGCGCGACCACGTGCTCGCTACCGAACAGTATTCTTGAGTTCCCAGCTACCTGCGTGAGAAAACCGTCGTTCATCATGGTTTGCAGGAATGCATCAAACGCCCCTTGATCCTTCCTCCTTATTCGTGAAGCATTCTTCATGAGGTATTCCACTTGTGCTCTCGCAAGCATTGTCGCGTATTCGCTGTAAACCGGGTCCTTCCCCCGCGAATAGGCAAGATCCCAATCGTATATGGCGCAGACTTTGCCTAGATAGTCAGCGAATCCGGCGGCTTGAAATCTCCATGGGGATTCTCGTATTATTTCAGTGTCGACTATACACGCCAGTGGCGGCCCGACGTGGATGTCATAGTCTCCCTCGTGACCCTTGTCGTCGACGCCTCTCGTCTCTCCTCTAAACGTTGCATTGATTCCGGTCATGGCATCCGTCGAAAAGCTTGTTGGAACAGTAATCCAACCAACGCCCTCTAGGAATGCTGAAGCCTTTGCAATGTCCATGCTCACCCCGCCCCCGATCCCAAACACAATGCAGGGTCTTAGGAAGCGAATCCTATCACGAGCTTTATCCACCTCCGATCGAACTGCGCCCTTCTCTACGATACTCGTGTCGACCCGAAATCCGGATCCGCGCAGAGATTCCGAAATCCCTTCAGCGGCGACCTTCCAAGTCGTTGCGTCGCTTATGATGACGGCGTTCTTTTCTTGCAGGCCGATTTCTCGACAAAAGGGCACGAGCCTGTCCACTGCTCGACTGCCGAAGAGGTAACTAGGGCAGAAGGCCAGATGTCTGGGCTCCAATCTAAGGCGCACCTTCTTTTGAGCTCAGTAAATGTCCTATTACCATCTTTCGTCAGGAAAAGGACACCCTTGAGTCTCAAAGATATGCTCTGCTAGTTTGGGATAGTGGGCCGGGAGGTTCTTGAACCCTACCAACAACCATCCCCTAGTGTCAAAGCCAAACCTACCGACAAACATTGCCAGAATACCGATCGACAAACCGTGGGAGAAGATCAACCAGCAACCGAGACGGAACTTCCGAACACCCGATTATAGCCGCAACGCAGATTCGGCGCCTAAACCTTTATTTTGACTGCGAAGGCGCGTCAAACAAATCAGTCGCGAGATTTTCCCGTGAAATAGCCCAAGCGTTAATACGCTCACTCTGAGCATCGAAAGCTCGTGGTTCTCTCTTGGGTACAGTGGATGAAGGTGCGCGGATAGCGGTTGAAGTTTGTATGGGCGTCAAACCGGGCGAACGAGTGTTCATAGTAACAGATTCTCCCACGCGCAGGATCGGGGAAGCACTGAAGCGGGCAGCCGAGAAATCTAGTCCGGGAAATGTGAAGGTTGCGTTCTTGGAGGATTTCGGCAAGCGTCCCCTGACATCACTTCCCAAGCCTCTAGGGGAGTCTATTCCTTGGGCGAATGTGACGTTCTACGCCGCACGAAGCATGGGCGGCGAACTGGGCCTGAGGATGCCATTCATCAAACTCGCTAAACAATATGCGAGGCATGGACACATGCCCTCCGTGAACGAGCAGCTGATGGAAGAGGGTATGTGCGCTGACTACGAGAAGATATCTGAACTCACGAAACGGATTCACCAACGTGTGGCAACTGCCAAGAAGGCACGTGTCACAACCGCAGCCGGATCTGACTTAACTGTCGAATTCAGCCCTCAGTGGAGATGGAAGGTGTCCGACGGAATCTTCCGGAAGAGGGGAGACTGGGGCAATCTCCCTGATGGCGAGCTATTCACCGCAGCTTGGAAAGCAGAAGGGACAGTAGTAGCTGACGAGCTGGGCGACTGGTTCAGTGACAAGTATGGCGTGCTGGAGAGATCGCCCGTCACGATAGATGTGAGGAACTCGCGAGCCGACCTGTCCTCAATCAGATGCTCCAACAACGAGTTGCAGAGCGAATTGGTGAAGTACCTTCAGACAGACAAGAACAGCACGAGACTCGGCGAGTTCGCAATCGGCACGAACATGTCCCTGACGAAGCTCATTGGGAACCTACTTCAAGACGAGAAGTTTCCGACCATCCATGTCGCCTTCGGCGACCCCTACACGGATGAGACAGGCGCAGACTGGGAATCGCGAACCCACATAGACGCGATCATGAAAGATGCCACCTTGTGGGTAGACGATAGCAAACTGATGGAGAAAGGACGCTTCCTGCTCTAGGTGACTTCATTCTGCGGCGGCTAATTGCATCAGCATCTGCTCAATTCTGACAGTACAGTCCACGAGCTGCTCGCTGTTGCGTTTCATTTCATTGATCGATATCATTGCACTGATCGCTTGAAGAATCGCTGGCCGCCGAGTATAAGCAAGAGAGTTGAATCAAAGTACTCCGTCAAGGTGACGCTAGGCGTGCCTTCTCCAAGGTGGAGAAACGCTCACGTCTCTCTGACATCGCGGCTCGCTTGACCTTGTTTCTGGAAATGCTTAATTGCGATACGAATCGTACCAACATCCTCCCGGTAGGACGTAGCACTCAGCTCGGTCGATTCACTTGTACAAGCCAGGAGTCATCGAGAGAATCATAGGCCCCGTCGTTGTAGCCCACGATATGCTAGGCGCCCAGATGTACGAGCTCGTCAAGGTGGGCACCCTAGGTCTGATAGGAGAAGTCATTCGAGTCGAGGGCGAGAAAGCGACCATTCAGGTCTACGAAGAGACCGCTGGCATCAAACCCGGCGAGCGTGTAGAAAGGACCGGGAACCCTCTCTCCGTCGAACTAGGTCCAGGGATGATCAATCAGATCTACGACGGAATACAGCGGCCGCTCCCAACCCTGATGAAGATCGCGGGAACATTCATCACGCGTGGCATTACGTCACCTGCACTCGACCGGAAGAAGACTTGGCGCTTCATACCAAGAGTGAAAGCTGGCCAGAAGGTTGTGGGAGGCGACATTCTTGGAGAAGTGTCAGAGACTGTCCTTGTCACACAGCACATTCTCGCTCCTCCCAATGTCACCGGCACGATCAAGTCAACTGTGAAGGAAGGCGATTATCGTGTCACAGATGACATCGCTGAGGTCGAGACGCAGATTGGGCTCGTGAAGCTCCAGCTCATGCACATCTGGCCGGTTAGAAAGGCGCGGCCGGTCAAATCCAGGCTCTCTTCAGTCGTGCCTCTCGTCACAGGCCAACGAATAATGGACTTCCTCTTTCCAATAGCAAAGGGAGGAACCGCCGCAATCCCCGGAGGATTCGGCACCGGAAAAACGGTGATGCAGCAACAGCTTGCGAAGTGGGCCGACGCCGAAATCATCGTCTACGTGGGATGCGGAGAACGCGGCAACGAGATGACTGAAGTCCTTGAGACATTTCCGGAGCTGAAGGACCCTAGAAGCGGGCAACCGCTCATGGCTCGGACGATACTGGTTGCGAATACATCGAACATGCCAATCGCGGCAAGAGAAGCGAGCGTCTACACGGGCATCACGATGGCAGAATACTTCAGAGACATGGGATACGACGTCGCTCTGATGGCTGACTCCACTTCTCGATGGGCAGAGGCACTCAGAGAGATCTCCGGCAGATTGGAGGAGATGCCTGGCGAGGAAGGATACCCTGCCTACCTGGCTTCGAGGTTGGCGGAATTCTATGAACGCGCAGGCAGAGTGGAAGTTCTCGGCAGTGAGCAACGGACTGGCTCGATATCAGCCGTCGGCGCGGTCTCACCATCCGGCGGAGACTTCTCCGAACCTGTAACTCAGAATACGCTCCGAATCACAAAGGTCTTCTGGGCTCTGAGCAAGTCGCTCGCCGAGAGGCGCCATTTTCCAGCCATCGACTGGTTGACGAGCTACTCGCTTTACCTCGACTCAGTCGAGGAATGGTATGAGCGGAAGACCAAGCAACCCTGGAAGCACATTCGGCAAGATGCGATGTCGCTTCTACAGAAAGACGAGGAGCTGAGAGAGATAGTAATGCTCGTTGGGCCAGATGCGTTGTCAGATAGTCAGAGGGCAACGCTTGAAGCCGCTCGCATGATCAAGGAGGACTTTCTCATCCAGAGCGCACTCCATCCTGTCGACAGTTACTGCTCGCCTGAGAAGACGACAGCGATGATGCGCCTGATCATGAAGTTCCACAAGAAGATGGAGAAGGCTGTGGAGGATGGGGTAACCCTCCAGCGGATCCTAGATCTCCCTGTTAGGCAGGAGATCGCGCGGTGCAAGATCGAACCCTCAGAGCGATTCGATGAACTCGCAGCAAGAATCGAAGGAAATCTGGATGACCAATTCAGCAAACTAGCTGCCGAGACCCACGGCTCGGAGGGACCGCAAGCATGAGCCTGGTTCTGCGAGAGTACAGGACGATTTCACGTATCTCTGGGCCGTTGCTGTTCGTGGAGGCCGTGCAAGATGTCGGTTACAACGAGCTCGTCAGGGTCATCGCTTCGGACGGTTCGGAGCGTAGAGGACAGATCCTAGAAGTAAGCGACAAGATGGCAGTGGTTCAGGTCTTCGAAGGCACATCAGGCCTAGATGTGAAAGGAACCGCAGTCAGATTCACGGGGGAAACCATCAAACTCCCGGTCTCATCCGACATGCTTGGAAGAGTGCTCGACGGCAGCGGGACGCCAATCGATGGTGGTCCAAATATCATTCCGGAGGATTACTGGGATGTTCACGGTGCACCGATCAACCCATGCGCGAGAACCTATCCAAGAGAGTTCATCCAAACCGGAGTTTCCGCCATAGACGGAATGAACACGCTCGTCAGAGGACAGAAACTGCCATTCTTCTCCGGCGCGGGACTTCCACACAACGCGGTAGCCGCGCAGGTGGCCAGACAGGCTCGAGTTCGAGGCACAGGCGAGACTTTCACGACGGTGTTCGCCGCTATCGGCATCACAGCCGACGAGGCCCGGTTCTTCCGAGAAGACTTCGAGAAGCAAGGCGCCTTCGAACATGTGACGATGTTCGTGAACTTGGCCGACGACCCCGCGATAGAGAGAATTATCACACCACGAGTTGCACTTACCGCGGCCGAATTCTTCGCGTTCAAGCTCGGCATGCATGTACTTGTCATCCTGACTGACATGACGAACTATGCGGAAGCACTTCGCGAGATTTCAGCGGCTCGTGAGGAAGTGCCTGGAAGACGCGGCTATCCTGGTTACATGTACACTGACCTGTCCACAATCTATGAACGGGCTGGAAGGACGCATACGGGCAAGGGTTCGATCACACAGATGCCGATCCTGACCATGCCGCACGATGACATCACTCACCCGATCGCCGACCTGACTGGCTACATTACGGAGGGTCAACTGATCGTTGACAGAGGCCTTCACAGGCGCGGCATCTATCCTCCGATCGATGTATCCCCCTCGCTCTCACGTCTCATGAGAGAAGGAATAGGAAAGGACCGCACACGCGAGGACCACAGAGAAGTCTCCGACCAGCTGTACTACTCGTACGCGGAGGGACGAGCATTCCGAGACCTCGTCGCCGTGATCGGAGAAGAAGCACTCTCAGCAAGAGACAAGCTGTACCTGAATTTCGCCGACGCTTTCGAGAGACGATTCATCAGCCAAGGCGAGTACGAGAACAGAGACATCGAACAGACACTTGACCTCGGCTGGGATCTCCTGTCCATGGTACCTGAAGTCGAACTCAAGCGTATTGATCCATCAACCATCGCGAAGTATCATCCGGCTCATAGGGACAAGGGCACCGCATAATGTCAGAAGTCATCTCGGGCATTCACCCAACAAGAATGGAACTGCTCGCCCTCAGAAAGCGGCGAGACATCGCAGAGCGCGGCAGAGACCTTCTCAGAGAGAAGCTAGACGCTTTGATGATCGAACTGTTCGAAAACGTACGCCGGATAGCCGAGCTACGAGAGCGCTCCCATGCACTTCTTCAAGAAGCCTACAATCTCTTCATAGAAGCCGAGATGGTACACGGTCTAGCGAGACTCGAACAATTCGCCGTCGGGGTCGAAGACCGTTTCGAGCTCGATACGAAGATGAGAAACGTGATCGGCGTCACCCTACCCCAAGTCCAAATCAAGGTGTCACCGATCAAGACGGCTCCATACAACCTGATCGCAACGTCAGCAAAACTCGACGAGGCTACCATGAAGATGACGGAAGCGCTGAAGGCGATGACGGAGCTATCGAGCGCAGAAGCATCCACGCGGAAGCTCGCGCAAGCCATAGCCTCAACCAAGAGGCGTGTCAACTCACTGGACTATGTGATCATCCCGCGGGTTCTCCAATCGATCAGGTACATTCAGATGCATTTGGAAGAACGCGAGCGTGAAGACTTCTTCCGATTGAAGAGGATAAAAAGCCGAATGGAACAGCAAGCGAGAGCAGCCTAGCAATCTGTCAATAATGACGTCCCAAGACCGATCACGGTCGCCCTTGTGATGTTGATCGGTTCACTTTTTGGGGGACTAGAGGACACCAGAACCGCAGCATTGCAGGGAATAATCAGGACCCTTAGGTAGCCGCTCGCCCAGAGAGACCATGAAATCATGATCCACAAAGAGCTGCAACCGCCCTCTTCGCATCCGAATAATGCTACGCATCTTACGCTTCCCGTCGTCTTCGCCTGAGAAGTGAGACAGGGAGGGCGACATATCCTACAGTCATCAATCATATAGTGTCCTATGGGATGACCAGAATCCGATCGCTATTGCGATTGAACCGAGGAGGAACATGAATTGACCAATCGGAGCAAAGTTCAATGTCGATGACTGCGATGAGGAATTCGCGAGTCGGATCTGGACGGCAGTATTCACGACAACTTCGGTCAGCGTTACGCCGTCCAGAGTCGTGACCGTCGTGTAGAAGTAGGATTGTTGAGACTCGGTCGTGGCAGTAACAGGTTGTGGCTGACTCGGGAAAACCATAGGGACGATGCTAATCATCGCCAGAATTCCAGCAATAATCACACCAGCGGTTACAAGATGTCTCTTCAATTTGACATGCCGTCTACCAAGGCTCGTCATGGTCCGCCATAGAGGATCTGTCACTTAGAACGTCGAACCGGGCGAACAGCTCCAGCACAGCCAAAAGCAACCGCCTAGCCGCACGCGGGCCTCTTTGCCAAGCCGAGGCTCTATCTAGCCACGTTGTTGAGGTCTACTGACTCGTTGCCAAGAAGCGAGATCTCTTTGACAGGGTGCCGGCCTAGAATCAGATTCTTTGCTGGCTCTGCTTCCTTGTAGGAGCGGTTAACTGAGAGATAGGCCTGCACGCGTCCCTGGCTAAGGTAGAACTGTGCAAATCCGCCCTTGTCAGAAAGCTCGAGTGGACCGCGTCGAACCACCGTGTCTCGCTGCGTCGCGTCTCCCCAGACTTCGATCCGTAGCTTGAACATGGATGAGAAGAAGTGCGGCAACTCGGTGAATCTCTCTTTTCCTCCGGCCATGTTAGCTCCGGCTACTTCGCCATGCTTGGCGGCGACATCGTAGTGTTCCAGTCGGAGATGTCTACCGAACACTGGGCTGTAAAAGGATGCGATGTCACCTGCGGCGTAAATGCTCGTGTCATCGACTCGAAGTTGTTCATTGACGACGATTCCGCTGTTAACTGGAAGCCCGGCTTCCTTTGCCAGTTCGACATTTGGTGTGATGCCGACTCCTACTGCCACGAAATCAGCTGGAATCGTCTTCCCAGTCTTGGTCTCGATTCCTGCGACTCGACCGTTGGATTCGACGAAGCGAGCCGCCGTCTCGTTCGTGAGGACGTGAACACCTTGCTCAATGAAGTACTTCGTGATCCATTGGGCTGTCTCCGGGTCGAGTGGTAAACTCAGGAGCGAGGGGAGAACCTCAACTATTGTCGTGTCGAGTCCTTGCTGCTTGCACGCTGCGGCGATCTCGCATCCGATGAAGCCACCGCCCATCACCACCGCGCGGCGGGCAGATGACATAGCCGTGCGAATTGCATCGGAATCTTCGATCGTTCGTAGGCAGTAGATCCCGGATAGATCGCTGCCTGGTATCGAGGGACGACGTGCGCGTCCTCCGGTCGCCAGCAGAAGACGTTCATACTCCACTTCTTGGCCATCGTCCAGGAGTGCCGTCCGTGCATCCGTATTCAGTTGCTGCACGCGTCGGCCAAGCAGATGCTCCACGTGCTGCTGCTGGTAGAACTCGGCGTCCTGGAGGAACAGACTCTCTTGGCGGAGTTTCCCCATCAAGTACCCTTTCGAGAGCGCGACACGGTCGTAGGGAAGATGCTTCTCGTCTGAGACGAGCACGATGCGTCCTTCCTGGTCTCGTGCGCGGATCGCCTCGACGGCGGATCCGCCCGCCAGTCCTCCTCCGACAATGAGGTATCGCGTACTATCCACTATCATCACCTGCTCGGCTTCGCGAAACGGATGATGTTTCCTTGATCCTGAGACTTCATGCTTAGGCTTGATTCTTCTGCTTCAGCCTGAGGATTGCCTCTGCGAGGTCTCCGCCGGATTCTTTCAGTGCGGCCTTAGCTTCGTCCACGGTCTTTCCGGTTTGCGTGGCCACCAGGTTCACATCTTCCTCCGGAACCTCGGGCTGTGCCGCTTCGGCTGATGGCGCCCTCTCATGTGCAGATCCGCCCGTGATCTGATACATTCTCTGTCCCTGAACGACAACTGACGTCACAACCGGTTCTTCGATGATGATCTCGCGAGTGGCGGTACGTATCAGCACCTCAGTGACTCCATCGATCTCGTCGATTTTCATGCCCATCTTCTGCATCATTCGTTTCGCGTCTCTACCTTGAGGCGCGCCCTTCACGGCCTTGTACGCCTTGTATGCCATCGTCGGGTCAACCGATGAGAGCTGGTCATCATGAATAATGGGATAAGTCTATTGCGCCTGTTCGTTTGTTCCGACGCCTCGTCTAGTCTTCACGGCTATTCCTCTCTTGAACTGGGTCATCTCCCACCCAGCTAGGACAGCTCGCCCTACAGCTAGGAGCTGCCGCTTCTCACCGACCACCATGACCTCATCCTGAGGCCTGATTAGAGAATCTGCGGCTACAACATGCTTGGCAAAGGCGTTTCTCCCGGCTCTGATAAATTCCGCCACATCGCCACGAACCACGACAACATGAGGCGGCTTCTTCATCGACGCTAGAATGATCTTGGCACCGTCAGGCGTGAGAGCCAGAAAACCATCTCTCGCTCGCAAGGTTGAGATGAGCTTGCCGTCGCGAAAGATCAAACGTATCTTGTTGGTTTTTCCTGATCTTGTGAGCTCTATTGGCCCCTTGAAGAAGACGTTACCCAGATGGCTTCCAAACTGATAGTTCGCGATGCCTCTGAGTTTCCTGAGATCTCGCCAAGTCGCCTTCTGCATCAAATGACACGCTTCGAGTAGAACAGTCAAACCATTTAAGCGTGGACATGGCTCATGTTGCGCGGTCGGGGCGCATTTTGAACTGTGACATTTGCGGGCGCCAGATCGAAGGCAGACCAAATCGTATCGTCGTCGAAGGCGCAAAGATGACGGCGTGTAGTGCATGCGCGAGCTTGGGTACGCCATACCAGGCACCGAAGCGAATCCCTCTGACCACTCCAATTCTTGGGCCGAGGCCTATGCCTGTCGTTGTCCCTCGTCCCGTTCCGTCTAAGCCAGCCGACAGGCGAGCTCCAAGAGAGGTTCAGGAACTCGACATTGCCGACAATTATCCACAGATCATACAGAAGGCAAGGACAAAGCATGGACTGAGCCAAGAAGACTTGGCGATGAAGGTGAAGGAACGGCTTTCAGTCATCCGGAAGATAGAGCTTGGCAAGATGATTCCTAACATGCGATTGGCGAAAGAACTCGAGCATGTGCTACGGGTCAAGTTGCTGGTGCTCACAAGCGAGCCTCCCGTTCCGAAACCTGCACCTGGCGCGACTAAGGAGGTTACTCTGGCTGATGTTGCCAGGATTCGGAAGAAAGAAGGGAAAGACACAACAGAACTGCAAGCCTGAGGCTGAACTAGTCATTATGCTCGGTCAGGTTCACGACTTTCTTTCCGTGCGCTGATGGGATGATCCTCAGCTGTGCGTTCTCGAACTCCTTCGAGAATTGCTTGCCTTCGAAGTATCTGTCAAGGAACATGGCGAGTGCGCTGACTTCGCTTATGGGCTGATTCGTCACCGCCACGTTCCAATTGGCAGCCTCGAACACTTCTCCTGGCACCTTCTCTGCACCAACAACCACAAGCTTCGGCTCAGGCGAGGCGTTGATCGCCTCCATCGCTTCCGGCAGCGGGATTCCATATGCTGTGAGATGAGCAATCTCCCCGCCCTTTGATTTCCAATCCTTCACAGCCTGCCTCCAGGGTTCGCCCATCCGAATCCAGAAACTCCCACCGAATCGCTTACACACATCCAGAATGGTCTTCTCAAGCGCGGTGTCGACCACATCCGCTAGGATGAGTCCGTCGGCTCCGAAGGCTCTGGCTGTGAGACACACATGTGTCGTAACCCTCAGGTCGCGCGGGATTCTGTGTCCTAACCGAAGGACTACGATCTGCTCGGCCAAAGTATGTTGCCTACCGACAGTAATGTCTGGCTTCAAGGCTGAAAAGGTTCTCATAGGCGCTCGCAGGGCCAATCTGGAAGAAGATTAAATGGCACGCCACCAAAGGGTAGGTATTCGCCTCGTTTGAAGGGCTCTGACATGGCAGTCTTGGATGAAGAGCTGATGAAGGTCGCCCGTCTATTTGGCGGCGACGAGGCGGTAACGGTCGTAAACATCCTCAAGAACAAGAGTGAA
>Ga0315289_10004600_pt1 | contig 20519 bp, 17 predicted proteins | sample YL17G11_40_MG_FD_203452 | JGI IMG/M metagenome (GOLD analysis project Ga0315289, IMG submission 203452) | Sediment microbial communities from Yellowstone Lake, YNP, Wyoming, USA - YL17G11_40 | ecosystem: Environmental > Aquatic > Freshwater > Lake > Sediment | place: USA: Wyoming | collected... | reverse complement strand
TGGAGCGTGGGTCTTTTAGCAGGGTCGGGTCAAGCAGGTTGCCGCACTGGTCACACTGGTCGCTGCGTGCATTGGTGAACCCGCAGATATAGCAGGTGCCTTCCACATAGCGGTCCGGAAGGAAGCGTCCCTGTGCCGGCGAAAACCACTGCAACTGCTTGTCTTTGTACATAAATCCGTTCTGCAGGAGTGCGGTGAACATGGCTTGTGAAACCTTGAAATGATTTTCAGTGTGGGTGGAAGTGAACAGGTCGTAGGTCAGGCCGAGCTTCTGGAAGAGCTCAAGAAAGGTGAGGTGAAAATGCTGGTAGACCGCTTCCGGGGTCATATTTTCGGCTTCGGCGCGCACTGTGATTGGGGTGCCATGCGAATCTGTTCCGGAGACCATCAGTACCTGGTTGCCTTTCAGGCGGTGGTAGCGCGAGAAAATATCCGCGGGCAGGTAAGCCCCTGCGAGGTTGCCGGCGTGAATTTCAGCATTGCCATAAGGCCAGGCAACTGCGGCCAGAACAAATTCAGACATACCTTATTCTCCAGACTGATGATGTGCCTGTGATTTTATCATGAAGGCTTTTTTAGATTAATTTGACGTTTTCCTTTACAATTAAAGAAAAGTCACGGAGGTACACATGCCAGGAAAAGCCGCAGAATGGCGCCAGGATCTCGATTCACACCGTATGAATTCGCTCGGAGAAATGTTTACAAAACCCAAGCCTGTAATTGGGATGGTACATCTGCCGCCCCTGCCAGGCGCGGTGGGATACACCGGCTACCCGGTGCGGGAAATTATAGATTTCGCACTGAAGGATGCTGCCACCCTGGTTGAAAACGGCGTGGACGGGCTGATCGTTGAGAATATGTGGAATATCCCTTTCGCGGTGGGAATGGAAACCTCCCCTGAGGAAATGTGCGCGCAGGCGGTGGCTGCGGCTGAGGTGGTTAAGTCAGTTAATGTGCCAGTGGGTATCAATGTGGTACACAACGGCGCTAGGGTGTGTTTGGGAATTGCCATCGCTGCCGGGGCAAAATTCATGCGCATATGCCTGCTGACCGGTGCGGCTGTTTGGGATACCGGCGAATTCGATCACGGCTGCGCGCGCGAACTGCTTGGCGCACGCAAATTGAACCAGGCGGAACATATCAAGATATTCTGCGATGTGGACAAGAAACACTCAGTGCGCTTCCCCGGCATTGACCTGGCTACCCATATTGAATGGACCGAGTTTTACCTGGCGGACGCGATGATCATTACCGGACGCATGACCGGCAACGCACCGGATCTGGATAAAGTGAAAAACGCCAAAGAACTGGCCAAAGGGCGGCCCATCCTGATGGGCAGCGGCATGACCGCGGAAAACGTGGCAGGTTTCATGAGGATCGCGGATGGCTGTATCGTGGGATTCGGCATGAAGGACGCCGGCCACCCTTACCGCCCGGTTAACCCGGATAATGTCAAACGGTTCATGGATGCGGTAGCAAGCGTGAGATAAGGTATGCCCTCAAAGAAATGCCTGGTGATCGGCGACATCAATATTGATTTTGATATTCATTCCAACCGCTATCCAGCCGAAGGTGGCGAGGCGCATGCCGAGCAGGCGGATTTCCGGCTGGGCGGTTCAGGCTGTATCACTGCAATAAACCTCCAGCTGCTCGGGCAGCCGGTTTCACTGGCGGCGAATATGGGCGCGGATATATTCTCCCAGTTTGCCGAAGAACACATAAAAGCCTCCGGGATAGATGGATCGCTAATCCGAAATTTGCCGGGAGAACAAACCGGGTTCTTTATGATCCTGGTCACCCCGGGCGGGCAGCGCACCATGTTTGGCAACCGCGGGGCGAACGCGGTAGCTTTGGATAAGGGAGTGATCTTATCCAGGTTGGGTGAATTCAGTCACCTGCATGTTTCCGGGTATTCCTTGCTTGGAAATGACCAGTTTGACGTTGTCAGTCAGGTGATGGACAGGGCAAAATCTTCCGGAATAACCGTCAGCCTGGATCCGGGAGTGTGTACTTCGGAGCAGGCAGCGGAAAAAGTGCTTGGCTTATTAAAGCATGTGGATTATTTTCTGCCCAGCCAGGATGAACTGTCTTCCCTGGTTAAAGATATGGAATTTGAAGAAAAAGTTGAAACACTGCTGGAATTGGGCTGCAAAGTTGTGGCGCTTAAACAGGGTAAAGGCGGAGGGAAATATTTTGAAGCCGGTTTGACGGTGAGCGCGCCGGCAGAAAATGTCCCGTGCAAGCAGATTGTGGACACCACTGGCGCGGGAGATTGTTTTAACGCGGGATTTCTGATGGGTGTATTAAATGGAAAAACCCCTGAGGAAGCGCTAAGAATGGCGAACGCAGCCGCCTTTAGAATAATCACCTCACGGCATGGAATTGTGGACTTGGTCATAGAGGCACGTTCCTGGCGGGGTGATTTGAACCACAGATAAACCCGGAATTTGATAGGCAAATTCAGATGTTATTGGCTTTTGGAAACCTCTCGCCAGCCAGATATTACGTTTGTTTGTAAAATCATTCTAATGATTTCACGTGAAAATTATTGCGAAGAGTAAATTGATATATAAATGAGATTACTTCAGCCTGCTTTGCAGGATTCGCAATGACAGAGTAATGAATTGCACTTGTATTTATGCATGTGCCAGATTGATAACCCATAACGAGACCGTTCAAAAACAACTAAAAGATTTAAATCCTAAAGGTTTCCAACATAATTTAGCCATAAAACATACCGTTTCTTTCAAGATATTCTGAATTTTGAAGTCACGCGTTAACCTCCAGGGTCTTTTTTTATGCCCTTTTACATACGCTTGACGGCTGGCGAACGCTGCGGTATAGTATGCCCACGGTTAATCCCAAGCCCCCGTAGCTCAATTGGATAGAGCGTTTGCTTGCGGAGCAAAAGGCTGCAGATTCGAGTTCTGCCGGGGGCACCTTCAACGGAGCGGTAACCACCGCTCCTTCTGTTTAAACAGGAATGAAAACCATGAAACAAGACAAAAAACATATTTTGTTATCCAACGATGATGGCATTGATTCCCCCGGCCTGTGGGCAGCTGCCGAAGCGCTCTCTGACCTGGGGTACGTCACTGTTGCCGCGCCGCGTGATCATATGTCCGCCACCGGTCGTGGTTTTGCCAGGGAATCCGACGGGCGCATCACCAGGAAGAAACTGAAGATCAAAGGCCAGGAGTGGGATGTGTATGCCATCGGCGGGTCACCCTCGCAATCCGTGACGCACGGCATTCTGGAGGTTGTGCCACAGCGCCCTGACCTGGTGGTGGCGGGCATCAACTTTGGCGAGAACTTCGCCACCGATGTCTCCTATTCCGGTACGGTGGGCGCGGCGATTGAAGCAGCCTCGCTGGGCATTCCGGCGCTGGCCATGTCGCAGCAGATCATTTATGAAGATTGGGATACTCTCCATCCGAACGTGGATTTTTCCGCAGCTGCCTACTTCACCAGGTATTTTGCCAGCATCCTGTTGGAAAAATCTATGCCGGAAGATGTGGATGTGCTCAATGTAGTTGTCCCTGATGGCGCTACACCGCAAACCCCCTGGAAAGTGACCCGCCTGGCAAAAATGCGCTATTTCCGTCCGTATGTGGTGAGGAAAGGAAAACCGGAGGATACTGGGTATATCACGTCAAATATCCTTAAAGATGAAGAGATCCCGCCGGATAATGATATTTATACTGTTCGTGTGGAAAAAATGGTGGCTGTCACCCCGCTCAGTATCGATATGACCTCTCGCATCTCGACCAGTTTTTTGGATGAGATGCTAAGGGCAAAGTAATTTTGGATTATGCTCTTCTCAATCTCTCCTTAAGACATACCAAATAAAAAAAGTGGAGACTCCGCATGCGGTGTCTCTACATAATCACCCCAATAGATTATTTAGATCAGATAGATTGCTTCACTTCATTCGCATTGACAGAATAGAATGTAAAAAGTGGATACCGGCGTTATCTTTGACGCCGGTTTTTATTTGGACACCTCACCCCGACTCTGGAGAAAGGCGATGAATTTTTACGATGTAAAGCGGATGTTTAAAATATCGCCATCCTTGACCGGGTAGGTTTTGCCTTCAAGGCGGAGTTTGCCTTTTGAGCGTGCCTCGGCCAGGCTGCCGGTTTCGATCATGTCAGCATAACTGATCACTTCTGCCCGGATAAAACCTTTTTCCAAATCCGTATGGATGACGCCCGCGGCCTCAGGCGCCAGCGCCCCACACCGTACTGCCCAGGCACGAACCTCATCCTCACCGACGGTGAAGAAAGAATGTAAGCCCAGCAGGTCATAAGACGCTGTGATCAGGCGGCTGAGCCCCAATTCCTTTATTTCATACTCCTGCATAAACACTTCGGCGTCATCAGGCGGGAGCTGCGCCAGGTCCATCTCCAGCCTCCCCTGAAGCTCGATCACCCGACTGCGTTTATGCGGGTAATCCACAACTGGCGCTTTTTGCCCGTCACCCAGGTTGAGCAGGATCAGGATCGGTTTGCGGCTGAGAAAACCGAAACCGGCCATTATCTTTTCGTCTTCCTCGGATATTTCCAGATTGCGTAAAGGTATTGAAGCTGCCAGGGCTTGCTGTAATTTATCAAATAGAATTGCTTCGCGTTCCACCACTGCTTTGTCGCGCCCCATGAAGCGTTTCTGTTCTTCGCCCAGTTTTTCCAGTTTGCGCTCGACCATAATCTGGTCGTTGAGCAGGAATTCCTCATCCATCAGCTGGATATCGCGGAGAGGGTTCACGCTTTCATGTACATGCGCGACTGATGCATTCTCAAAGCAGCGCACCGTGTGGATAAATCCGTCCAGCTGGGTGAGCTGGTTAAACAACTGCCCGCTGATCTCCCCTTTGTCTGAAGCGCTGCCCAATCCAGCGATGTCCGCATAGGTTACCTTGGCGTAAATTGTCTTCCTGGGGTTGAACATGGCGGAAAGTCGATCCACGCGCTCATCCGGCACATCCACCACCGCAGTGTGCACTTCCATGCGCCCCACAGCTGCGCCAGTAGGCTGGTTACCGCGCGTCAGAGCGTTAAAAATGGTGGTCTTGCCGGATTGAGGTAAACCAATAATGCCTAATTTCATGAGTTTGTCCAATTGGAAATTTCTTGTAATTATATACGTTTCGACATTACGGGTTCCCTTGACTATTTTATTAACCACGATCACCACAGATGAACACCAATAGAAAAGAATAAACAAAGATTTTTGAAATCTAAATCATTGGCAACAAATAATTGTTTGGCTATTTTTCCAGATGGAAAGTTTTACTCGCATACCTTGACCCTACTTTTGAAACTGGATATACTTCCTTACAGTTGCCGGAGTGGCGGAATTGGCAGACGCGCACGACTCAAAATCGTGTTCCTTCGGGAATGTGGGTTCGATTCCCACCTTCGGCACAGGCACCGCCTTTAGGCGGTGTTTTTTTTGTCTCTTGGCCTTGAGATATGAGATTGAATAATAAAATAACCAAAAATCAGGCGATATCTTGGTATTAGATAATATGGAATCGTACATTCAACTAGTGAATTAAGGTTATGATTTGTATGACAAAATATTGATTTTTGGGTGATATATCCTGTATAATAACTGTGAATTGATGCGAATGACCATGATTCATTGGAGGGTTTTAGAATGTCTTTCGGTAATTTGGGCATTGATTGCCAATGCTCCTGGTATTATTTCGTACCTGTCCCCAAACCATAACACCCTGCTTAATCCGCCGGGTGTTTTAATTTCCGATAGAAGCAATTCATCATGGGTACCATTATTTTCCTAAAAATTAAGCAGAAAGGAGGCAATAAACAGGGAATAAAAAAATTGACAGATTTACCAATTTGATTGAATAAAAAATTTTAAAAAGGAGTTTTAAACCATGTCACCTGAAAAGAAAAAAGGTAATTGGGCCGATTTTCTGACCGATCTGATGGAAAAGATGGCGCCGGTCTTTGATCAGCCCATTCTGGCCTCAGTCCGCGATGGCTTTGTGGCCCTTATGCCGCTCATCATTGTGGGCGCTATCGTTTTGATCGTCCTGCAATTCCCATTGTGCTTCCGCGATGAAGCGGCCTGCTATTTGGAAAGCGCGCTGCCCGAGGCTGTTTCCGGCTCATTGTGGAACGTGTTTAATGTGACCTTTGGGCTGCTGTCGCTGTATGTGGTCATCTCGGTCGCATACGCACTCTCCCGCAGGCGCGGCCTGGATCCTCTGATGCCCGTATTTTTCTCCTTCATGTCCTACATCCTGGTCGCCAGCCCGCAGTTGGCTGGTGGAGAACCCGGCACCTTCCTGGATAACCAGGGCTTGTTTACCGCCATTGTGGTCTCGGTTATTTCCGTTGAGGTGTTCAACCTCTTCGTGAAAAAAGAGATTATCATCAAGATGCCCGATGGCGTTCCGCCCGCGATTTCAGCGGCGTTCGCAGCCCTCATCCCCGGCGCGGTACTCGGTTTTGGCTGGTGGTTCATCCGCTTCATCCTCAATTTTGACCTGGCCGGCAATTTGTTTGTAGTGCTCAGCAAGGTAGTCCCGGCCGCTTCCACCTACACAGCCGCCGCAATCGCTGAAACCTTCCATGCCTTCCTGTGGACCATGGGTATCCACGGCGACCTGACCATCGGTATTGCCCTTGAACCCGTTTGGCAGGCTAACCTGGCCGCCAATGCCCAGGCAGTCGCTAGCGGCTTGGCCCCGACCGCCATCTACACCGGCATTTTCCGCTCCTTCGTGGTGCCCGGCGGCTCTGGCGCGACCCTGCCTCTGGCCATTTACTTCACCCGCTCCAAATCCGAACGGCTACGCCGCGTTGGCTGGCTCGGCATCCCGCCAGGGATCTTCAACATCAATGAACCCATCACCTTCGGCGCGCCGGTCATCTTCAACCCCATCCTGGGCATCCCGTTTATTCTCATCACCTTCCTGAATGTGACGACAGCCTACCTGGCAACCTCGTTTGGCCTGGTCCGCCCGACCTACATTTTGGCTCCGTGGACGTTGCCCTCACCGCTGCTGATGTTCATGGCTACCGGTTATGACTGGAGGGCCATCATCATAGCTATCCTGACCGAGTTCGTCATCCCGGGCATTATCTGGTATCCCGCTTTCAAAGCCTGGGAAAAAGAAGTTTTGAAAACAGAAAAAGCTGCCGGCAAGTAATCAGGCGGTATCTGTCTGTAAATTCGGGGGATGTGGCTTGGTCACATCCCCCATTTAATTGAGGGGTTGAACTTATGAAATTAACCTTTATCGGCGCGGGTGGCGTGCGCACCCCGCTGGTTGTGCAAAGTGTTCTGGCATACCAGAACCGTCTGCCTCTGGACACAGTCTGCATGATGGATATTGACCCGGAACGGCTGGAGCTAATGAAACTGGCCTGCAAGCCGCGGTTGGCCAAAGGCGCGAAATTTAATATAGAGTGGACCACCGACGCCACAAAAGCCATCAGCGGCGCGGATTTCATTGTTACCACCTTCCGCGAAGGCGGCCTTGAATCACGCATTATTGATGAGCAGGTGCCTCTGAAATATGGCGTGCTGGGGCAGGAAACTACCGGCCCCGGCGGATTCGCCATGGCGCTGCGCACTGTACCGGTCATTTTGAAATATGTGGAAATGATCCGAAAGTGGGCGCCCAATGCCTGGCTGCTCAACTTTACCAACCCGGCCGGCATTCTGACCGAAACCATCACGCGTGTGGCCGGCTTTGAACGCGCGGTGGGTATCTGCGATAATCCCTCTGCCATGCTGCGCGCCGCTGCGGCTTTCCTGAAAGTCGAGACCAATCAACTCTTCCCAGAGTATTACGGCATCAATCACCTGGGCTGGATGCGTTCGCTTTACTTGAACGGGCGCGACATGGTGCCGGAGATTATCCGCGCTATCAAGGAAAATGGTTTATTTCTGGAGCATTTCCCGTTTGATATTGCCGAGATCGAAGCGCTTGGGACCATCCCCAACGAATATGTCTATTTTTATTATTATCCGAGAAAATCTGTGGAAAACCTGCTGAAATCCGGGCAAAGCCGCGCCTTACAGATCCTGCCTTTTAATCAGGAATTGTATGCCAGTCTGCGGCGCATCCGCGATGAAGAGGAAGATCCCAAGAAGATCCAGGCGGTTTACCTGCACTATCTGGCACAGCGGCACGGCACCTATATGACACTCGAAACCGGCCAGCAGACCCAATTGGTCGCTGATGATATTAAGGAAGAAGAGCAGGATGCAGCAGAAGTGATGGATGAATCAGCGGAAGGATATTCCGCGGTAGCCTTGAACGTTATCGAAGCGCTCACGGTCAGTCCCAAAGTGATGATCCTGAACGTTCCCAACCGCGGCGCGCTGCCGGGAATGGCGCAAGATGATGTGGTGGAAACTACCGTGCTGGTAGGTAACGGTGTAGTGCGCCCGTTCGCCATGGGCACGTTGCCTGACGCGGACCTGGGCTTGATGAAATCGGTCAAGGCCTATGAACGCCTGACCATTGACGCGGCAGTCAAAGATTCTTACCCGCTGGCGTTGAAGGCGCTCACGCTTCACCCGCTAGTGCCGGGGTTTAACATCGCCAGGAAGATCCTGGATGATTATCTTGCCCAGCACGGGGACTACTTCCCCAAACTGCGATATACTAAAATTGAATAAAGGCATTGCAGTTCACTAAAAAGTATATTTAAGGAATGATCAGTAGTTTAAGGAGCAACGATGGCTGAAGAGAAGAAAATAAAAGTGTTAATGGTCTGCGCCATGGGCATGTCCTCAAGCCTGATTGAGACGAAAACCGCTGTGGCGGCTGCCAAGGCCGGTGTTCCATTTGAGTTGAAAGCGATAGAGACAGCCGAAATTTCGCGCTGGGACTTCGCCGAGAACCCGATGGACGTGGTTCTGGTTGCACCGCAGGTGCGCTTTAAGAAGAAAAGCATCGAAGAATCCGCCGGTCCCCATGGCAGCATTGTGCTGAATATTGACACCATTGCTTACGGCATGGTGGATGGCGAGAAGATCTTTGAGCAGGTCATGCAAGCCATCCGGGAGCGCGACGCCGGCAAATAACTGCGGCCTTAACGCACATCCCTCATAATACTCAAGCCAGGAAAGTAAGGTAGTATGGTATTTAAAGGTCTGCTGGTTGTGGTCAGCGGTTTCTTGTTCATCTTTGCTTCGGGCGTCCCCATGCGTCTCATTGCCCGTTTTCGACCGGATTACAAAAGGGAAGGCATTTACTGGGGAGTTGGCATCTGGATTATCGCGTTTTTCCTGAGCACCTTTCTGCAAAACATAGTGCGGCAGATAATCTCCGGCGGAGTAAATACCGAACCCATCGCCAGCCCCTGGCCTTTTCTGCTGGGCGCGGTGCTGACTACGCTGTTCGTACAGATTGGCATGCTCATCTTTCTAAGGAAGTATAAAAAGAAAGGTGAAGATGAAACCAGCGGCGGCCTGGCCCTGGGTTTTGGGATAGGGCTTATAGCCCAGGTTTTCACGGGCATGATCCTGATCACCGCCGGTGCAGGTGTTCTGCTTCAAGGCCTTGGCGTTACGCTGCCCTTTGGCAATATCCAGGCTGCGACACTGGATCTGGTCTCCAGGGAAACTTTGTTCGGACTGATCGCGGCACTGCTTTCCCTGATCCTGTTCCGTGTTGCCTTGCTTACTATCAGCGCGGCACAGGGGTACCTGGTAGCCGGTTCAGTACTGGGCAGGAAATGGTCCTTTTGGCTTGCCTTGCTGGGATACAGCGCTTTCACCTGGCTTATTTTCTTTCTACAGTTAGTATTGGGTGAAAAAAATCCCGGACAAGTATCGCTTGGGTTAACCTCACCTCTCACTTCAGTGGTTTCAGCAGCTTATTATCTGGCCGCGTTTATTCTGGGCTATCGTTGGCTGAGCAGGGAACTGCACTCAGCGGACAAGAAAGCAGTAAAGGCAAGGAGTAAAAAATAATGGCAGAGAAAAAGGTTCTTTTATACACCAGCGGAAAAGACGGACGCCCGATGGTCAGGGTACCCGCCGGTAAATTTCTATTTGGCGAGGACAAGGAAGAAGCAGAAACCAAAGAGTTTTATATTGACCAATACCCGGCGACCAATGCTGATTTCAAGAAATTTGTTGATGAAACCCACTTTTCGGAACCCGCCAGTTGGCGCGATCACACCTGGCCGAAAGGCAAGGAAAATCACCCGGTGGTTGAAGTGAACTGGAAAAGCGCCGCCACATATGCCGAATGGGCTGGCAAACGCCTGCCCACCAATGCAGAGTGGGAAAAAGCCGCGCGTGGCACCGACGGCCGCACCTGGCCATGGGGTGATGAGTGGGATATCAAGAAGGCGAATGTATTCTCGGGCGACACAACCCCTGTAGGACAGTACTCACCTGCGGGCGACAGCCCTTACGGATGCGTGGATATGGCCGGCAATGTGTGGGAGTGGATCGGCGGGGGCAACCCTTCACAATTGCGCGCCCCGCTGCGCGGTGGAGACTGGCTGGACGGTCCGGAAGAGGCCAAGACATATCACGTCCGCATGCACACCCCGCATCGCAAAAACCCCTTTATGGGCTTCCGCTGCGCAGCTGACACAGCCAAGCCGCTGAAATAACCTTTTTCCCATAACCTTTATTATGGCGAAATCAACAGAAATCGTCCTGGTGCGGCACGCCGAAACCACAATGATCTCGGATAACCGCATCCACGGCCAACTTGACGCGCCACTGACTGAAAGCGGCATCGCGGCCGCGCGCAGAACAGCGGAATTCTTAAGCGGGCAAAAGTTTGATGTGTTCTACAGCAGTTCACTGGGGCGTGCCATGCGCACAGCGGAAGTTATTGGTGAAGCAATCCATATGAATCCGGTGCATGTGGATGGCCTGTGCGAACGCAACTACGGCTGGCTGGAAGGAAAGCCTTTACCTCTGTTTGAACCTGACCTGACCGGCCCCTCATTTATGCACCCGGTCATCAAATTCGCCCTGCATGTCAGCGGTGAACGCTATGAGGATTTTCCGCGGCGCGTAGTGAGAACTGCTGAAGAAATCATTCATCGCCACAGCGGGCAACGAGTGCTGATGGTTATCCACTGGGGCATATTGAGCATTCTGACGCGTTATTTCCGCGGCGAGGAGATGCAGGGCTGGCAGTCTGTGGGCCCATGGACTGCCTGCGGCATCTCGGAGTTCCACAGGAACGGCAAAGGGTGGCAGGTTGTCCGCCTGGATGTCCACGCGCATTTATAATATAAAGAAGAAAGGGATAAAGCAATCTATGGCAATGGATACTGAATGGGAGCAGACCCTGTTTCAAATAATTCTGCACGCGGGCAGCGCCCGCTGTTTTGCCAAGGAAGCTGCTGACCTTGCCGAGCATGGCAAGTGGGATGAGGCTGATACAACGATTCAGCAGGCGAACGAAGAACAGGTCCAGGCTCACAAGATCAATACCAAAATCATCACCAAAGCAGCCCGTGGAGAATCCATGGATTTCTCGATTTTACTGGTTCACGCGCTTGATTTGCTCATGCTGGCATGGGCAGAAATAGATTACACTGAACAATACATCCGTATGGTCAAACGCATCAGTGCATTAGAAGCGGAGGTAATGAAATGTCGCGAACAGATATCGAAAAAATAACGGTGATCGGAGGGGGCAGTTCCTATACCCCGGAATTAATTGACGGTTTCATCCAGCATGAAAAAGACCTGAAGGTGGGTGAGATCGCCCTGTTTGATATTGATGAAGAACGCCTGAACATCGTGGGTGGCATGGCGCAGCGCCAGGTGCGCTACGCCGAGATGGACACCAAGGTGACGCTTAACTATGACCGGCCGCGGGCAGTGGAAGGCGCCAAGTTTGTGCTTTCTTCCATGCGGGTTGGGCATATGGCAGCACGAATTCTGGATGAGAAAATCCCGTTGAAGTACGGCGTTATCGGGCAGGAAACCACCGGCCCGGGTGGCACGCTGAAAGCCTGGCGCACTATCCCGGTCAGCCTGGAGATTGCCAAAGACATGGAGAAATACGCGCCGGATGCCTGGTATATTAACTTTACCAATCCGTCAGGTATCATGACCGAAGCGCTGCTCAAATACACCAACCTGAATGTGGTCGGCCTGTGCAATAACCCCATCAACACCATCGCCGGCATGGCGGAGGCTTTCCATGTTGAACCCAAAGATGTCTTCCTAGAGTGGATGGGCATGAACCATGTAAACTGGGTGCGCAAAGTGTATATCAAAGGCCAGGACGTAACCCAAATGCTCTTCGACCGCCTGGAAGAGATGATGAAGATCAAGGAAATGCCCAAGTTTGATCCGGAACTGATCCGCACTCTGGGCGTTCTTCCAACCTATTACCTGCAGTATTACTACTATCACCCTGACCGGGTTCGCGAGGAAAAGGAAGCGGGCAAGACGCGCGGCGAAGTTGTGCTTGAAGTGGAAAAAGATCTGCTGAAGATGTACGCGGATCCAAAGGTGCTGGTAAAACCGCCCGAGCTGATGCTGCGCGGCGGAGCGCGCTATTCAGAAGCAGCGGTCAACCTGATCCTGTCACTGATGCTCGACCGGCGCGACGTGCAGATTGTGGTGGCACGCAACGGCAGCTGTATCGCGGACTTTCCCGAAGATGTTTCAGTGGAAGTGCCTTGCGTGGTGGGAGCACACGGCGTGACGCCGCTGATGATGGGACATTTTCCCGAGTCTATCCGCGCGCTGGCCATCCAGGCCAAAGCCTGGGAATCAGCCGTGGTGAAGGCGGCTGTCAGCGGCTCACGCAGGGATGCGGTGCTGGCCATGCTGCAGAATCCACTGGTACCGGATTACCCCACCGCGGTGAAACTGGTGGACGAGATGCTGGAAGCCCACAAGGTTTACCTGCCGCAGTTCTTCAAAAAATAATTTACAGAGAATATCAATGACTAAAATTGACCTGACCCGCAAGATTGAAGTACCCGAATGGGTACGCGGCCTGACCAAGCCCTCTCGCATCGGCGAGGGGCACCTGGAACGCCAGTGGGAAGAGATTGGCGATGAGGTAATGCAAAAAGTTATGGAAGTGCTGCCGACCGGCAAGTACACGCTCGGGCCGCATTTGAAAAAATTTGAAGAAGATTTTGCCACCTACAGCGACAGCAAGTTCGGTGTCGGCATTTCCAGCGGCACCAAGGCGCTCCATATTGCATTGGAAGCCATGGGGTTGGGACCCGGCGATGAGGCTATCACGGTCTGCAATACCTATGTGACTACTGCCTTTGCTGTATCCTACTGCGGCGCCACACCCGTGTTTGTGGATGTGGATCCCAAAACCTATAACATGACCGCCGAACTGGTGGAAGCCAGTATCACACCCCGGACCAAGGCCATCATCCCGGTGCATCTCTACGGGCATGTGGTGGATATGGACCCGCTCATGGCGCTGGCCAGGAAGCATAACCTGTGGGTGCTGGAAGACGCATCTCACGCGCACGGCGGCTACTACAAAGGGCGCCGGGTGGGTTCGCTCGGCCACGCCGCGGCTTTCTCATTCTACCCCAGCAAGAATATGGGCGCCTATGGAGATGGCGGCATCATCACCACCAGCAATCCGGAACTTTACGAGAAGATCAAGATGCTGCGCTATGTGGGTCAGCGCGTAAAATTCATCCATGAGGTCATTGGGTTCCAGGACCGCCTGGATGAACTACAGGCGGCTATGATGAGCGTCAAGCTCAAAAACCTGGATGACTGGAACAACCGCAGGCGCAAGATCGCCGCGATCTATGATGAGATGCTGAAGGATACCCCGCTGCAGCTGCCTTACGTGGCGGATTACTGCCATCATGTTTATTATTCCTACGCGACCATCACCCCCAGCGAGGAAGAGCGCATGAAGCTGCTGATGTTCATGAACGACCATGAGATTGGCGCCTTTGCCATGTACCCCATTATTGTTCCCATACAGCATGCCTATAAAAACCTGGGTTACAAGGAATCGGACTTCCCCGTGGGGTCCGAATACGCCAACCGCGTATTCAACCTGCCCATGTTTGAAACCCTGCGCGAGGATGAAGCCCGCGAGGTGGCGAGAACCATCCTGGCATACTATGATCAGGTGTAGGTAATCTTTTATAGAGGAAAGAATGCCTGAGTACAAGAAGTTGGCCATTCTGGGCGGCAGCAGCATCGCGACGCCGCTGTTGGTGCAGGAACTGTCCAAACGCCCAGACTGTCCGCCCTTTGAAGTATGCCTGGTGGGGCGCACACGCGACAAGCTCGAGAAAGTAGCTGCCGCCAGCGCTAAAGTGGCTGAGAAAGCGCCTTCACCACTGAAGGTCAGCTTTGAGACCGAAACCTGCAAAGGGCTGGAGGGCGCGGATTATGTGCTCAACCAGATTCGTGTAGGCGGTTACGCGGCGCGCGCCTATGACGAACGCTTCCCCAAGCTGTTTGGCATCCTGGGCGAAGAAACCTACGGCCCGGGCGGCATGAGCAATGCACTGCGCACCATTCCGGTGGTACTGGAGTACTGCCGCGAGATTGAAGCAATAGCGCCGCGGGCGGTGGTACTTAACCTCACCAATCCCAATTCCTTCATCCAGTATGCAGCCACGAAATATTCCAAAGTGAATATTGTGGGCGTATGCGACTCACCGGTAGGCATCGGCGAGGGCATTGCTGCCATGTTGAATGTGCCTTACAAAGAATTGTGGGTGGAGTATGTGGGCATGCACCACTTTGGCTGGGTGCTGAAAGCCATCTACAAGGGCAAAGACATGATGCCGGAAATCCTGGAAAAACTGGAACAGGTTCCCGGCCTGCCTGTGGACGCGGATATTGCGCGTGCGGTTGGCGGGATTCCGACCTCTTACTTCAAGTATTACTACCATGCCAACCGGGTTTTTGAAAAACAGAAAGACCAGGAAAAAGTGCGCGCGGAACAGCTGATGGAGCTGGAAGCGCAGGTGATGAGGGACTATACCGCCGGAGTGGGAGACCTGCCTGAAGCGCTCACGCAACGCGGCGCGCACTGGTACGGCGCGATCGTGGCGCCGGTGATGCTGGCGCACGCCAATAACGCCAATGAGGTTTACACACTCAATGTGATCAACGGCACCACCATTAAATGGATGCCGGTAGATGCGATTGTGGAAACGCCTACGCTTGTCAGCGGGCACGGATTCACACCCCTGCAACCGGCAGCAGCCCCGGCCGACCTGCAAGCCATGGTGAGATTAAACGCAGCCTTTGAGATGCTGTGGGTTGAAGCGGTCGTGGAAAAGGATTATGGCAAAGCGCTGCGCGCCATGATGCTCAATCATCTGGTGCGGGACCTGGATCAGGCCAAGGCGATTCTAAAAGAGATTTGGAAGTAGGTTGAATTGCTAATTAAACCGTCTCCCCTCAAGGGAGAGGAGTTTAAAACCCTTCTACCTGAAAGGGAGAAATAGGGATGAGGGGTTTTGGATATTCCAAGGCCTAAATGCTTGGGCTAACCAAATAATTCAATCAAAGGACCAGCAAACACTGGTCTTTTTGTTAACTATGGTAATCAAGCTAGATATCGCACCAGATATTCCGCGCCCTGAATATTGGGGTAAATCAGCTGCGGGTCAGCCGCGTCAATTTTTACCGAGATTTCACTGCCAGGTTGCAGCAACCCCAAACTGGTAAGTTGCACTTTCCAGGACGTCCGGGCGATATATGCCTGACCAGCAGACGGAGTAACCTTCAGCGTCAAGTTCATAATCCACCAGGGGACTCCCGCCGAAGACATGGTCGGCTGGTCCAGACTGATCACCATCGCGCCTGCCCAAAGCGCGGTTTTCAACCTGGCCTGGTGCTCATCGGTGATCTGCTTGATACGTTCAGCTTCCTTTTTTCTATTATTGAAGATGGACATGGGAACATCCTTTTATTGGCTTGGTAATAGTTTATATTAATATTGCCCCACCTTGTTGAAATAAGGAATTGAACCTCCTCTGTGTTTACCGGAAACCTCCGCTGTAATTACTATGGTTACTACAAACAAAAAGCCAGACCCTGGATAATTATGATAAAATACCTGCCTGGCGCGTTGTACCCTTCGCGCAAATACCAAAAGAAAGAAAGGGCTAGACCCATGAAAGTACTGTTATTGAAAGACGTCTATAATCTCGGACGTGCCGGGGACGTCAAAAAAGTAGCCGACGGCTACGCGCGCAACTTCCTCATTCCCCAGAAAATGGCTGTTCCGGCCACCGCTGGCGCCACCGTGCACATTGAACGCATTAAAGCATCGGCTGACAAACAGCGCGAACTGGTCAATGAAGAAATGTCCGGTCTGGCCGCGCAAATTGCCGGCTTGGAACTGGTCTTCAAAGCCAAAGTTGGCGAATCCGGCAAGCTGTTCGGATCCATCACCCAGCAGATGATCGCGGATGCTATAACCGAGAAGATCAGTGCTAATGTGGACCGCCACTGGGTGGAATCACAGCCGCTGCGCGAAGCAGGCGAACATAACGTCAAGGTACGCCTGACTTTTGACTTGGTACCTGAGGTTAAAGTCATTGTTGAGAGCGACGTGGAAGAGAAAGAGGCAGAGCCCGAAGGCAAACATAAGCGCGCCCGCAAGGCAGAAGCCAAAACCGTATCTGTGGAAGGAACTGAAGCTCCCGCTGCTGAAGAAACTGAAGCCAAAACTCAACCTGTGGAAGAATCTGAAGCTCCAGTGGCTGATGAAACCTCCGCAGAAGACGCGGCTCCAGACGAGTAAACCGTTTACCTTGAAAGTAACCGGCCTGGGGATGGTTTCCAGACCGGTTCTTTTTTATTAATTCCCTTTATAATCTGTGGCGATGAACCAATCTGATCCTAGAACCGTGGGCGAACGACTGCGCGCAGCGCGCGAAGCGCTGAATCTCAGCCTGGCTGACGCCGCTATTGCGACCTCGATAAAATTCAACCACCTTCAGGAACTTGAAGATAACCACCCCGAGGTGTTTTCATCCGGAGTGCAGGCGCGCGGTTTTCTGCGCCTGTATGCCAAGTTTTTAAACCTGGACGCTAACGAACTTATCACACTCTGGGAAGCGCTGGCCAGGGGTAATGAACAGGTAATAATTATTGAGCAAAAAGAACCCTTTCAACCTCCAAGCCCGGATGCATCTGCTTTATCCTCAGAGCCTGTAATTGAGGATGATGTAAATGCAGAGTTAAAAGGAGAAATAATTGTTGACCCGCAGCAAAAATCTGGAAAGAAACCTGCGCCCAACCTGTTATTATCGCTGACGGCCAGGATAAAAGAACTTTTTTCTCGCGTCCCGATTTCCGAAAAAATTAAGGCTATTGCTTCAAAAGTCAAACTACCGGTCCGTATGATAAAACCCGAACAATCCGGGATAGCCGTGCCGCGTGAAAAATCGCAAGATATCTTTAAAGAAATAGGCGCTGCGCTGCGTGACCGACGGTTGGCAATGGAGCTCGACCTTTCGGATATTGAGCATTTCACCAGCCTCAAGCGCATGGTGCTGGTTACCATGGAGGATGGGCGTTTCAATGACCTACCCTCCACGGTGCAGGGACGCGGTATGCTCAATAATTACGCCAAATTTCTGGCCATAGATGATTCCGCGGTTATGGACCGTTACGCCCAGGCGTTGCTGCTGCAGCGGGAAGAGCGCATGCCCTCCCGCAAAGCGCCCGAACCGGCTGTCAGCGTTAGAGTCAACCTGCCTGAGGGGATGCGGCGTGTGCTCAACCCGGACCTGGTGATCGGTGGCGCGCTCATTCTGGCATTGTTCGGATTCATCCTGTGGGGCGCTTCCCAGATGCTGACCTCCGGCGGAGAAAAACCCACCGACGCACCGTCTATTTCGCAAATGCTGCAACTGACCCCATCTGTGTCGGTGACACCAGATATAACTCAGACGTTTGAAACCACTCTGTCCTCCGGAGAGGCGACCGCGGTGCCCGGGGTAGTCATCGCGCAAAACACGCCCACGCCGGTAGCCACCGCCAATGCAGCGCCGCTGCAGCTGTATATCATCGCCCATGACCGCGCTTATATGCGTGTAGCTGTTGACGGAGTGTCCGCCTTTGACGGACGCGTGATCCCTAATAACGTTTATACCTATTCCGGCAATGACCTGATCACGCTGCTCACTGGCAACGGTGAGGCTCTGGAAGTATATTTCAACCAGAATTATTTGGGAGAACTGGGGGATGTGGGTGAGGTGGTGGATCTGCGATTCACATTACAGGGGTTGACCACACCCACGCCACGCCCACAACCGATGCCTACTCCGACATTAACTGGACAAAAAGCAGGCGCGACACCAGTAGGTAATTAACCAACCTATTCCAGCAGGTGTCTCTTTGCGGCAATGTGAACCGCCTGGCTGGTGGAAACCGCGTTCAGTTTTTCACGCGCGGCTTTCAGATGAAAACGTACCATTCGAATTGAAATCCTCAATCGCGCGGCAATTGATCGGGCAGTGTGGCCTTCTGCGACCATACGCAGGCATTCTTTCTGGCGTCGGGATAATATGGGTTGGGGGATGGCTTTGGATGTCATTTTCAGAACATGCCAGCGGGCTTATGTCTCCATTCTGGCTATTATCAGCATGTTCAATATAGAACAAAAGTACTATTACATTATAGAGAAATGACTGCTTTATTCAAGGGGGATATTGGGTGGATATTTCTTAATATTTTCTGGAATTTTTTGATGGTTATTATTTAGTGGAGACACAGCATGCTATATCTCCACAGAATTTAAACTTTATAACCCAATCAATTTTGTCATTGCGAGTATTAAAAAAATCGTCTTGTCCTGGCAGTTTAATAATTGAGAAAATCTATGGCTACCCAAAAATATTAGTGTTTATCTGTGGTTAAAATTATTGCTTCCCGCACGACTCAATAATCTCCGCAGCGTAATCAAAGCGGTTGAATGCCGGCATTAGATACACACCTTGGGCTACCGCTTTCAGTTTGTCGATGAGCTTTATCGCCAGCTCAATGCCCTTCTTCGCGCTGGAATCACCCGCAACCCGCATCTGCTTATGCACATCCTCCGGTATCGAAATACCCGGCACCTCTTGCTGCAAGAAGGCTGCGTGCCGCTCAGATGCCAGCGGCAGCACACCTGCCAGAATGGGAATTGGGAAGCGGCCAAACTCTTTTTCATAAAATGCCAGGAATTCCTCAAGCGGCTGTGTGGTGTAAATGGGTTGGGTCAGTACAAAGTCCGCGCCGCCTTCGATCTTGCGGCGAATGAGCGCCAATTCACGGCGTATGTCCGGAGCGGCAAGATTGAGCGCTGTACCTACAAAAAAGCTGGTCGGCTGGCCAATATCTGAACCGGCATGGTCAACACCGGTGTTAAAACCCTGTTTGATCAGCTTCACCAACCCGGAAGGCGCCAGGTCGTAATTATCCATCGCGTCAGGGTAATCGCCGATCGCAGTCGGGTCGCCCATTACGACGAATACGTTACGTACATCCAAAGCGTGCGCTGCAAGCAGATCACCCTGCACACGCAGCAGATTACGCCCGCGAGTGGGGAAGTGTAGTACAGTCTCAATCTTCACCTTGCGCTGGATGAGGTTGCACACCGCCCAGGGGCTCATGCGCATGCGCGCCATAGGGCTGTCAGCCACATCTATTACATCCGCGCCTGCCTCTGCCATCAGGCTGGCGCCGGCCAGCAGCTTGTGAGTTGAAAGTCCGCGCGGCGGATCCATCTCAACCGCGAAAACAAATTTTCCTGTAGACAGTTTTTTTGCCAGACGGGTGGGTTCTATGCTTTCCGAGATTTCCGTTTCATCCAGTTCCGGAATTGCGTCGTGGCCGTTTGTTTCTACTGAGGGCGTGCGATCCAGTGCCGCTCGCATGGATGCAATATGTGCCGGGGTAGTGCCACAACAGCCGCCGATGACGCTCGCGCCGGCCTTCCAAAACGACAGGGCGTAATCGCCGAAATATTCTGCCGAGGCGGGATAAAAGATTCGCCCACCCAATTGCTCCGGCCAGCCGGCGTTGGGTTTTATCCAGAACTTGCCATCCGGCAGCGCAGCGCGCATCTCCTTGAGGATGCGGATGAGCTGGTTGGGACCGCCCGAGCAGTTGACACCGATCACATCCGCGCCAAAATCGCGCAGCACACGCGCCACTCTCACCGGACCATCGCCCAGCAGGGTGCGGTCGTCGCGCGTGAAGGTCATGGATGCCACCACCGGTATCTCTTTTGAAAGCTCATGTGCTGCGCAAATCGCTTCGCGGATCTCATACAGGTCGCTGACTGTTTCGATCACAAGCAGATCAACCTGGGCATCCAGCAGAAAGGCAATTTGTTCCTTAAATACCTTGTGTGCTTCTTCAGGCTGCACGCGTCCGAAAGGCGCAAGGCGCACGCCCAGCGGGCCAATATCGCCGCCAATGAGCACCTCTTTAAAACTGGCTGCCACCACCCGCCGCGCCAGGTCCACGCCGCCCGCGTTAATCTCGCCAATCCTGGCCTTCAACCCGTGGCGGTCGAGTTTATAGCGGTTGGC
>Ga0315289_10004599_pt1 | contig 20519 bp, 18 predicted proteins | sample YL17G11_40_MG_FD_203452 | JGI IMG/M metagenome (GOLD analysis project Ga0315289, IMG submission 203452) | Sediment microbial communities from Yellowstone Lake, YNP, Wyoming, USA - YL17G11_40 | ecosystem: Environmental > Aquatic > Freshwater > Lake > Sediment | place: USA: Wyoming | collected... | reverse complement strand
CACGACGTCCAGTCCCTGGGGTACGGGCTCCTGCTGGTCAAGCAGTTCCGCCGTCCCTTGATCACCATGGTGCACCACCCGCTGACTATCGATTTTTACCACAGCCTGGAGCGGGACCAAAACTTCAAGGAAAAATATTATACCGTCGTCTTTTACCCCCTTCGCATGCAGGGGAGGGTCATCCGGCGCTGCGATCGGGTCCTGACTTCTTCCCGGGAAACGGCCCGGGAGATCGAGCGGGCCTTCGGGGTCCCCGCGGACCGGATCCGCAACGTGGCCAACGGGCTGGATACGGATTTTTTCCAACCCGGGAACGGAACCCCGAGAAAAGTCAATCGACTCCTCTTCGTGGGTAACACGGACGATCCCAAAAAGGGGATTCTCTACCTGCTGCGTGCCATGACGTATCTCCCGGAGAAAATCACCCTGCGAATTGTGGACGACGGGGCTCCGGTCAAATCCTTTGCCCCGGACCTCGTGAAGAAGCTGGGGCTGGGCCGGAGAGTGGCTTTCACCGGAAAACTCTCCGCCGAAGCCCTCCGGGAAGAATATCGGTCGGCCCAGGTGACCGTCGTTCCCTCCCTTTATGAAGGTTTCGGGCTCCCCGCGGCCGAAGCCATGGCCTGCGGAACCCCGGTCGTAGCCACCACGGCCGGAGCCCTTCCGGAGGTGGTGGGCGAAGAGGGGACGGGAATCCTCGTCCCGCCGAGGGACGCCAGGGCTCTGGCTCAGGGGGTCGAGCAGGCCCTGGAGGACGAGGGGCGAAGGGGGAAGATGGGAAAGGCCGGGCGGGAACGGGTGGAAAGCCTCTTTTCCTGGAGGAGGGTGGCGGAACGGACGGTAAGAGTCTATGAGGAGCTCATTCCCTGAGCAGAGAGAAGGCTAAGGGCGAGGTTAAGGTTGAGGTTAAGGTTGAGGTTAAGATAAAAAGACCTTAGCCTTAACCTTGACCTCAGCCTTAACCTCAACCTTTCTCTGCTCCTTCGGAGGATTCTTTGAAGATTGGTTTGCTGAGTTATCGGGGAAACCCCTACTGCGGGGGACAGGGCATTTATCTGACCTACCTGGCCAACGAACTGGTCAAGCTGGGCCATGAAGTACACGTCCTCGTGGGACCTCCCTTTCCTCTTTTCCTGGAGGGATCGGTCGTCCACTCCATCGAGAACCACAATTACTTCGGCAAGAAAACCGATTTTCTCCCCCCGGGCAATCCCTTTGCCATCTTCTCTCCCCTGAATTTTTATGAATTCGTTTCTTCCCGCTTCGGGGTCTTCCCGGAGATCAAAGCCTTCAGTTTCCGGGCTTTCTTCAAACTGCGGGAGTTGATGAAGGAACACCGCTTCGACGTCCTTCACGACAACCAGTGTCTGGGTTACGGCCAGATTCTGTGGAAGACCCTGGGCGTCCCGGTACTGGCCACCATTCATCACCCCCTCTCCATCGACCGGGCGACCTGGTTCGAGAATCCCTCCGGCCTTAAGCAGAAAGTGAAGCGAATCCTCTACTACCCTCTGGTCATGCAGAAAATTGTCAGCAACCGGATGGATCGGATCGTCACCGTTTCCCGGGATTCAGCCAAAGCCATCACCGAAGCCTTCGGCGTTCCCCCGGAAAAGATCCGGGTGGTCTATAACGGGCTGGACAGTCACGAATTTGCCCCCCTGCCCGGGTGGCCCAAGAAACCGAACAGCCTGATCTTTGTGGGCAACTCGGAAGACCGAAAAAAGGGACTCCTCTACCTTCTCCAGTCTCTGGCCTATCTCCCGGAAGAGGTCACCCTGACCATCGTGGACGGCGGAGCCCCCCAGCGGGCTTTCGGCCCCCTGCTTACCGAGAAATACCGGATTGCCCACCGGGTCCATTTTACCGGGAAGATCGACCCCGGAGACCTCATCCGGCACTACAACAGCGCCGAAGTCGCCGTCGTCCCCTCACTCTACGAAGGCTTTGGGTTCCCCGCCGCCGAAGCCATGGCCTGTGAACTTCCGGTGGTGGCCTGCACTGCGGGAGCACTGCCGGAGGTGGTGGGGGATGACGGCGCCGGGGTTCTCGTCCCTCCGCGCGATGCCAGGGCCCTGGCCGGCGCCATTCTACGCCTCCTGAAGGACCCCGAACTCCGCCGGAAGATGGGCAAAACCGCCCGCGAGCGGGTGCTGAAACTCTTTACCTGGGAAAATGCCGCCCGGCAGATGGTGGAGGTGTACCAAGAGGCCATCGATGCTCACCGTTAGCTTTCGCACCCTGCCCCTGGAAAAAGGAGACCTCGTCCTGGACGCCGGCTGCGGGGAGGGCCGTCACACCTTTGAGTGTTACCGCCATGACTGCCGCATCCTGGGAATGGACCTGAGTCATCACAGCCTGCTGAAGGCGAAATATGTCCTGGGGCAGATGAACAAAAGGAAGGAAGCCAAAGGAAGAGTGCTTCTCCTGCGCGGGGACGCGCTCCGTTTCCCCTTCGCCGATGGAACGTTTGACAAGATTGTCTGCGCGGAGGTCATCGAACACGTGGACGACGACCGCAAAGGGGTGGCTGCGCTGGCCCGCATTCTGACCGAGGGTGGAAAGATCGCCATCACCGTCCCCACCCGCATGACCGAGCACGTCTATGACTGGCTCTCCAAGGAATATTTCCGAACCCCGGGGGGGCACGTGCGCAAGGTGATCCCCCGTATCCTAGCCGGGTACATGGAAGAAAACCACCTGTGCGTCTACGCCGTGGGCTTCGCCCATGCCTTCCACTCGCCCTACTGGATGCTCCGCTGCATTTTCGGACTCCACCAAGAAAGCGCCAGAATCCCCGCCTTCTACAGGAAAGTCCTTACCTATTCCCTTTTCTCCAGGCCTCTGCGCCTCCTGGAAAAATTCTGCAACTACTTCTTCCCCAAGTCCATCATCCTGTACGCTCAGAAAGGGAATCAGAAAGAATAAGGCTAAGGTCGAGGCTGAGGTCGAGGCTAAGGTCGAGGCTGAGGTTAAGGTTATTCTTTGTCCTTAGCCTTAACCTTAGCCTTAGCCTTAGCCTTGACCTTAGCCTTGACCTTTAGCCCGTCTTCAGCCAGGGGCACACGGCCTGAATGGCGGGCAAATTCCTCAAGGGCAGGAAAGTCTTTTCGCTGGAAGGAAGGTTGAGCCTGCTGGGGGTTCCCATCTCTTCTCCCCCTTCGGCCGCGGGGGTGACGGTGGAGATCTGGAGCCGCTCCGAGAAAGATAATCCATTTTCCATCCGGATCAGCCCCTCGGCGGACAGATCTTCCAGGAAAGAATGGAAGATCTCTTTGGCCATGGCATCCAGGCCTTTGACCCGGCCGGTGCTGCGCAACGGGCTGTGTTTGTGGTCCATCTCGCCCAGGAAAACCTGAATGACATGGTTGAGATCGCTGCTGTTGGGCCTCAAATTTACCTTGTTCAGGGCCAGGGAGGTGAGGATCTTCATCTCGATCCCAAAGTTCTGCTTGAAAGGAACGGAGAGCCAGAATTTCAACGTCCCGGCGATTTCCCCAGAGAGGAAGTAAAGGAGGCTTTTCAAAGGGTTGAGCGCCGGGTGGTCGAAAACCGAGATAAAGGGAGTGATGAACGCATTGAGTCTTCCCCCCCAGGGACGGTGGTAGACGATCTTCGCCACCTCGATCCTCTTGAACCAGAGAACGGCGCCCACCGGATCGATGACCCACCGGGGGTTGAAATAGCCCTCCTTGATGTCCGCGTCGATGAACTGAATGATGGCCCGGGGGTGGTTCAACCCTCGGTCGGCTACGAGGTGGTAGAGCAACCCCCGCATGGAGAGTCCCTTTCCCGATTCGTCCCGGCGGGCATCGTTCATCCCGTTCCGGTGGGCGTAGAACACTTGGGCCCCGTATTTCTTGGCCATGAGGGGGATATCGTCGTGCTCGCTTCCCCCGAAAGCGATCCAGACTTCGTCGATGATCCTTCCCAGGAGAGGTTGAAGGATTTGAATCTCCCGTTCCAATGTCAGGAGCTCTTCATCTCCCCGGGCCGGGAAGACCACCAGGACCGGAACGTTCTCTTCTTTTTTGATCTCTTCAATTTTTTCCCGGTCCATGGAATGCATGAGCATAAGGGAAAGAGGAGGAAGATTCATCCATCTCCCCGCTTTTTCCGGGTCGACGGCCTCCATGGCCTCGATGCGCGGGGGGGGCAGCGGCTCTTCTTCTTTCCTCTCCTTTGAATCCTCGGGCCAGGGGATGACTTTTTTGATCTGCGCCGATTTCATGGGTCCTCAACAATTTAGCAATCAGCTCATAGCTCGTAGCGCATAGCTAAAAACCGCTTTTTTGCTTTTGCTATCAGCTATGAGCTATCAGCCATTTTCCCCCCATAGTTCCCTGAGCTTATCCCGGCTGAACAGCAGGTACCTTCGGTCCGGAGAAAAAACCTCCAGGGTGATGGTCCGGTCATAGCCGGACTTCTTCAACCGGGAGATGATTTTTTTCCAGGGGATCGTTCCCGCTCCCAGGGGCAGGTGGAGGTCCTCTTTCTTCCCAAAATTATCGGAGACATGGACATGGACCAACCGGTCCCGGAAAGCCTCCAGAAACTCCTCCGTCCGGTTCCTCTCCACGTTCAGGTTGGCGTGGCCCACATCCAGATGAAAACCGAGATCGGGCATCCGCCTCAGCGTTTCCCGGATCTGCTCGGTGGTGTTGAAAAAGCGGTCCATGTTCTCTACCAGGATTTGGATCCCCAGGGGTTTGGCCATCTCCTCCATCCGTTTCAGGGATTCCATATTTTTTTCCAGGATGGCCTTGGAGTTCAAAGCGAAGGGAATGGATCGATCCGGATGGACACTGACCTTGGAGGCCCCGAGTTGGGAGAAGACTTCCACCGTCCATCCCATTTCGGTTAATGCCGCCTTGCGGAGCGTTTCGAAGGGGGAGGCCCAGGGAAGGTAGTAAGCCGTGTGGCCGATGATTTCCAGGCCTGCATCCCGCAGGGCCTGCCGGACTGGTTTCACCTTTATCAGCTTGGGGTGCGCGGCGCTGGGCTCCAGGGTCAAGTCCATAAAGTCAAATCGATTTTTTTCAGCCCAGGCGATCTCTTCCAAAAGATCCATCTGGGGGTTGTTCATCATGCCGATTTTCAATACCCTTTTTCCCCTTTCCTTGCCCACTTCCCCTTCTGACTCCCGCGTAGAGTACCAGCAGCGGCTTAAAGTGTCAAGATGTTTGGGTTCGAACTATTCGTAACCTAACCGTTTGCATTAGCCGGCCTTTTCAATCTGCAGAGTTGACAAGAAAGTCCCAATCGAGTAAGTTGAATCCATCCTCCCATTCTTGAGTTCATTTTTTCGCTATGCGCTAGGCCCTATGCGCTATGCGGTTTTTCACCTTGGTTGCGGGGTTCCACATGTACGAGGTCAAGATCAAAGCCGACTTCTCCGCCGCCCACAACCTGCGGGAGGTGGGGGGAAAATGCGAATCCCTTCATGGTCACAACTTCACCGTTGAGGTGGCGGTGCAGTCCGAGTCGCTGGATGAGGGAGGGATGGTCATCGATTTCCGCCTCCTGAAATCGAAGGCCCGAGAAGTCCTGAATTCCCTGGACCACAAGTACCTCAATGAACTTCCCTTCTTCCAGAATACCAACCCATCGTCGGAGAACCTCGCCGCATACATCTACGGCGAACTCGCCAAACAGATCGACCAGGGAGCCCGACGGGTAAGCTGGGTATCCGTCTGGGAGTCGGAGACCTCCCGGGCTATCTACCGCAGATCATGAAAAAATTGGTCGACATCCAGAATCAGAGAGATCATCGGCGGGTGGAGATCAACAAGGTGGGGGTGAAGAATATCCAATACCCCATCACGGTCTTGGACAAGAAAAACAGGGTTCAGCATACCGTGGGGAAGGTCAATCTGTACGTCAACCTGCCCCACCACTTCAAGGGAACCCACATGAGCCGTTTCATTGAGATCCTCAATGAATACCGCGGCACCATCAACATCAAGGCCATTTCCACGATTCTCGACCAGATGAAGAAAAAGCTCAATGCGGAGGCCGCCTACCTGGAAGTTGAGTTCCCTTACTTCATCGAAAAGCGGGCGCCCGTTTCCGGCGCCAGAAGCCTCATGGGGTACACCTGCCAGTTTCTGGCCTCCCTGACGGGGGGGGTTCACAATTTGGTGGTGGGAATCACCGTTCCGGTTACCACCGTATGCCCCTGTTCCCGGGAGATCAGCAAAAAAGGAGCTCACAACCAGCGAAGCCTGGTCTCGGTGAAGGTGACCTTCCGTAAATTTTTCTGGATTGAGGACCTGATCCGGATGGTGGAGAACTCGGCCAGCGCGGCGGTCTATTCTTTACTGAAACGGGCCGACGAGAAGTTCCTCACGGAGAAGGCCTACGAAAACCCCATGTTTGTGGAAGACGTGGTCCGAAGCGTCGCCCTGCGCCTCAGTTCCCAGCCCAATATCACCTGGTTCAGCGTGGAGTCCGAGAACCTCGAATCCATCCACAACCACAACGCCTATGCGTGCGTGGAAAAGGGGAGAAAATAATCTTCGTTCCCCCGCATCCCATCCTTTTTTTATTTTTTAATTCCAAGCCTTTTTAGCAAATCCTCAGATACTTCTTTAACTCCCGGGCCCCCGTCAAGTTCGATGGCTTTCACCCCCGCCTTACCCTTTTTCGCCTTATCTTTAAAGTAATTAACCGCGGCCAGGGTTCCGTCCTTAGTGTTGTAGTATATGGCGTGGCGCTTGTCGATGGCCGCCCCATCCTGATCATCAGAGCGGGTTTTCAGCTCTCCCCCGCACACCCGGCAAACCTGCTTCCCGGACTTTTCCGCCGGCTTGATGGCCTCGATGAATACGTTGTTCGGGTGGTTATTGTCGTTCACGCAGAGCCGCCGCCCCATGATCCGGTCCTTGGCCATCTTCCGGTCCAGGACGATTTCGATCACATAACTCAGGTTCAAACCCGCGGCATTCAACGCTTCATCAAGCTTCTTGGCCTGGTTGACGTTGCGGGGAAACCCGTCCAGGAGCCACCCCTTGGCGCAATCGGGCTGTTTCAATCGGTCCAGGATCATGGGGATGGTGATGTCGTCCGGAACCAGTTCCCCCCGGTCGATGTAGCCTTTCGCTTTTTTTCCCAGGTCCGTCCCCTGGGAGATGTTTTCCCGAAAGATCACCCCGGACTCAATATGAGGAATATGATATTGCTTCTGCACGATCGCCCCTTGGGTGCCTTTCCCGCTCCCGTTGGGGCCGAAAAAAAGAATGTTCATCTCTCTCTCTCTCTCCTTTCTTTCCCCCTCCCAACCATCTTTAACTCAGGTTGATCGGAAAAAGCAAGAATTTGTTGCTCGTTCCCGGTTCCTGGTTGCTAGTTGCTGGTTACTCGTCCCTTTGATTCCATCATTTCTTTTAACCGGTAACCAGGAACCAGCAACAAAGATTGTGCAACCAGCAACGGTTTTACATGAAGGCCTCTCGGGCCCATTGGACCCGTGCCTCCGCCGTGGCAAAGACCTCCGCCGGGGCTTGATCGATCCTGTCCAGCCGTTCTTTAAGCCCTTTCCGGTTGGCCAGTTGAATGGCCAGCCCCGGACGGGCATTCAGCTCCAGGAGAAGCGGGCCGCGGTCCCGGTCGATCACCAGATCCACTCCGATATACCCCAGCCCGGTCATCTCAAAAGAACGGGCGGCTATCCAGAGCATCTTCTCCCAGTAGGGGACCTGAATCCCGCTGACCGGATTCCCCGTATCGGGGTGATTCCCAACGACCCTGGACCGGTGAACGGCCGTGATCGTGGTCCCTTGGTTCATTCCAATCCCGGCGCCGATGGCCCCGCGATGGAGATTCGCCTTCCCATCCGAGGCCTTGGTTGGAAGGCGCACCATGGACATGACCGGCACCCCCCGATAGACAACGATCCGGATATCGGGAACTCCCTGGTAACTCACGGCGTCAAAGACCGGGTCGGGATGGATCAGGGCCTCCATAATCGCCCGGTCTTCAAGACCGGAAAGGGAATAGATCCCCGAAAGGATGTCAGTTATATGATAAAAGAGATTCTGCGGGGAGATCAGCTCCCCGCTCTGGGTCACATACCCCTTTTCCGTGCAATCCCGGATGAGGACGATTCCGCTTCCGCCGGATCCCCGGGCAGGCTTCACGGCAAACTGGCAAATGCCGCGAAGGGCCTCCTGAAAGCCGGACACATCTCCATACCGGTCAACCACGCAGTAAAGAACCGGGGTAGGAATTTGAAAAGATTCCGCAAGCTTTTTAGTCAATACCTTATCATCCACTAGAGGAAAAAATGATCGCGGATTGCAGCGCATGATGTAGTCCGCGTTCCGGCCATTCATCCCCAGTACTCCGGCCTGCTTCAGGCGGCGGAAGGATTCCAGGATCATGAGGAGCCTCCCACCGCACGAAACCGGAAAAGCTCGGACAAACGATAGCCAGTATACCTCCCCAGAAGGATCTGGACCGCGGCGACGGCGGCCAAAAGTTCGGGATAAACGAAGAAAGTGAGCTGCAGCGGATCCCAGCTGATAATGCCGTAGGCGATGATGGAGACGGCCCCGCTTCCGGCGGCGGTCCGCAGGCCCTCGCGGATCCCCGCCTCCTCGACGAGGACAAAGAACCGCTCGATCACCATCGTCAGGATGACAAAGGGGAGCAGCCCCACAGCCATGAACTCCCGCAGGCCGAGCTTGTTCCCCGCCAGGGCGAGAAAGGTAAAGCATGCAATGACCAGAGTCAGGATCACCGACATGCGGGGAACCAGGAGAAGCCGCAATTTGTCCAGCCCGCGGCGAACGGCATACCCCGCCAGAAGGATGCCGGCAAAGATACCCAGCCCGTAGGCCAGGCCCGTGCTCCGAAAAGCCAGGGCCATGAGAACCGGCATGAAAACCCCGAAGGTGGGAAACCCGATCATGTTTCGCAGGAAGCCGATGATCAGCGTCCCGATGGGCACCAGGAGAAGAATGCGGAAGGTCCTTTGGAACTCCGGGGGGAGTTGAAAGAGGGACCACTGGTCCAGAAAACGGCCGGAGCGTCGGATCCGCTCCCCATGGAGGCTCCACCGGCTGACGACCTGTCGGCTCAGGGTCCATCGGATTTCCGTCAATTCCCCGGCGTAAACCCGGAGCGCAGGAACGCCGCCTACCGAGAGCGGCAGAAACGCTTCGGAGTCCGAGATCACCTTTCCCTTTTCCGGGAGGATGATTTCCCAGCTCCTCCCGTTCCAGCTTTCGATCCAGGTTAGGAGCTGGTTCTGAATGCTCTCGGAGAGGGGAAGTCCTTCCACCAGCCGCGCAGGCAGATTGGCGGCCCACAGCAGGAGAAGCAGGGACTTCTCGCGCCCATCCCTCCGAGCCAGAGCCCGCCACCCCGCGAGGTCCTTCATCTCCGGCGGCGGATTTTTCCATTCCCCCCCCGCGGTCGCCGCAATGGCCCGGATCAGGTCGGAAGGCGGGAGCCCTTTCCACCGTCCGGCCAGACGTTCCGCCAGGGCGATTTCTTCGCGGGTAAATCGATCCGGGTACGGTCCGATCCCCGGCGGCCGTTCCGGAGGAGCGCGGCGGGGACGGATCAGGATCGTCGTCCGGTAGGCGATTTCCTGGCCTTCCGGCTCCACGGGACCCGACCAAATTCCAATCCGGTTGGGTCCTTCCCGGGTGAGGCTGAGATTCAAGGCCCCGGAAGAGATCGTTTCTTCCACCACCATCCGCCCCGGATTCTCCGCGGGAAGCCCGAGGAGGACTCTGGCTTCTCCCGTCTCCGGCATAACCCGGGTGTTGATCGTCAACTGCCAGGTCTTTCCCGGAGCCGTGGGGAAAACAGGGTATCCGAGCCAGACGATACGATAGAAAAGGAGGGCCGCAGTCAGCAGGAAGAGGAAAAGAGCCAGCCAGAGCGCGGGACGTTTCATTTCTGGGGCAGATCCGGACAGCTGGGTGGGTTGCAATACTCCTTCATGCAATCCACGACGAAGTTTTCCTTGAGGATATTCCGGCCGAGGAGGAAAGGGTACTGGACCTGGGACCGGTCATTTAAATTAACCCGGGCCCGCAGTTTTTTGGGCCCCACGCAGAGATCGATCTCTACGATCGGCCTCCTCTCCCGGGATTCGGCCGAACGGACCTTTTGCCAGCCCACGATCGGCACGCTGATCAGCGAGCTGCCGTATTTCGCCGGAAGTTTGAATTCCGCGATTTTCCCCTTCACCGTCAGCCCCCGCACATCGAGGGAAGAAACCGCGGCCCCGGTATCGATGCGGGCGGGAATTCTTACCCCCCAGGGCAGGAGGATAATTTCCTCCACGAGGCCGATGGTGATTTTTTCTTGGGCCATCAAGGGCTGCCCCCCTCCTAAGAAAAATAGCAGGGTAAAAAACACTACCGTCTTCATGCCTTCAAACTCACTGGATCTTCTGGATATCCGACTCTTTGCCCATGACGATCAGGATATCGCTGTCTTTGATCACAAAGTCCGCCCGCGGAACCAGCTGGATCTTGTCCGAAAGGACATCCCGGATGGCGATCACTTCGATATGGTAATCCCCCCGCAGGCGCAGGTCGGCGATGGTCTTTCCCAGGAAGCTGGCCGGAGGGGCCACTTCGCAGATGGTGAAGTCCTCGGACACGGGGAGATAGTCGAGTACGTTGGGGGAGATCAGCCCCTTGGCCACCTTGCTGGCCATCTCCGCTTCGGGGATGATCACTTCGGTGGCGCCCACTTTTTCCAGGATCCGCTTGTGATCTTCGTTGGGGGCTTTGACGATGATTCTGGTCACTTTCATTTCTTTCAGATGGAGGGTCAGGAGGGTGCTGGCCGCCAAATCCTCTCCGAAGGAAACGATCACGATATCATCCGGCTGGATTCCGATCATCTCCAGCAATTCTTTATCCGTGGCATCGGCCATGACCGCCTTGGTGGAAAAATCGCGGATCCGGTTGATCACTTCTTTGTTTTTGTCGATGGCAATCACTTCAAAGCCGTTTTCAAAAAGGTCCTTGGCGATGTTGAAGCCGAAGATTCCCAACCCCACGACTACGACGCGCTTCACGTGGATCCCTCCTTAGCCCACCATGACTCCCTCTTCCGCATAAGTCAAGCTTTTGGTCATGGCCTTGCGGGAGAAGGAAAAGGCCAGGGTCAGCGGGCCGACCCGTCCAGCGAACATCATCAGAATAATGGCCGCCTTCTGGGCGACGTTCAGGTCCGGGGTCACCCCCATGGACAGTCCCACGGTTCCGAAGGCCGAGACCGTTTCGAACAGGTATTCCACGAAAAAACGACGGCTCTCCATAGGACCCAGATCCTCCCAGGAAAAGAACAGAAGCACGGAAGTGATCAAGGAAACGGAAAAACCCGAAGCGAAAATGATGGCGATGGTCCGGGAGATGAGATCTTTGGGAATGGTTCGGTTAAAAACGTTTACCTCTTCGTTTCCCCGCAGCCGGGCCCACATGAGGAGGAAAAGGAGGGAGGCGCTGGTGGTCTTCACCCCTCCCCCCGTCGAACCGGGGGAGGCCCCGATGAACATGAGGATGATCATGAGCAGGATGGTTTCATTGGTCAGGAATCCGATGTCCACCGTGTTGAAGCCCGCCGTGCGGGGAACCACGGATTGAAAAAAGACAGCAAGGATTTGGTTCCGGATGGGCAGCCCGTAGAGGATGTGATTCCGCTCGAAAATATAGATGAGTACCGCGCCCCCCAGGATCAGAATTCCGGTCGCAATGAGGACGATCCGGGTGTGCACCGAAAGCTTTTTCTGCCTCCCTCGAAGCTTGGCGAAGATCTCATGCTGGACCACAAAGCCGATCCCCCCTACCACGATTAAGCCCATCACCGTCAGGTTGACGATGAAGTCTCCCTGATAACGCCCGAGGTTGTCGGGGAAAAGGGAATAGCCGCAGTTGTTGAAGGCGGAAATGGCGTGGTAAACGGCCTGATAGAAGGCATGGCCGACGGGGAAATCGTAACAGAAACGATACCACAGGAGAAGGATCCCGATGGATTCGAAGAAAACGGTAAACCAGAGGACCGATTTCAGAATAACCATGAAATTCGCCTGCGGGGTATGGAGGAAGGTCGATTGCACCATCTCCCTTCCCTTGAAAGAAATGCCCCGTCCCATCATGACGAAGAAAACCGTGGAAAAGGTGATGATCCCCAAGCCGCCCACCTGAAAAAGAAGGATGGTGACCACCTGGCCGAAGAAGGAGAAGCTCTTCCCGATGTCGAGGGTGACCAGCCCGGTCACGCACACGGCGGAGGTTGAGGTGAAGAGAGCATCGATGAAAGGAATGGGGTCCTTGGCCGCGGAAAAGGGCAGCCACAGAAACAGGGTTCCCAGGAGGATATAGCCCGCAAAGCCCAAGAGGAAGATGCGCTCTGGCGAGAGAAATCGGGAGAAAAGGGGTTTCACCCGAATGGTCTTCTTCATCGATTTCCAGTCGATCCTTTTCTGAACCAGGGGATGTTGAACCCCCCCTATAAATTAGAGAGTATAATCCAAAAGTTCCTTTTTTTCATCTGAAAAACAGAAAAAACTTTCCAAATACCCACAAGAGTGCTATAAAAAAATTAACCTGGAGGTTCTATTATGGCGGTCTCCCCCAACTCTCAGGTTTTTTTATTTTTGAGCCAGATCCTGGGGAAAAGAATCGTGGATTCGGCCGGCCGGGTCCAGGGAAAAGTGTTGGACCTGGTGGTCGCCGTCGCCGATCTCTATCCTCCGGTGACCGCCATCCTCTACCTGCCCGAGGGGACGAAATCCCCCGCCCGTTTCCCCTGGAACAAAGTGACCCGCATCGCCGGGCAGGTGGTGGTCTCCCCTCCGGCTTCGGCGGATGCGCCCTCCGGGAACCTGGGCGAAGGAGAACTGCTTCTCAAGGAATCCCTCCTGGACAAGCAGATCGTGGACACCCACGGGGCCAAAATCCTGCGGGTCAACGACCTCCACCTGTTGAAGGTCAACCACAACCTTTTTCTCATCCATGTAGACGTGGGATTCCGGGGACTCATGCGTCGGGTGGGACTGGAAAAGGCGGCGGACAAGTTTTTCCAGTGGTTCTTCGATTACCGCCTGGCGGATCATTTCATCCCCTGGAGGTTCGTGCAGCCCCTGTCCTCCCCGGCGCTCCTGCGGCTGAAGGTCGCCCAGGACCGCCTGTCCCTCCTCCACCCCGCCGACCTGGCGGACATCATCGAGGAACTGGACATCCATAAACGGACCGAGGTCTTCCAGTCCCTGGATGTGGAGACCGCCGCCGAAGCCCTGGAAGAGACCGACCCCAAGATCCAGGTGCGGCTCATCGAGAACCTGAACCCGGCCAAGGCCTCGGACATCATCGAAGAGATGTCCCCCAGCGAAGCGGCGGACCTTCTCGGCGATCTGCCCAAAGAAAAAGCCGAGGGGATCCTGAAAGAGATGGAGAAGGGGATCGCCGAGGATGTGAAGGAGCTGCTGGAGCACCCCGGGGAGAAAGCGGGAGGGCTGATGACCACCGCCTTTCCCACCCTTCCCCCCCAGGCCACGGCCCGGGAGGCGCTGGAATTCCTCCGGCACGAGGCGGAGAACCTGGACCTCGTCTATTATCTCTACGTGGTGGACGCAGAGGAGCATCTTCTCGGGGTGGTCAGCCTGCGCGACCTCCTGCTTGCTTCGCCCCAGACTGCACTGGGAGACATGATGAACGCCCGGGTGGTTGCGGTGCAGCTGGAGGAAGAAAAAGAAGAAATTGCCGACCGGTTTGCCAAATACGGCCTCAAGGCCATTCCCGTGGTGGACGAGGAAAACCACGTCAAAGGGGTCATTCCCTTCAAGAGCCTCCTGGAAGTGGTGGCCCCCCAACTGGGAAAGTGATGCTCATGGAAGACGAGGGCCCTGAACCTTGGTTTCGAATGGCAGCGGCACCCCCCCCATCCCCTTGGGAACCTCGGGGGAGCGGGGAAAAGAGATCCCCCGCAAAGGGTTCTGGAAAACACTGGCAGTGTTCTTCGCCCTTTTCGGCCCGGGAATCATTACTTCCAACGTGGACAACGACGCCGGCGGCATCACCACCTATTCTCTGGCCGGGTCGGAATTCGGTCTCTCCCTCCTCTGGACCCTCATCCCCATCACCCTGGCCCTGATCGTCATCCAGGAGATGTGCGCCCGCATGGGGGTCGTCTCCGGCAAGGGCCTCTCCGACCTGATCCGGGAGCGTTTCGGCGCCCGGGCCACCTTTTACCTGATGATCGCCCTTTTCCTCACCAACCTGGGAAATTCGGTTTCCAATTTTGCCGGGGTGGCGGCGAGTATGGAGATTTTCGGGGTGAGCAAGTATCTTTCCGTGCCCCTGAGCGCTTTTTTCGTCTGGTGGCTGGTGGTGAAGGGGAGCTACAAGTCGGTGGAAAAGGCTTTCCTGGTGGCCTGCCTCTTCTACATTTCCTACATCGTCTCCGGTTTCATGGTGAATCCGGATTGGGGGGAGATCACCGCCCAATTCCTAACCCCAACCGTAGAATTCACCCCTCAGTATCTGACCCTGGCGGTCGGAGTCGTGGGGACGACCATCGCCCCCTGGATGCAGTTCTATCTCCAGTCCTCGGTGGTGGACAAGGGACTGAAGCCGGAGGATTACCAGTACGCCCGGATGGACGTGGTCTTCGGCTCAATCATCGTCAACATCGTGGCCTTTTTCATCATCCTGCTCTGCGCCGTCACCATCCACCAGGAGGGGATCCAGATCGAGACCGCCAAGGATGCCGCCCTGGCCCTGGCTCCCCTGGCCGGAAAATACTGTACCTGGCTCTTTGCTTTCGGGCTCCTCAACGCTTCCCTCTTCGCCGCCTCCATCCTCCCGCTCTCCACGGCCTATACCATCTGTGAAGCCTTCGGATGGGAATCCAGCGTGAACCGGAAATTCGCCGAGGCCCCCCAGTTCTACGGCCTTTATTCCATCATGATCATCCTGGGATCCGCGGTCATCCTCTTTCCCGACATTCCTTTGATCCCCATCATGTTCTACTCCCAGGTAATCAACGGGGTCCTCCTGCCGGTCATCCTCACCTTCATGCTCATCCTGGTCAACGACCGGAGAATCATGGGAAAATTCACCAACGGATGGATCTTGAACCTCATCTCCTTATTCACCATTGCCGTGCTCATTTTCCTCTCCGGGGCCATGGTGATCACCGCCTTTCTGTGAAAACCCGCGGTTTACCCTTGAAAAGCCCTTCTCCCGATTGTATATTGAGGTAGGAAAAGGAATTTCAATCGACCCCGGAGATCATGATCGGCGAGAGAAGAGAAGGAGTCTTTTCCTCGAAAAGAAAAAGGTTCTGGATCCTAGGGACCCTTGCCCTGGCAGGAGGGATCCTCCTGGCGGCGGGTCTTTTTTTCTTTCCCGGAGCGGACCAAACGCCTTCGATAGAACCCCAGGGTATTCCCGCCCGGATCGAACCTCCGCCTCCCCCGCCCCCCGACCGGATTATCGCCGGCAGGATCTCCAAAGGACAAAACCTCTCCTCGGCCTTGCGGGCCCAGGACCTCCCCAAAGACCTGGTGGAAGTCATCTGCCAGCACCTGAAATCGGTGATCAACCTCCGCCGGATCAAGCCCGGTGATGCTTTCGAAGTCCGGCTGAGTCCCCAGGGACAGTTTCTGAACCTCACCTACACGGCCGGCCCGCTGGATATCTATCAACTTTCCCTGACCCCCGGCGGGGAATGGATCGCCGCCAAGAAGGAAGTCCCGGTGGATCAATACTGGGCCCGGGTCTCCGGGGAAATCTCTTTCAGCCTCTTCGAGGCCATGGACCAGCTTGGAGAGAAGGATTCCTTGATCATGGATTTTGCCGACATCTTCGCCTGGGAGATCGATTTTCATGTCGATCCTCAGCCCGGCGACCGGTTCCGGATGGTGGTGGAAAAATATTTTACCGCAGATGTCTTTGTCCGCTACGGCCGGATCCTCTATGCCGAATACCAGCGGGAAGGACGAGCCCACCAGGCCGTCTACTTCGAAGGACATGGAAAACGGGGCGATTATTTTACTCCCCAGGGGGAGTCTTTGCGCAAAGCCCTGCTCCGCTCCCCCCTGAAGTTCACCCGCATCTCCTCCGGCTACTCCCGATCGCGCCGCCATCCAATCCTGGGCGGATACCGCCCCCACCTGGGGGTTGATTACGCGGCCCCCCAGGGGACTCCGGTCTGGGCGGTGGCCGACGGAACCGTGCTTTCCTGCGGGTGGAACGGGGGGTACGGGAAGCAGGTGGTTATCCGCCACGCCAAAGGGTACCAGTCCATGTACGGACACCTCAGCGGGTATGGACCGGGGATCAGCAAGGGCAAAGCGGTTCACCAGAAGCAAATCATCGGTTACGTGGGCTCCACGGGCCTCTCCACCGGGCCCCATCTGGATTTTCGCCTGACGCAGAATGGAGTGCACCGCAACCCCCTGCGGGAGATCTCTCCCCGCGCGCCGGCTTTGTCCCGGGATCAGATGCCCGAATTTCAAAAAAAACTGGACCCTCTGCTAAGCTGGGCGGATGATTCTTCCGCTTCTCCCCGGAAAAAGGTCGCTTCCCTGACTTCCCGGGACCTGGAAGGACCCAAATGGGAGAAAGAGAGATAATTGCTTAAGATAAATCCCCGGCTCTGCCGGGGAACTCATAGCGTTGACATTTCCGGGATGCTTGGGTCGTGGCCCGGGGGCAAGGACCTTCTGTGCAAAAAGCATCGGCCGATAGAATTTCGGATTTCGAATTGCGGATTTTGGATTTTGGAGTTTTTTTTCAATCCGCATTCCGCAATCCACATTCCGCAATTCCGGAGGCCCGCCCGGTCCATGAAATGGAAGCCGCCTCATGGTTTTTGCACAGAAGGTCCTTGCCCCCGGGCCTGGCGCCCAGGCGAAGTCACCTCCGGGTGGCCACCAAGATGAATCCGCTTTGAAAGGATCTGTGGAGTTCCATGCGCGCCGTAATTCAGAGAGTCAGCCGGGCCCGGGTCCAGGTGGATGGACAGACGACCGGAGAAATCGGACAAGGCCTCTTGATTCTTTTGGGAGTGGCGCAAGGGGATACTCCCAAAGAGGCCGATTCCCTCCTGGACAAGATCATCAACCTGCGCATTTTTGAGGATGCCGGGGGGAAGATGAACCTTTCTCTCCTGGAGACGGGCGGGCAACTGATGGTCATCTCCCAGTTTACCCTCTATGCCGACTGCCGCAAGGGCCGCCGCCCTTCCTTCACCGATGCCGCGCCTCCGGGGGAAGCCCAGAAGCTGTACGATTATTTTGTGGACGCCGCCCGCAAGCGAGGATTGCAGGTGGCCACCGGAATCTTTCAGGCCCTCATGGAGGTGGAACTGGTCAACTTCGGCCCGGTGACGATCCTTCTGGACAGTTCCAAAGTTATCTGATAATTTTTTTTTATTTTTGCCACAGAGAGCACAGAGGACACAGAGAAGAATTTTTTTGCAGGAATTCTTTCGAACGACCGGGAGATCCATAGCCTCATCCTCCCGTTTGATGATGTTTTAGCCCGATCAGTTTATGAATCCGGAGGATGATATAAGTTAGTGCAAAGTAGAAAAAACATTCTTATAATAGAAAAATATTTTTTATGGGCAGGAAAGGGGCTTTTATACCCGAGATTTATTTCTCTGTGTTCTCTGTGACCTCTGTGGCTAATTTTAAAATGATCCAATAAAAGGAGGATTTGGCGAATGATTGATTTTTCCCTGAGCGAACAGCAGAAGGCCTTCCAGAAAACGGCGCGGGATTTTGCCGCCAAGGAAATCGCCCCCATGGCCCTGGACTACGACCGGACCCCGAGATTCCCCGGAGACATCATCCAGAAAGCCCACGCGGCCGGCCTGATGAACCTCACCTGCCCCAAAGAATACGGCGGGCAGGGGTTGGGACTGGTGGATGCTTCCCTCATCGACGAAGAGATGAACGCCGCCTGCGTGGCCATCACCGGCATGATCGGGATCAATTCCCTGGCCTGCGCCCCCATCCTGCTGGGAGCGTCCGACGGGCAGAAGCGTCGCTTTATCTTCCCCCTGAACCAGGCGGGGAAAACGGCATCCTTCGGCCTGACCGAGCGGGAGGCCGGGTCTGACGCGGGGGGGCTGAAAACCCGGGCCAAGCTGGAGGGGGATCATTACGTCCTGAACGGACAGAAATGCTTCATCACCAACGCCAGCTTCGCCGCCCTCTACACCATTTTTGCCACCATCGATCCTTCCAAGGGGACCAAGGGCATCTGCGGCTTCGTCGTTCCCCGCGAGTCGCCGGGCCTTTCCATCGGCAAGGTGGAGGACAAGATGGGGCAGCGATCCCTGAATGTGGCCGAGGTCATTCTCGAGAACGTGGTCGTCCCGCGGGAAAACCTCTTGGGAAAGGAAGGCGAAGGGTTCAAATGGGCCATGGGAGCCCTGGACGAAGGGCGGGTGAATATCGCCACGGTCGGCCTGGGCCTGGCCCGTGCCGCTTTCGAGGCGGCCCTTTCCTACGCCAAGACCCGGGTTCAGTTCGGCCGCCCCATCGGGACCCACCAGGGGTTGAATTTCATGCTCGCCGACATGGCGGCGGCGGTGGAATCCGCCCGCCTGCTGACCTGGTATGCGGGCTCTCTGGCGGACCAGGGCAAGCGCTACACCCGCGAGGCGGCCCAGGCCAAATTCTACGCCACCGACACGGCCATGCGCGTGACCACGGATGCCGTCCAGGTCCACGGCGGCTATGGATACACGAAGGATTTTGTCGTGGAAAAGCTGATGCGCGACGCCAAGCTGACCCAGATCTACGAAGGGACCAACCAGATCAACCGCATGGTGGCGGGCGGTGCGTTAATGAGATAAAATAGTTTCGAGTTTCGAGTTCCGGGTTTCGGGTTGCGGTTTTTCAATCCGAACTCTGAACTCGTAACTCCGAACTTTTTTGGAAAGAAGGAAGTATGAAGACGCCAGACCAATACATCGAAAGCCTCCGCAAGTTGAATTTAGAGGTCTACCTTCTGGGGGAGCGGGTGAAGAACCCGGTGGACCACCCCATCATCCGTCCCTCCCTCCATTCGGTGACCATGACCTTCCGGCTCGCTCAGGAAGACGAGCACCAGGGTTTGATGACCACCCGCTCCCACCTGACCGGCAAGACCATCAACCGCTTTACGGCCATCCACCAGAGCAGCCAGGACCTGGTGAACAAAGTCAAGATGCAACGCCTCCTGGGGCAAAAGACGGCCTCCTGCTTCCAGCGCTGCGTGGGCATGGATGCCATGAACGCCCTCTACAGCACCACCTTCGAAACGGACGAAAAATACAGGACCTCCTACCACAAGCGATTCAAGGAGTTCCTGCAGCGGGTTCAGGAAGAGGACCTGGTGGTGGACGGGGCCATGACCGACGTGAAGGGGGACCGGAGCCTGCGCCCCATCCAGCAGGCCGATCCGGACATGTTCCTTCGAGTGGTGGAGCGCCGGAAGGACGGGGTGGTGGTGCGGGGGGCCAAAGCCCATCAGACCGGCATGGTCAATTCCCAGGAAGTGATCGTCATGCCCACCATGGCCCTCCGGGAGGATGAGAAGGACTACGCCATCTCCTTTGCCGTACCCACCGACTCGAAGGGGCTCTTCTTCATTTACGGACGCCAGTCCTGCGACACGAGGAAGCTGGAGGGGTCCACCATCGACGTGGGCAACCATCAATTCGGGGGTCATGAGGTCCTGGCCGTCTTCGACGACGTCTTTGTCCCCTGGGACAGGGTTTTTCTCTGCGGGGAGACGGATTTTGTGGGAACCCTGGTGGAACGGTTTGCCGGATACCATCGCCAGAGCTACGGCGGGTGCAAAGTGGGAGTGGGAGATGTTCTCATCGGGGCCGCTTCCCTGGCCGCCGACTTCAACGGGACCTCCAAGGCTTCCCACATCGGCGACAAGATCATCGAGATGGTCCATCTCAACGAAACCTTGTATTCCTGCGGCCTGGCCTGCTCCTCGGAAGGACGCGCGACCCGCGCCGGCAATTACGAGATCGACATGCTCCTGGCCAACGTGTGCAAGCAAAACGTGACCCGGTTCCCCTACGAGATCGCCCGCCTGGCCGAAGACATCGCCGGCGGCCTGATGGTGACCATGCCTTCGGAGAAAGACCTGCGCAGCGAGCGCACCGGCCCCTTCGTGGAAAAATACCTCAAGGGGGTAGGCTCGGTGCCCACCGAGCACCGCATGCGCGTCCTCCGTTTGATTGAAAACCTGACTCTGGGTACAGCCGCGGTGGGCTACCGCACCGAGTCCATGCACGGAGCGGGCCCACCCCAGGCCCAGCGCATCATGATCCGCCGCCAGGCGGACCTGGAGGCCAAAAAGGGTCTGGCCAAGAAGATTGCCGGGATCGGCTGAAAGCTCCCGGCCTATCGTAAACCGACCTGCGCCTCTTGCAAATTTCCCCCTCTTCTGATAAAGGAGAGGGGGAATTTTTTCCAAATTTTTGCCCTGAGCGCACAATTCCAGCAACCTCTCGCAAGTTTCCCCCCAAAAACA
>Ga0315289_10004598_pt1 | contig 20526 bp, 23 predicted proteins | sample YL17G11_40_MG_FD_203452 | JGI IMG/M metagenome (GOLD analysis project Ga0315289, IMG submission 203452) | Sediment microbial communities from Yellowstone Lake, YNP, Wyoming, USA - YL17G11_40 | ecosystem: Environmental > Aquatic > Freshwater > Lake > Sediment | place: USA: Wyoming | collected... | reverse complement strand
GCAGCGGCACTCGCAAAATCGCTCAGGTCCTTGAAGCTGTCCGATTGAACGATCTGTGTCGAGGGATCCGCCAGCGACGACGACGAAGAAGCAGAAGAAGAAGACGCCGTCGTCGTCGTCAAGGTCGAGCTCGAGCTCAAGGGCGCTGCTGAGGCTGCCGTCGCTGCTTGGTTTTCCGCTGCCGCCACGCCGCCGCCGCCGAGCGAGAACTTGGGAAGCCTCTGCGGCGTCAGCCTCCGCAGGAGCGTCACCGGGGAGCTCGAGGCCGACGGCCTCGAGGCCGACGAGTCTCGGAGCGCGCCCGTGGGGCTGCTGTTGTCGCCGCTCTTGTTGTTCTTACCCCCAGAAGAGACAACAAACACCGAGCGCGGGGACGCGGGCCCGTTGGGCGGCGTCGAGGGCAGCGATGACGACGAAGAGGAAGCGGGGGAAGCCGAAGCAGGAGCAGAGGGCGACGGCAACAGCTGCCTCGCCGGCGTCGCCGGCGCCGACTGGATAGCAAGGGGAGCAGCGGCAGCAGCAGCAACAGCAGCCTCAGAATCGGCAGCAGCAGGGGCAGAAGCAGCCTCTTGCGCCACCTCGTCAGCAGCAGCGTCGGCGGTTTCGCCCTCTCCTCCGCACCTCTTGTTGCTCAGCAGCGCCATCCCGGCCATCGCGCGAGCGTGCCTCGGCGACGTCGTCGAGTACACGGAACCAGCGAACGCCGCCGCGGCGGTGCTCTTCTGTCCCGGCGCGTTCTTCGCAGCAGCTGCAGCAGCAGCAGCGGCAGCAGCAGCCCCTCCCGTCGCCTTCTTCTTCTTCTCGCCCTTCTTCATCCCGCCGGCGCCTCTCAGCGCGCCGTTGGGCCCGAAGAACTTGGCGTAGATGACCTCCGAGTAGCGGTGCATGTAGGGGCCCCAGTCCCCTCTCCAGGTCAGCGGCGCAGGGAGGAAAGCGGAGGAGGTAATGGGAGAGGCAGAGGCGGCGTTGAAGGAGCTGGCCAAAGAAGCAGCTGCCGAGTTCGCAGTCGCAACGGCGGCGGCAACGGCGGCAGCGGCAGCAACTGAGACGATGGCGTCGCCCGTCGCCGTCATGCTCCCGGCCGGGAGGAGGGCGAGGCGGGGGCGAGAGCCGGCGTCGTCTTCACCAGCCGCCGCCGCAGCCGCCGCAGCCGCCGTCGCGCACCCTCCTCCTCCTCCTCCTCCTCCTCCCGCGCCGCAGCACTCGCCCCGTCCTGCTCCGACCCCCTTCTCGTACGCCTTGGCCCCGGGGGTCCAAGGAGCCAGCGACTCGAGCATCGCCGCTTCGACCGCCTCGACGTTGCGGACGCAGAAGAACAGGCCGAAGTCGAGCCTCTCGTCGTTGTAGAGGCACAGGTACCGCCACCCTCTCCACAGCGCCTCGGCAGGCTGCCTCTGCCCAGCGACCCGCAACAGTGTCGCCAGCGACCCAAACTTCAGGTTTCCGACGAGCCGCATCCACACGTAGGCGAGCGACTTCTCGGGCACGAAGCTCGACCAGCTGTGGATCGACTTGTACTTCTTCGAGGCCCTGAAGCGCCTCGGGGGCATGTTTCTGTCCCAAAAGGGGATGACCCACTTGCAGAACAGGTCGCCGTAGCGGATCGTGTTGGACATCGACGACGCGGCGTGGAAGGTCAGGAGCCGCTGGTGGGGAGGGGGCGGGGAGAGAGGAGAAGAAGCAGCGCCTCTCTCGACCGTGGCCTCCTCGACGCGCCTGGCCACGTCCAGGGCGACAGCGGCGCCCAGGATGACGCTGCCGACGATGTCGCAGGGGGCGATGTCCTGATTCGTTTTTTTTTTTAGTTGGTTTTTAGTATTTTCCTTCGACCTTCTTTTCCGTCTTCGACCTTACTCCCAAAAAAATCAGCGGCATTCGAATTTGGCGATGGCTTCGACCGACGCCGGCGTCCCTTCCGAGGCCGCGTGCATCGTCTCCGACGCGGGCGGCGCAAGCCGAATTGGGTCTTCTTCCTCGAGCCCGAGAAGGGGGGAAACACGCATCAAAACTAACTGTAACTGACTCACCCAGACGTGGTTCGGGTTGTGGCACAGGAACGTGGCCATCTCTGAGGCATAAGCCAGCATCAGCTGCGTGGGCCCTGCGGCGTTGCCAAAGTAGCCCGGCGCGGGGCCACCAGCACAGGCCCCGATAATCGTCGGGCGGACGATCGCGGCGCGCAGTCTCTTCGGCGGCAAAGTCGAATCCTCTTGCTTCTCCTTCCCCTTCTCGGCGGCAGCAGCGGCAACAGCAGCGGCAAACACCGCCAGCTTCCCCTCCACGGCATCCGAGACGGCGTCCTCCGCGAGGTGTTTGGAAAGCGTGTACGCGTTGGGGAAGCCGAACTCGGCCACCAGCCTGTCGGCCGCCTTGGTCGCCGCGGCGGCCGGCAAGGCCAGAAGCTCGGCGGCGACGGCCGCGTGCGAAAGCACGGTCTGCACCTTGGCGCCCGTCCTCCTGTCGGTCGTCTCCCTCACCAGCTGGTAGATCCGCTCCTCGACGTGCGTGCCCCTCTTGAGGTGGGCGTTGACGTAGGCGGTGGATACGTGGACCATCCCGCGCAGGCGCGGCTCCTTGGCTTTCTGATCGGAGAAAGCCAAAGGCGACGACGAGCCTGCCGCAGCGGCTCCTTCCTTCTCCTCAGTCGCCTCCGCCAGCAACGCCTCCGCAGCCAGGTCCAGCACGTTCCGCGTCGCGACGTAGTTCTGTTCCAGCAAAACGTGCACGTGCTCGAAGAACGAGATCGACGCCGCGCAGTGCACGATGAAGTCGCACCCCTTCGAGACGACCTCGGCGTCGGCGGCCGAGAGGCCGCAGCGCGGCTTGCAGACGTCGCCGGCCAGGACGTGGAGCTTGGCCCGGAGGCGAGGGAGGAGCGGCCTGCGCGGGGTCTTGAACTGCAGCACGCCGTCGAAAGCAGCACCGGAAGCGGCAGCAGGAGCGGGAGAGGAGGGCCTCTCGCCGCCGGCGTTGTTGGCGCTGTCGACGTCCGAGTCGGAAGAGGCCGACGACGGGACGTCCCCTTTCTCGGCCGCCTCCTCCTCGGCCGCCACCCTCAGCGCGTCGAAAATCGGCCTCGCCAGCAGCCTGTCGAGCCTGGCCTCGGGCTCGGCGCCGTGCTTGGGTCGCACGAGCACGTAGATTGCCCTTAGGTCCGGCACGCCGCGGAGGAGCTGCTCGATCAGCACGGAGCCGACGTAGCCGGTGCCTCCCGTGAGGAAGATGGTGGCCCCGGAGAAGGTCGAGGCGAGCGAAGGCTATTTTGAGTGTGTGGTTTTTTTTTTTTTTTTGAGAGAGAGAGAGAGAGAAAGGGGGGGAGAGAAAGAGAGACAAGGCTCGTGAGCTCGAAAGAAGAAGAGGGAGAGAAGAGAGAGAGAAGGGAGAGGAGAGAGGAGAGAGAGAGAGAGAGAGGAGAGGGAGAGCTGTCGGCGACCGGGATGGCGACGGAAAAAAGACGCTGGCGGAGAAGCATGTCGTCTCTCGTTTTCCATGCTTCCGCCTGCACGGCAAACGCCCAAATTCTATTCTTTTCGCGACGTAGTCCGATCTTGAACAACAATCCGCTCCTTTAACAGCAAGCAGAAGGGCAAAAAGGCGCGAGGAAGCACCAGAGGCAGGGGCAGCTACCTCTGGCTAGAAAGCTGTGGCAGCCCTCTCGAAATCGCAATCGTGGATGGCCAAGTTGCGCCTCTCACCGGTGCTCGAATCCCAAAGTATTGCACTAGCATACAAGCCGACACCATGGGCTCTCGATTGATAACTCAATCTTGCAAAATAATTACCTTGATCCCCAGCTTGGCCGCGTCGCCCATGAGACGGAGTACCAACTCTTCGTTGTCAGCGTCGCAGGGCGGGGCGACGATCTCGTTCTTCTCGACCCTGTACGAGCCGTAGTAGTCAGTGGGCGGTCCGGGCCGAAAGCTGTTTGAGATCATGAGAGGCGGCCGTGAGCGTGCATGGAAATGGGAATTGAGACCTTGCGAGCGCGCGGGCTGGGACCGGAAGCGAGGGGGGGGAAAAAGGACACTTTTTCGGTCGCGTCGTTCTCCCCGAAAACGAATTCTCTCGCTCGCTCGCTCCTTTCTCCAGCGACCGCTGCTCTCCCAATGCACGCTCGAACGGCTCTTTATTCACAGGCAGATTCCGGATTCACTCTGATTCTGATGGGGTGAGCGAGGCGAAGGAGGGCCACGGCATTCGGTGAAGCGAGGAGCGGGGCTGGCGTGGTTGCCGTTGACGGCGAGAATTCGTCGACGGCATGCCGCAAGGAGGGAGCAAAAGGCGGCGAAGGGTCCCCTCGGACGACTGATGGTGGATTCGCTTTCGAACTCTCTTCCTTTCTCTTACCACGAGACGAAACGTCCCATCGCTCTTACGCCTCGATTCGCAATATCTCGCGACCTTTGTTAATTTGAAAAAAGAGAAGAGAATGAAAGAGATGAAGGCGGAATCGAGGGGGTGAGTGAATTGTGAGAGAGACTCCAAGAAAAAACAAAAAGTTTCGTTTTTTTTCCTTGTGCTTAGCGAATACTCGTGCTTGGGCAGAACCCGCCTCTCTGGACCGCTCTCTTCGCACCTCGAGGTACGATTCTCTTCAAAGGGCTCACACTGGCCTCTTCCTAAAGCGCACCGGCGTTTTTCTCTCTCCCTGGAGCGAAAATTTCGTCTCTGAAGTTTCCTCTTTTTTTCCGCTCTCGCTCTTCTTCGCTTCCTTCTCCGCTTTTCGCTCTTCTTCTTCCTCTTCCTCTTCCTCTTCCTCTTCCTCTTCCTCTTCCTCTTCCTCTTCCTCTTCCTCTTCCTCTTCCTCTTCCTCTTCCTCTTCCTCTTCCTCTTCCTCTTCCTCTTCCTCTTCCTCTTCCTCTTCCTCTACGTCTTCCTCTTCTTCCTCCTCTTCTCCTTCTTCTTCTCTCTTGTTGGGGTTTGCACGAATACGGAGGAACAAAAAAACTATAAGCCGCGACCTTTCTGCTTCCGTCTCTCCCCTTTCGAGAACGGGCGAGCGAGCGAGCGAGCCAGAGAGAGAGGGATAAAATCGTTATCCCCCCGCCCCAAAAAAACTCAAATCCAAGCGACGACAAACCCGCCGACGACCGCGGCCGCCACTGCGGCGCAGCAGACGACGGCCACGCCAAACGCCGCCCTCCGGGAGGGCAAGTCCATCCCCTTGCGGATCCGGTCCATCAGAGAGTCCGCCAGCGGCGCGCCCAGAGCGGCAGCCCCGATCCTCGCCGCCTTGGTCACCTGCGAACCCGCCCAGGCAATCGCGAAGACCCTGCCGGCGGCCCCGGCGCTCGCGGCGAGCCCTGCTCCCTTGGGCACCTGCGCGACGTAGAGCCAGGCCGTCGCGAAAGAAAAGGCGTACCAGAGCGTGTTGAGGATGCCGTAGGAGAGCACGCCAGCGAGGCCATACCTCCGGAGACTGTCGAGAGGGGAAGGGGAGCCCAAGCTGTTGAGGGATGTGTGTGTGTAAGCGTGTGTTTTTTGCAGGGTGAGGATGATAGAGAGCGAAATCGATCGGAGCGGATGATTGGGGGGAAAACAAAGCATAAAAAGATCTCACCGGCTCGCGAACGCCGCCTTTCCTCCCGAAACAAACTCGGCCACGCCGGGCTTGCCGGGTGCCTGGCGCTTGAGAGGAGGCAGGGAGGCCGGCGGGCGGAACAGGGCGACGCCCGAGCCGTCTTCGAACTCGGCCGTCCCGCTCGCAGGCTGCGAGTGAGGAGGGACCGAGTGAGGAGGGCCCGTGCGCGGCGCGCAGAGATTCCGGAGCAGCAGCGGTCGTGACTGCTGCTGCTGCTGGGTGAGCAGCTTCCCAGTAGCCGCTGGCCGCAGCGCGGAGGCCATTTGGGAGAGGGAAAGAGAAGATAAAGAAAGAGGGGGAGAGGGAATTAAGATGGAAAAAAATGAGAGAGAAAAAACCCTTTCGGTCTCTCTTTCTTTTTCTTTCTTTTTCAGTTCGTTTTCATTGTTATCACACTGCGGGGGTTGCTTCAGAAAAAAATCAAAAAGGGGGGGGGGGGGGGAATTAGAACAGCAGCAGTTGTTTTAAAGGAAAAATAAAAGGGAAGAAAGCAGCAGGGTGGGGTGGGAGTGGAAGTGCAAGTGGAAAAGAAAAGGAACGCCCCTTCTCGCTCTCGCTCTCTCTCTCATTCTCTCTCTCTCTTTTTCCCCGCCCCTTTTTTTTGCCCCCCCTTCTTCTCAGCAGATATCGTCCGGCTCCATCCTGTAGCTGACCATCGCGTCCACCCTGTGCACTTTCGTCGTGAAGCTTCGAAGCCTCACGTTGTTGGCGGACCCCTCCTCGATCATCCGCGCGTCGGAGTCCTCCCACTCGAGCGGCACCGACGAGTCCTTGTCGGCGTAGACCAGCAGGTCGAACGAGACCGGCCTCGAGAGCAGCGGTAGGAAGGAGACGCAGGCGGTGATCTGGCGCATGATGGCCTGGATCTCGGCTACGATCTCGGCCTCGTCCTTGTCCGGGGCGGGGCTGGTTGTTTGGTTGGGACAAGTGTGGGGGGGGGGGGGGATGAAAACAAAAAGAGTGAGCCCCCGCCGTCGCCCCTCGGCTCCCATCCTCGTCCTCCCTCCCTCTCCCTCTCTCCCCCCTCTCTCACCCTTCCCCGGCCACCATCTCGGCGTCCGTCTGCACGTCAAAGGTCCACCGCTCCAGCACGTCCCCCTCGGGGCTCCCGGCGATCACCAGCACCAGCCTCCTGAGGGCGCCCGCGGCGAGCCACCGCTCGAGGTGCTCGAGCACCGTCGCGAGGTACGAGGCGAGCTTGTCGTCCGAGGTGACCGTGAGGGAGAGGCCGTACTGCTTCTTCTGCTGGAAGGACTCGGGCGGGTAAACGCCGCGCTGGTACAGGATGCTACGTGTGCGTTTTTTGTTTTTTTATTTCGGTTTTTTTGTGTCGAGGTGGAGGTGGAGGTGGAGGAGGAGGAGGAAAAAGGGAAGATGAGCGGCGAGAGAGAGCGTTTGTCGAATGATGCTTTTCCTTTTCCTCTCGCGTAGAGAGAGCAACGTGCAAGCTCTCTTCCCTGTGTATCGCCTCTGCCCTCTCGAGTGCCGAGCGTAGACTCGGATCTACACCTCGGAGCCAAAAGGAAGCCAACCAGACCCAGCAACGCGGCGCGCTCGGCCTTCATCGTGTTCCATACGAAAGCGAGAAAGAGAGAGAGAAGCAATTGAGCATTCCCTCCTCTTTTCTCTCTTTCTTCTCTTTACCTGTTGACCGCGTACGCGAAGAACTCGGTCACGATCTTGGACGAGCCCTTGAGCGTGATGGTGTTGCGCGTGGTGGTCGCCTGGAGGGACATTGCGAAGCAGAAGAGGGAGAGACGAAAGAGAAGAAAGGGCTCTTTCTCTTTTGGCGAGCGATTGTCTTCGCCGAGGAAAAAACGACGGAGAAAAGACTGAGAGAGGAGGCCGTTGGTCTTCCTTTTTTTTCTTTTGCTTCGTTCACTTTTTTCCCTCTGCAACCCCGACGAGAGACCCTCTCCAATCTCCTTCCTCACTCTCTCGCTCGCGCGCGCGCAGAGAGTCTCAGAGCCATGCCGCAGCAGCCGAAAGGCGCCACCACAGACCCGCGCCGGCGCTGGCTCGCGAGCAGGGTGAGAGAGTGCTGGCCGTTGTGCGTTCTTGGTCTTTGTCGCTCTTTCCCTCTCCCGCTTTTCTCTCTCAACCCCCCGCCCTCCCAAAAAAAAACTCTTCCAGCTCTCCGATGCTTTCTCCCTGCCCCTGGCCGAGGCCACTGCCGCTGTAGATTGCTCCTCGTCCGCGGTAGATGCGTTCTTCGACGGCAAGAGCAGCAGCAGCAGCGAAACGGGAGAAAACCAGGACAACGAGTCTCTCGCGTGGTTTTACCAGCCGCGAGTGACGACGACGACGACGACGAAGACCGCGGCAATGACGACGACGGCGGCGGCGGCAGCAGCAGCAGCAACGGCAGAGCTCTTCCTCTCCGACCTCTCGGTAAAAGCTTTCACTTCTCTGTTTGCTCGTGAGCTTCCTTTGTCACTTTGAGCTCCTTATCTTGCGCTCCATTCTTTGCTTTCCAACTCTCTCTCTCTCTGTTTCTCACGCAAAAAAAAACAGACGACGGCCGCGACGGCGACGTTGCTGCTCGTCGTCCGCGCCGCGCCGGGTGCCGTGCCGAGGTCCCTGGCGCAGGGCGCCATCGACGACCACCTCGCCGTGTTGGAGCTTCCCTACTGCTGCAGCGCGAGCCCCCCGATGGCTACAAAGACCGCGACGACGACGACGACGACGACGAAGCCGCAGCAGCAGCAACTCAACCGCGGCGGCCCTCCCTCGACGCCGCTCCCGCTGACCCCGCCGACGTCGACCAAAAGCGCCGCCGCTCCCGCTGGGGCGCCCTCCCTGACGACGGCGACGGTCAACATCACCGCCACGAGCGCTTCTTCTTTGGCTCCCGCTCCTCTCTCCGCTTCCACGGCGTCGGCCCCGGCAGCTTCCGCGGTAGCCGCGGCGTCGCTGGTGACGAGCCTCCTTGCAGCGGGCGGCGCTGGAGGGCAACAGCAGCAGCAGCAGCAGAGCACTTCCGTCGCCTCTGCTGCTTCTTCTCCCTTTTCCTTCGCGGCCCAGGACGACCACCTAGCAACCGCCCGAGGTGCTGCCGCTCGCCTCAAGGACTGCTTGCTGGCTCAAGGCAGCTCCTCGGCCTCCACCTCGACCGCCTCCACCGCCCCCTCTTCTTCTTCTCCTTCGACCGCGACCCTCCGCCTCCCCGAGGGACTCGTCGCCCTGCTCGAGCAGCCCGACGCCGGGCTCATCGCCTCCATCGACACGAGGCCTGCCGCTCTGGCTCGCTTGGCCAAGGCAACTGGCGGCGGCGGCAGCGGAAGCGCCAACGGAGGCACGGCCTCGGCCTCGGCTTCGGCTTCGGCTTCGGCGACGCCGCGGAGGCGCAGCGCAGGAGGAGGCGGAACCCTTTCTTCTTCTCTGTCGTCGGGCGTTGCTGGAACTTCCTCCAGCTCTCTCACGGGTGTCCTGGGCGTCGACCACGTCCGCGCCTGGACCTCGGACTGGGTGGAGAAGCTCGTCGCGGCTCTCTCCGAGGCAGCGTCCGTGCCGCCGCCTCCGCCGCCGGCCGCTCTGCTTTCTCTTGCTGCTGGCGCTTCCGCTTCAGCCTCCGCCTCCGCCTCCGCTTCCGCTTCCGCTCCCGCCAACAGCTCCTACTCTCCTCCTCCGGAGCACTTGTGGCCCTCCATCGAGGCTGCGTGGTGGCGCGCGAGAGCGGAGATGCTCTCTTCCGTGGAGGCAGCAGCGGCGGCCCCCCCCGCCGCGGCGGCTCTCGCCCTCGGTGCCGCGCTCGCCCCGGCAGACCGCGCACGCCTCGGAGCGCTCCTGGGGGACGCCGCGGCAGCAGCGGCCGGGGCCTCGGGCTCTGCAGCTTGCCTTTCGACCCTCGCCAGGTCCCTCCACGCCGTCGTCTTCGGCGGAGGCTGCGGCAGCCAGCGGAAGCTCGAGGTCCTGGCCTCGGACGTCGCGACCGCGCTGGCGCTGGCTTCAAAGTTCCGAAGCAACGCTTCGAGGTTTTCTCCTTCCTCTCTCTCTTCTTCTTCCTCTTCCGGAGAGCTGATCTCCCGCGTGGGGGCCCGAGTCGTCTCTGCTCTTGCCGCGGGAGTCGAGGCGGGGGCTTCGAGGGCCCTGGCGAGGGAGCGGAGGAGGAAGAACAAGAAGGGGGGCAAATTTTCATCTTCTTCTTCTTCGCTTTCGAGCAGCAGCAGCAGCAGCAGCGACATTTCCGAGTTGCTCTGGTCGGCGCCGGCGAGGCCCACGGCTCACTCGCTGAGCTTGGCAGCTGGGTCCGCAGAAGCCTTTTGCGAGACGATGCGGTGAGAGTTTGTTTGCTTGTTGCGGGTTTTTTCTTCACTCTTCTGCCTTCCTCTTTCCTTCTCCTTCTCCTCACCTCCTTCGCTCTCTCTTTCCTCGATTTCGCTCGCAGCGCCGCCCTCGCCGGCTCCCCCTCGTCCTCCAGCGCCTCCTTCTTTTCGTCTTCCTCAACAGCGACAAAGCCCCTCCTCACTGCCACGTTCGTCGACGAGGCCCTGGCCCCGACGCGAGCCTTCGCGGCGAGGGCGAGGGCGCTCGCCGACCTGCTCGTCGCCTCGGCGCAGTTCGAGGCCCTGGGGGCCCTGCCCCCCGCGCACGCGCCGCCTCTCCGAGGGCTCGCCGCAGAGGCTGCGGCGCTCGTCGCGGCCGTGAGGGAGCGCGCGAGTGCTTCTTGTTCTTCCCGAGGACGAGGAGAAAACTCGGCGGCGTCCCACGGCAACGGCAGCAGCAGCAGCAAAAACGGAGGCAGCCTCCTCCGCTTCCACCACCTCCTCCTCAACCCAAAGCGAGACCTCGACAGGGACCTCCTCGAGGCCGCCGTCGGGGTCCACTCTCTAGAAATGAAGGCGCTGGGTGCCGTCGACGAGGCCCTGGCTGCGGCCCCGTCGGTGGAGGCCGCCACGACGGTGCTGGCTTCGGTCGTCAAAGCGGCATCGGTCGACAGAGTGACAACTTCTTCCTCTTGTACTTCTTCTCCTTCGTCTTCCTCTTCTGCTTCTGCTTCTACCTCTCGCTCGAGACTGAAAGCGAGTCTCTCGGAGCGCCTTCGGCCCCTGCTCTTGCGCTACGCAGAGCACGTCGAGGGCACGCTGAGAAACGAATACGAATCGGGAAAGGCGGACCCGAGGCCGCCCCCCGGAGCGCCGCGGGGGGCCGGTGGCGTGCTCTGGGCTCGGGGGTTGCTCGAGCGCGTCGAAGGGCCGATGAAGCGGTGAGATTAGAATCATCATGAGAGAAACAGAGGCCTTCGTGTGCTCGTCTTTTTATCTCGACTCACTCCGCGAAATGAAAGACGAAAAAACTCGGGGAAAAAACAAACAACAAAAACTCAGCTTGGTCGCCGCCGGCGCGCTCGCCGTCGACACCCCCGAGGCGCGCCGCGCTGTCGCCGCCCACAACACCATGACCCGCGCCCTCGTCTCCCACGAGTCGGCGTGGGTCCAGGCGTGGTCCGCAAGCGCCGAGGCGACGCTTGCGGCGGGGCTCGCGGTGCCTCTGGTGGTCTGGTCGTCGTCGTCTTCGACCGGCGCCGCCGCTGCCGCGGGCGGCGGAAGCGGCGGCCGGGCGAGGAGCAGCAGCGGCGGCGGAGGAGGAGGCAGCAGAAGCAGCAGCAGGAGCAGCAGCAGCACCGGCGACGCCGTCTCCAGCGCCCCTGCCTCCGCTCCTCCGAGGATCCAGAGGGGCCAAGCAGCGGCGGCACCAGCAGGCCACGGCAGCGACGCCAGGACCCTCTCCCTCGGCCTCGACAGGCGGGTGCTGGCCGCCTCGGCAGACGCGAGGTGGATGCTCCGCCTCGGCTGCGACGTGCCCCCTCGCGCCGCAGCCGCCGCCGCCTCCGAGGGGGAGCTCAGGCTCCTCTCGGCGAGCCTGCGCTCCAGCATCGAGACCGCGGCGAGCCTGCCCGGCGGGGGCGACGCGGCCCCCTGCTCCCCCCGCCTCTGCGCCCTGCTCTCGCCGCACGTCGCCGTGTTCGAGGCGTGGCTCGCCGCGAGGGGAGCGGAGCTGACGTGGACCTCTCCGAGGGCGAGAGCGCTCGCGGAAGAGGCTCGCGAGAGGTCGATAGCGCTGGTCGACCTTTCGGAGAGGCTCCGGCGGGCTCTGGAGAGCGGCGTCGACGAGCAGCTCGAGGGCGCCGCGGCCGTCGACGTGCTCGGCCTCCTCGGAAGGAGAGGAGCGGGTCCTCTCTCTGCCTCCTCTTCGTCTCCTGCTGCTGCTGCTGCTGTTCTTCCTCCTCCTCCGCTCCGCCCCTCCGAGTTCGCTGCCGCGGCCTCCGAGGCCTCCCATGCAGCAAGGCTCGAGTTTGCGCGGCGCTCGGAGGCCGCCGCGGCCGGATGCGAGGAGATCGCGACGATGCTCTCCGACGCCGCCGCCGCCGCGGCCGTGGCGGAGGCAGACATTCCTGTGTCCTCCTCCTCCCCCCCGTCCGCCTCTCCTTCTCTTTCTTCTTCTCCTGCTTCTTCTTCGAGCTTCTTTTCGCAGCAGCCCGCGACGCTTGTGGCCCTCAGGGCGCACGTACAGCACAGGTTCCGCCGCGCTGTGGCCTCCTCCGTCGCGGCCTCGCTCGCCGAGCTGAGGGAGCACATTTTGAGCGTCAGCAGCGGCGGCAGCAAGGAAACCTGTTCTGCTTCTCCTCCTCTCTTCACCGCCACGCTCGAGCTCGGCGCCAGGGGGCCCGAGCTTGACCCCCGGCCCCTGGAGCTCCAGGGCGCAGTCGATGCAGCCGTCGACGCTGCCGTAGCGGCAGGGGCAAGCCTGGCTCCGTGGGGCGGTGTTACTTCTGCTCTTGAGAATAGCTCTGCTTTGGCGGCGGCAACGACGACGCAGCAGCAGCAGTCCGCTTCTTCCTCTTCCTCGCCTCCTTCCACGATCGCCGACGCCATCGCCGGAGACGCGCGCGTGCTCTGCCTGGCTTTGGCGCTCTCGGGAGTGTTCTCCGAAGAGAGAACGGGATCTTTCTCTTCTTCCTCTTCGCCGCACTCTGTCGCCGCCGCCACCGCCCTGGGCCCCTTTGCCCGCTTCTCGCACCTCTGGACCAGAGACGCCGCGACCGACGTCGCCGCCTTCGCAGCGACCCTTCCTGACGTCGAGGCGTTCGTTCCTAAGCTCGCGGAGCACGCGGCGATGATAAAGGAGCTCAGCCAGCTGCAGCAGCAGCAGCAGCAACAGGAAGTTTCGACTTCTTCTTCGACTTTGTCGTCGTCGTCTTTTTCTTCTTCTTCTTCCCTCTTCGCCGTCGATGCGAGACCCCTCGTTTCGGCCCTGATCCGCGAGGCCTCGGCATGGAGAAACGGGTACCTGCGCTCCTTGAGAGCTTTGGCGTCCGCGGACCTCGCCAAGGCGAGCGGTTTCGTGCGCTCGCTCGGGGGCAGGCTCGGAGGTGGCGGCGGCGGCCGCGGCAAGAACTCTGCTGCTGCTTCTGCTGCTTCCGCCGCCAAGGTCGACTCCCTCATCGACGCCCGCAGCCTCGCCGACGCGCTCGACGAGCTCTCTTCTAAGACGGAAGAGATAGCCGAGACGGCTGCGCGCGTCGAGAGGGCCTACGAGCTGCTCGAGGCGCACGGGGGGAAAGAAGAAGAGGCAGCCGCTGAAACCTCTCCTTCTCCTTCCGGTGCCGACCCACACGCCGACGCCAGATCCGAGGCAGACGCCGCCGCCACTCTTTCCTACGAGCTCAAGAAGCTCCACCGCGCGGGGGCAGCTGCTTCGGCGGCTCTTGAGGCCCGCAGGCCGGCGCTGGAGCAGGACTTGGCTCGGGAGGCGTCGCTGCTCGCGGCCGACGCGGACGCCCTGTGCGCAGAGTGGGCCGCAGCAACGGCGGCGCTGCTGCTTTCGGGCAGCCCGTCTTCCGCTTCCGGCGGCTCTTCGACCTCCTCCGCCGACGCTTCTTCTTCTTTTTTTTCTGCCTCCTTGACGCCCTTCGTCGTCAAGGCCAGGCTCAAAGGGTTCTCTGAGGCCATCGCCGCTCGCAGCCCGCGCTGGGAGGCCGCCGCGGCCGCCCGGGCCGTCTTCGGCCTCCCGCCGCTCCGGCACGAGGGCCTGAGTCGGGCGACGGCCGAGGTCGCTGGCCTCTCCCGCCTCTACGCGCTCCACTGCGACGTCACAGAGGCGATCGAGAGGTACTCGGCGCTGCCCTGGGTGCATCATCAAGGAAGGAGCGGGGCAGATTCTTCTTCTTCGAGTCCCTCTCCCGCCGCCGTCGACGTCTTTGATGCGACGGCCGAGATGGCCGAGCGCGTCGCCGGGTTCCAGGCCGCGGCGCTCTCGCTGCCCAAGACCCTGAAAGAGTGGCCCGCGTACGCGCTCTGCCGCGCATCCGTCGACCGCGTGGCCGCGCGCGTGCCCCTTCTGGCGCTGCTGGCGCACAGAGCGATGCGGAGGAGGCACTGGGGCGAGGTCAGGGCTCTCCTGTCGCAGCAGCAGCAGGGAGAGGAGCCGCTCCCGCCGATGCCCTTTGCCGACGGCGACGACGTAGCCTTTTCTGCTGCTGCTGCTGCTGTTGCTTCCGCTTCCGCTTCCGCTTCCGCTTCCGCTTCCGCTTCCGCTTCCGCTTCCTCTTCTTCTCCTGCGACCACTGCCCTCCACGTCGGCCACCTCCTCTCGGCAGACCTCCCATCGCACCGCCTCGCCATCGAGGACATCGCCGCCAGGGCCCTCAAAGAACAAGCCATCGAGCTCAAGCTCTCGGCCCTCGCCGCGACCTGGTCCGCGGCGCGGCTGTCATTTGCAGACCACAAGGACCGGGGACCCATGGTCCTCAAGCCCTCGGACACCGCGGAGCTCCTGGAGTCGCTCGAGGACTCCCTGGTGACTCTCGGGTCTCTGGCCTCGAACAGGCACGCCCTACCCTTCAGGGAGCGGCTCGTCGTCCCCTGGCAGGGCAGGCTCTCGGCGGTCGCCGAGGCGCTCGAGCGGTGGCTCGCGGTGCAGTCGATGTGGTGCTACATAGAGGCCGTCTTCTCCGGGGGAGACATCGTGAGGCAGCTGCCCGCCGAGGCCAGGAGGTTTGCCGCGATCGACCGCGGGTTCGTGAAGGTGGTCTCGTTCGCGAGGGAGGCTGGAGGGGTGCTGGAGGCGTGCCTCGGACGAGGTGGAGGTGGAGAGGGCAACGGCACCGTCGGCAACGGCAGCGCTCCTTCTTCTTCTTCTTCAGCATCATCCTCCTCTCCTCTCCCCTTGCTCGCCTCGACGCTCCCGCACCTCCTCGAGCAGTTCGAGCTCTGCCAGAAGTCGCTGACGGCCTACCTCGAGGGCAAGCGCGCGCTGTTCCCGCGCTTCTACTTCGTGTCGGACCCGACGCTGCTCGAGATCCTGTCGCAGGGCTCGGACCCGAGGGCCGTCGCGCAGCACTTCCAGTCCGGGCTGTTTGACTCGCTGGCGTCGCTGGCGTTTGAGAGCAGCGGCGGTGGTGGCGGTGGCGCGAGTGGGGGTGCAGGGAGGGCGCAATCGACGGCAGCCGCGACGGCAGCAGCTTCGTCTTCGTCGCCGTCGTCGCCGTCGTCGTCGTCATCGTCTTCTCCCCTCGCTCTCTCGAACCGGATCGTCGAGATGGTCTCGGCCCAGGGGGAGCGCGTCAGGCTCGACAGGGCCGTGGAGGCGACGGGAATGGTCGAGACGTGGCTATCCAGGCTCGTCGACGGGATGAAGTCGACGGTCAGGGCGAACCTCAAGGCCGCGGTGCGGGCCATCGCGCAGGCGGCTGCGGCGGCAGACGGAGGAGCGACGGCAGCGGCGGCAACAGCTTCGTCTCCTTCCTCTTCTTCTTCTGCCTCAGCTTCTCCTCCCACGCCTCCCCTCACCCCCGCCGACGTCGTGCTCTCCTTCCCGGCCCAGGCCGCCCTGCTTGCCCTGCAGTACCTTTGGACGGCCGAGACGCAGGCCGCGCTCCGGGCCGCCGCGCGGGGCGACCGCGGCGCGCCGGCTAGGGCCCTGGTCCGCGCGGAGGCGCTGCTCTCGTCGCTCGTCGCGGCCACGCTCAGGCCCGGGCTCACCAAGAACCAGAGGACGAGCCTGGAGACGTGCATCACGGTCCACATGCACCAGAAGGAGGCGACGGGTACGAGATTTTTTCCTGTTTTTTTTATGATTATTTCATTCGCACGGCGAAACCAAAAAAACTCAAATAGAAAAAACTCTCAAAACTTTCAAAACTCTCAAAAACAGAGGAGCTCGTCCGCAAGCGCGTCCGCGACCCCTCGGACTTCGAGTGGCTCAAGCAGGTCCGCGTGTACTGGAACGCCGAGGCCGGCGTCATAACGTCGATCTGCGACGCCAACTTCGACTACTCGTACGAGTATTTGGGTAAGGGTGGAGGGAGAACCAGAGACAGAGAGAGAAAAGAGAAGAGAGAGAGAGAGAAAAAAGTTTCGAGTCGTTTTCTTTCCTTTCTTTTTCTCACCCCCACTTTTTCTCTTCTTCTTATTCTTTCCTCCGCCCATCCTTCCATCCAATCACTAGGCGTCAAGGAGCGCCTCGTCATGACCTCCCTCACGGACAGGTGCTACATCACCCTCTCGCAGGCCCTGGCCATGCACCTCGGCGGCGCCCCCGCGGGGCCCGCAGGCACGGGCAAGACCGAGACCACAAAAGACCTCGGCGCGACCTTGGGCAAGTACGTCGTCGTCTTCAACTGCTCCGACCAGCTCGACCACAAGGCGATGGGCAAGATCTTCAAGGGGCTGGCCCAGTCGGGCCTCTGGGGCTGCTTCGACGAGTTCAACCGCATCAACCTCGACGTGCTGTCCGTCTGCGCGCAGCAGGTGCACTCGGTACTTTCTGCGGTCAGGGAAAGGAAGAAGGAATTCGTCTTCACCGACGGGTCGCTCGTGCCTCTGGACCCTCGCGTGGGCCTCTTCATCACGATGAACCCGGGCTATGCTGGCCGCGTCGAGCTGCCCGAAAACCTCAAGGCGCTGTTCCGCGGCGTGACGATGATGGTGCCCAACAGGGAGGTCATCATCAAGGTCAAGCTCGCCGCGTGCGGCTACCAGGACAACGCGAGGCTGGCCAGGAAGTTCCACGCGCTCTACGGCCTCTGCGAGCAGCAGCTGTCGAAGCAGCCGCACTACGACTTCGGGTTGAGGAACATCCTGTCGGTGCTGAGGACCGCGGGGGCCTCCAAGAGGGCGGAGCCGAACGCGTGAGTAGTTTTTTTTTTAGTTTTTTTCTTTTGAGTTTTTTTCTTTCGCTTTTCTCTTTTTTCAGACCGCCGTGTTTCTCTCTCTCTCTCTCTCTCTCTCCGCGCGCCCACCAAACCGCAAACCACAAAAAAAAACTTTCACCACCAGGCCCGAGGACCTCCTCATGATGCGCACCCTGCGAGACATGAACACCGCCAAGCTGGCGGCGGAGGACGCCCCGCTCTTCTCCGGGCTCATCGACGACCTCTTCCCGGGCACCCGCGCCGACGCCGCTCCCGCCGCAGACATCGCCGCGGCGCTCGCCGCGGCCGCCCGCGACCGCGGCCTCCAGCCCCACGCGCCCTGGCTCGACAAGGGCATGCAGTTGTACGACACTGGCCTCGTCAGGCACGGCATCATGCTCGTGGGGCCCTCGGGAAGCGGCAAGACGGCGCTGGTCGAGTGCCTGGCCGCGGCGCTGACCTCTCTCGGAAAGAAAACGGTGGTCTTGAGGCTCAACCCGAAAGCGCTGACGGCGCCTCAGATGTTCGGAAGTATGGACGCAGCTTCGGGGGACTGGACCGACGGGGTATTTGCTGCGCTGTGGAGGAGGGCGGCGAAGTCTTCCGGAGGCGGCGGAGGTGCCTCTCCTGCTCCTTCTTCTTCGAGCTCTTCGTCGGCGGCGGCGCCTGCGGCGGCGAAAGACTCGGCCTCTTCCTCCTCCTCTTCCTCCTCCTCTCACTCCTCTTCCTCTTCCCCGACTTCCGTCTGGATCGTCCTCGACGGTCCCGTCGACGCCATCTGGATCGAGAACCTCAACACCGTCCTCGACGACAACCGTGTGCTGACGCTGGCCAACGGCGACCGCGTGCCAATGGCCTCGCACATGAAGCTGCTGTTCGAGGTCGAGCACCTCGCCAACGCGTCGCCGGCGACCGTCAGCCGCGCCGGCATCATCTACCTGTCGGGGTCCGAGCTCGGGTGGCGGCCGCTCGTGGGCTCGTGGCTGGCGGCGAAGAGGCCCGCCGAGGCAGCTGCGCTGGCGCCGCTGTTCGAGCGCGTGGTGCCCGTGGCGCTAGCGTGGCTGCGAGGGGAAGGATTTGAAGTCGGTGGCGGTGGTTTGGCGGCGGCGGCGGCGGCGTCTTCCTCTTCCTCCTCCTCCTCATCCTCCTCCTCTCGTTCTTCTTTCCCTGCTCCCTCGCCCGCTCCCTCCCCGGCCATCAGGATCACCGACGTTCACGCCACGGCCACACTCCTCAGGCTCCTCGACGGGGCGCTGGCGACGATTTTTGGTGGAGGAGGAAACGGTGTTGGCGACGCTGCTGCTGCTGCTGCTGCTGCCGGTGATGACCTCTCGTCCTCGTCGTCCTCTTCTTCCTCCTCCTCCTCCTCCTCCTCTTCTTCGGCCGACGCCAGCTCGCGCCTCTTCTTCTTCTGCGCAGCGTGGGGCCTCGGCGGGGCCCTCGACTCGCGGGACCGCGCCAGGTTCCACGAGCTGCTGAGCTCTCTCGCGCCGGCTCCGCTCGGACTACCGCCAAGGAACGAGGGCGAGAACGCTGCTGCCACTAGCGGCGGCGGCGGCGGCGGCGGCAACGACGAAGCGACTTCGTCGTCGACTTCTTCAATTCTCACCCTCTTCGACGTCGCCCTCCTCGACCGCGCCTCCGGCTGGAAGCCCTGGACTTCTTGCGTGCCGGCGTTCAGGTACCCGACCTCCGACCCCAGGCCGGACTTTGCGTCGCTCTCGGTGCCCACCGCTGAGGCGGCGCGGCTCGAGGCCCTGCTGTCCCTCGTGCACGCCGCCGGCGGCGCGTCGCTGCTCGTCGGCGCGCCCGGCACGGCCAAGACCTCCGCGGCGCAGCGCTTCCTGGCCTCGCGGCCCAGGGCCGAGGCCGTCACCAAGACGCTCACGTTCTCTTCGCTGACGACCCCGGCGATCGTCCAGGCCTCTGTCGAGGCCTGCGTCTCCAAGAGGCAGGGCAGGAGCTTCGGCCCCCCCGTGGGCCGGACGCTGACGCTACTGCTCGACGACCTCGGGGCTCCCGCCCTGAACGAGTGGGGGGACCAGGTCGCTTCCGAGGCCGTGAGGCAGCTGCTGGAGGTCGGTGGGATGTACTCTCTGGAGAAGCCGATCGGGGACATGCGCAGCATTGTCGACACGCGGTAAGTTGGTGGTGGAGAGAGGAGGAGAAGTTTCTTTTTTTTTTGAGTTTTTTTTCCGTGCCCTTCCAACAAAAACCCACTGACTCTTTCTTTCTCCTCTCTCTCTCTCTCTCTCTCCTCTCACCCTCTCCTCTTTTTCTCTCTTTTTCTCCCAACGAAAAAAAATAGTTACATCGCCGCGATGCAGACGCCGGGCGACGGCAAGAACGACATCCCCAACCGCCTCAAGCGCCACTTCGCCGTCTTCTGCGTGCCGCAGCCCGCGCCCGCGGCGCTTGGGGCAATTTTTGGGCCGCTCGTCAGGGTGAGCGAAAGAGTTTGGGAGTTTTTTTCCTTTTTCGGACTTTGCTTCTTCTTCTTCTTTCTTTCTTTTGTTACGTGTTTGCACGCGCACGAGCGAGAGATAAAACTGTCTTGCTGACAAAGAGAAACACAAAAAAAAAAAAAAACTCTTCCAGGGCCGCTTCGACGCCCGCTTCGTCACCGCCGCCGTCTCCTCCGCCGCGGCCGCGGCCCTCGTCCCGGCCACCGTCGAGCTCTGGTCGGCGCTCCAGCTCAAGATGCTCCCGACGCCGGCCAAGCTGCACTATCATTTCACCATGCATGACCTTTCCAAGGTGTTCCAGGGCCTGCTGCTGGCCTCGAGGAAAGGGATGACGGCTGAGGGTGGAGGAGGAGGTGGTGCTGTTGCTGCTCGCAGCGGTGGCGGCGGCAACTCTTCTTCCTCCTCTTCCTCTTCTACTTCCTCTCGTCTCCCTCCGGTTCCTTACCTGGCCGCGCTCTGGGCCCACGAGTGCGAGCGCGTCTTCTGCGACAGGATGGTTTCCACGGAAGACGCGCGCTGGGTCCGCGTCGCCATCCGAGAGATCGCGGCGAAGCACTTTGGGGAGGAGATGGCGGAGGCAGCGAGGCTCCTCCTCGGTGCTTCGTCTTCTGCTGCTGCTGCTGTTGCTGCTCCTTCCCCCTCTTCTTCTTCCTGCGTTTCTCCTGCTTTGCCCTTTGTCGATTTCCTCCGCGACGCAGAGCCCGACCCGGAGACCGGGGAGCTGCCGGCAAAGAGGCCCTCCGTCTACGAGCTGGTCCCTGCCGCGAGCGGAGAAGAAGGAGAGGGAGAGGGTTCCGGCTCGCCTCCTCCTCCGTCGTCGTCGTCGACGGCGGCATCGCGGCGCCTCCTCCGCCAGCGAGCAGAGCAGCTCCAGTCCCTCTTCGTCTCCTCCTCCCGGGGCGCAGCGAGCCCCTTAGTGATCTTTGACGACGCCCTATCGCACCTGGCGAGGGCCACGCGCGTCCTCGCGATGGACAGGGGCTCGGCGGTGCTCGTCGGCGTCGGAGGGAGCGGGAAGCAGTCTCTGGCCAGGCTCGCCGCCGCCGTCGCCGGGGCCGTTCCGTTCCAGATCGCTCCCTCGAGGGCCTACGGCCCCTCCAACTTCCTCGAGGACATGAAGGGACTGTTCAGGCTCGCCGGAGTCAAGGGCCAGAGCGTGGCGTTTATCATCAGGTAAGGAAGAGTTTGGGGGAAGGGAAGAACTTCTCTGTTCTTTTCGTTCTTCAACCCCTCACTCGCTCGATCTTAACTCCTCAACTCTCTCTCTCGCTCTCTCGCTCTCTCTCTCTCTCTCTCTCTCTCTCTCTCTCTCTCTCTCTCTCTCTCTCTCTCTCTCTCTCTCTCAC
>Ga0315289_10004597_pt1 | contig 20531 bp, 16 predicted proteins | sample YL17G11_40_MG_FD_203452 | JGI IMG/M metagenome (GOLD analysis project Ga0315289, IMG submission 203452) | Sediment microbial communities from Yellowstone Lake, YNP, Wyoming, USA - YL17G11_40 | ecosystem: Environmental > Aquatic > Freshwater > Lake > Sediment | place: USA: Wyoming | collected... | reverse complement strand
GCCTCGGCATAGCGGCCGGTGTCACGGTAAAGCTCTGCCAGGTTGTTCAGGCTGGTCGCCACATCGGGATGGTCCTTCCCCAGGGCCTTCTCGGTGATCCGGAGGGACCGCACATAGAGGGGCTCGGCCTCGGCGTAGCGGCCGGTGGCATAATACAGTATTGCCAGATTGTTCAGGCTGGCTGCCACATGCGGATGCTCCTTCCCCAGCGCCTTCTCCCGGATCTGGAGGGCGCGCACATAGAGGGGCTCGGCCTCGGCGTAGCGGCCGGTGGCTTTGTAAAGCGCTGCCAGGTTGTTCAGGCTGCTGGCCACCTCCGGATGCTCCTTCCCCAGGGCCTTCTCCCGGATCTGGAGGGCCCTCTCCGCATACGGAATCGCCTCCTCGTATCTCCCGCTGTAATACAGCTCTATCACTTTCCCATTAAGGGCATTGGCCTCATCGAGCAGATCATTGGCCCCTGCCCATGGGGGGAGGATCGGGACGAGGAATAAGAGTAGGACTGCGATCTTTCTCATGGTACCCTCCTGGAGGTCCTTGGGCCTCTTTTCCAATCTCTGAGGTCCTGAGGGATGTTTCCTGTTTTTCCTCACTCCGGCCTCCCCACCAGCACGAAGGCCCCCCAGAAGAAGGGATTCTGCTTCTTCTCCTTCAGGGCGAGCTTGGCCTGCCGCAGGGCCTCCGCCTTGGGTATTCCTTGGGAGAGGAGGCGGTAGAAGCAGCTCATCAGCTCCGTGGTCTCTGCACTGGGCACGCTCCAGAGGCTCATGACCAAGGTCTGAGCCCCGGAGAGGATGAAGGCCCGCTGGAGGCCGAAGACTCCCTCCCCGCTCCTCACCTCCCCCAGCCCGGTCTCGCAGGCGGAGAGGACCACCAGGCCCGTCCCCTTCAGCCGGAGGCCCAGGATCTTCTCCGCAGAGACCAGCCCCTCGTCCCGTCCCTGTTTGAGGGAGGCATTGGCCCCGGCCAAGGCGATGCCGGAGCGGAGCATGGGGTTCTCGATGCCGGGATCGGGCAGCGTCTCCCTCTCCAGAGCCAGCCCCCTCTGCGGGATCTTCGGTGCCTCATCGGGCAGGAAGTATCCGTGGGTGGCCAAATGGAGCACCTGGGGGGAATCGGCGGAGAGGAGGATCTCCTCCAGGGCCCTCTCCCTCTGGTACCGGCCCACCTTCCAGGAAAAGGCCTGCTTAAGGGCCTTCTCGATCTCCTGGGCCTCCTTCTCCGTACCGGGCAGGGGACGGAACCAGAGCTGGGAGGCATCCCGGGTGACGGCCCCCCGGATCTCGCCCGGCACCTGCAATTCCTGAAGCACCTTCTCCCTCTGGGGAAGGCCCAGGTTGTAGTCGGGATCGGCAAAGAGGAGGGCATGGGGCTTGGGGGAGGTGCGATCGGTGAAGCGGACGATGTCCCTTCCGGCCCCGATGTAGCTGATCCGGTACTCCTCCATCAGGTATCGGCCCCGGGGGCCGATCAGCACCTCGAAGGGGACCAGGTGAAGGTCCCCATCCGGGCTGAGGAAGAGCTGCCCCCTCCCCGGGAGGAAGGGCTCGAAGGGCTGGAAGACCAGACCGTACAGGGCCTTCGCCTCCCGCTGCAAGACCTGGGGGTCGGGCATCTGCCCGGATTTCACCTTGTCCATCTCCTGGCGGTAGGCCCGGAGGTGGGCCTCGATCCGCTCGGGCTCGCCCAGGTCGAGGAGCTTGACCTCGGGCTCTTTCTTGGGGATCAGCACGAAGGCGAGGTAGCGGGGGTTGCCCCACTTATTACCTGCGAAGTCATAGGTCTTGATCCGGGCGAAATCGAGATAGAGGGAATCCGGAGGCAGGAGGGAGGCGATCCGCTTCCCATCCGCCTTGCCCGCCAGCTTCTCCAGGGCGAAGTCCTGGCTCAGCCGGGAGAGCTCCGCCTCGTGTGCCTCCTTCTGGGCGGTAAGCTCTCTGATCCGGGCCCGGTACTCCTCCAAGGAGAGCTTTTCGGGGCGGGAGCGCTGGAGCTGGGCCAGGTCCAATCGGATGGCCGTGAGCTCCTTGAACTTCCGATCGATCTGGGGATCGGGCGAGGCGTAGACCGCCTCCAGGTACCTTCCCTGGGCCTCCATCACCGCCCCCTTCCACCGGAGCCAGGCATCCAGGGCCTCCGAGGGGGCGGAGGGATTGGAGGGGAGGAATTGGAGGGTGTGGGAGAGGAAGGCATGGACGTTTCCCTGCCGCTCCTCCATGTAGGCCAGCTTCTGGCGCTCGCTGAGGAGGAGGAAGGCGTCCTCCCGGTTGCAATCCTGGATGGAGAGGGATCGTAAGAAGAGGGAGTGAGCTTGGGCGTGCTTACCCAGGGAAGCAGAAAGCCCTGCCAGGTTGCTGAGGCTGCGTGCCACATGCGGATGGTCCTTCCCCAGGGCCTTCTCCCAGATTTGGAGGGCGCCCTTGAGGAGGGGCTCGGCCTCGGCATAGCGACCGGTGTCACGGTAGAGCTCTGCCACGTTGTTCAGGCTGCTGGCCACATGCGGATGGTCCTTCCCCAGGGACTTCTCCCGGATCTGCAGGGACCGCTGATAGAGGGGCTCGGCCTCGGCGTAGCGGCCGGTGTCACGGTAGAGCTCTGCCAGGTTGTTCAGGCTGCTGGCCACATCCGGATGGTCCTTCCCCAGGACCTTCTGCCAAATCTGCAGGGCCCGCTGATAGAGGGGCTCGGCCTCGGCATAGCGACCGGTGTCACGGTAGAGCTCTGCCAGGTTGTTCAGGCTGCTGGCCACATCCGGATGGTCCTTCCCCAGGGACTTCTCCCGGATCTGCAGGGACCGCTGATAGAGGGGCTCGGCCTCGGCGTAGCGGCCGGTGTCACTGTAAAGCCCTGCCAGGTTGTTCAGGCTGCTGGCCACATGCGGATGGTCCTTTCCCAGGTCCTTCTCGGCGATCTGGAGGGCCCGCTGGGCGAGGGGCTCGGCCTTGGCGTAGCGGCCGGTTTCACGGTAGAGGACCGCCAGGTTGTTCAGGCTCCTCGCCACCTCCAGATGGTCCTTTCCCAGGTCCTTCTCGGCGATCTGGAGGGCCCGCACATAGAGGGGCTCGGCTTCCGCATAGCGCCCGGTGGCCCAGTAAAGCCCTGCCAGGTTGTTCAGGCTGACTGCCACATCCGGATGCTCCTTGCCCAGGGCCTTCTCCCGGATCTGCAGGGCCCGCTGATAGAGGGGCTCGGCCTCGGCGTAGCGCCCAGTGTCACGGTAGAGGACCGCCAGGTTGTTCAGGCTTTGTGCCACATCCGGATGGTTCTTGCCCAGGACCTTCTCTCGGATTGCCAGAGCCCGTTTCAGCAGGGGCTCGGCCTCGGCGTAGCGCCCGGTGGCCCAGTAAAGCCCTGCCAGGTTGCTCAGGCTGACTGCCACATCCGGATGCTCCTTGCCCAGGGCCTTCTCCCGGATCTGGAGGACCCTCTCCGCATACGGGATCGCCTCCTCATATCTCCCGCTGCTATAGAGTTCCACCACTTTCCTGTTAAGCGCTTTGGCCTCATCGAGCAGATCATTTGCCTCTGCCCATGGAGGGAGGATCAGGACGAGGAACAAGAGTAGGACCGCGATCTTTCTCATGGTACCCTCCTGGAGGTCCCTTGGCCTCTCCTGAAAGCTCTGAGGTCCCCAGCCACGTTTTCCCTCACTCGGCCTTCCTGTCAGGACGAGGGCCCCCTGAGAGGAGGGGATTCCCCTCTCGTTCTCCCGGGCCTGTCGGGCCTTGAGCAGACACCCGGCTTTACAGTCATCCTGGGAGAGCATGGCCAGGAAGTCCCTCATCGCCTGGTGCTCCAGAAAATGCCTCATGATGTGATGCCAATCAGCTTTCCCAACTGTTTGAGTTCCAGGTAAGACTTCACGGTTTCATCCACAGCCACCGAGCCGGTCTCGAGGATCAGGTGGAGATTCCGGACGATCTTCTGCATCGTCCTTTCTTGGAAGAAATCCTCCTGGGCCGCCTGATTGAGGAATTGGCTCACCATGAGGGAGACGCCATGGGGAAGGAACCCAGAGAGGTTCTGGTAGAGATAAGGTCGGGAAGGGCCCCTCCTCTCGTCATAGGGTTTCTCGAAGGAGACGAAGAACGGCCCCACTCCTTTTCCCTGGTTTCCGGGCAAGTCCTTGAGGATCCTTTGCGCCTGGTCATAGTCGTACTTCTGCAGCATCCATTCCGCGGCCTGGAGGAAAGGCTTGTCATCCTCTTTCCCCCGTGCCCGATCGATTTCATCCAGCATCTCCTCCGAAGGCGGGACCTTGAGGGGCAGATAGGTGATATTGATGCTTTTGAGATCACCCTTCTTCACCTCTTCCAGGTCCAGGATCAGCCTCAAGTACTCCGCGATGGCCCTGAGATAGGTGGGGCGAGTCTTCTGGGTGGGCGGGGAGGGAAGCAGCAGATACGAATAGAGACCGTATCCCTCCGCCTCTTTCTTTCCCTGTACCAGGAAAGATCGCACGCTGCGGCGTGCTATGCCCCGAATATCAAAGGAGACGGTGACCTCGACCGAAGCCTCTGCCCAGCCCGCTTGGGGATCCGTCACTCGCACCGTCGCGGAGTAGGTTCCCGGATCGGCTCCTTGAAAATCCCAAAGGGCCTCGGATCGGTCCGCCTCTTGAGGGCGGATGTGGCCTCCCGTGGCCCTCCACTCGTAGCTGAGAGGCTTCTGGGTCGGGGAGATGGCCCAGGCCTTCAAGCGGAGGGTCTCATCGGTGAAGACCAGGGGGCGACTGGGGCTGAGGACGACCGTGAAGGCCTCCTGGGGGGATGGAGCGGAGGCAAGGGCTGGATGGGCCGAAAAGTCAAGGCATAGGCCGCCCAGTCCCATGAGCAGAAGAGCCAGCGCAAGTCCTCTAAGATGCCGGGCCATTCTTGTTCTCCTTTCTGCGAAGGCGGGTCCAAATCCATTTCCCCGGGATCACCACGATAGCCCACACGATGAGCACGAACTTGATGTCCTCGTGATCCAAAGGGGAGCCCGTGAGCTTGAAGAAAAGCACTGTAACAGCGGTCAGCCCTAAGACCAGGGCCGTAGTAATAGACCATCCCTTCATCAGCTCTTTCATCAATCGGCTCCTTTGGGCAGAAGGCCCCCCCTGTGGTCCGCTAATTCTCCTCGATGGGCAATGAGTTTCGGGATGCCTGGTTTGCACTTTGGGATGGGCTGTTCGACGAGGAGTATCTCAACTGTTATGGGAGTTTTATCACGTTGCACGAGAAGCTCATCGTTCCGAGATGAAGAACAGCTGGAGTCAGGCCTACACAGTTGACAGTTTCCTTACCTCGAGCTCCGTCCTCGTGACCTCCCTCTTCAATTGCTTATCCTGCTCCATTCTCCGAACCAGCCTTCCGATAGCTTGGCTAACGGCGGACTCCTCCATCCTGCCATGCAAGGCTCCAATCTCCCGCAAGGACCCTCCAGCATACCGGCGGCAGAGGAGAAGGCTGACATCGCGGGTCCAACGATGATTCTTCCCTAAGGAGGTCTGCACAATCTCTTTCACCCGTTCCAGAGAGGGCCCACTTCGCAATTGTCGAAGCGCAGGAAGATCTCTATCCTTCTTGATTCCTTGGATTACATTCTCTCTCGCCCACTCGATGAATTCCTCCCCACCCAATAAGATCCCGGAAATCGTCCCGGCAAGCGGGTCTGAAGCCTTCTCCCCCATCCCTTCTTCCACAAACGGCCGATACCCCCTCCTGGCCTCCTCTTCTTTGGAACCAAAATATCCTAAGATGAAAGAGGTTTCTAACCAGGAAGGCCTTTCTTTTGGATGAAGATAAGCCGAATAGCTGCTCCAACGATAATCCTGAGGTCGTGAAGAGAGGCCGGCTCGAACCGGGTTCAGATGAATGTAGCGAGATAAGATCATCGCATACGAATCTTTGTCCACCAAGATAGCCCGATACCGACCTTGAAAGAGATGCCCGGAGCGATGGTGGGTCCGATTGTAATACGAGGTGTATCCTCCATTGATGAAATGCATCGCCTGCGACAGGTTGGCACCGGCCGTCTCCAGCAGGAGATGATAATGATTCTCCATCAAACAGTAGGTATGGATCGAAAGGCGGTAACGCAGCGCGGCCTCTGAGAAAAGGGAGAGGAGTTTCTTCCGGTCGCGATCACTGGAGAAGATCGCTCGCCGTTCATTGCCCCGGGCCGTAATGTGATAGAAGGCGCCGGGATACTGGATGCGGAGGGGGCGGGCCATCAGATGTCATGATTCCTTTCTGACGGAGTTGCTTTCAGATAACAAATTCTGCTTGAGTTGTCAAGTGTGTAGGCCTGACCCCATGACGCTATTGATCGCCTTGTCCAGTTCCTGAAGGAACCGCGACCGGTCTCGTTTACCGAAAGGAGGCGGACCACTGGTAGTGGCACCAAACTCTCGAAGGTCGAAAAGGAGATTTCGAGTTGCCAAGGCCTGGCCGATGTTGTTGTCCATGAAGGGCCTTCCGCTGATCCCGATGACAGATGCCCCCTTTTCGAGGCACCGGGCTGCGAGAGGAATGTCTGCTGTTACGACGACGTCGCCACGCCCAACATGTTCGACAATCCAATCGTCGGCCGCATCGAGAGCCCCCCTGACAACCTGAAGATCTAACCAGCTCTCGTCGGGAATACGCATCCAAGAGCCGGCCACAAGAGTCACCTCGAGATCGTACCGCTTCGCTACTCGATACACTTCCTGCTTTACCGGGCAGGCATCAGCGTCCACGAAAATGTGCAGCAAGAATGTGCTCGTCCCTTAGAGCCTGCGAAACCGTTATGGCCGGCCGGCTGCTGCAACGACCAAGATCAGCCTGCCCTGCTGCGCGAGCTTGTAGATCAGGTCGGTGCTGAGCTTGAGGTATTGAGCCACTTCCTTGACTGTCAACCAGGTGTCGGTCATCTGTTGTTTCCATTCCATTCTAACCTGATAGATTTTATCCTAAGCCATAATAGGAAGATCGGGCGATGAAGTCAACATGTGTGTTGGTTGCCAGATGCTGACCAGGGAAAATGAGAGGAAAGGCCCTGGTGCAGGCAGGAGGTCTTACTTCATCTGGGCGGATCGCCAAGGAGCCCGGATGGGGCAAAGCTGAGAGGAAGAGATCTCAGGAGCGGAGACGAAGACAAAAGGAAAAAGCAGGAGAGGGGTGGTGGCGGTGACTGGATTCGAACCAGTGACTCCGCGGATATGAGCCGCGTGCTCTGACCAACTGAGCTACACCGCCAAGCGATCTGTTCCAGGCGGGATAAGAGATCTATTTAACCAACCGGCGGCCATTTGTCAACCTTTTTCTAAGGCCGCCGCCGTTTCCCCAACTCGAATAACGATCCTTGACTTCCAGGGCAATTCTCGGTTATGCTCCCCAGGCAAGTCGCCAATCCAGGGATCTCCAAAGTCAACTTTACGGACGGAAGAGAGGAGAGCGGATAAAGATCAAAGTTCCGCCCATTTCTATCCTATTCTTCGTGTCCTTCCTTGCTTGACCAGGGGTTGGCGGGCGAACAGGACGATCGAGAATCCGTGGAAAGAATGAAGAAAAGGGAGAGGAGCCGAATATGCGCGCGATTCTAATGTTAGAGGATGGAACGCTCTTCGAGGGCATCTCTCTGGGGGTTCCTGGAGAGCGGGTGGGAGAGGTCATCTTGCATACCGGCGTGGTGGGCTATCAGGAGTTGATGACCGATCCGGCCAATGCGGGCAAGATCCTGGTCCTCACCTATCCTCTCATCGGCAATTACGGGGTGGCAGATAAATTCAATGAATCCAGGAGGTCTTGGATTGAGGCCCTGGTGATCAAGGAGCAGAGCCGGATCGCCTCCAACTGGCAGGCCGAGGGGACTTTTCCCAACTTCCTGCAAAAGCAGGGGCTGGTGGCCATCGGCGAGGTGGACACCCGGACCCTGGCGGTCAAGATCCGGGATGATGGACAGATGCTGGGAATTGTCTCCACGGAAGACCCGCAGAAAGGCAGGCTGCTGAAGAGGCTGAAGGACTACAAGAAAAGCCCCCAGCGCGATTTCATCAGCCAGACATCGGTGGATCAGGTCTTCGAATTCAAAGGGAATGGATCCGGGCCTCGTATTGCGGTCCTCGACCTCGGGGTCTTGAATTCCTTCCTCAAGCAACTTCAGTCCTTAGGATGCCATATCCTGCTATTGCCCTATGGTATGGAGGCCCAGGAGATCCTGAGCTTGAAGCCGGATGGCATCGTCATCTCGAATGGTCCCGAGGAGGATCATGCCCTCCCAAAAATCACGGAGACCGTCCGGGGCCTCTTAGGCAAGGTCCCCCTCCTGGGCATCTCCACCGGGCATCAAACCATCTGCCAGGCCCTGGGAGGGCGGCTCAATAAGATGAAGGTCGGCCATCACGGGGCGAACTATCCCGTGATCTCCCCCTCCTCCTATAAGGGCCATATCACCTTTCAAAACCATTCCTGGGTGGTGGACGAGGAGAGCCTCAGGGGCAGATCGGAGGCCCAGATCACCCTGCGCAACCTCAATGATCACTCCATCGAGGAGATCGAAAGCCAGTCCCTGCGCATGATCTCCACTCAATACTATCCGGTCAGTCCCAGCTCAGATGAGGTCCATGGGGTCTTCAGCAGGTTCTTGGGAATGAGATAGGGAAAGGATGCTACATGCCGAAGCGCACCGACATTCATAAGATCTTGATGATCGGGTCAGGCCCTATTGTGATCGGGCAGGCCTGCGAATTCGATTACTCCGGCTCCCAAGCCTGTAAGGCCCTTAAAGAGGAGGGCTTCTTCACCATCCTGGTGAACAGCAACCCCGCGACCATCATGACCGACCCCGGGATGGCCGATGTAACCTACATTGAGCCCCTCACCGTGGAGGCGGTCACCGCAATCATCGAGAAGGAGCGGCCCGATGCCATCCTGCCCACCCTGGGCGGTCAGACCGGCTTGAACCTGGCCTACTTCCTGATGAAGGAAGGGATCCTGGAGAAATATGGGGTGGAATCCATCGGGGCCAGCGTGGAGGCGATCTCCCGGGCCGAGGACCGGGACCTCTTCAAGCAGGCGATGCAGGAGATCGGCATCCACGTCCCCCGGAGCGGGATTGCTACCAGCCTGGAGGAGGGCATGCGGATCGGCCTGGAGATCGGGTTCCCCTTGATCCTGCGCCCCGCCTACTGCCTGGGAGGCTTCGGGGGGGCGACCGCATACAACAAAGAGGAGCTGGAGGATTTTCTGGGCAAGGCCATCGAGATCAGCCCGGTGGGCCAGGTGCTGGTGGAGCAGTCGGTGCTGGGCTGGAAGGAGATCGAGTTCGAGGTCATGCGGGACTGCGTGGACAATGTCATCATGATCACCTCGATGGAGAATGTGGACCCCATGGGGGTGCACACCGGGGATAGCATCGTGGTGGCGCCCTCCCAGAGCTTGACCAGCGAGGAGTACGCCCGGTTCGTGAATTATTCCAAGAGGATCATCCGCAAGATCGGCATCACTGGGGGAGGCTCGAACATCCAGTTCGCCCAGAATCCGGAAAACGGAGAGATCGTGATCATCGAGGTCAATCCCCGGCTCTCCCGCAGCTCCGCCCTGGCCTCCAAGGCGACCGGCTTTCCCATCGCCCGGGTCGCCACCAAGCTGGCGGTGGGCCTCACCCTCCCTGAAGTCCTCAACCAGGTCACGGGCAAGACCACCTCCTACTTTGAGCCAACCGTGGATTACTGCGTGTTCAAGATCTGCCGGTTCACCTTTGAGAAGTTCCCCAAGGCGGAGAGGGTCATCAACACCTCTATGAAGGCCGTGGGCGAGGCGATGTCCATCGGGAGAAACTTCCGGGAGGCACTGCAGAAGGGGATCCGCTCCATCGACATCGGCCGATTCGGGTTGGGCGCGGACGGAAAAGATAAGATCACCGACCTGGCCCTCAGATCCCCCTCTCAGGATCTGCGTGAGGAGATCAAGAGGAAGATCCGGATCCCCAATGATGACCGGCTATTCTACATCCGCTACGGCCTGAAGATGGGCCTCTCAGTGGATGAGATCTATGAGCTCTCTAAGATCGACCGCTGGTTCCTGGACAATATGAAGCAGATCTTAGAATTGGAGGTGGAGATCGAGCAATACCGAAATAAGGAGCCCAGGTCCCCGCTCAAGATCCCGGTTGACCTCTTGCTGAGGGCCAAGCAGGATGGGTTCTCCGATATGCAGCTCGCCCATCTCCTCAATTCCACCGAAGACAGGGTAAGAGCTTACCGGAAGAAGCACAAGATCGCTGCGGTCTATAAATTGGTGGATACCTGTGCGGGGGAATTCAAGGCCGAGCAGCCCTATTTCTATTCTACCTACGAGACCCAGGATGAGAGTCATCCGACGAGCAACAGGAAGGTCCTGATCTTAGGAGGGGGGCCGAACCGGATCGGCCAGGGGATCGAGTTCGACTATTGTTGCTGCCACGCCTCCTACGCCTTGAAGGAAGAGGGGATCGAGAGCATCATGGTCAACTGCAATCCGGAGACCGTCTCCACCGACTACGACACCTCCAACAAGCTCTATTTCGAGCCATTGACCGTGGAGGATGTCCTGAACATCGTGGATGTGGAAAAGCCGATGGGGGTCATTGTCCAGTTCGGGGGCCAGACCCCGCTCAATATCTCCGTTCCGCTGCATCGGGCCGGGGTGCCGATCTTGGGGACCAGCCCGGATTCCATTGACCGTGCAGAAGACCGAAAGCGGTTCCAGCAGATGCTCAAGAAGCTGAAGCTCATCCAGCCGGACAATGGAACGGCGACTTCCTTCGAGGGGGCCAGGCAGGTGGCCAACAAGATCGGGTATCCGGTGGTGGTGAGGCCCTCCTATGTCCTCGGGGGGCGGGCCATGGAGATCGTTTACGATGATGAGGATTTGAAGGGCTTCATGGAGAAGGCGGTGGAGGCCTCCCCGGATCGGCCCATCCTGATCGACAAGTTCCTGGAGGATGCGATTGAGGTGGATGTGGATGCCATCGCCGATGGGAAGAGGTGCGTCATCGGCGGGATCCTGGAGCACATCGAGGAGGCAGGTATCCATTCCGGCGATTCCGCCATGGTCCTCCCTCCCCATACCCTGGGGGAAGACACGATCGGGGAGATCAAGAGGAATACCTATGCCATGGCTTTGGAGCTGAATGTGAAAGGGCTCCTGAATATCCAGTATGCGGTGAAGAACAATATTGTCTATGTCCTGGAGGTCAATCCCCGGGCCAGTCGGACCGTTCCCTTCGTGAGCAAGGCGATCGGGGTCCCCCTGGCCAAGTTGGCCACCAAGGTAATGTTGGGCAAGGGCCTGGAGGAGTTGGGGTTCACCAAGGAGAAGGAGATCAACCATGTGGCGGTGAAGGAGTCGGTATTCCCCTTCATTCGGTTCCCCGGGGTGGATATCCTCTTGGGGCCGGAGATGAAATCCACAGGCGAGGTGATGGGGATCGACTCCACCTTCGGCGCAGCCTATGCCAAGAGCCAGATCGCGGCCGGACAGAAGTTACCCAAGAAGGGCAATGTCTTCATCAGCGTGAAGAACCAGGATAAACGGAGCATCGTCTTCATCGCCAAGAAGCTGGCCGACCTCGGGTTCCAGATCATGTCCACTTCCGGCACGGCCTCGGCCCTGCTGCGCAACGATATCGAGGTGAAGACCCTGCCCAAGCTCCACGAGGGCCGACCTAACATCATCGATTTCATCAAGGACGGCAAGGTGGATCTCATCATCAACACCCCGGCCGGGAAGGCAACCAAAGAGGACGAGGCCAAGATCAGGTCCCAGGCCACCCTCTACAGCGTGCCGATCATTACCACCATCGCCGGCGCCCAGGCCTCGGTGAATGGAATCGAGAACTTGATTAAGAGACCCCAGATGAATATCAAGTCGCTGCAAGAATATCACCAGGAAATCGCATAACACAAAACGAGTAGCCAACGATCATTTTCCGTCTGCTCCGAAACCGAAACTTCATCCTGGTCCTGGCCTTCTTCCTGGGGATTGCTACGGGGATTATGCTCGCTATGCATTTTCAGGCCGGACGGAGACCGGCATGACTCCATTCAGGCGATCAGGGGGTCTGAGGTAAAGGAGAGAAGGGAGCGATAGACTTGGCTGAGGAAAGGGAGGGAGGATCAGATTTCCACTGGTGATGAAGAGCAAATCAGGAAGGCAAGAGACTCTTTTGCAGTAAATGCAAAACTACAAAGGTAGGCCCAATCTGGCAGCGACCTTTCTCACCTCTAGGTAGTCACTATCCTGCGATTCAGCAAAGCCTTTCAGCTCCAACAACTGTAAGGTCGCCCGATTCTCATCCCCTTCGTTCAGCTTCAAGAGGGCTTCCTTGACCCTGGAAGCCACTTCCGGATCTGTTTCTCTGAAGGCCGAGACCACCCAATTGGGATAAGGCGTCGTCTGGTGGACGATTCGAATGCTTGAAATATCCACCACCCTTCCCACCGTCTGCAAGACATCCTCGCGCACAAATCCTGCATCCACCTTTTTGCCCAGGACCTTCCTCACCACTTCATCCTGTCGGGTCGCAATGATGATCTTCAAATCCGTATTGGGATCGATTCCCTGCGCCGCGCAGTCTGCAATCTGTGCCAGGTACCCGGATACCGCCTTCTTGGAGGCAACCATCACCCTCTTATCCTTGAGCTCAAGGATGTTGTGAATGCCACTGCCTTCATGGGTGATAATAATTCCCCGATTCGTCCTCGATCCGTCAAGGCCGATGGCCTGGCACAAGGGATAAGCCCCATGGGTATTGACTAATATCTGATAAATCAGGGCATTTTGGAATCCAATATCCGCCTTAGACGCTTCGACCGTAGATAGATAGTTGCTGTAGCTCAGGGAGGAGACATATTCCACACGATACCCAGTTTCCCTCGCTAAATAGCTGATCAAGTCCATGTACTTTCCCGCCATGAGTTCAAGCGAATACTCAGGCAGGATGGCAACCTTCACTGTTTTCTTTCCATCCGTGCGAGAGGTAGGATGGCAGCTAACCAATAGGCCCAAAAAAAGTAGCATTATGACGAGGGAAGCCTTTCTTCTCATATTCCTTTTCCTCGAAGGTGTTCCGATAGGTTGGGAAAGTATAGGGGGAGGTGCCCTCGAACTTTCACACCTCTTCCTCCTCGATCATCCTGAGAAATTCTTGCTTGCTGATTTGAGGGGCCGCTTTCTTCGGTGCCAGACCGAGAGCCACCGCCACACCATAAAGGATGGCCTCCGGCCGCGGAGGACATCCGGGAACATAGAAATTGACCGGGATGGCCTTCTGGACCCCGCCCAGTACACTGTAAGAGTCGAACCAAATATCCCCTCCGCTCGCACAGTCCCCTATCCCGATCACGAGCTTTGGATCCGGAGTGGCTTCATAGAGGCGCTTAAGGGCTGGCAGGACCTGGCGGGTAACCGGACCGGAGACGAGCAACACGTCTGCATGCCGAGGAGAACCCACCAGTTTGATGCCAAATCTCTCCGCATCATAGTATGGGGTAAGTACATCAATTACTTCGATATCGCAGCCATTGCAGGCACCCGTGTTGGTATGATAGACCCACAGAGCCTTGGGGAAGGCTTTCCTGCAAAGGGTTTTTAGCATCTCATTTCCTCTCTGAAAGCGGTAATCATCATAGTCCCGTTAGGAGTTTCAGGATGGTCTTGGCAGCCGAATCGAGCATGGGATGAACCAATTGAGGATAAACTCCGAGCAGGATGCACAGGCCTGACAGGAAAATCATTCCTGCCAGCATGGGAGGAGGAGATTCTTTCATGGGAGCAAGCTCTGCTGAGCCCCCATGGCCATGGCCTTCCGCTGGCGTCATCCAAAAGATGAGATAGGCGGCTTTCGCAAAGCAGGCAACGGAGAGGAATCCAGTGATCACTGCGATGACTGCCGCCCATAGCAGCCCCTGTTCGGCCACCGCCAAAAAGATCGTGAACTTGCTCACGAATCCGTTAAAGGGCGGCATCCCGCTGATGGACAGGGCTCCCACAAAGAAGCAAAAGGCGGTTACGGGCATCCGTTTTCGAAGCTGAGAGAGCCCGCTGATCTTCCGTTCTCCCGTAGCGAACATGAGAGAACCCGCGGTCAAGAAGAGAAGGCCTTTGATGATGGTGTGATTCATCAACTGAAAGAGTCCCCCATAGATCCCTAAATAGGTACCCAGCCCCAATCCTTCGACCACATAGGCGATCTGGCTGACGCTGGAGTAGGCCAACATGCGCTTGATATCGTCCTGAACCAGGGCCATGATCATACCCACCAGCATCCCAAAAGAGCACAGGATTGCCACGAATAGGACAATGGCCGGAAATCGCGGGGCAAATATCGTAATGGTCCTCGCCAGGGCATAAGCCCCTACCTTGATCACGATCCCCGAGAGCAAAGCGGACACGGGGATGGGCGCCTCTGCATGAGCGTCTGGAAGCCAGGTATGGAAAGGAACGAGGCCAGCTTTGGTGCCAAAACCCACGATGATCAGGGAAGAGGCGAGAAGGACGATGCTACGGGGTATGCTACCCGCTATCTTTCCCAGCTCCGTAAGGAGGAGGATCTTACGCGCTGGAAGATAGGGAATGCCCGCAGAGTAGATAAGCACGCAGCCCAAAAGGGCGAAGGTTACCCCCACTGTTACCAGAAGGAGATATTTGTAGCCCGCCTCTATCGATTCTCTCCTCCAATAGAAGGTGACCAGGAAAGCGGTGGCCAGGGTGGTAGCCTCCAAAGAGACATAAAGCATGATCATGTTATTAGTGGCGCAGGTCCAGTTCATCATGGAGAGAAACAGGAGGATCAGGCCATAATAAAGGCGGAGCCGGTGTTCCGGAAGGTCTCCCAGGCGGGGATGATGATTCACATAGCTTAAAGAGTAGATAATGATGACCACCCCCATGACCGATCCCAGAAGCTCCATGAGAGAGCTGAGCCCATCCACATAAAAGTTCATGTTCCAATAGGTCAATACCTCTCCCCTAAGGACCCGATAGGCGATCATCCCGGATATGACAAGCGTGAAGCAGATCCCCACCAGGGCAGCTCCTTCACGCAAGACCCGAGATATCCCCCCGCAAAGGAAGATCAACAGGGCAAAGGCCAAGGGGACAAGAAATACCAGCACGGTCAGGATCGAATCGGTCGCCATTTCTTCTCCGCCAATTCTCTGGTTAGATTACATTTGAGATACGAGGTCCTAACGAACATCTCAGCGTTTCAGCTGCGAAAGCTCCACGGTATCCGTGGTACCGAGCTGCCGGTACACCCTCTCCGTCAGATAAAGGAGTAAGAAGGCAGCTACGACCACATTGGTGGTGATGCCAAAAACCGTGGTCTCAGGAAGGGTTGGTGCTAAGGTAACTAAGGACAGATGCACACCATTTTCCAATAAAACGAGGCCGATGACGATCTTGACTGCATCCCTTCGGGCGACCAACACATAAAGGCCCAACACGAAGATCGCAAAGGCGATGGCCAAGCAGGACCGGGCAGGTTCGATCAGCGCCTCTGGGGTGGGAGCTACAAAGTCTACATGGGTGTGAACGAAACGATAGAACACGATCAAGAAAACGAAGAGCAGGGTAAGGGAGGCAGCAAAACCGATGATCGGCTTCACTTCGGACTTTGGAAGTTTTTTGATGTAATGAAAGAGGATCCAGGGAACGATGATCGCCTTGGTGACGAAAGTGGAAAGGACCCACCAGTAGAGGGTCGCGTTATGGGAGACGACGGCGAAGGCGGCAAAAATGGAACAGAGAAATAGCGATTGTATGCAAAGCGCCCAAGCGGATGCCCTGAGATTTCGTATCTCCACCGCAGCGATCGAGGCGATGAGATGAGCCAAGATCAGGGTAATGATTAGATTTCCCGTAACGTAACTGGCCATTTCTACTTACCTCTTTTCCTTCGTCTTTCCAAGCCTCAGCCGGTTCTCATCCCGGTAACCATCATTTTATCGAGGGCACTCGGCGGCGGGAAACAGCGGCCGCAGCGGGAACAAGTAGCCATGAAGATCTCAAGGTGAATGTGCAAATCTTCTACGGAGTCCGTAGCGGTCTCGAATTCCATCGTCATTGTAATCGCATCCTCCGGACAGACCTCTGCGCACCTCCCACAAAAGGTGCACCTCTCCAGAAAGAAATCCAGAGTCCTCACTCTATCTTGATCTTGAAGGATGATCAGTCTGCTGGGACAGACATTCGCGCAGCCTCCGCACCCGATGCACTGTTCCACATCCACGGCGACCTTCCCCCGAAATCCCTCGGGGACGGGAGGTGCAGGCTTGAAAGGATAGGGAAGGGTTACCCTGCCCGCCTTCAGACAGATCAGTGCTTCCTTTAGCTTGCTAATAAACATACTGTAACCCCCTAATTTCGATGATTAAGCACCCACCATAGCGAAAGCCAATCCCGCCAGGGCGATGATGATTACTCCGAAGAAATAGGCGATCGCCTGGTCAATCCGCAGCCTCGGATTCACCACATCGACCAAACATACCACTAATAGCACCACCAAGACCTTCACGAGGGTGATCAAGAGGTCAAAGGCAAAAACGAAGGTTTTGGGCCAAGGGATAAAGATCTGCACAAAGATCGAAGTAAAGATGATTTGTTTCGCCAGAATAGACCATTTGAAAAGGGCATACTTGGGCCCGCTCATCTCGATAAAGGGACCTCCCATGATCTCCGTTTCTGCCTCGGCAATGTCGAAGGGAAGTTTGGCCAGCTGGGCCTGAAGGGCCAGGAAGAGGGCGATGGCGGCGATGATCATGGAGATCTTGGGCCCCGCCGCCTGATGCCAAAGTACCATATCATACATCCGCATGGAATGGGAATTGACGGCCGCTGTAATTAGGCTAATAAACAGGACCGGCTCCACAATCAGAAAGATCATCATTTCCCTACCGGCACCCACCGATGCAAATGGGCTCTCCGAAGCCATGCCCCCTAAGATCACTGCCACCGCGGCAAGTCCGACAAAATAGATGAAGGCCACCATGTCGCCGGAACTCCCCAGAGGTGCAATTGTACCCATAGGAACCAGCAGGCTCGAGACCATGACGGCCGCCAGCGCCAGCATGGGGGAAATGCTCACCAGAAAATTGTCTGTCACCTTAATATCTTCCTTCCCCAATAACTTCAGCAGATCAAGGTAGGGCTGGATAATCGGGGGGCCCATCCGAGAATGGATCCGGGCCTTGATTTTCCGAATCACTCCCTCCAGCAGAGGGGAAAGGAGCAGGACCACGGCAATATTCAGGATCGCTAATTTCCAGTCAATATTCATTTTGTCATTCCCTACTTTTTTCTCCTCGTGATTTGAAGGATCTCATCCTTTCGATAAACCTTCATCTCTCCTGACTTAAGATCTACTACTTCCAATCGCTCCGTACAGGAAAAACAGGGGTCGATGCTTCCCAGCGAAATAGTTACATCCGATACCGTGCCACCCTGAATCAAGAGGGGAACAGCCTGCAAATTGACAAAGGTGGGTGCCCTCACCTTCCAGCGATACGGTCTATTATCCTCTCCCGTGAGGACGTAGTGAAAGACCTCACCCCGGGGCGCCTCCACCGTGCATATTCCCTCTCTGCCCGGAGGAATTTCGGAGTCCATCTTAGCCATTATGGGTCCTTCAGGCATCTCCCTCAGGGCCCGTCGAACCACATTGATCGATTCTAATGTTTCCTCCAGTCTGACGATCGTTCTCCCCAGCACATCCCCACTTTGCTGTACTTTTCGCTCGGGAGAAATCTGTGCGAATGCTGCATAGGGATGATCCAACCGTGCATCGATGCCGACTCCGGAACCCCGAGCGGTCGGTCCAACCACGCAGTTCAACTTCGCCTTATCATAGCTCAGAATCCCTACATCCTTGAGGCGCATCATAAGAGGGGTGTCACCACCAATGGCAGCGATCAGTGCTTTCCATTCCGCTTCAATCTTATCGATAACCTCGTGAATCTTGGGATGCATCTCTTTCGGGATATCTCTCCTTACTCCCCCGATCAAGTTCATCCCATAATTTTTACGATTGCCAGTTATCATCTCACAGAGCCACATCACCGGTTCTCGGATGCGCCATGTCTGCATGAGAACCGTATCGAAGCCGATGATGTGCCCTGCGATTCCAAGCCAAAGGATATGACTATGGATTCTCTCCAACTCTAAAAGAATTGAGCGGATATATCGAGCTCTTGCTGGTATTTCTATTCCGGCTGCTTCTTCAGTTGCTTGACAGTAACACGTACTGTGTACGAACCCTCATATCCCACATATGCGCTCAGCGAGAAAGCAGGTTTGATTGTAAGTCAAAGTGCTATCGCCCAATTTCTCGATCCCTCGGTGGTTGTAAAATCCGCGATAGTCGCAGCCTACGACCGTTTCGCCTTCCACAAAAAGTCTAAAATAGGCGGGCTCCTCCAAAACGGTAAAGAAGGGGCCAATCGGGAGCACCGTGGCACCTGCGGGCGGATCATTTCGCTTGGGAGCCTGCCCTTCCACGGGCTCTGGCCGGAAATCATGAGGAAAGTCCTTACGCAATGGGTGAAGGCCTTCCGGCCAATCATCCGGCAATACCAGGCGTCTCGGATCAGGGTGTCCTCTAAAGCTAATCCCCAAAAGATCGTAGGTCTCCCTTTCCGCAAAGTTGGCGGGGGGAATAAAAGGAGTAATCGACTCCACCTCTAATTGAGGATCAGAAGCCATCACTCTCGTATGGAGAACCACAAAGATCTTTTCCTCGTCCAAGGAAAAGAAATGAGTTACCAAGAAATCTCCATTCGCGCTACGTCTGTCAGTTCCCGCGCCCACAATGTAACGGCAGCCGATTTCCTCAAAAAGAAATCTCGCGGTCCCTGCCAATGCCTCCTTCTCTACGGTCATATAGATCTTGTTGGCTACCTTTTCCTCGATCTCAAGGACCTTTTCTTTGAATCTCTCTCGAATTTTCTCCATTAATCCTTTTGCATCCATTTTTTGAACCTTTCTCGCATCAAGTTTTTCTTTAACTTTGGTGACATCTTCCTCCCATATAATTGGGGAGGGTTTAGAAACTGGAAAGGGAAAACAAGACGATGATGGCCAAAATCAATCCCACGATCATCCAAAGGACATAAACTTGAGGTATCCCCACATGGGTACGAGAGAATTTATTGAAAAGGATCATGGAACCCCGCACGATAGGATAGAAGAAGTACTCATCCACATCGAAAATCCGCTTCAGCCAGGTGGGCAAGGAGAGCTTTGGGAGCTGAAAGGTGGGATAAACGCCTTCTCGCTGATAGCGTCCCACGCGAATGCGGAAGAACCTCTTGAAGGGCAAATAGAGGCTATCGGCGGAGAAGCGAACCTCTGCCGGAAGGTGTTCCTCCCCACAATACCAAGTGACATCCTCTCTCACCTTTGCCCCCCCCGCCCTATAAAGGAGGAGAGCGATGAAAAAGGAAATCAGAAAAACTACGAGCAAAACACTGGCATTATACACTCCACCAATTCCCTCTCCTAAATTAATCATTACTCCAAAAAAAGAGGTTCCAAACAGTGAAGTCATCGCCGGAAAAGCCACACTCCCCCCCAAGGCAGGTAATGTCTGGTAAAGGAAAGAGATGGGGAGCATCGGATAAAGACCGAGGAGAAAGCAGAATAAGGCCAGGATGATCTGAGGAAACTGCATGGAGGCGGGTATATCTGATTTGACTTTGTGCAACAGCGGCTCCCGGGGCTTTCCAAAGAAGGCGGCACTCATAAATTTGAGCATCGAAGCAAGGGTGACTGCACTGATGAAGAACGCAAAGACAGCGAAGAAGACATATACCGGTCTATCGATTCCCCCAAGAATCGTAGTCTGAAAGATCAGCCATTTGCTGGCAAAACCATTGAGTGGCGGAAAGCCCGAGATGGAGAGGCAACCGATCAGGGTGGCAAAATAGGTGAGCGGCATCCATTTATGTAGCCCACCCATTTCGTTCAGGTTTCGGGTACCGGTTTTGTACAAAATAGATCCTGCATTGAGGAAGAGGAGTGACTTGAACATAGCATGATTCACTGCGTGAAAGAGCCCAGCGATAAGAGCCACGGCTGATATGGCTGGATTAATGCGCAAGAAGGTAATGCCCATCCCCAAGGCCAGGAAGACATAACCGATCTGGCCAACGGAATGAAAAGCCAGCAATCGCTTGCAGTCCTTCTGTATAAGTGCGGTCATGGTTCCCACGAAGAGAGAGAGCACCCCAAAGAAGGCGATCACCCCTCCCCAGGAGGAGGAGTAATGGGAAGTAGGCAGGATGGTGACGAATACCCGCAGAAGCCCATAGACCCCCATCTTAATCATGACCCCCGAGAGGATGGCAGATACCCCGGAGGGGGCAGCCGGGTGGGCATCAGGCAACCAATCGCCGAAGGGGAAGATGCCTGCCTTGGTTGCGAATCCGATAAAGAACAGCCCCAGGATGAGATGGACCAGACTCGGGTGAGAAACCATGAGCTGACCCAAGGTCTCCCGCAGGTTTTCAAAGGAGAAGGATTTGCCATGGA
>Ga0315289_10004596_pt1 | contig 20533 bp, 17 predicted proteins | sample YL17G11_40_MG_FD_203452 | JGI IMG/M metagenome (GOLD analysis project Ga0315289, IMG submission 203452) | Sediment microbial communities from Yellowstone Lake, YNP, Wyoming, USA - YL17G11_40 | ecosystem: Environmental > Aquatic > Freshwater > Lake > Sediment | place: USA: Wyoming | collected... | reverse complement strand
CGCCGGCTGACGGGATGCAGCGAACCTTCATATTCCCCGTCACAGGCTATTACTACATCAATGGCCCCGAAGTCCCCGAGGATAAAATGGATAACTGGCCCCTGTTCGAAGAGCTCGTTTATGTTCCTCATGCTTACTGCAAGTGGGTTATCCCCAGATATATCAATCTTGAGGCGGATGCGTCCTCAAAATACTATAATACGACGATAGTTGTTCCCCCATTCCCAACAAATATAAACTCCCACACACTTTACACCAACTACATCAAGGTCACATTGCTGACCCCGGGTATGGCGCCAACCTTAAGCCAGGAATATATGGGCCAGACCTACGGCGGCTTCTACTGGGTGGACCGGACCAATGCCAGTAACAGCATCTCATACACCGTCCACTACTATTATGCTGAGGCAAGCCATCAGTTAGTCAGGCAGGAATGGCAAGACAATCAACTCACGTCCACCACCTCTCTAGCTTTCAACATCGTGAATTTCGATGATATCACCTTCGAATACTATCCCGCCGGCACCAAATCCGTGACGGATATTCTACCCTATCTTTGGGTGGACATCTGGGCAACAGCAGGTGAAGGCGCCAGTCAAGTAATGGCGCACGGAACCTCCCACTTAGCCGTCAGGGGCACAACACTGAGCCGGGGAGTGGCAGTGCTGGCTACAGAGCCAACTGGCAGCGGCAATGAGGCTATACTTATCTCAGGCACAAAGCTAGTTGTTGATGGAAATATGCGCTCATACGGCAACATAACCGTCACCGGGGATAACAATCTCATCACGGGAGAAGCAGAGGCGGCGATGTACGTTTTTGATGATAAAGGGGCCTGTGCAAACCCGGTAAATTCCTCGTTCCTCGGAGCGGTAGGTTGGGATATGAATGTGAGCGATTTTGTAGATGACCCGAATAGCCCGGCATCAAACGAATATATATGGAACGGCGATGTAGTTCTGGACACGGCAACCACAGACATGAACGGCAAATTAATATGGGATAACCCGCCTACCAACACGGTGTTTAAACCGGGCGTGTATTACTCCAAAACCGGCAACATCAGCCTTGGCAAAAATAATGTAAGCGGCATGGTCACCCTCGTCGGTAAAAAGGTCATAGTGACATCGAACTATTCGTATATGTCCCCATTCTGCAACGGAGTGCTGCTGTATGGCTATGGAGACTCAAATGATTCGGTCAGATTCTCCGGAAACGGCGGCGCCTGGTCCGGCAGCCTGTTCGCCCGAGATGGAGGAGTGACTATTAACGGAACCATGACCCAGCCATTCTATCTCTTCGGGTCCGTTGCAGCGAAGAGATTAAACTATAGTGCAAACAGCAAGGAAAACTTCACCATAAAGTACTAACCATAACCGTGAGTCCTGAGGTGTAATGTGAAGAAGAAGAAGAGCAAAGGCCAGCTGCTGATCCTGGTGCTGGGAGTGATGGGCATGGGGATGCTCGTCATTGCTCCCTTGCTGGCGTATGTGGACCTCAGCCTCAGGCTGAGCCTGAAAACTACCCTCAGAACCTCTGCCTACTACGCCGCCGAGGCCGGCATACAGTGGGTCATCGGTGACATATATCAGGCACAGTCCATTCTAGAAAAATCCAACAATTCCTCCTACTCGGGCATCATGAATGGCTACAACTTCAGTGTCAACGTAAGCCCGTATTCTGGCGCCGCTGCCGTGGTGCAAGGGGGGGGATCAGCCTACTTCGACCCGGGCGTCACCATGTACATGCGCCCTATGATGGCATATCCGAATCCGAATTGCTCTAGCAGTTACCCGTTCGTCGCGGTCAAGGGTAAGGATGTGAAGATAAACTGGGCGGGGTACGTCTCCGCACCAGGGGCAACAAATAAATCAGCCTATGACAACTCTACCCAAATCGAGAAGCTGAATACCACTATATCACTGTGGAAGGTCAACGAAAATGGCAGTGAAGTATTGGTAGCCTACGCCTACAAAACACCGACACCGGATGAGGTGTATGCCAGCGACCATGCCAGGGTCGTCGCCAACACCCTGTACGTCCCCGGTGCCAATATCAGCGGCGGAACTTATAAAGCAAAATTCAACAATACGGCACTGGTGGGGGCTACTTACTGGCAAGCCTGCTCCATGACCTCTGCGCCGGACATGGACGCCGAATACTATACACTCAACGGCACTATCCAAAAGGCCACCCGGAACTGCAGCGATTTCTTCGACTCTACGCTTAGCGGTAACGTAACCATCATGGTTATCAACTCGGACAACGGCGACACAGCCGGCAAGATCAACACCTTCTCCTTCTTCTGCGACTATGTGGCATTGAACATTACCTCAAATATAAGCGGGAATCTAACCACCAACAGCTACACTTGCAATGTGACGGCAGGAGGGGGAGGCAACCGTAGCTATACCGGCATGTTGAGAGTGGGAAGCGGCATCGAACTGGGCGATCCCGGCTCGGCTTCGTATCATTTACCTGCTGTCTACGGGGGTAATTACTATCCCTGGAAAAACCAGGACAACCATGCCAAAAACGTCATAGACAGGATCCCACCCCCAGCGGGGGGAGCAGGATTCACCATCCCAAATGCCAGTTTCTCCGAGCTGTCCGCTGCTAATTATTCAGCTATTTCGTCGGCGGATGGTATACGCAAGCTGGCTACTTATGACCCGAGAAATGTGAGCATGAATAACAGCTGCATGTGGTACGTGTTCAATGTACCGGAAGGGCGCTCTGCGCTAAATCTCAGCAATGTGGTCCAGATCGACGTGCACTGGGAGGGCTATCAGACTAAATCGGCAGCGTGTTGGTCGTGGTCGTGGTGGTTCCTTGAGTTGGGGTGCGTAGAAACCACAGATAACGATTCGCTCTCCATGATGATGTGGAACTACTACGAGGATACAAATAAGGATGGCTTGAACGGCAAATATCACCTCCTCGACCGCAAAATAAATGACGCCGGGCTAACCTGGGTGAAACTTGTGCAAGGAGGATATATGGACTACCTCATCACCTCTACCTCATCGAAGGGTGGGGAACCCGCCGTCACCATAACCAGCTACGTACGCCAGGTTCCAGGGCCCGCATTGTGGTCGGAGCCACAATCCTTGGATATCCTATCCTGGAATGTCCATATATATTAAGAGTGGGACGAGGCTATCCTCTTGACTTTTGCTGACATTCATAGTAAATTCAACTAACGCTTTGCTTACGCTATAAAGGCGACATAAGAGGTATATATGACAACGCAAGGACTGCCCGAACGGCGCCCGAAAAAGATAGACCTTAACCTGCTACCCCCAGAGTATCTGCCCAAAAAAGCATCCCGGCTGACCATTGGACTAGTGATAGCGGTTATCATACTGGCCTGCATCCCCTGGCCCTTCCTGATTATGAAATTAGGCGTGGATGCCGATAATAAAGACCTTCAATCAGAGCTTAATGCGCTGAATACAGAATACCAACAGCTAGCCTCATTGGTAAGCCAGTGCAATCAGGTACAGGGCGAAATAGACGCATGCAACGCCCAGCTGGCAAGCATGGGGGGCGACTACCAGAGCTTCCTTAACCAAACCTATCCCTGGTCTGTGATAATGGACGACGTTCAGCAGACACCCAAAGGGGCAGGTGGTACGCTGGGAAGCATTTCACAGTCAGCAAGCACTATCAACATTGATGGTGCGTTCATCAAAGAGAAGTATATATATGAATACTCCATCATGCTCAACGAAACCGGACACTTTTCCAAGGTCAATATTCGGTCCATACAAAAAACTGAAAGCGGAACTGAGACGGTATACCAGTTCAATATCGAAACCGTGCTGAAAGTTGGTGGAGAAGAATGAAGCGCTTCTCACGCCTCCAGCTGATCCTCACAGTAGCCACCGTTGCTCTGTTAGCACTAAGCGTTTGGTTCGTTATTGGCTATTTCAGTGCGGATAGCAAAACAGCCAAGCTAGAAAAGGACATCGTCAACAAACAGAGACAGATAAACAGCCTGACCACATGCGATATTAACGACAAGAACACTCAGTTAGATGAGTGTATGAACAAAGTAGAAACCCAGTCGCCCTTTCCCGCCGAACCTTACGATAACAAAGAGATAACGGACGCCATAATAGGCGTGGTTGCTGACGCAAGGGTTAACCTGGAAAGACTGGATCACACCTCTCAGAGCAGCATTCCGCTGGGGAACACCACCTATAAAACTGACAATTACACCTTAGCTTGCAGCGTTGACGAAGGCAAAGGAGCTAGCCTGATAGTGCTCCTCGAGCTTTTCGAAGAGCTGCGTGAAGAAAAATACAACACGCTACTGATACAAAACGTCCAGCTCCCTGCAGGTAGAACTCAGATAAGTTTTGAGATCAGGATCGTAACGCAGTGAGTTAGTCGCCAAGTTTTATCCAGGAGCTATTGCCATGGAAGAAGAAAAAAAGCAAAGCAAAGCTGAACAGCGTGCCCAGGCCAGGTTGGAGAAGGTGAGGGCCCGGGAAGAGGCTAAGGCTATGAGGGAGGAGGAGGAAAGGGCCAAGGAGGAGGAAAAAACCAGGGCTAAGGCAGAGGCTAAGACAGAGAGTAAAGAGGGGGGCAAAGCCAAAGAGGAAAAGAAAGCAGCCCCGAAGGCCCTGAAGGTTAAAGGCGAAAAGCGCATTGTAACCATGAGTATTGAGGGTACGGACCTCAGGCTCCTCTACTTCTCCGGCAAGTCTGTCGAGTCCTGGGACAGCGTCGCCTTCAATCCGCAGATACTTAAAGTAGGCCAGGTGGCTGACCCCGCAGGGCTGGCAGCAGTGATAAAAAATGCCTTTGAGGGAAGGGATGTAACCAAAGCCCAGGTGGTCTGCGCCCTGCCTGGACTGAGATCGGTGTCCCGCGTAATCAACATCCCCAAGGTAAGCAAGAAGGAGCTGGCGTTAGTGGTTCCCCGCGAGGTGAACAAGCTAATGACTATCTCCGAAGAAGATAATTATATCCACTGGCAGCCCGTAACTACAGAAGCCGACAAGATGGATGTTTTTGTGCTCGCCGTCCCTAAAGAGCCGCTCACTGTCTTTATGGAAGCCCTCAATGTAGCCGCCATAAAACCTGCCGCTATAGATTTGAAACCCCTTGCCCTGGCGAGAGCAGTTAACCAGAAGGACGCCATCATTGCCTGCGGCGAGAGCAACAGCATGGAGCTGGTAATAGTTGTCGACGACGTCCCGGTACTGGTGCGTAGCGTCTTCCTCGGAGAAGGCATCGTAACCCAGGACTACGCTGTCGGCCGCATCAGCGATGAGCTGGGGCGCACCATCCTAACCTACAATGAGATCAACAAGGAACATCCGCTGGACCCCGAAGTGCCTATCTACCTGTGCGGCGCCTCCGCCGGCGGGGTGCCATTCGCACTTAACGTCGCCGCCCTGACCGGGCGCACAGTCCAGCCGCTGGAGCCGCCGCTGTCACTGCCCGCAAATTTCCCCATCGCCGATTTCATGGTCAATGTGGGGTTGCTCCTCAAGGTCTTATGACCACCTATATAGTAAGCGCTGCTCTCGCAATCGTGGGCCTGGCTGTGGGAAGCTTCCTGAATGTATGTATTGACCGGCTGCCCGCTGACGAATCCGTGATCAGGCTGCCCTCTCACTGCAATTCCTGCAAACAAAAACTCCAGTGGCGATATCTGATACCCGTCTTCAGCTACCTGTGGCTGCGCGGGCGTTGCCGTTACTGCGGGGCGTATATCCCCATCCGCATCATGTTCGTAGAGCTGGCAACAGCTATCATGTTCGGTTTACTCACGTGGCACTATGGCCTGAGCCCCCAACTCGTAATGGCGCTTATCTATGCCTGCCTGTTCCTGATAATCTTCGTCATCGACCTTGAGCGGCAGCTGATCCTGTACGCCGTGATCTTCCCCGCCATGGCCTTAGCCTTCATCTTCTCCTTCTTCTGGGGTGGATTTGGAGAATACTGGCCCCAGGCGAGCATAGCCAACACCAACACCTATCTGGACGGAACGGCCAGCGCGCTGCTTGGCGGGGCGGTGGGGCTGGTCTTCATGATCCTGCCGTATCTGGTCTCAAGGGCACACTACGGGACCGAAGGCATGGGCCAGGGCGACATATACCTGGCCGTGCTGATCGGGCTGGCCACCGGTTTCCCGCTGGTGATTGTGGCGTTGATAATGGGTATCATCGTCGGCGGCGTGGTGGCCGTCTCACTATTGCTGCTCAAGCTCAAGAAGCGGAAAGACCCCATACCCTTCGGGCCATTCCTGGCTGCGGCTGCCATGGTGACCCTCGTCTGGGGGGTGCAAATCCTGGACTGGTACTCCGGATTGATGTGAAAGGCAAGCAATAACCCGGGGAACGCTTCGTCCGCCTCAGGCGGGCTCGCAACGACAAAGAACGATACGTCAGTACGGGGAGCGCGTGCACCAACCGATTGTCAGTGCAAGAAGCGCGTGCATCAACCGCAGCGTCATTGCGAGGAGTCCGCCCGCCTCTGGCGGGACGACGAAGCAATCTGGCGGGGTTTATGCAGGAAACGCTTCGTCCGCCTCAGGCGGGCTCGCAATGACAAAGAACGATACGTCAGTGCAAGAAGCGCGTGCATCAACCGCAGCGTCATTGCGAGTGGTGCCAACCTCAGTGTCATTGCCCGACTTGATCCCCGTTTTCACGGGGACGCAATCCAGAAAACGTTGACTGTTATGCTGAACGCAGTGAAGCATCTGATAATTCAGATGAAAGACACTACGAAGAGATTCTTCAGTCGCCCGCCTGAGGCGGACTCTTTCAGAATGACACTGGGGACGTCATTGCGAGGAGGCCGCCGCGAGCGGGCGACGAAGCAATCCAGACAATGCCAAAAGAAAAAGAGTATGTAACAACCCGGGGATTGCTTCGGTCGCCTATGGCGACCTCGCAATGACGAAGTCAATAAGCAATCATAAATCTAAGTTAAGCCGCTATAAAAATACTATAATTAATCCGATATTTTCCAAAATACCCCTGCAGGGGCTTGACAAAACCTAAAACTTGTGGTAAGGTTATACCATAGATAATTAATTATAAAATAATATAACATAATATAATTAAAGTAATGTATGTATAAGATAATATGCCGGAAAGGAGGTGAATTGAGATGAAGGCTTTTGAAAATTTGGGTTTCAAGCGTGGCAAAGGCAAGCGCGGCTTCACCCTGATCGAGTTGCTAATCGTGATGGTCATCCTGGCAATCCTGGCTGGAGTAGTGGTCATGGCCGTTGGTGGCATTTTCGGAACTGCCAAGGAGCAGGCTTACAACACCATCAAGCCCCAGATCCAGAACGCGGTCACCGCATGGATGGTGGATCATAACGGCGAACGACCATATAGAACCACCGTGAATTGGACTGTCACTACCGAGGCTGGGGACACCGTCGATAATTGTAGTGCAATCGACATATGCTGCATAGTAGGCACAGGCGAATTGCTGAGGACAGTCCCTGACGGCTGTTTCGGAAACGAATCAGTCGATACTAGCAACTTCTGGAACGCTAGCGACGGCGGGTATACGGGATGCACCAACCCCAACAGCGGCGAAGGCCATTATGTCTGGGTAATAGACAAGACTGGAAACGTCTACTCCATATGCGATATGAGTAAAGACGGAACTTTCGCCGGTACCGATCTAGTAGACGGATTCCATAATGAAACTACCTACGATCAGGATTACTGGCCATAAATCTATCTTGAGGGGTGAAGAGGCCGGCAGAGCCTCTTAGATAAACAGCGCTTGAGGTTAACCCAAGATGCTAAAGGGGAGAGCCCCGATCTAACGGAGCTCTCCCTTTTTTATATTCCTTTTTAGATAACGTGCCGCTTTTCCAATTGCAATCACTTTGAAGAGCTTCTATAATCGAGCAGGGTCCTGAAGATTATGAGCCTCGTTCCCATTGACAAACTCAGGTTTTTATGATACTTTTACTAAAAGAATGATAAAGTTATCTAATATACCTTATTATATATTAATAATATATAATAAAAATGCGCTAATATTATCGTAAGGATAGGTCAAAGGGTAATGAAAGGTTCGGCTGTCCAACGACGCAAAGGCAAACACGGCTTCACCCTCATCGAGCTGTTGATCGTAATGCTCATCCTGGCCATTCTCGCCGGCGTGGTGGTTATGTCTGTTGGTGGAGTCTTTGAGAGCGCCAAAGAAAGGGCTTACGAAACATTGAGGGACCAGATACAGAATGCAGTGATCGCCTATGAAACAGAGCGCCCAAACGAGCTGCCACCGGAAGTTGGAACGGTTAACATCAGCGGTAATAAGATCATCTTCGATATATGTTCGCTTACGCTGCCAACAGGACTGCTCAGGACAGCCCCCGACGGGTGTATATTAATCAATGGCTCTAGTAATGATAACTGCGATAGCACTATAGGAAACTGCAGCGGCTGCTTAGCCACCTCGCATTATATCTGGGCTTATGATTTGAAGGGCAACATTTACTCAACCTGCGTTGGCAGCGACTGCAAAGCAAATAATGCAGACGGCTACCAGGGCATCTGGCCGTAAATGCGACTAGTGAATTGAAGCTAACTAAGCCATCATATTTAATCGCTCGCAACAACCACCTAATGTACCTCCTAAAATACTCCGACAAGTAACGCGATTATATGTAGCTCTCTCTATTTGTTGCCACAATTCAACTCTAAAACTTGATTCCAGCATGTTTCATTGCCGAAACTGGAATGCGAATCCACCAAAACCGTAAGTCCCCACAAATTGACACCGATACGAGCGCATTGTAAGATAGGCTAATTGCGTTCTATTTTGGATTTCGTTAAATGCTTGCCAAGGTTTTAAGCTGCGCGGTGGTAGGGCTGGAGGGGGCTATCGTCGAGGTGGAGGTTGACATAGCCGCCGGCCTTCCCGCATTCACCATTGTGGGGCTGCCCGACGCCGCCGTGCAGGAGGCCAGGGAGAGGGTGCGCGCCGCTATCCGGAACAGCGGCCTGACCTTTCCGGTTAAGCGGATCACAGTTAATCTGGCACCTGCCGACTTAAGGAAAGAAGGCCCCTCCTACGACCTGCCCATCGCCGTAGGTATCCTGTTGAGCTCAGGGCAAATTTCGGCGGATGCATCGCAAACCCTGTTTCTAGGGGAGCTCTCCCTGGACGGCGGCCTGCGCCACACCCACGGCATCCTTCCCATGATAGCCCTGGCCCAGGAGAAGGGCATGAGCAGCGTGTTCGTGCCTGCAGCCGATGCCCGGGAGGCCTCGCTGGTACAGGGGGTGAAGATAATCCCGGTCAAGTCCCTGGCAGAGCTGGTAGCGCACCTCTGTGGCGAAGCGATCATACCAGACTATCACCGGAGCGATGATCTTGAAAGCTCTGCTATGTATAACGGGCCCACGATCGACCTGTCACACGTGAAGGGGCAGGAGCATGTGAAACGCGCGCTGGAGGTAGCCGCCGCCGGAGGACACAACATACTGATGAGCGGACCTCCCGGAAGTGGGAAAACCCTCCTTGCCCGCTCCCTCCCGTCGATACTCCCCAAAATGACCACGTCAGAGGCACTGGAGGTTACCAAAATATACAGCGTCAGCGGCCTGTTGCCATCTGACACGCCACTCATAATGCAGCGCCCCTTCCGCTCCCCACACTACACCATCTCCCACGCCGGCCTGGTGGGTGGGGGAAGGTGGCCCCGTCCCGGCGAGATCAGCCTGACCCATCGCGGGGTCCTCTTCCTGGATGAGTTCCCCGAATTCGGGCACAACGTGCTGGAGGTGCTGCGCCAGCCGATGGAGGACAAGGTGGTCACCATCAGCCGCGCCCAGGGCAGCATCACCTTCCCGGCCAACTTCATGCTGGTCGCCGCCATGAACCTCTGCCCCTGCGGTTACTACGGTGACCCCGTTAAAGAATGCACCTGCTCTGCCAGCACCATCTCACGCTACCAGAAGCGTATCAGCGGCCCGCTGCTCGACAGGATAGACATATACGTCCAGGTGCCCCGCGTTGATTACGAGAAGCTAGCCGATGACCGGTTGGCCGAGGGGTCGGATAAAGTACGTTACAGGGTGGAGGCGGCGCGCTCGCTACAGCGGGCACGCTTCGATGGAAGCAAACTTGCCTCCAATGCGGAAATGACCCCGGTCGAGGTAAAGGCGTTCTGCCAGGTCGAAACAGAGGCACACAGCCTGCTCAAGGCCGCAATGAATCAGCTGGGGCTCTCCGCCCGCGCTTTCCACCGCATCCTCAAGCTGGCCCGCACCATCGCCGACCTGGCCGAAGCCCAGACTATCAACGCCAGCCACCTCGCCGAGGCCATCCAGTACCGCCCGCGAAGCCTGTTACAATAAGCTCAGAACATAGCGGCACAGACAGACATCAAACGTAATCAGTGCTTAGAAAGCCGAACTCACAACAGCACATCTGGGGAGGGCAACATGACACACGGATATGAGATTAACGACCTGGCTAAAGAAGAATCCTGGCGCATGTTTCGCATAATGGGCGAGCTGGTCGAAGGATTCGACAAGCTCCAGGGCATTGAGCCGGCAGTAAGCATATACGGCTCGGCCCGAGTCAGGCCCGAAGACGAGCTTTACGCCAAGACGCAAGAGATAGCCCGCCGCCTTGGAGAGATGGGGTTCTCCATCATAACCGGCGGCGGCCCCGGCATCATGGAGGCTGCCAACAAGGGCGCCCGTGAAGCCGGCGTGGCCTCGATCGGGCTCAACATCGAGCTGCCGGGGGAACAGGTGTGCAATATCTACGCCACAAAGTCGATAACCTTCCATCACTTCTTCGTTCGCAAGGTCATGCTGGTCAAATATGCCACCGCCTTCGTCATCATGCCCGGCGGGCTGGGAACGCTCGATGAGCTGACCGAGGTGCTGACCCTGATGCAGACCAGGAAGATCAGACCCTTTCCGGTGATACTTTTCGAGAGCAAATACTGGGGAGGATTCCTCCGCTGGATGAAGGACTTCGCTTTAAGCAGGGGCTACATCGATGAAGCGGATGTCCATCTGCTCAGGATCTGTGATGAGATCGATGATGTGATCGACACAGTCCAGAAATGGCACTCCAAGCAGGAGATCGTCGGCATAGAAGCCTTCGGCCAATAACCTACTCCAGCACGACCTCATCCCGATACGCCGGCACCGCCACCTGCCAGCCGTTCTCCCCCCTGACGAAGTCAGCAAACTGATGTGCCGTCTGGTTCTCCCCGTGCACAACAAACACCTGCCCCGGCGGCCTGCGGAGGGCCGATAGCCAGCGGAAAAGCTCGGCCTTATCGGCATGCGCCGAGAAGCCGTTTATCTGAACTACCCGCGCCCTGACGGGATGCATCTGCCCCAGTATCCTGACCTCCTCTGCGCCATCGACGATGAGCCTGCCCAGCGTCCCCACCGCCTGGTACCCGACGAAGAGTACGGTGCTCTCCGGCCGGGAGATATTAGCCACCAGGTGGTGCTTGATACGGCCTCCGGTGCACATGCCGGAGCCGGCAACGATTATGACGCTCCCCTTGATATGGTTTATCGACTTTGAATCATACGCCGATTTCACCATGGTCAGACCGAGGAAATCGAAGGGTGACTTGCCCTGACGCATGAGCGATGTCAGCTCGCTGCTGTACAGCTCGGGATACTTCTCGAAGATCTCGGTGATGCGCGCGGCCAGGGGACTGTCGATGAAAACCTTGAGACGCGGGATACTTTTCGACATCAATAGCTTGTTCAAATAATACATCAGCTCCTGCGACCGCTCGAGGGCAAAGCTGGGAATGACTATATTCCCCCCGGCTTCCACGGTGGAGTTGATTATCTCAGCGAGCTGTGAACCGATAGCCTCAACATCGTCGTGCAGCCGGTCACCGTAGGTGGACTCCACCAGCACATAATCAGCTTCATCGAAAACCGTGGGGTCCCTCAGTATGGGCGTGTTCCAGCGCCCCACGTCCCCGGAGAAAAGGAGCGTCCTCTTCCCTCCTTGTCTGACCCGGACGGTTACCATGGATGAACCGAACACGTGGCCGGCATCATGGAAGGTCGCCTTGACGCCACCGCCGACCTTAACCGTTTCACCATAGTCAACAGGCTTAAATTGCTGGACACACGCCTTGGCTTCATCCACTGTGTACAACGGGATCTCCGGGTAGGGCCCTCTCCGCCCCTCCCGCTCGTGCCGCCTCTTCTTGAATGCCGCGTCTTCCTCCTGTATATGCGCCGAATCCAGCAGCATGATGCGGGATATATCGGCGGTGGCAGGGGTGCAGTACACCGGCCCCTTAAAGCCCTCCCGCGCCAGCTTGGGCAGCAGGCCGCAGTGATCGATATGAGCGTGGGTCAGCAGCACGGCGTCGATAGTGCGCGGCGGGATGGGGAACGGATTCCAGTTCCTCTCCAGGAACTCCCTTTCCTGGTACAGCCCACAATCCACCAGGAATCTGAGGCCGTTGATCTCAACGAAATGCCGTGAGCCGGTGACCGACTGGGCCGCACCCAGGAAACGCAGCTTAATATCCATGTTCTAACCCATGCTTAGTTTACCCTGTACCCCGTTTGTATTCAACCACGGAGGTTGCTATGACAATAGATTCATTAATCTAACGATTCCATTGTTCCTTCAGCAGAAGTCACCCTTTTTATTATGTCCAGACAAGCTAGTTTGCAGATGTCCTCTACTTTGCATTTACCCGAATAAAAGCCTCCTGATTGAGTAGGCAGCCAAGACTCATTGTTAATCTCAAGACCAATTTGCTCAACCTGTAAAATTTCATCATCAGAAAGTTCATGATCAAAATACAAAAAAAGTCTCATCTGATCGGACATATTTTTATGCATGGCATCGAAATAAACGCCGGCACCAAATTTTTCATTATTATTAATATCTTGTAAGGAACAATTGTAGTCACAAGTGTTTTCTTTGGTTCCAACCATTACGATTAAAACCACTGATATGCAAACCACAACTATCAATATCAGGAGCGATAGCACAACCCTTTTTTTTGTTATCAGCCGCGATATCATAAAACAACTCTCCTTTTATAAATAAAGACGTGTATTTGACGAAGATGTCACATCCGTATATTTAATGATAAAGCCCCTCTTTGGCAAGAAGGGCTTCTTGAAGCGATTGCCAGCGAAGCTGATTTTTACCTCAAACAGCCTTCTGCAGCAGCTCCTGCACCAGGGCGTTGATATCGCTGAGCTGCTGGTACAGCCACAGGTGGATATCTTCCTCTTCGATGGACTTCTTCAACGCCTCCGCCCGCCGCTTCCTCTCCTCAGCCGGCATCGACAGCGCCTCGTGCAGCGCCAACATCGTCCCCTCGATATCGGTGGGCGCAACCGGCAGAACATTGTCCCTCAATTGCTGACACGCGCCGGCGGTCTCCGACAGTATCAGGACGCCGTCGCGCAGATTAACTATGGGGCCCTCTTTGGCCACCAGGTTCATCCCGTCGATCACCGGATTCACCAGGAGGACATCGTAGGAACGCAGGGCGGCTATCGCCTGAACGTAGTTATTCTCATAAAATACCTTAACAGGCTGCCAGCCTTCCTTGCCATACTTTGCGTTTATCGACTCGACGATCTCATTGACCTCATCAGCATACCTGAGGTACTGCTTGATCTTGGCGCGGGAAGGGACGAGAAAGGCAAGGAAGTTCACCTGGCCCTGGAGCTCAGGATAGCGTTGCAGCAGCAACTCGAAACAGCGGAAGCCGCGCACGATGTTCTTGCTGGGCTCCAATCGGTCAACACGGACTATCGTCTTCCTATCGAAGAGAGGATGTAGTTTCTCCTCGTAGGATTTCAACAGCGGAGACCTGGCTAGCCTTTTGAGGTTGGCCAAGTCAACCGATATCGGATAATGCCTCACATTGCACCGATGGCCGCCGACCGAGACAGTGCGGCTTCCATAGTCCACCTCAACCCCCGGAACGAATGTTACACAGCTATTCAGGAAATTGCGCACATCCCTCTCGGTTTGCAGGCCAACGATATCGCAGGCGCACAGCCCCTCGCATATCGCCTGAACCATAGACCTGGGGAGCAGCTGCCACGTGGAAGCCGCGGGCCAGGGGACATGCGTGAAGTGCTGTATGATAGCGTTGGGAAGGCGCTCTCGAATATACCCCCCAGCCAGATACAGATGGTAGTCATGGAGCATAACCAGGGGAGGCAGCTTTCCCTCCGACGCCTCGGCGACAACCGCTTCCGCGATAGACCGGTTCACCGCTTTATACCCGGTCTCCCAGGCATCGTAAACCCGCTCGTCGATGTTGGGGGTGTGCGAGGCATTCCACATATCGTGCTGCAGGAACCACAGCAGGGGATTGCACAGGACGCTATAGAACTTGTGGTAGGTACCGCCCGGGGAAACCACAAATCGGATGAAGAAATTGCTCCCGGGGACCATGGCCTTGAAACTCCCGCCCTGTGCCTGCTCCGCCGCGTGGCGGTCCCCCTCCCCCATGGCGCTGGCAACCCACGCAATGTCGGCAAGCTGACTGACAGCGCTCAGAGCACTGACAACGCCGCCACCGCTGCGCCGCCCCTTCAAATTGCCCTGTTCATCAATGCGATACTCGACAGGGCCGCGGTTGCTGGCAACGATGAAATTCCGCTGCTGTAACAGCTCCTGGCACAGCTGATGCACTTTCGTTCCATTCACCCGATCCGGCATCGCAGTTCCCCTAAAATCCTCTATAATTTACATAATAATTACATCGGATAATAAAACGCTAGCACACCGCTTGTAAGATGTCAAGCGTTACACACAGAGTCTGGATGATCAAAGATATGGTCAGCTTGGCAAACTGATCTGTTTGACATCGGTGAAACCTCATACTAAACTATGCTAAAAGCGTAAGAAGAAAAAGGAGAAGAAAAATGGCGACGAAGAAACCAAGCAATGTGACTGAGATCAGTTTTATGGCGAAAGGGAAACCAGGCCGTGTGGCTAAGCTCGATTACGTTGACGACAAATATGTTGATGCCAAGATTAAACCGATCAAGCAGGAACTCAAACAGTTGAAACTTGCCCTCGATGCAATGCCCAAGCAATATGCACAAGAACTGCTGGAGGTCCAGCGAGCCATAGCCAGTCTGAAAATAAACTCCGATGTAACTGTCTTCCGCTCCATCATCAATAGCAAGTTCCCCCAAAAGGGTCATCTTTTCACTAAACTAGTTTCTGATGCCGCCGCAGAAAAATCCAAACTGCGTTCATCTAAGACTCCAAACGTTTTATCCATCAATTTCTATAAAAAGTGGTCAGCACTCTTGAAGGACCTGGGTGCCGACATCTCAGAATTTTGAGTTTCACTGCTTGACGGGCTTGCCAACCCGGCAGCTAAAGAACCGGCTTTAGCTATAAGTTTATGCTGCTTTATAGCTTCTCCCTTCATATATACTTCTATTCCCTCTCTGGTTATTTCTCCGACTCTCCCTGCATACCTGCCGCTATTTGACATACCACACACGATTACAATACAATAAAATCCCACTGAGGATAGAAACTGTGAACAGCAACGAGATACGGGAGGCGTTTCTTCTTTTCTTTGAGAGCAAGGGGCACAGGCGCATGCCCAGCTCCTCGCTGGTGCCTAAGGGAGACCCCACGCTGCTGCTTACCACCGCCGGCATGGTGCAATTCAAGCCGTACTTCACCGGAGAGGCCGTGCCCCCCAACCCGCGCCTGACGTCGTGCCAGAAGTGCTTTCGCACCACCGACATCGATTCAGTAGGCGACACCCAGCACCTCACCTTCTTCGAGATGCTGGGCAACTTCAGCATCGGCAACTACTTCAAGAAAGAGGCTATCGAATGGGCGTGGGAGTTCGTGACGCAGAGATTGAAGCTGGACCCCGACCGCCTGTGGGTGACGATATTCACCGATGACGATGAGGCCTTCGACTGCTGGCGCCGCATCGGCTTCCCGGCAAGTAAGATCAAACGATTCGGGGAAAAGCACAACTTCTGGGGGCCGGCAGGCGACACCGGGCCCTGCGGTCCGTGCAGCGAGATCCACTACGACCTCGGAGAGAAGGTCGGCTGCGGCAAATCCGACTGCGGGCCCAACTGCGAATGCGGGCGCTTCACCGAGATCTGGAACCTGGTGTTCACCCAGTACGACCAGCGTAGCGACGGCAGCCGACTGCCGCTGCCCAAGCCCAACATCGACACCGGCATGGGCTTGGAGCGCACCGCCGCTGCCATGCAGGGGGTGACTACGGTATATGAGACGGACCGATTCGCCCCGCTCATCGCCAGCGTGGCGCGGCTGGCGGGCAAACGCTACGGCGAGGATGAGGCGACAGACAAAGCGATGCGTGTGGTGGCAGAGCACGCGCGGGCCGTTACCTTCCTCATCGCCGATGGCGTCATGCCCTCCAACGAGGGCCGCGGATACGTGCTGCGGCGGGTGCTGCGCCGCGCCGCTGTATTTGGCAAGAAGCTAGAGTTAGAAGGCTTCCTCAGCGAGCTGGCGAAAGCCGTTATAGACCAGATGAAACCCATCTATCCCGAACTGAAGCGAGAGCGGGAATTCATCCTCAGCACGATAGCGGCTGAGGAAGGCAGGTTCGAGCAGACCCTAAACGCTGGAATGAATCAACTGGAAGAACTATTATTGGACAATGTCGAGCAATACAAGAGTTCAATTAATAAGGCCATAATCAACCTCCAGCAAGCTTTAATAATCAATCCATTGCAAAACCTAGCCAAGTCACAGCAAGAATTATTAAAGCAAAGCCTGGCTAATTTACAACAAGTTCTAATAATCAATCCATTGCAAAACCTAGCCAAGTCACAGCAAGAATTATTAAAACAAAGCTTGGCTGATTTACAACAAGCTCTCAAAACCATATCAAGCTCTGACCCAGCATTCGTACAGAATAGGGCAGATATCCAGAAAGCTTTAACGATACGTGGAGAAACAGTTTTTAGACTTTACGACACCTACGGATTCCCTCTCGACGTGACCAAGGAGATAGCAACCGAACACGGCTCGAATGTGGATATTGAAGGCTTCGAGCGGGAGATGGAAAAACAGCGGGAGCGGGCACGGACTGCCCAAGCCGTTAACGAAAAGGTATCCATCACTGAAAACGTGATTCATAAACTTGCTAAAGATCTGCCCGAGACTGCCTTCGTCGGGGGGGACTGCCGCAAGCTGAAGCACCGCAGCGAAGTCCTGATGCTGACGCAGCAGGGCAAGGAGAAGCAGACACTCGTTGCCGGCGAGGAGGGCGAGATAGTGCTGAGCCAGACCCCGTTCTACGGAGAGATGGGCGGACAGGTGGGCGACAGCGGCGAGATCGTGGGAACCAAAGGGCGTTTCGCCGTCAGCGATACCATACGATTTGAGAACAACGTGATCGTGCATCGCGGTAAGATGGATAAAGGGACGATATCGAAGAGCGAGGCCGTCACCGCCAGGGTGGACCAGGCGCGCCGCCTGGACATCGCCCGCAACCACACCGCCACCCATCTGCTGCAGGCGACGCTGCGACGCGTGCTGGGCGAGCACGTGCGCCAGTCGGGCTCGCTGGTGTCACCAGACTATTTACGATTCGACTTCTCCCATCCCAAGGCGCTCACCGCAGAGGAGCTATCAAAGATACAGAGACAGGTGAATGAATGGATTCGCCAGAACATAAAGGTCACACCCAAGATCACATCATACAAGGAAGCTATCGAGAAGGGGGCGCTGGCCTTCTTCGATGAGAAGTACGGCGACGAGGTGCGCGCGCTGGTGATCGGCGGCCGCAAGCCGGTCAGCACCGAGCTGTGCGGCGGCACCCACGTCAACGCTACCGGCGAGATCGGCTACCTACATATCACCGCGGAAAGCAGCATCGGGGCCGGCATGCGCCGCATCGAGGCGGTCACCGGCAGGGGAGCTGAGACGTACATCGACAAACAGCTGTCCATCATCGAGGAAGCCGCCGGCGAGCTGAAGACCGAGCCTGCGCAAATCAGGAGCCGCATCGAGGCGCTGAAGAGAGAAGTCGACACGCATCGCAAGAAATCCTCCGCCATAGAGCACGAGGCCTCAAAGAAGAACGTCGAGGCCCTGCTCAGCGAGGTAGCGGAGGTCAACGGCATACCAGTCCTGGCCACCCGCGTCCCCGCCGCCAACGTGGAAGCGCTGCGCCGCACCGGCGACCTGATCAAGGAACGCCTGAAGAGCGTGCTGCTCGTCCTGGGGACGGTGTGCGACGGCCAGGCGAACTTCGTGGCGATGGCAACGCCCGACCTGGTCAAAAAAGGTCTGCACGCCGGCGATATCGTCAAACAGGTGGCGCAGGTGGCCGGCGGCCGCGGCGGCGGGCGGGCGGAGCTGGGGCAGGGGGGCGGCAAGGATATCGACAAGCTGGACGACGCGCTGAGCATAGTGAAAGGGCTGGTGGCCAAACATGGCAACGCTGGGGATTGACGTCGGCGAGAAGCGTATCGGGGTAGCCATCGCTCATGGCCTGGTGGCTGTGCCGCTAACCGTCATCGAGAGCGCCGGCGAAAAGGCAGACATGGAGCGCATCGCAGCGATGGCTAACGAGTACGGCATAGAACACATCGTGGTGGGGCTGCCACGCTCGCTGGACGGCAGCACCGGCAAGCAGGCAGAAAAGGCCATCGCCTTCGCCGAGTCCCTTTCAACCCAAACCGATATACCCATCGACACCTGGGATGAGCGTTTCTCCACCGTCTCCGCCGAGCGCATGCTGCGGGACGCCGGGGCAAAACATGACAAGCGCAAATCCAACCGCGACGCCATGGCAGCAGCGATAATTTTGCAGGCGTACATAGACAGGATAAACACATGACTCAAAATGAACCCGTGACTCAAGATGAACACGTGACCAAGTATGTGGGGCTGATCGGCTATCCGCTGGGACACTCCATCTCCCCACCGATGCAGCAGGCCGCCTTCGACCACTGCCGGCTGGACGTGCGTTACGAGTTCTGGCAAACCGAGCCAGCGGAATTAACTAACATCGCAGAGCGATTGCGTCACGTCAACACCCTGGGAGCCAACGTCACCGTTCCCCACAAGGAAACCATCATGACCCTCATGGACGAAATGGACGACCTGGCTTATGAGATAGGGGCAGTGAACACGATAGTGAACCGCGGGGGACAGCTCATCGGCTACAATACCGATGCCGGCGGCTTTCTCAGGTCATTGCGGAAGGAGGGGGGATTTGACCCTGAAGGCAAGGAGGTCATAATTGTCGGCGCCGGAGGGGTGGCCCATGCGGTGTGCTTTGCCCTCGCCAGGGCGGGGGCGAAGTCGCTGTTCCTCACCGACATTATAACCAAGCGAGCGCAGGAGCTGGCAGCAGCCATCGAAAGAAGCCTGGCCCGCACCCAGGGGCCGGCACCGAGGAGCTGCTACGATGCCAAGGATGTCAGCGGCATACAGTCCCTGGACTACGAAGTGCATCCCGCCCCCAAGATAAAGGTCTCCTCGCCTACAGGCCTGGCCTTCAGAAAAGCGCTGTCGGAATGCGACCTGCTGGTCAACTGCTCGCCGGTGGGGATGAAACGTACCATCACCGAGGGCAGATCGCCGGTGGAGGCCAAGCTCATACCGGAAGGGTCGCTGGTGTACGATGTAGTGTATAATCCCCTTGAAACGAAGCTGCTCACCGACGCCAAGAGGGCGGGAGCGCAAACGCTGGGCGGGCTTGCCATGCTGGTGTATCAGGGAGCTATGGCCTTTGAATTGTGGACCGGCAAGGAAGCACCCATCGATGTAATGTTCGAGGCGGCAAAGAAGGCGCTGTAAGGAAAACGCTATGAATGAAGGATGGTTTGGCTTAGTAGGTGTAGTTGTTGGGGCCGCAATAACCATCGGTTATAACCTCTATCGCGATTGGAGAAAAGGTAAAGATAAGTACAGAGTCATGCTCTATGAAAAACGCCTTGAAGCTCATCAGAAGGCTTATTCCTATTCTGCACACTTACTGCGGGCTTTCAGTGATCGCTTATCTGACCTGGGGTTAACTAAGGAATTGAGACCTCTGTTTCGTGAGGCAGAAGATTTCTACTTCTCAAATAATCTTTATTTAGACGAGAACTCCAGAAAGCTCTTCAGAGACGCATTATCCTCAGTAATTACATGCTTTGAAGAAGCTGATTCTGAAACCATAAAAGATACTAGAGATGAACTTATTAAAGCTATAAATGCAATCACAACTGGAATAGGGATGAAGCATCTAGAGGAATCAAAACAAAAGTAATGAAGAAGCAAATCATGACATAAAGGACAAAAACATGTTCAGATTTTTAACCGCAGGTGAATCGCACGGCAGGGGGCTGGTAACTATAGTCGAGGGGGTGCCGGCTGGCCTGCCGCTGGATGAGGAGTACATCGCTCACGACCTGAAGCGGCGGCAGGCGGGCTACGGCAGGGGAGAGCGCATGCAGATTGAGGACGACCGCGCTGAGATACTCTCCGGGGTGCGACATGGGCTGACCATCGGCAGCCCCATATCCCTGCTCATCTGGAACCG
>Ga0315289_10004595_pt1 | contig 20533 bp, 17 predicted proteins | sample YL17G11_40_MG_FD_203452 | JGI IMG/M metagenome (GOLD analysis project Ga0315289, IMG submission 203452) | Sediment microbial communities from Yellowstone Lake, YNP, Wyoming, USA - YL17G11_40 | ecosystem: Environmental > Aquatic > Freshwater > Lake > Sediment | place: USA: Wyoming | collected... | reverse complement strand
GAATATTTCATTGCCCTGTGGGTTCGTAATTAGGGCTGCCAAGTCGGCATACGTTTTTTCCGCCTGTTTCTCGAGATCCATCGCTGCAGAAATAATGCCCATTAGGCTGTTTTGATTGGGTTCTTCAGCCGCCTTTATTTCGAATATCGGTGGGAGGGGAAACTCTTTCCCTTCAGAATTAAGGAAATCGGGCCTTTCCTCCACAGATTTCTCCAGGGTAGTTAACTGTGCGTAGTGAAATTTCTCAAATTCACTGAGCATCTCGAACAACTTCTTGCCCATTGGATGGCTGACTTTTTTGGCTGCGTCAGCATAGCCTTCTGATGCTATCCTTTCATTTTCTCTGACAACGCGGATTGCATCTAACAGGTTGGAGGTGCTCATTTGTTTCTCCTCATAATTGATTTGAACAAATTCCTACGAGAAAATCTCTCGAGGTGGACTCAATGCTTCTTGCAATGGATGACAAAAAACAAACGGCAACCGCAAGCGCGGCTGCCGCTTCTATTCTCAGCCGCACGAACGAATTACGGCTTACCTATGGTCGGGGCGAAAGGACTTGAACCTTCGACCTCATCGTCCCAAACGATGCGCGCTACCAACTGCGCCACGCCCCGAACGTGCTTGCAGTATAAGCGAACTTGGCAGAATCGTCAAACGCGACACCTTCCGTGAGGTACATTCCAAATTTGGAGCAACCCAACCCGCACCGCGGGTTTCCTACCCAGTAGACGTCGGCTTTCATCGCGGCAGACGCCATCGAATGAAATTCGACGGCTACCAAGCGCGAAACCTGCTCCGCAGGTTGGATTCGCCCCAAACTCGGCTTATTGACTGGCGACGAAATCTGTGCTATGAAACGCGCCAATTTCTGGGTATGCGGGTCTTTCACGAGGAAAGGGATGAACAAGAAACAGACACTCTCTGCCGCTGAACGCAAAAAACTAGAAAACGAACGCGAGCAAACCCAAGCCGAGTTGGAACGCTTGCGCGAATATCTGAAAACGACGCCGGAACCGGCTGGCGATGAACTGGGCTTGATGTGTACGAACGCGAAAGAAATCTCGCGCTCGTCCGGCGACTGCAACAAAAACTGGAAGAGATTGATTACGCGCTGCGCACTGCCGCGAAAGGGATGTATGGCATTTGCGAACGCTGTGGCAAGCCGATTGATCCCGCGCGCCTCGCCACGCTGCCGCAGACGACGCTGTGCGTGAAATGCAAAAACGAATTAGAAAAAGCCGCGCGGCGTGCGGCAATGCAACGACATTGCAGGGGCGTTCGACCCTGGCACTTGCGTCCCCGCCAGGGCAAGTGTTGAACGCCCCTGCGATTTCATATTTCATGCGGGCGCGCGTGCCGATTCTCCCCCAACTGCCGCGTCAGCCGCATCTGCCCCAAGTGCTCGTTGTAATGCTCGACGATGTGCAGAAGGCACCACCGCACCGTGTGCGGCTGCGGCTCGGGACGCAGCGCGTCCAGATCCGATGCGACGAGGCGCGCGAGGATTTCCTCGCTGTCGCGCGCGACGACATCGTACAGCACGCGCAGCGCAGGGACGTCGTCGCCGCGCGCGCGAAATTCCGCTTCACGGTCGCGTTCGATCTTGCGCTGACCGACGACCGCGTGAATCCACCGCCGTTCCGCGCCGAGCGAATGAAACGCGAGCGTGTACAGCGAGTTGGTAGCTTCGGGCAGTGGGCGCCAGTTCAACGCGTCCGCGCTCAAACCTTCGAGCGTGCGCAACATCTCCGCGCGGCGTTCGCGCAGAATCGCAAGATACGCCGAAACTTCTGACAGCATCGTCATCCCACCTCCACGCGATTTTTGCCACGGCGTTTGGCGCGCGTCAGTGCGACTTCGGCGCGCCCCAGCAGCGCGAGATTTTCACCGAGATCGTCGCCAGCCGTTGCCGCGACGCCGACGCTGAGCGTGACGTGTAAATCAAGTTTCTCTAGAACAAAGTGGTGCTCGCCAATCGTCTTGCAAATTCGCTCTGCGAGGACACGCGCGCCGGAGACATTCGTCTGCGGCGCAATAATCATAAAATCTTGCGTATCGTTATGCCCGACGACTTCGGATTGGCGCACCCTCTTCAACAGCAATTGACCGGTTTCGATGAGCACACTATCGCCGGTCAGGATGCCGTGCGCGCGGTTGATCGCTTTCAAATTGTCTACGTCCACCAGCAAGACCGCGAGCGGAGTCTGATAACGCGCGCTCCGCTTCGCTTCGTATCCCAGCCGACGCAGCAAATAGCGCCGATGGTACAACCGCGTGAGCGGATCGAGGAGGGCGAGCAGCCATTCATTCTCCGCCTTGGGGGGAGGACGCACCGCGGCGACGTGTTCGCCGGTCTGCCAGCCCGCCGCCGCGTGCCTCTTCACTTCGGCGAGATCGAAGGGCGCGGTCAGACAATCGGTCAGCGGGACGCGCGTCTCCAAGACGCGTTTCGCTTCGTCGGCGTTCTCGGCGAGAAAAATGATCGGTATGCTCGCGGTGGGTGTGAGCGAACGCAACGCGCGCGCCGCATCCAATCCGCTCAACCTCTTGAGCGCGACGCCGAGAAAAATCGCGTCCGGTTTTTGGTCGAGCGCGGTATCCATCACCGCGATGCCGCTGGGCGCAGTAACGACGCGATGATGATCCGCCTGCAGCGCTTTTTGCAGCGTCTTCACCGTCGCGCGCTTGTTCGAGGCGATCAGAAATCTGCCAGCCACGTGACTCCTCTGGTCAATCAGTAATCAGGCGATCAGTCAACCCGTTGACCGGCTGCCTGACGGACCGATTGACCGATTGACCCACTCTTCTTCCTCAGCCCGATTCGCGATCTCGCCGTCCAGCCGCGCGTCGCGCAAACGGTCGAGAATTTCGCGATACTTGGGACCCGGACGGATGCCCATGCGCCTCAAATCGTCGCCGGTCAACTCCGGGACGATCGCGCGCAGGCGCGTGCGGAACAAGGTCACACCTTCCCGTGCGCGTTCAGCGTCCGTCGCCAGCGCGAAGATGGCAAGCGCGGTGTCGGAATATTCCTGGAGCAGCTGATACAATGCACTCGGCGCGAGCGAGTCAGCCGTGAGGCGTGGTTCAACCTCCTCCCGCAGCGCGAGCAATTGCATAATCGTTTCGACTTCGGCGTTGGTGAGCCGCAGCCGGTGACAAAATTCCCGCGCGACCGACGGCGCAGAAGGGTAGGCGAGCAGACCCAGGTACGTCAGCGCGGTGGGATGCTCCGCGCACTCGCGCGCGCCGCTAAACTTGCGCGCGTGCCAATCGGTGAGAGCGAGCGGGGGCAGAATCGCCTTGAGCGCGCCGAGTTCCTGCGCGCGCGCCAGCGTTTTTTCCGGTTCGCTTTCCCGAAAGATCAAATTGAATTCGTGACGGATCCGCTCGCCGCTCACGCGGGCGAACATCCCCAGCGCGTCGCCGACCAGCCGCGCGGTGCGCGGTTCGATCTTGAAGCCAAAGCGCTGCTCAAAGCGCGCGGCGCGCAACATGCGCGTCGGGTCTTCGATGAAACTTAAATTGTGCAGGACGCGAATCAGCCCGCGCTGCAAATCCGCCTCGCCGCCGAACGGATCCAGCAGTTGCCCGTACCGTTCGGGATCGAGACAGATCGCGAGCGTGTTAATCGTGAAATCGCGGCGATGCAAGTCCTGTTTGATCGAACTGGTCTCGACTTCAGGCAGCGCGGAGGGATGGGCATAAAACTCCGTGCGCGCGGTTGAAAAATCAAGAGAGGAAAGAGGAGAGAGGAGAGAGGAGAGAGGGCTTGCTTTCATCTTTCCTCTCTCATCTATCCTCTTTTCTTTCCCATCTTTCATCTCTCTAATAATCCATTTCGCCGTGCCAAACCGTGTGTGACCATGCACGCGCCCGCCGTACTTTTTCTGCAACGCCTGCGCGAGCACAATCGCGTCCCCTTCGACGACGAGGTCGAGATCGAGGTTGGGCTGATTGAGGAGAAGGTCGCGCACAAAGCCGCCGACGACGTACAGACTGAATCCCAGGTCGTGCGCGATCTGGCTCGCGTCGCGCAAGAGCGCGAGCAGTTCCGGCGGCAGCCATTGTTCCAGGCGCGCTGCCATTTCTTGTGCGCGCGTCGGACGTTGCTTGTCCCAGGGCTTGATGAGATCGGTGCGCGTGGCAATGCCGATGATGCGATTGTCTTTCACGACGGGGACCTGGCCTAAATCGCTTTCGGTCATCACGGCGCGCAGTTTTTCCAGCGAAGCATCCGGCGAAACCGCCACGGGCTTGCGCATCAAGTTCTTGATCGGCGCGTTCAGGAGTTTGTGCCGCATCGCGCGGTCAATCTCGCGCCGCGTCACCACGCCGACGAGTTTGCCGCGCCGCACGACCGGAAAACCTTCGTGCCCATAACGATTCATCGCCGCGGCGGCTTCCGCGACGGTCGAAGTCGTCTCCAGGGTGTGCGCGCCAAAAGACATCACGTGGCGCACCAACAACGAGGGCTGGACGGACTCTTTAAGCAGTTTCACCAGTTTCGCTTTCGCCTGGCGCAAGGTCATTCCGCGAATCAGCGCGGCTGCCGCTTTGTCGTGCCCTCCGCCGCCAAACGCGTCGGCAATCGCCGCCACGTCAATCTCGGCGCGTTCGGAGCGCGCGACGAGTTGGATGTGATCGTCCATCTGCACCAGAACGAAGAGGGCGGCGGGATCGTACAGTTCGCGCAATTGATGCGCGAGGGTCGAAACCTCTTCGGTGTACGCGTCGGCGCGCGCGGCGGCAATCGCGATGGCGTGCCCGGCGATTTCAATCGTCTGAATTTTCTCGATGAGACGCTGGTACAATTTGTGCTGCGCGTCGGTGAGTGGGAGATGCAGAAAATCGTTGGCGATGGCGAGCATGGCGCCGCGCTCGAGCAGGAACGCCGCCGCCCGCGCGTCGCGCGGCGTCGTCGTGACGTACGAAAGGGACCCGGTGTCTTCGTGGATCCCGAGCAGCAAGAGAGTGGCTTCAATCGGCGTGAGCGGCAATTCCTTTTCACTGATCTGTTCGACGAAGAGCGTCGTCGTCGCTCCGGCTTCGCCGCCGGAAAAAGTCATCCCGGGTTTGAGTTCGCGATTGAGTGGGTGGTGGTCAATGAAATGAATGCGGGTCTTGGGCGTGACGCCGCGCGCGGACTGGATGCCCTGGCTGTCTACGACGACGATCGCGCGAAAATGCTGGCGCGCCAAATCGTCGGGACGCGTGAAGAGGAGCACATCACCATAGAGCGCGCAAAAATCGCGCACGTTGCGATTCATGCGGCGCGGCAAAATCGCGAGGGCTTCGGGATAGATTTTTTTCGCGCCAAGCAGCGCGGCGAGCGCGTCGAAATCGGCGTTCTCGTGCGTGAGGATCGCGTCCATCGGGGGGAATTATAGCACAGATGGGCGGGCGGTCAATTAGTCAACTGGGCAATCGGGGAATCAGGCAATCGGGGAACCGGTTGACCGATTCCTGATTGACTGATGGCCTAACAGAAAAACGCCCCGGAAAACCAGGGCGTTCGCTGCCTCCCCGGCGAGGCTCGAACTCGCAACCTCAGCCTCCGCAGGGCTGCGCGCTATCCAATTGCGCTACGGGGAGTTAGTGGGTTAGTGCAATAGTTGGATAGTTTGATAGTTCAACTCCTGCGCTAGCCAACTATCGAACTAACAAACTAACAAACTATTGCACTAGAGAGCGGAGGGGGCGGGATTTGAACCCGCGACAGCGGCTTTTAGGACCACTGTAGTCACTTAGCAGGCGACCGCACTAGACCAGACTATGCGACCCCTCCAGGTGATTTGGAATTTGGAAATTGGATGTTAGAAGTTGGATGCGGATCGGCGGGTCTAACCAATCTCCAAGCTCCAACTTCTAACTCCGACGGAGGAGGAAGGATTCGAACCTCCGTGGCTTGTGACCCATCCGCTTTCAAGGCGGCGCCGATAGTCCACTCCGGCACTCCTCCACATCGCCGCGCCAGTATAGCAGAGAGCGGCGATTGTGTCAAACTGCCGCTAAGTGTGCGTCTCGAACCGGTACCCTTGTTCACGCTCGGTGCGAATGTAGCGCGAACGCCGCGCCGGGTCGCCGAGTTTACGGCGCAGGTGGGAGATATAGACTTTGAGATAGTTGGAATCCTGCTCGAACCCATCCCCCCACGCATAGCGCAAGAGCGCATGCCGCGTGACGACGCGATTTTTGTGCCGCAGGAAATACTCCAAGAGCCGCCATTCCTTGGGAGATAAGGTGACCTCCGCGCCATCCACGGACACCTGGTGCGCGTCCAAGTCAATCCGCAAAGACCCGTCGTCATACAAGCGCACACTCGGATCGGAATGCTGGCGCGTCCGGCGCAGGATCGTATGAATGCGCGCGATCAGTTCGTCGTTGTGGAAGGGCTTGGTCACGTAATCATCCGCCCCATCCGACAAGCGTTCCACTTTTTCTTTTGCGCCGGGGAGGCACGTCAGCATAATGATCGGCACGTCCGAAATCTCGCGCAAGCGGCGGCACACCTCGCGCCCATCTTTGTTCGGCATCATAATATCGAGCAGCACGAGATCAGGACGTTGCTCGTACGCGACCCGCAAGCAATCGTTGCCGTCTACTGCCTGGATCACGCTAAATCCCTCCTCTTCGAGCAAGGCGTTTAACACCTGCCGCAGAGACGGGTCGTCGTCGGCGACGAGAATGGTGTCCTTTTCTTTCATAGCGCCCTCCGCAAGGTGAAATGAAATGTCGCGCCGTGTTCCGGCTCACTCTCTACCCAAATGCGTCCCCCCATCGCGGTGACCGTTTCTTTAGCAAGCGCCAAGCCCAAGCCATGACCGTAGACGCGGCGTTCGCTGGTCTGCGGCACCCGGTAGAAGGGTTGGAAGAGATGAGTTTGCTCGGCAGGCGGGATGCCTGCGCCGAAGTCTTGCACCGAAACGTCTATCCACTCCTCGTCCTGGCGCTTGATCCGCACGATAATGAGACTGCCGACGGGAGAATAACTGACCGCATTATCCAACAGATTTCGCAAAACATTCTCAACGCGATTCGAATCGGCAAACGCCAGCAGTTCTGGATTAGACGATTGGACCCGAAAGCGATGTTGGGTTTTATCCGTTTGGAATTGACGGACGAGTTGACGCGCCAAGCTGACGACGGACAGCGTTTCGAATTTTAACGGGAGCGTGGATTTCACGGCGGCTTGGTGCTCCAGGAATTGATCCGCCAGTTTCTTCAGTTGATTTCCTTCCGCCTTGACGATCGCCCACAATTCCGTGCGACGTTCTTCTGACAGATTACGCCGTTCGAAAAGCTCCAGTGCGCTCAGTACCGCCGTCAGAGGCGAGCGAAGTTGATGCGCGACCATCGCCAAAAAGTTCTCGTACTCGATTTCCGCGCGCTGTTCTTTGGATAGATCCCAGAACGCGCCGACCGCGCCGATGACATCTTCTTTTTCGTCCAACAGCGGCGCAACCGCTTTGGCGGCTGGAATGATGCGCCCATCGCGCGTCCGCATCCTGCGTCCTTCAAACGCGTATGCCGTCTTTTTCCGGAGCAGGGCTTCGTCCAACAAAGGTTCGACTGGATTCCCCGCCGCGCGATCACTCAGCCATTCTGCCCAGTTCTTCCCCCGCACCTCGTCGAGCGTCCAGCCCGTGATGCGCTCCGCCGCGCGGTTGAACATCACGATTTTTCCCGCCGCATCCGTGGCGTAGAGACCGCTCAACCCACTGTCGAAGATGGCTTGGACTTTGCGCTTTTCGTTCGACATGTTTTGAAAAAGTTGCGCGTTGTCAATCCCGGTTGCCACTTGATTGGCGATGGTCTGCAACAAATCAATCTCGTGCGGTGACCATTGGCGCGGCTTGGCGTCGGCGACTCCTAGAATTCCAATGGCTTGACGGCGCACCAACAGCGGCACCGCCACCGACGCGCGCATCCCATGCTCCTGCACCAGTCGTCTCACCCGCGAGGATTGACTTGTGTCAGTTTCCCAATCGTTTACTACGCGCGATACCTGCTGCTCAATGATCGAACGCGACGAATCGCCGATCTCGAGCAGTTCTGGAACGCCGACCCCTTGGCGTTGTCCGCGCGCCGCGCCCAGACGCAGTTGCCCCTGTTCGATAAAACGGATGCTACAAGCGGTTGCGCGCAACAATTTCTCCGTCCATTCGACCGCAAGGTCGCAGATCGCCTGCGGATCAAGACTAGCCGCGCACGCCGCGGTGAGTTGCGCGAGTCCATCCAACTCCTGAACGCGCTGTTGGGTCTGCTCATACAGCCGCGCGTTTTCAATCGCCATGCCGACCTGCTCGCCAATAGACATCAGCAGGTCAACGCCGGAGGGCGCCAGCACTCTGCCCGCGCCACCCCCCGTAAGCAATATCCCGACAGCGTGTCCCCGCGCGGTCAAGGGGAGCAGCGCAAAGGATGTGATGTTCTGGGCTTCCAAGACCAAGCACACCTTTTCGCCGAGGATGGAAATGGCACGGATTTGGTTTTCCGGCATAAACTCGCCGTTAATCAATTCGTGGTCGAACGTGAGGGACTGCAATTGCTCCAGGAGAGAAGCGGGAAGCCCTGTGACATGCGCCAAACGGAGCGCAGGGGTGTCGGGCTGGATCAGAAGAAAACAGCCAAAATCACCGCCGACAACCCGCTGCACACCTTCCAGGCTTGCCTGGTAGACCTCAGCCTGGTCGAGCGAGCGGTTGATCTGCCCGAGAACGCGAATCAGCGCACTTTGATCTGCGATCCCTTGTTCCGGCGAATGTGACGCCGCCCTGGCAATAGCATTCATTTGTACAGCATCATCGAGTATGCGTACACGTGTGGCAGTTGAGGTGGTTGGGATAGCCCCCAACTGAAATTATCTACAATCCCTTCTGCGGTCAAACGCCATGGAGCAATCAATTGGGTGTACTGTGCGCGGGAGCGAAAGTGAACGAAGATATTGGCGCGAGCGTACACCTTGGCGCTTTCGATCAGTTCTGGGTCAGTTGCCCATTCTTCACTCAAGCCGCTAACGGATAGAAAACTACCCGGCGCGACCCAGTTATACAGCGCTTGCCACGACGCGCGCACTTGGTCATCCGACAGCACCTGCACCAGGGAGTGATGAATGATGCCCACTCGTCGCTCATCGCCCAGGGACGCGCGCACTTCGGGTGCATCGAGAATCGCGCGCGGATTAGCCGCATCCCCCTGAAAGTAAATCGCATTGGGATTGCCGCTCAGTATTTCTTGTCCGTACGCTGAGGTGATCGGGTCAATGTCACTATACACCACTTTGATCTTTGGATCGAGCGCATGCGCGATCAGGTGGGTATTTCCACAGGTCGGCAGCCCTGCGCCGAAATCAATCACCACGCGAATACCGCGCGCGTAAAAGTACGGAACGCACCGTTTGGTTAGATCACGCCCATCCTGAGCCATCTGCTTGACGAGAGGGTTCTGCCGCGCAGCCTGGTCTGCCAGTTGCCGGTCAACTTCAAAATTGTGATTGCCGCCTAGCCAATAATCAATCATCCGGCCGCTGTTGGGCCGCGTCAAATCATACTGCATTTGTCCCTCCCTGCACAAATTATAGCGCGTTTGTGCCAACAGGCAAAAATGCGTAGGGGCGACCCGCCGGTCGCCCCTACTGCTTTTATCCAAACCCAATCATGAACCGCGCGATGATGATCCGTTGAATCTGCGCCGTGCCTTCGTAAATCTGCATGATCTTGGCGTCGCGCATGAATTTTTCCATCGGATAGTCGCGCATGTATCCCATCCCGCCGACGATTTGCAGCGCGTCGGTCGTCACTTTCATCGCGATATCGCCTCCGAACACTTTTGCCATCGAAGACTGCACGCTATTCGGCTCCTGCTGATCGAGCAGCCATGCCGCGCGCCAGCACAACAGCCGTGCCGCGTCAATTTCGGTTGCCATATCCGCGAGCATAAACTGAATGGCTTGCTGTTTCGCGATCGCGCGTCCGAACTGTTTGCGTTCCTGGCTGTACTGCAGCGCGAACTCGAACGCCGCGCGCGCCACGCCGACCGCGCCGGACGCGACAATCGGGCGCGAGTGATCGAGCGTTTGCATGACGATGCCGAACCCATCGCCCTCGGCGCCCAGCCGATTTTCTTCGGGCACGAAGCAATCTTCGAGATGCACTTGCGCGGTGTGCGAGGCGCGGATGCCCATCTTTTTTTCTTTCTTGCCGGGAATGACCCCTTTCCATCCGCCTTCGACGATGAAACCATCAATGCCATCCACCCCCAGACTGGGATCGCGCGTGGCAAACACGGTGTAGAGATCCGCGATACCGCCGTTCGTGATGAAATGCTTGGTGCCGTTGAGGATGTAGCCGTCGTGCACTTTTTTTGCCGTCGTCTTGATGGACGCGACGTCGCTGCCCGCTTCCGGCTCGGTGAGCGCGAACGCGCCCAACTTCGGCATCCCGTCTTTCTTCGGCTCGGTCAGCGCCGTCAAGTACTTTTTCTTCTGCGCGTCGTTGCCCGCGATCAGAATCGGCAGCGCGCCGAGCATAATGCCGCCCATCGAAGTGGCGATGCCGGCGCAGCCCCAGAACAATTCTTCCTGCACGATGCAGTCGGTGATATGGCTCGTCACGCCCGCGCCGCCGTACTCTTCTGGGAGCGCGTACGAGAGCAAGCCCACGTCGAACGCTTTCTTCATCACGGGCCAGGGAAATTCTTCCTTCTCGTCGTACTCGTGCGCGACCGAGCGCATTTCTTTTTCGGCGAACTCGTGCGCCATTTCTTTCATGCGCTGCTGCTCTTCCGTGAGATCGAAACCGATCATGGTGTTTCTCCTTTCTCTTTGAATTTTCTATTTTCGATTGCCGATGATGCATCGATCAACAATCCCCAGTCCAAAACCTTGATCACTTCGCTTCGTTCTAAATCCCTAATCTCTTCATCACTCATTCCGACTTCTTTCAACACCGCGCGCGTGTGTTGCCCTTGCCGCGGCGCGGGCGTCGGCGCGATTTCCGCGAACGTGAACACCGACCCAATTTGTTTGAGCCCGCCGGTCTCCGTCGCCAAGCCGCGCGCCCGCACGTGCGGATCGTTCAGCGTCTCATCGAAATCGCGCACCGGCTCGACGCACGCGTCCACTGTCTTGGCGAACGCGATCCATTCCGCGAGCGTGCGCGTCTGGATGATCGCGGCGACTTGCGAAACCGCGTCGTACTCTTGTGCGCGCGCCGTCAGGTCTTCCCGTCCGACTGCTTTGCAGAACGCCGACCACAGATGCGGCTCAATCGCGCCGATGGTCAGGTATTTGCCGTCGCCCGTCTGATAGACGTTGTAGCACGCCATTCCGCCGTTCAACTGCATTCTGCCGCGCGCAATTTTTTCTCCCGCCGCGTACGTTCCGCCGATCAGCGTTCCCGCCCACGACAGCGCGCCGTCGAACAAACTCACGTCGAGATATTGCCCTGTGCCGGTTTGGGCGCGTCCCACCAGCGCGGCAAGAATCGCGATGGCCGCGAGCATCGCGCCAGACAAATCGGCGATCTGGACGCCGGGCGGAATCGGCGGCCCACCCGCCGCGCCGTTCGCCGCCAGCAGTCCCGCGAGCGCGATGTAGTTCAAATCATGCCCGGCGCGATCGCGATACGGACCCCGTTGTCCGTACCCACTGAGCGAACAGTAAACCGTGCGCGGGTTTGCAGCGCGAATTTGATCGTAGCCGATGCCCCACCGATCCGCCGCGCCCGGTCGAAACGCCTCGATGAACACGTCTGCATTTTGCGCCAGCCGCAGCAGAACTTCTTTGCCGCGTTTGTTCCGAAAGTTGAGCGCGACACTTTTCTTGCTGCGATTGATCAATTGAAACAGCGCGCTGACATCCGCGCCCGTCGCCGCGTCGCGCACGTACGGCGGAATCACACGCAGATAATCGCCTAAGCCCGGCGTTTCGATTTTGATGACCTCCGCGCCCAGATCGGCGAGCAGCATCGTACAGTACGGACCGGGCAACAGGCGCGAGAGATCAAGAACGCGTATACCTGTAAGTGGGTTCATTCAAAGATGCCAAAGATGCCAAATTCGCCAAAGGTGCCAAACGTGCGGGAATTCCTTTGGCACATTTGGCAGGTTTGGCTAGTTTGGCTCATTTTGAATCACCACCGCAATCCCCTGCCCGCCGCCAGCGCAGAGCGAGATCACGCCAAACTCGGCGTGCCGATGCTTCAACTCGTACGCCATCGTCAGCAGCAAGCGACTGCCGCTCATTCCGACCGGATGACCGAGCGAGACGCCGCCGCCATTCACATTCAGTTTCTCCGGGTCGAGATTCAGTTCGCGGATCGTCGTAACGATCATTACGGCGAACGCCTCGTTCACTTCGAACAGCGCGATCTCTTTTTGTTCGAGTCCGGCTTTTTTCAGCGCGGCGGGAATCGCGACAACCGGCGCGTAGCCGGTGACTTCCGGATCCACCCCGACGACTGCCCACGCGACGATTTTGGCAAGCGGCGGGATGCCCAGCGCGTTCGCCTTCTCGCGCGAGGCGACAACGACGGCGCACGCGCCGTCGTTCAGCGTGGACGCGTTGCCGGGCGTGATCGTGCCGTCCCACTGCCACTTGGGTTCGAGCCGCGCGAGTTTCTCCAGCGACGTGTCCGCGCGCGGACCTTCGTCCTTGTCCATCACGCGCGTTCCTTTGCGCTCCGAAATTTCAAGCGGCACGATTTCTTCGCGCAGTCGTCCCGACGCGGTGGCGGCGACCGCGCGCTGATGCGAGATGAGCGACCACTTGTCCTGCTCCTCGCGCGCGACCTTGAATTTCGCCGCCATGTTCTCCGCCCAAATCCACATTCCGCCTGCGCTCGGATCGTCGTACAGTTCCGCCATTCCGTCAATCAGGAATTGCGGACCCATCTTGACACCCCAGCGCATCCCGCGAACATGGTACCGCACGGTGCTCATTGATTCGACGCCGCCGGTCAACACGAGGCGCGCATCGCCGGTCAAGATGCTTTTCGCGCCCCAGACCGCGGCTTCCAAGCCGCTCGCACATTGCCGATTGAGCGTGAGCCCGGGAATTTCTTTCGGGATGCCAACGCGCAACGAGCAAAAGCGCGCAATGTCCGGCGCATCGCTCCCTTGAAACACCTGACCCACAATCGTCTCGTCAATTTCTTGCGGAGCGATTTTCGTTTTGGCGAGCGCGGCGCGGAACGCGTGCTCGAGCAGCGTCGGCGCGTTGGTCTCGCGCAGACTCCCGCCGAACACGCCAATCGGCGTGCGCGCGCCGTCGAGGACAACAACTTCGGTCATCGTGCTCCTTGCAGGCAGTGAGTCAATCAGTCAATCGGGCGACCTGGCAACCAGTTGACTGATTACCGATTGACCGATTGCCTAGTTGCCTACTTGACGTACTGCAGAATTGCGTTTTCGAGCGTCTTGGTGTCCTTGGCGTCGAGCGCTTCGGCAGCGTAGGCGACATTGCCGTTGATGTCAACGACGACGATGGCGACCGGGTTCTCGACGCCGTACAGCTTGTAGAGATTTTGCGCGGGATCGTACAACGCGGGAAATTTCGCGCCCATTTGCGCCATAAACGATTTCGCCATCGAGACGCTGGGGAGTTTGAACGAGATGGTGATGATCTCGACTTTTTCGCGGTACTTTTTCCACAAGTCGCGTACCGCGCCGATTTGCGCGGGATCCACGCGCGTGCTGGAGAACATCAAGACGACCGGTTTCTTGCCCTTGTAGTTTTCCAGATTGATTTCTGGTCCCGTCAAGTTCATGCTTTTGAACATCGGGGCGGGCGTGCCGGGGGCTAGTAGTGCCATGTTTCCTCCTTGGATTTTCGATCCTTCGCTTGCTCCCTCGACTTCGCTCAGGGCGTGGCGCAGGACCGGTTTATGATTTGCGATTTTCGATTTGCCGCTTCCACCGCTAATCGAAAATCGAAAATCCGAAACTCATTTTTTCACTCGCGTCAAACCGCCGATCACCACCTCGGAAAAAATCGCGGCGATTTGTCGAGGGGTCAGGCGCCCATCGGGGGCGTACCACTGATAGAGCCAGTTGCACATACCCAGGATCGCGAGGGCGACCATCTTGGTATCCATCACGCGAAAATCTCTGCGCGCGATCCCCTCTTGGAGAATTTGCTCGATCAGGCGCGCGTGCTTTTCGCCTTCGGCGCGCACCTTGGCGTGGTAACGATCAGTGAGCGCGCGGCGTTCCGACAGATAGACGGTATAAATGTCGAGTTGATCGCACAGCGCGATGAGGTGTGATTCAATCGCGCGGCGGAGTTTGTCAGGCGGGGAATCGCGCGAGGCGCTGATCGCCTCGAGTTGTTGCGTCAGCGCGCCGCTACTGCGCTCGAAAATTTTGAAGAGGAGCGCCTCTTTACTGGGGATGTAATGGTAGAGACTGGCTTTCTGCAAGCCGACCGCGTCGGCGATGTTGCGCATCGAGGTCGCGTGGTACCCTTTCTCGCGAAAAATGCGTACCGCTTCGGCGAAGATTTGCTCGTGTTTGTTTGCCGCGTCCACCGCGACGCTCTTGCGCATCCCTTTCTTCTCCCGTTCGACCCTGAATGGGTAGTCGGCGCAATCTACCGACCGTTTGGTAGATTCATTATAGCACGAGTCTGTGAAACTGTCAATTTGAATTGCGCGGCACACCCACCAGACGTATGCCTGCGCCGCGCACCTTGTAGCGGATGTTCACCGCGATCAGCACTGCTGTCAACGCTTCAACCGCGATGGCGTTTGCCAGCGCGCCGCCGTCGAACGCGTCAACGCCAATACGCCGAATCAATTCAATCACCGTCGCACGCGCGTCCTTGTCGTTGCCGCAGACGATCACGTCCGTATCAATTTTCTCTTCGACCGATTCCAGCTTCTCGGGCGCAACGTTTTGGAACGCGCAGACGACTCTCGCCGCATCGCCGAAAAATTGCTGGACTTCGGCCGTGACCGATCCGGCAGCGGGCGGTTTCGCGCGGCTCTTCTTTTCTGGATCGAGCGACGACACGACGCTGATGACGATTTTGCCCTGCACCGCGTCACGCAGGTCTTCGAGAATCGGACGCATCCCATCGTACGGCACCGCGAGCAAAGTGATGTCGGCTTTTGCTGCCGCGTCGCGATTCGAATAACCCTCGACGTTCGACGCGTCGATCCGCGCGTTCAATTCGTTCGCCGCGTTCTGCGCCTTCATCTCATCGCGTGATCCAATCAACACGCGCACGCCGGCTCTCGCAAACCGCGCGGCGATGGCATTTCCTTCTTTTCCGGTACCACCGATGATCGCAAGAATTGGTGATTGGGTGATTGGGTGATTGGGTGACTCGGCAATTGGACGATCAAGCATTTTTCTTTGGATCCTTCTTGCTTTTGACGTAGGCATTCAGTTTTGGCGCAAGTGGGTGTAGGTCTTTCAGCATTTCGTTGAACTCGCGTCTGTTATCAATTTGCGTTTTCTCGCGCGGCGTGTAAAGAATTTGGACTCGTACAACGAGCCACGCGAATAGTACAGCAGATTGATCTTTTCGCCATAGTGATAACGCCCATAACTCTCCGCGATGTTCGCGCGAATGGAATCCACTGCGCGAATCAATTGTTTGCCGACTGTGTCTTGGGCAAATGGTGTCCACCGACTCACAATCTCCCACCATTTGTCTGCAATCTCGTCTGCCATCACGTACACTTTGATCTCTTCGAGTGACTGCACTGGCATTGTCTCATCTCCTCATTGGGAATATGACCAACCACCTATTCACCTAATCACCGCATTTCTTGCACCCGCTTCCACACTTTCTTCGCCGCCTCTTTCGCGCGCGCGGCAATCGCCTCTTCGTCCAGCGTGAGCAGTTTGCGATCTTGCATCAGCACCTTGCCCGCGCAAATCGTGTGGGTGACGTGCGTGCCGTCAATGCCAAAGATGAGTTGCCAGGGGAAATTGCCCGCGGTCAGCGGCGTGTATGGAATGTAATCGAGCAGGATGATGTCTGCGAACGCGCCGACCGATAACTCGCCGACGCGCGGCTTCCAAAATACTTGGGCGATTTTCGCGTTGTTCGCGTATGCCATCTGCAAAACCTGGTCGGCACCCATTACGCGCGGATCGCGCCGCGCCGATTTGTGCAAGAGATATGCGGTCTTCATCTCGGCAAAATGATTGTTCGAGAAACCATCGTTCCCCAAGCCGACGTTGACACCGCGCCGCAACATTCCCAGCACGTCCGCGACGCCAACCGCGTTGTTCATATTTGAGCGCGGATGGTGGACGACGTGCGTCTGGGTGCGCCGTACCGTCCCGATTTCGCCGATGTCCAGATGAACACCGTGCGCGATGATCGTCTTGGGTCCCATGATGCCGCACGCTTCGAGACGTTCCGCGACGCGCATACCGTACTTTTGCAGTGAATCATCTTCGTCGGAGATGTCTTCCGCGACGTGAATGTGAAAACCGGAATTCAATCCATCCAGCGCGGTGCGCGCTCGCTCCAGCGTCTTGTCGGAAATGGTGAAGGAGGCGTGCAGACCGAAAGATGCCGTGATGCGTGATGCGTGATGCGTGGCGCGCACCCCTGCTCCCTTGCTCCCCCGCTCCCCCGCAGCTTCTTTGATGAACCGCACATTCTCGCGAATGCCGGCTTTCGCACCGGCGACGCCATTCCGATCTGTAACTTCGTAACACAAACTCGCGCGCAAGCCAGATTCGAATACTGCGTCCGCAATCGCGTCGAGCGAGCCGTCAATTGCGTTCGGACTCGCGTGATGGTCAATCAGCGTCGTCGTGCCGTTGCGGATCCCGTCCACGAGGCAGACGAGCGCGGATAATCGGCAATCTTCAAGTGTCAGCGCGCGATCAATCTTCCACCACAACTTGTCGAGAATTTCGGGGAAATTTTTCGCGGCGGGACCGGGCACCGCCATTCCGCGCGCGAACGCGCCGTAAAAATGCGTGTGTGCGACGATGCTGCCGGGCATCACGAGTTTGCCGTGCGCGTCGAGGCGTTCGGAGATTGGATACTTGGAGATTAGAGATTGTGTCTTGCCGATGTCCGCGATTGTATCGCCGCGAATGTAGACCGCGCCGTTTTCGATGACGCGATTTTCCGCGCCGAGCGTAACAAGTGTACCATTTGTGATAAGCATGGAACACCTCACCGAAGTAGGAAATTCCATTTGAAACCGAAAATGGGAAACGTATCCTGCCGCGTCATTTGCAGCGGCGGGAGCGTAACTCCCCAGGGCAGCCACGCGCCTTGGATTGAGGAGATCAGCGCCAGTGCTAAAAAAAACACAAAAGGAATCCACAATCCTCGTTTCCAACCTGTGGCATTCAAGGGCGCGCCGAAAAAAACGAATGAAAAGAGCGTAGGGATTGCCGGAACGAACCAGCGCTCGCCGTACGCATTGCCGCCGAAACTGCCAGTGCCCACGGCGAGATACAGACTCAGCAGCGCAAATGCCAAGCCGGTCAGCGCGGCTTCTAATCTCAATGGATGATCGCGCGTGAATGTCAAGCGAATCGCGATGAAAAGCGGAAAGATCAACGTGGGATTGAAAGCAAACAATCCTTGTCCACCTAGAAACATTCGAAACGCGTACCGGATATAATCGTCTGGCGTCCCCAACCCTGCGATGGTTTGCGGCAGGGCTGAACCTTCGTACGCGTAGCCATACGTGAGAAAATAAGCCGGCACCATCGAGCCTGTGACGTGCGTATTCAGCCAAGCCGTCATTACAACCGGAATGGCTGCGCCGGCTGCCAACAGCGCAATTCTGCTGCGTTCGCGCGCCAAGGCGATGAAAAAAACGCCCGCCGCTGGAATGCCCGCGACCGGATCAATCATGACCGCGAGCGAAATACACAAGCCGGCGCCGAACAAGCGCGCCCGATCGTACCAAGCGCGTTGGGCGAGCAAAAAAAAGCCGGTGAACACACATACCGCCGCCGGGACGTGGTGATTGATCACCATACTATATGGAAAAATCATCGTCGCAAAACCAAGCGCGAGGGTGCCAACCGCGGCTGCCCACACCTCGACATGCTGCTGCAGAGCGTAGGTGAACAACAGCAAGAGCATTAGCGCGGCTGGAACTGCTATCACGATCAGTGTCAACGGACGATACGCGCAGAATTCGCCGGTTTGCGTACAGTTCGGAGCGAGCGAACCGCCAAACGCGTGCAAGACCGCGTACACGCCCGCGCCGATGAGCGAGAGCATCGGAAACTTGTCGGAATAGAATTTACCGTCGAGGAAGATCTTGTCGCCGGTGAGTTCGCTCCAGCCGGACTCGTCAATCACAAGAGTCCCGCGCTCGACGAGCGATTCAATCGTCGCGACGCGCGCTTGGTCATTCCACGATTCCGGTTCTGTCTTTACTAACGCGAGGCAGGCGACAAAAAAGGCAAGCGCAATCGCTGCGCCGATCAATCCCTCGCGTTTCATCTGCGTGCCTCTGGCAATTTGGCGTCAATCTCGCCGACCATCTGCTGATGCTTGGCCCACCACTCTTGGCTCAACTGCGCGTCGAGTTCTTCGACGGTCTTGCCTTGTTGCTCGACCCAGGTGTAGTATTTCAAGTTGTGCCACTGGCGATGCGTGTCGGTTGTGCCTTCGTGAATCCAATCGGTCGTCTTGTCGCGGAAAATTTTCACACGCGCCGTCGCTTCGGCTTCGTCCATCTTGCCAAACATCTTGGTCATGTCTTCCATCACCGAGTGATAGCGATCGATCGCGTCGGTGCAAATCGTGACGATGGTGTCATTCTTGCCGAATCCATAGAATTTCGCCGTCTTGATCGCGCCCAGAACGTTGCACACGCCGCTGATTCCGAAAATCGTCGCTATCTTTTCAACCGATGCGCGCGGTATGCCAAATCGTCTGACGAGCGTGTTCCAGCCTGCTTCTTCGGTGAGAAGTTGCAAACCTTTTTTGCACTCGATGTCGTCCACGCACATGATCGCGTCCATATTCATCACGTTGTGAATCCACGTCACGTGCTTGTCGCCGATGCCTTGAATATCGTGCGAGCCGTAGCCGTTGTTGTAGAGCGTGGGGCATTGAATCGGTTCGAGCCCAACGATTTTGTGATCGTGCCATACCTGTTTCAAGCGATCACCCGCCGCGATCGTGCCCGCGCTGCCCATCGCGGAGCAGTACGCGGAAATCTTCCCATTCCCGATTCCCTGATGCCGCAGAACTTGCGCGAGTTCCACGATAGTATTTCCGGTCGCGTGATAATGGAACCGATAATTCCCCATCACCTCGAACTGATTGAGGATGCGAACCTTTGGGTCTTGACGCAGGCGATGCGTCTCGTCGTAAATTTCTTTGACGTTCGATTCCGAGCCGGGCGTCTTGATGATGCGCGCGCCGTACGACTCGATGCGCTTGAAGCGTTCCGCGCTCATCCCCGCCGGAAGAACGACGATGCTATCGAAGCCCATCCGGCAGCCAACGTACGCGCCGCCGATGCCGTAATTGCCGGTCGAGGGCCACACGAGCGTGTGCGTGCTAGGATCGACTTCGCCGAACATTTGCTTTTCGATCAGCACGGAGTACGCCGCGCCGACTTTGTGCGAGCCGCTCGGAAAATCCTTGCCATAGAGGACGACGATGTTCGCGTCCACGCCGGTCAGCTCTTTCGGCATCACGTGGTAGTAGATGTTGTTGTTGCCATCGCGCCAGGTGATGTTGAACAGGTTGATTGGGTTGAGCGGGTCTTGCGTTCGCGCCGCCAACGCGCGCTTGCGAATCTCCGGCGCGATTTTATTGGGGTGAAGCATTTCTTCGAACGTAGGTCCGAGAATGAGGTTGGACATACGAAACTCCTTCATTTGAATTGGTCTTGACTATTTTCGCCAAAAGGATTACAACATTTTCTGTCTTTTTCTGAAGTATGTCTTCAGCCTTTCAGAGAGTTTACTACTAATCACAATCCTTTGCCTGCCAAGTCCTAATTGATTTGCGGCGTACTTGTATCTGCCTTTGCTGAGTTGCGCTTTCCAACCAGGACGAAATCTGTAGAAGACGATTAGCTCCCTGCTGTTTCTACTGTCGAGTACACGAATCTTTTGCGTGCAGACAACAAAACCGAAGCAATGAGCAAGATCGTCAACTACGACAAAGTCTTCACCTTCGTGATAATAGCGATTGTCCGACTTCTCAAGATGAACCCACTGGTAGGGTAAGTCTATCTCTTTGGATTTGGCTTGATTGCGCGCCCTGTGAATATTCTTTTTCAAGACTTTATCTTGCTCATATATCTCTATTTTACACCAAGTAAAAACTCTCTGCTCTGGCTCGTGCCAAGTTAATCTACTTCGCTGTTTCTTGAACGTCAATTTTTGCCGCCCCCGATTTTCCCATCGGCGTCGCTGTCTGCGGTATTTTTTGGCACGATTGTAATGGCGGCGATACTCGTCGATATGTTCGTCGGCAGGAAGCGCGAATCGTAATCGGCGAGTCAGAGTTTCTCTCGTTTGAGAAAATACACCTCTGTTGTTAACAATCTCAAGGTTTACTTCTCCAACT
>Ga0315289_10004594_pt1 | contig 20534 bp, 28 predicted proteins | sample YL17G11_40_MG_FD_203452 | JGI IMG/M metagenome (GOLD analysis project Ga0315289, IMG submission 203452) | Sediment microbial communities from Yellowstone Lake, YNP, Wyoming, USA - YL17G11_40 | ecosystem: Environmental > Aquatic > Freshwater > Lake > Sediment | place: USA: Wyoming | collected... | reverse complement strand
GTATGTAGAAGTTCATGATTTGTAATAGTACTCACTTTTATTTAACAGATTATTAGGTAACAGACACATAGCTTAGTATAAATCCAGTGACATATAGGCAGAGTAGAGGGAAGCAAATCGCGCGCGCCCCAATAAGTTATTCTTAGAGGGATGCCTATGGCATTATCTCATTCCTCTGGATAATATCTCTGATCTTCGACCCTTTCTTCCCCAAGTGGTGATGTCACCCGAAGTCCTCTTTTTTATATAGATAATTCGATGCACACGTGCATAAAATGTTGGATAGTCTGCGAAGCTAGCGCAGTGTGCGTGCGCGAACAAAAAGGTAAATAAAATGATTTTTATGTTGGCTCAGTAAATCAATTTAAGTTCCCTTAACGAGTAGGTGAATGTGGAATGCCAGTGAAAGAAGTCAAGATTTACCAGATCTTCAAAACGGATACACTCCGGCATAGGGAAACCGCGAGGATAGTTCTCGAAGATATCGAGAAGACGAAACTAGATGAGAGGATAGTGATAGACTTCTCAGGGATCTCATTCGCCTCAAGATCCTTCTGTCACGAGCTCAAACGGGATCTTAACGGCAGAGATGTCATCTTCGTAAACATGCTTTCCGAGGTTGAGCAGATGATGCGTATCGCCTTCACGAAACCCCGAGTGAAACTTGACATCCCGAGCGAGCCTAAGAGGCTTGAGAGGCTGTTAACCGGATAAGTACGCTAGCGTGTCGATTATACCCAGCTTGAAATTGATCCCTATGAAGGCTCCCTGCCACGGGATGTCCAACTTATAGAAACTTTGACCCTCTCCACTCATATTAAGGAGGGAGTCGCCTGACATCATTACGATGTTACCTCCGTAGCCCTCGCAGAAGATCTTGATTATGCTCGGGATTCCAGCGCCCCTCTCCACATCGTTCTTGGAGCTGTTGCCCTCGACTGCGTTCCTAATTGCATCCTCGTGGGTGGCGACCTCATATCTAGTCCCCTTATAGGACTCAAGGTAGCCCACGCCCGTGTCAGCGATAGCAATCTCACAGGTCTTATTGCTTGGCCAGTATTGGGCTTGTATCCAGTATTCGTCAACAGAGGCGTGCTCTTTAATGTTCGTAACCAGCTCACTCGTGAGATACTTAAGGCTGTTCCGGAAAGAGTCCCTCATTTCCTTGTTCTTGATTCCATCAAGAATTAGTTTCTCGTATCTGGTAAGTACCTCGTCGTCTCTGTCGATGCTCAACCTACTGAGGGGGAGGTAGGATTTCCCCACGAACCAGTCCATGTTCGTGGTGCCCTCGGGGAAACGGATCAACCGCAGATAGCTCTTTATTGAGTTTGTATTCCTCCCAATGGTTATCCTCATGTTTAACTGGCCCGCATATATCGTGAGTGGGAGTAACCCCATAGGAGTTGCCCACTTTTGGATCTTCAACTCGACGTTCCTCTTCCCCGAGGTAGAGTAGCGCCTAAGGACGCTAAGATTGCTCTGCATCTCGGCTAGTCTCGGGAGTATGTTAAACTGCCTGATCTCCATATTCAATCACGGCTGAGGGTTACTATAGAATTTGGACGAAGTGCTTAAGACAGTATCTAAAACTCACACGTGCTAAAAATACGGTCGCGCACGCGATACTCCAAAATTATAGAGTTCTCGAGGCCTCGTGAACTATTGTTCGGTTCGGATTCGCCTGATATTATTGAGGGCCTCGGGCTCGATGGTTTGGTAGATCCTGAGTTCGGATTCCCTTGCGATGTAGTCGGGCAACAGCTTCAGCATCTTGGACTGGAACTCCCTCTGGTGGTTCAGAACCTGCAGGTGGACGAGTTCATGGAGTATTATGAACTCAGCCAGCCTGGTGGGTAGGCATGCCAGCTGCCAGTTGATGATTACCTCGCCGTTCTTCCTGCAGTAGCCCCAACGGGCGGTCTCCGTCACGAATATCCTCGATGGGTCTCCGAGCTCGCCACGGTGCTTTTCAGTCACATCGTCGACCAGCTTCCTCGTCTGACCCCTCACCCAGTCCCTGAGGAGTATAGCCGGATCCTCCGGCCCCCTTACATTGATTGTGAGAGTTCCATCATGAACAAGGGCTCTCTCAGCTGGGGGTTCCCCGATCTTGTTTAGTACTATTTTATGGGGAACCCCTCCGACTAGAAGTACATCACCGTAGAGTATCCGTTTCTGACTGAGATATTCCTTATAGCTCCGCTCAATAGAAGCTCGATGTTTCTCCAGAAGAGACTCAACATCCACTTCCTTGTTATAAGGGTACTTTACAACAAGTTCGTCGCCTGAGATGAACTTGACCTCGAGGGTCTTCCTAGCTCGTTGGCTGGGTTGAACAGAGACCCGAACCTGCTTACCGTCAACCGTGAATGTGGTCATTGTGGGCTCGTCCGGTACCTCACAACATAATCCATCAAGCCACGGACCAGAGGGACAAGGCTGTAGGGCTCCATCCGTTTAGCCTCTATCTCGGCCTTGAAGCACTCGAAGCAGCCGTTAAGCAGCATACGCTCAACCGCCTTGCGGGTCTCCTCCTTCTTCTCCCAGCCAGGGAAGATCAGTGACCCGTCACCTAGCTTCTGCACAAGCGACCTGACGACTGGTATGAGTTCAGGCTCAGCCACCGACTGTATATGCTTCTGCATAACCGTGAGTAGCGCATGCTCCTCGTGAGAGATTCCCTTCGCCTGAAGACTAGACTCTATCCGGTTGATCTCATCCACGAGTTCCCGGATACCCTGTTTAACCAGTTCAGGGTCTTTGCCCTTCACGATCCGTTCAAGACGCTCGCTCAGCAGCTCCAGGATCGGGTTCAGCTCGATGTTGATCCGGATGTAGTGCTTCAGCGCCTGCCTGAGCTCGGCGACCTCAACCTCCACTGGGAGGCTTTCGATGATGAATGAGGCGGGCTTTATCCCAGATATTTTATTACAGTTTGACTTTGACGAATCTGTTCCTCTTCGTGTCGCTGATCTTGAGGTGGTCACGCAGCGTGTAGGTGTCTTGGGCCAGGGTCTCTGAGACGATGATTCTGTGGCCCTGTAGGGTGACCTCGTTGGTGCGCGTCCCCCATGAGAGGTCTTCGACTTGGATGAGTGTCGTTGTGTCTCCACCGACTCGGTGGAGTGCGCTTCTGAGGTTGTTCAGTGGGTCGTAGTTTTCGTTAGGTGGTTCCCTGAGGAGGGCGGGGAGCCCGGTCACTACTAGGATTGGGGGAGTTAGGCGCTCAGTGCTCAGTGTTGTGCGGCGGAGCAGCTCGAGTATCTTAATAGTGGTGGATTTAGCGTTCTTAGCCCTCTCCCAGTAGGATGTAAGTGTCTGCAGGGCGTCGTCCTCGGCGAGTATGGCGGTGGCAAGTGTGCTCATGATTTATCCTCCGTGTAGTCGGTTAGCTTGGGCTGCTGCGTGGCCGGTTTGGGCTGGGGGCGTTCGAGTCCCTGCAGGCAGACGGTGAGCAGTAAGGTCTGGATGTGTGTGCGCTCCGGTGTGGGTTCACCGAGGATCTGGTAGAGTGCCTTGAGGACGTCGCAGGCTGCGGCTCCGGCGGGGGCGAGGGCTTCACCCGCCTGAGTGGGTGTCTTCCCCTCGTCGGAGTGCCACCGCGTGGTGGATATGGTCAATGATGGGGGCGGTAGGTGACTCGGAGAGGCGGCCCTCCCTGTAACGCTGGATCGGGTCGAAGAGGGTTAGGACCTTGGTCCGCTCACCGCTCACCGACTCCGTCGTCAGCTCCCCGAGCCCCGTGTTGACCGCCAGCTCGGTGACGGGGTCGCCTCCCGTGGGTGCGCTGAGGCAGGCGAGTGCCAGGCGCCTCGCGTCGTCGTATGGGACGCTCCCCTTGTAGAGGTGGCGGGCGAGCAGTGTGAACCTGGTGGCTGCGTCGACGCCCGAGATCTGGGAGCCTATGCGGCGGATAACGTGGCCGACAGCGATTCCGACGGCCCTGTCCATGGCGAGGTCGAGCATCTGCTGACCCGTCAGCCTCCCCTCGGGGTCCCTGAGGGGCCAGCGCATGCTCGCCGCCTTAAGCGCCTCGGCTTGGGCACCCATGACGAAGTCGGGGCCAACGATGTTGTATCCCTCTAGCTCGGTGAGGCGCGGCTCGAGGCCCGACTCGAGGGTGGCGAGGACGTCCTGGATGTAGCCGCCGCCTTGGGCTCGCTTGCGGCACACCATTAGTATGTTTGTGCGTAGCGCCGCTTTCCCTGTGATGTGGATGCTGTGCTCCATCTCGGCGCGTACTCCCCAGAGTACCTAAGAAATAATCCTTATAATATGCGTTTCTAGTCGTAATTGGGGTTGACGACCTCGATCCCGTGGTCCCTGAGAAAGATCCGGAGCGCCTCTAGGTGGACATCCCCCTTTTTCAGGTAGATGCCCTCCTCGACGAGGTGGTTCAGGGCGTTCAGGTAGGGCCTGGTCAGGGTCACGCTGATACGCGTCTTCTCCACTTCCTTGGGCTGATCACTCATGGCGTCCAGCCTCCTCCGCCGGATTCGAGAACGCCGCGCTCAAGTCTTCCTCGTGCACGAGTTTAACAACACATGAATTAAAGTCCTTCAGAACTTCAAGAGGATTCGGATTAACCTATAAAATTCGGTTTAGGATGAGCCTTCCCTTATAAGGGCTTAAATACACTGACAACCCGAGACGAGGTTAATCAATATCCTCTAGTCATTATTATTAGCATCCCAATAATGAACTCAGCCATCACTCTTGCCCTTACGACGTGGGTTCGCGCGCACGCGAACGGGCTTTATCTGTCAATCCTTTTAATTTTTCATGCTCTGTGGATTAACTTGTAGCGGTTGATGCTTTACTCTACTCAATCCCACCCCACCAGCCCACCCCTCACCCGTTCACCAGCACATTATACAAAGCCACCTTACCCACCAGTTCCCTAGCGATGCTCTCAAAGCTCCTAGCGAGGCTATGCTCCCCAAACAGCCGCTTAAACGTCGAGTACGCCGTCTCTACAGCCCACGTGGTTCAGAGGAAGATCATGGGTTGCTTCAGGAACGGTAAGGGTACTATGATTTGCGAGACTGTGATGACGATGCTGTCAACATGGAAACAGCAGGGACTGGACTTATCCCAAGCCCTAGGAGAGGCATTGACCCGAGAATGGACCAAGAGCTAAACACGTACAATATCTATTTCTTTTCCCTCTATTTGCATCCACTTCCCTTTGTAAATGAATAGGATGAGATGGGCCGGACTTGAACCAAAATGGGTTCAGGTCTTATCTATAGCCGATAAAAATATTGTAAGAGAAACATAGTATCAACAATAGATGCGCGCACCGCCAGAAACTGCCACTCATGAAAATCACTGTATGATATTTTGGTAAAACAATATCTAGGCAACCACCCAACTTTTTTATATGAAGACGATATCTAAATCCTAACGAAAAATGGAGTTTTCATATTGCTAATTCAGGGCGAGTATTTTTTGACTTAATTTTACTCATTATATAACTTCTTCTTTCCTTTTCAATACGGTCAACCAATGCAACTATTTAATGTCAAATAATTTTATTTTTCATTGACATTGCTTGCTTGAGGCCCTGTCATATTGAAGATAATTTCAAACGAAACGCGTTTTTTTGGTACACATGGCCTGAAAAGAATTTGCTTTCTTGGCAATAATATCAAATATGGGATAGCAGGCTCTAATGATTTTATTTGACCCCAGTTTGATTTATAGGGGCATTCAGAAATCTCCCCGATCAATTTTTTTGAAATGTTTTTTTCAATCCATCGGTCTCCAGCTCTTGGGATTAATCGATATTTATAATTCGTTACATATCCTTTTAATTCTTTGAATAAGTCTTTTGATTCTTCCCATCTTTCTTGTTTAAATGTCATTTTTGCTAGTTCATATAATAAAAATAAATCAAATGAACTATTTTTTATTTTTTCAAATAAAGATAACGTTTTATTATACTCCTCAATATTTTCTGGATAATGTTGTTTAAGTATTTGTGTTTTTATTCTTATTAACCATATTGATGAATTATCTAAACTTAATCCCTTATTTACATAATTTATAGATGTATTTGGATCATTTATATTTTTTTCTGCTAAATAAGCATATCCATTAATATTATTTGTTATTTCAAATATATATTGAGCATTTTCTTCATCAAATTTCATTTTAGATAGGTTATCAAAAATTTCTTTCTGAAGATAATATATTTGATCAAGGTCAAAATCATCTGGAGCATTACGAATCACATCATTTATATTTTTAAGACTTGCAATACATAAATCCATTTTTAAGTTATACTCTTGTTGGAACTTTGACATTTCTGAATATATTTGTGCAAGTCCTAAATATGGGTGTGGTGAGTCGAAAGGATTTGTCTGTGCATCTTTAAAAAATTCAGCGGCAGATTGTAAATGCTGCCATTTTAGTTCTTCATCAGGTGTTTTACGTGCTTTTGCTAGTTCTAATCGTCCATATGTATCAATAATATTTTGTTCTCTTTCTGGAAATTCAGGGTTGTATATATTTTTAGCTTTATATAGATTTTCTTCACAGTCATTAATATTTCCTTCATTCAATTGTATTTTTGCTAAATGATGATACAAGGGTCTAGTTTGTATTTTATCGATAGCTAATTTAAATAATTCTTGTAACTCTTTATTGTTAAAATTTATTTTTATTTCATTTGAACTTATTAATAGATTATGAAGCAAATTCATTTCTTCATATATTCCCGAAGTTGTTGAAGTGATAATTCTAGATATACCATATTTCAAATTTGCTTTTTTAGAAAATACATGCTCTTTAATTATATCTGCTATTACTCTGTGATTAGTATATAAACTAGCATTTTCCTCATCAAAATTTATTATTCCATTTAAATTACCTTCTTTTATTAATTGTTTAAGAATCGGAAAATTTTTATCTGAAATTTGAGAAATAATTGTTCTATATGGATTAATACCAAATGATTCAATTAAAGCCACATATTCATATATCTTTTTTAAATCATTATTTAACTTGTTATATTCATCAATAATAATCTCTTTTAGAGTTTTTCTTGCTTCTTGTATCGAAGTATATACTAGAGCAAAAAAAGAATTATTTATTGCCTCATTTTCCAAGTTCAATTTTAATGTTGTCATATCAGATATTAAATTATGTTTTTGAAAATGACTGACAAAATCAATAATTTCATCATTTTTAATTGTATCATTAATGGTTAATATAGCATTATATTGTTTTCCTTTTAAATATGTTTCTGTCAAAGTTGATTGTCTATCAATAATTAATATATCCGCTGGTTTACCTGTTGACATTAAACGATTATATAATTGATCTATTTGACCTACAAGTAAGCTTGCATTATCGCAAATTATTAAATATCGAATAGGAGAAAGTTCTTCCTGGGTTTTTTTAGAACCTTGGTATTTTGTCCAAATTTCATCCAATAAACCTTCTATAGCATATGGATCAATAAAATGATTGTTTGAATTTAGATATATAACCGGGTTTCCTTTTTGATACCATTCATAAGCTATCTTATTACCTATTACTGTTTTTCCGGATCCAGCCCGTGCAATTAAAGCTATTTTTATATTATCTACAGGATTTCCAGTAAGACATCTGCTTATTATAAAATTATTTGTATTATTAAACAATTGTGCATCTATTTTATTATCGCAATGTAATACCTTTAGTTTCCTTGGATAATTCCATCCCTCTCTATAAGGTACTAATGTTTTATCTTTTCCTTCAATAAATTTATTCGGACTAGAGATTCTATCATCAAAATCTAATTGTGACACTAGTTTTAATTTACCTCTTATATTTGAATAAGTTTCTCTAGAAATATCTATTGTTACTCCCATTATCTTTATGGGGGAATAAGTTATCGAAAAACTTACTGGAATATCTTCAAACCTTTTTTTAGCTTCTAAAATAAAATCATTTAAGCCTCCTTTTACCCATTCAATATTATATTTGTCCATTTTTTTAATTACATCTGGATTAGGTTCATCAGGAATAATAGCATAACCTTTATGAGTAAAACCACTTATTTCATAAGTTAGATCTTCTAATATTTCAAAAACTAAATCATCTACAAATGAATAACCTAAATAGATAAATGTGCCACTTTTAGCTAAAGCTTTAAACATATTAAAATATTTTGATTGTATAATATATGCCCTTCTTCTGTCAGAATTTGTTAACACCATACTTCCTTTTTCTGGATAATTTTTTGACATGTCTCCAAATAATTTAAAACAATATAATTGGTCCTCCCTCGTAAATTTTATCTCGTCTTTCGGATCGGTAATAGTAATTATTGACCTATTTTCATCCAAAGTAGATAGAAGAGAATCCGGTATGTGATCATAATTTGTTGTTAATACTGCATTCCATGGCAGTGAAAATAAATATTTATGATTGTAAGTTGGTCTTACTGTCATCAATAATGATCGTACATATTGCTCTACTGCCGCTCTTTGAGAATTATCTGATTTTATCGCTTCATCAAATATTTTAAAAAAATCATTTTCTTCTTGAACATAAGGAAATTTTTTTCTTACATCTAAAGCAAGATTGAGTCCTGAAGGACCTCCACCTGATACTGACGAACCTGCTCCTAAAAATAAAGAACATTCTGAATTGAAAATTAAGTTACATACGTCTTTTAATTCCATATCAAATATACCTAACACTAAGATTATTTAAATTATAGCCTAGGTCTAACGGATTTATATTTTGAGGATTTCGAATAACCTCCTGTTTTGGCTTACTCCCCCTCGGTTAAGCTTATAGATCTCTAAGAGTTACACACCTCATGGACTCATTCAAATCCTACCTCTTCATTGTATAAAAAAACTATTTAGGATTAAAGTCTGTAACTGAAGTGAATTATAATTATGGAAAAACTGTTTGAGTATCTGAAGGAACACGAGGATCTCCCCGACGAGCTTTCCATTGAAAAGATCATGGATAGAGGGTATGACTTCAGAGAGGTCGGCGACGATAAAATCCAGTTCACGATAGTTCGCCACCCTGGCTTCGCGGGTATGCATTCAGGGGGCAGAGGAATCGGTATTCCAATGATGTGGGATCAAATTACAGAGTACACGGTAGACTTGAACGAGAACTCGTGGAGTATTGAGCTTCTCGAAGAAAGCCTCGATTATGACGCCTCCCTCATGGCGACCACCGCGGTCAACGATCTCGAGGAGGGTGGTTTTTTTGACGATTGTAGAAGAGAAGGGCTGAGCAAGGAGGAGACCATCGAGAAGGCGGTGAACCGTGAGGTGGACTACCTCAACATGATGAGGGAAAATGAGGCAGAGAAAATATCTGATGAGGTTTGGAATCGGATGATTTCAGAGTATAAAACGGAGCTTAGTAAGGAAGCATCCGAGTTCTATGAAATAAAGTTTAGCTGAAGTTCTTCATCTCCGCGCGCTCCTATGAGAAACGTTTCAGGACACACGGTGTCCGGGCAGAATCCCTCAGTTCCGCGAAGAAAGATGGCCTCCGCTGACGATTGAGGTGAAATGCGTAGAAACCGGGCTAAATTTCTCTCTTCAGAGAGATCATGTACCTGACCACGACCGCGCCGGCCCCATCGGGCCTCCCGAGATCCAGCGCATACTCGTAGCCGGTCACCACGTAGCCGAGGGAGGCGATCCACGTCTCCCCCTCGGTGCGGAACACTTTGCCGCAGCTCCCGCATTTAATCAGGCGTCTGTCCTTGACGCCGCGGACGCCCACGGGGCCGAGACGCTTCAGATCCATGACTTCGCCGCAGCCAGGGCAGCATACAAAGGGTCTTGATCTACTCATATCATCTCGGCCTCCGAGCCGTAAAGACCATCAACTCGCCCGCGCCCGCGAGTTTGTTGAAGGCTCCGCTCACGGAGTCTACCTGGTCCTTATACTTTCCCTCAGGGAAGACCTCAGACTCGTCCAGGAAAGCGTCGACCCAGGGCCCTATTACGAGCCTTACGTTTCCAGCCTCGGCGGCGCTGCTCACCGGCGACGCTCTAAGCTCCTTAGATCCCGTGACCTTGTCGCCCCGGAAAGTGTAGCCGAGGAGGATCTCCCGTGCGTAGTGGTCGATCGTGTTTACGCCGGAGCTTCCCGGCTCCTGCTCCATCCAGATCTGGATGTTGTATGGTCTTTTCGTGTCGAGGATCGCCGTCTGCTTTACTCGGCTCTCGACCTCCATCGGCCTCCCCTGGAAGCGCTGAATATCTATGACATAGTAGACGCCGTCCTTTATTCCCAGCAGGGCCCCGGATGTGTATGCCGGCTCCTTCCCGGGCGCTGGCGCGGTGGCGGCGAGGTCCCAGTAGCGGACGGCGGCCTGTACGTCGGCGGGGGCCTCCTTCACGATCGTGAACCACCCGCGCTTGAACATGCCTCCGGGTGGCCGGACCTCCCAGTCGCCGTTGAGAAGCTGCTCTCTGTTGGTGGTATCGAGGTAATTGAGGCTCTTCACGTAGCTCTTCCGGTCGAGGTACGGGTTGTCCTCGAGGCGGCTAGGCACGTAGGGCCGCTCCGGGTCGCCGGGGTCTATGAATCGGCGCTTCACCCAATCGTGTCCTACGCCGCCCGGGTTACTCGCCGACCTCATCCTGAGGGGTATCTCGACGCCCTCTAGGCGGCGGAGCCTGCTGAACATGTAGCGGTACTGTTGCTCCTCGAAGTGGCTGAGCTCGTCGAAGCCTATGTATTGGAAGGCGGCGGACTGGTAGCGGAAGTGGTCCGTTGGGGCCGCCATGTAGCCGAAGCTCACCGTCGCTCCGGAGGGGAACTTCCACCGATAGTCCTGGCCGTTCCACTTCGCCTTTCCGCCCCACCACTCCAGGCTTCGAGGGATGAGGCCCTCTGCGAGCTTGTGGTCCTCGAGGGTGCGCCTGAATAGGATTGCATTGTATCCGGGTTCGTCTACATACATGGCGGCTCCGGCGAGGAGCGCGTCGCTTTTGCCTCCGCCGGCTGCTCCGCCGAAGAAGGCCTCCTCGCAGTCGAGGAGCAGGAAATACATTTGTTTAGGGGTTGGGGTGTGAGGGATCCAGCGGTTCTTCCGTATCCTCTTCAGCCATACCCTGCTTAGTTGTCCGCACCTGTTCTCCCATGACCAGGTTGACGATGACTGGGACGACCCTTGAAAGTTCGTCTTCTGAGACATCTGATTTAACCTCGAACCTCTGAGGAACGGCGCTTATCTGACCTGTCTTAAGCCTGAGATCCACCTCCGAATTGATGGCATCCACGTTCGCCCTAAGCGCACCCACCTGAGCGTTACTATTATCGGCGGTTTCCCCCAGGTTCAACAGCCGTTGCTGCGTGACCTGTATCTTCCCGAGCATCTCGGCTGTGGCCAGAGTTGAATCCGCCTGCATCTTTATGATCCCGGGAAGCCACTCATCCATTGTCTGTATATCGCGTCGAATATTGGGAAGCGAGCATCCGGGGATACCCCTTTTCTCAAGGATCTCCACGATTCTCTTAGGTGAAAGTTTCCTACAGGTGTAGTACTCGAAGACGGTTGTTCGCCTCATCATTATTTCGATGCTCGTCAATGTTTTATTACCCCATTTTGATCAATATTATGTGTTTTATTACCCCATTTTGATCCATATCATAAATGGAGATCACCCATTTTTAGGCGCCTTTCAGGATTTCACTTTATTTTATAAGCCTTTCACGACCCACTTTCACTCGGGGTGTGGGGGTAAAGTGATCAGATATTGATCACTTTTTCGAGGCGGCTTATATCTTAGGCTGATAGTTATACGGTCCCTGCTGCTTGCGTTCTTTAACTGCCTCATGGTGTGCCTCGAATTGTGTCCTATTCAGGTGATGACCCAGTTCGGGATCTTGGTATGTAGGAACTGGGGATTACTCGTCACCATCATGAGAGGCACCTTTCCCTTTTCTGCGTAGTGTTCACCGATGAAGCCCATTAAGGCCTTGGCGACTCCGATGCCCTGGTAGTCGGGGATGGTCACGATGCGGCTTATCCGGAAGAGCCTCGTCTCTCCGACTCCGTGCATGACGGCGAGGAACCCTACGGGCCGGTCCTTGAGTAGCGCCACGTAGCAGTCGCATGCCTGCGATATGATATGGCTCAGATAGTGATAGATTTTAAAGTAGTCCCAGAGATGTACGCTGCATGGCCGGATCTCAATTGTAATGGGAGGGTGCCGCCTTTTTTTTTACTGAAGCTCATGTCCTCCGTGCAGAGGACCCAGTCGGGCTCCAGGTAGTCGACGACGTCGTAGTGGCAGGTTACGGCTATGAACTTCTTGCTGGTTCTTCTTATGGCCTTCTGGATGGCGAGGCTGCTGACCTTGGCGACCTCCCGGTCTACTACGCTTGTGAACTCGTCGAATACGATGATGGGCTCCTCGAGGAGTAGGGCCCTGGCGATGTCGACCCTCATCTTCTCTCCCTGGCTCAGCTGCTCGTAGCTTTTAAGCCACTCCGGGGGCGAGCTGAACCCTACGCTTGATAGGGCTCTGGCGATGTCGGTTGTGGGGAGTGATTCGGGGAAGTCGTCTAGGATGCTCGGCTCCTTGTAGGCGAAGCCCCGGATGTAGGCGTCGGAGAATAGGTGCTTGGCGATGGTTGTTTTGCCGGTGCCGCTTCTCCCCACGATGACGCCTACGCGCCAATCGTCGCCCTCGATGTCTATGAGCTCTGCCTGGGGTACTTCTACGTCCAATATTTTCACCTTAAATGATAAAAATAATTGCGGATTTTAATCCGCTTAAATTGGGTTAAGTGAGGCGGCTCTGCTTTAGTGGGGGTTTTGCGAGCTCGAACTCGTAGACGGTGACGACCATCTTCGGGTCTCAGCTTCCGTTTATTCTGATCCAGGCGTCGCGGAACTCGTCGAGGCTGCTGAATCCCTCCTTCCCGGCCTCCTCCTCGGAGACGTCGCCGAGTTTCTGGGGGTAGACCTTCTTTATCTGGATGTAGTATTCGGTGTTCTTGTACCAGTTTCTCTTTACGACGTATTTCTGTTTCTCCTTTAGGGGGTTCTTGTGCCGTCTCCTAGTCTGAGTTTTAGCGCCGGAGAGAACCATCTCGAGGAGGTCCTTCTTGAACATCATCTCATGCCGCTCCGGTGGATATTGCGTAGGACTATTAGCTTGGCGGTGTAGAAGTATCCTCCCTCTCTGAGCTCCTGGCGTGTGGGCGGCGTTATGTTCTCCCCGTGGCTTTTATGGAAGTCCGCTGCGTGGAGGCTTTCCGCCTCCTGCCAGATTAATTCGCGGACCCAGGGCCAGAACTTTCCTGTAGTTCTATGCTTGGCCATCGGGGCCCACCTCTTTGAGAGGCTTCTTTTCCTTGAGGTACTCGTCTATGCGCTTGTGGTAGAGCCAGTTGTCGAGTTTCCCGATCTCCCTTCGGAAGCGTTTTCGGCTCTCCTCGAGGCTCATCGGTCCTCAGCTCCCCTTACTGGGCCTCCCTGAGGATCTCGATTGTGCTGGCTGAGAGGAACTCTCTGCATATGGTGGCCATGCTCTCTGGGTCGATTGGTCTGTTCTCGTCTTCCCAGTTCTGGGAGAGTAGTGGGCCTACGGCTCTGAATACTGCGCAGATCTTGATGTGCCCGCAGACCTTACAGGACCTCTCGAAGGGGTCGCTGACCTTCCTGACCTGAGTCTGCATGTTTAGACTCTCCTCGGGGTCAGGGGTACGACGCTGTGGAGCGTGTTGAACTGGAAGGTCTTGCTGTGTAGGCCCGTCTTCTCGTTGTGCCAGATGAGCTCCGTTATATCGTTGTAGAGCTGCCACTCTGTTATGTCGGGTAGCTTGGCTTCCTCCTCCTTGAGGTAGTAGGGTAGGACTCTGGCTGGGAGACGGCTGCTGAGTATCCTGTCTACGAACTTCTCCGTGACCTTGACCGCCGCCATACGCCTGTATGTTTCTAGGAGTTCTGCTCCCTGCTCCATGATGAGGACCATCTTGCTCTTCATGTCCTCTATGGCGACCTGTAGGCCCTTGGTTGTGGATTCTTCTCAGGCTCATGATCTCCTCGTAGCCGAAGATGACTCCGTTCGAGCAGATGCTTCTGAATGTGAAGACTCCGCATCCGAAGCTGCTTGAGCCGTCTATCGCGTTGAAGACGTTGACGCCGACGTTCACTTCGTCCCCGTCGACTCTCTGGATCTTCCCCGGTGTGTAGATTGCCCGCATCTTGGTCTCCTGCTTGTTGTAGAGCATGTGCCCCTCGGCTCTCACGCCGAACGTCTTGGGGGCGAATGGCTCTAAGCCTGCTAACGATGCCGCTGCATCCGCGATCTTTAGGGCTTCCTCGTTGGGGAAGAGCTCGTAGCTTTTACCGAGGACTTTGACGAGGCTGTTGTTCCTGAAGATAGCCTTGTAGCTCGTGTCCTTTCCGTCTACTTGGATGGGGTATTGTTCTAATCCGTATTGCTTCCACGCCGTGTATGGGGTTCCGAAGTTTATCTCCATTTAAGCGGCCTCCTGGATCTCCTTTGTCTGCTCGAGGAGCGCGTCTATCGTGCCCTCGCTGAGCTTGGCTCCGTGGAGGTAGGCGCCCTTTCTCTTGTCGTCTTTGAGGAGGCTGTTCTTTATGAGGAGAGGGTTCTTGAACCTAGTGGCTCCCCTTAGAGTGAGAGCGATTTTCCAGCCGTGCTCTCTCGCGTATGCCTCCTCTTCGGGGGTCATCTCCCATAGGAACTCTGCCTTGTCGACTACTCCGTAGCCGACGACGCTGTCGCCGCCCTCGGACTTGGCGGCGAATAATAGCGGAGTTCCGCGGATAAAGTTCCGCTGAATCCCGCTGTAGTATTTTCCGAGGCTAAAAACCTGGTTGACCAGGTCCTCGTGCGCGATCCTTAGGACGTACCCGTCCGTTGAGCTTACTTTTTGGGTTTCCATTTTTGCTCGGACTACTATTGATTCGGTTCAAATTGAATGATTGTTAGAATATCGGTTCAAATAAAGCGTGCCAAATGAAGGCTTATTCACGAATCCTTGTCTGAAACAGTCTTAATTCTTCAAATTATAGTGATTTACGGAGCCGTTATTCATTGTTCAGTGTGAATATATCCTCCTCAGAAGGGCCACCATTTGGAGAGGAGGATGATGCCGTCGATTTGGATATTGATCCGTTTCGGTATACCTATTTTGTCTGCTCACCATAAGTCGTGAGAGGCCGCTTAACGCGAGGAAGCTTGCGAACCAGCTCTGCCCCGCGAACTTCACGAGTTCAAAGAGGAAGCTGGGGACGTCCTCGCTGAACGAGGCGTACCCATACATTGGCATGAAGACGATGAATATTTGTCCGAGGGTGAGGATTAGGGCTATGGCTGCGGCGTCGCGCCATGGCATGGGTTGCTCCCTCTTAGCCTCGTTGCTTGAATCGTTTGGGTCGCTCATGGCGACGATTCTGGGCTTCAACGGGTTGATGTGCATCCTCTATTTCTCCTACACGATTACTCTCTGCTGCAAAGTGCCGCGGCACCGTGAGTCGCTGATCACTTCTCCTTGATCGTATGTGTTGACTATGTAGTTGTCGAAGGTGCCGAACTTGTTCTGCAACCTTAGGGCTATCGCGCCTGGGGTGAGTAGGTTGATGCTTTCGGCGAGTTCAGGATCGCGGAGGGCGGCTTGGCTGACGATGCGGGCGGCTTCACGCCTCTGGTTAGCTTTTCTTATACGTTTGTGTCTTGTCGACCTTGTCAAAAAAAGTATCCCCTGAGGCCACGGCCCCGCTGTTTACGGGGCGCGGCTTTGAACAGTGAATCTATTCGTTTTTCTTCTTAGGGGAAGAGATATGCGATGGCGTCAGTGACGAGGCTGATGACGAAGATTGTTCAGAGCGCGAAGCGGCTACGAGCAAGCATTAACGAGTAAATTTAGGTGAAACTGTCTTATGTATTATGAGGGTCTTCGGACTGTTTCACGCCGACGAATACGACCTTCTTGATGGAGCCATTCTTGTGGTAGAGCACGAACTGAACCCTGCAATAGGTGTTGTCGCAGTCCCAGTGGCTGTGCTTCGTGCGGGTGAGGGATACACCGCAGACTGGGCATAGTTTAGCTCTGCTCATTTGACACCCCCCTGTCGTGTCTCCATCTGCTTGATGTAGTCGCTGACATAATCTCATGGTTCACCCGCCGAATCCTATCAAGAAAAACTCTCATTCAGCCGACGCCTCCAGGTATTTCTTGAGGTTGTCCTTGACTTGGACGGGGATCCCCTTGTCTGCGAGGCTGATCAGCAGCGCCCGGCACTTCTCTGGGCTCGGCTTGGGGAGGAATCTCGTGTAGTTCTCGAGGCCGGCTTCGACGGCGACTGGCCGGACGGATTTGATCATATTCAGGAGATCGGGGAGGTCGAAGTCGGCGAGGGGTTCGAGGCTGAGGAAGCCCCGCTTCGAGGAGGCCTTGTTATCGAAGTCCAAGATGAGCCTGAGGTCAGCCTCGCTCAGCCTTTTGCTCCCATTGTCTCTAATAGTCAGCGAGGTAAAGTCGTTCGAGGTCTCGATCTCTACGCTTACCTCCGTGGCATCCGTGTCGAGGCTGTTGCAAAGCATCTCGCATAAGGTGAATTTCGTAACTTCTCCGCTGGCTATGCCCGTCCGCTTTCTTAGCTCATCCAGCCTTACGAAGTCGAGGCCACGCCCCGCGCCTGGGCGTATCACATCAGCTAAAACGGATTCATTCATTCTTAATCAGCCTCCTCGCCCTGGGCGCCGCGCGCGCTGCCTTGTCCCTAAATTCAATCCGCTTTAGAATACACTTATCTTAACAGTTGGGGTCTCGTCCCCCAATGGTCTGTCCAACCCTAGGAGGTGAGTTCACTTAGGACAAGATGAACACGAGACCCTAGAGACACTCTTCAAAAACGTCGACTTAAGCATTGCCCAGCAGCAATTCCTAGGCTGCTACCACACCTCGGGACCAGGCAGGCCGCCGAGGAACCCCATCGGCATCCTCCGGGCCTTCATCGTCATGCGGATGAAGGGCCTCCGGAGCCTCAGGGAGCTCACCAGAGTACTGGACATCGACGCCCGCATCAGACGGCTCTGCCTGATCAAGAAGGATGAGAGGGGCTACCCAAGGTCCGTCCTCAGCCGCTTCACACACCTCATCGGAGCCGAGACGCTCAGGCTCATCATAGAGGAGAAGGTAGTCATGCTCCTCAGGAGGAGCCGCGTCGAGGAGGTGGACGCGGTTCTAGACGCCAGCTTCCTGAAGGCCCGGAGCATCAGGCACCCGGACGACGGCAGAACAGGCTTCTCCGACGCGGACGCGATGGTGGGGAGGAGTGGCCGGAGCTATGACCTCGGCTACAAGCTCCACGTCTCCGTGGACGACAGGCGGATCCTGCCCCTGGCGGTCGTGCTGGTCCCCGCGAACGAGAATGAGAAGAGGCACGCCCCGACACTTGTCGAGAGGACCCGCGGGGTCCTGGATAGGGCGGGTGCGAGGCTCAGGAGCCTTGTCGCTGACAGCCAGTACAGCAGCTCGAGGATGAGGAGTCTGGTCGAGGACGCGGTGATCCCGTACATGTCGAATCAGAGGCGTGGCGAGGATGTGCTGAGGGTCGACCGCAGGTTCCGGACCCATGGCCCTGAGGAGATGGTGGCTAGGTACCATAGGCGGCCGTTGGTGGAGTCCGCCTACAGCTTCCTGAAGGACCAGTATGGGTTGAGGGTGAATAACGTCAGGGGCCTGGTGAACGTGGGAGTGTACGCGTTGCTGAGTGTGCTGTGTCACGTGCTTAACAGGGAGGCGGCGGAGAACGTGGGGAGGCCGGATAAGGCGGTGTCGCCGACGTTCTTCAACACCTGAGTGGTGGGTCCTTGGCTTGGCTGCGTGGGGTGGCTAGTGGGCGCCATGTTTGATTCTTGCTTTGGGGGCTTGTCGGCTCGGTGAGTGTTCACCTTGATTTGGTGGGGTTGATGGTTCTTGTCTGTGGTTTTGCCTCTATTGGTGTTGGGTATGGTCTAGGCTCGTGGTGTATGGTATTTTAGGGACAAGGCAGCGCGCTCCGCCTCCAGTATCTTCGCCACGTTGCCGCAGATTATGCAGCCACCGAGCCTGGAGTCTGTTGTATTGTACTGGCACCAAACCATCCTTGTGCATTCAGCGAGCCCATAACGATTTACCCAGCCACGACGATCGGGGATCCTTACCACCTTCCAGAACTTGCAAGCCTCAAATTTCTCGGCGACCGAAATAAGGTGACGAGGAATACCCATCAAGAAGCCTCCTCAGTGGGCTCCTGGAATATGCTGGGTCTCGTCGCTCCCAGAAAAAACGGTCTAGGGCTAAAGACGGTGCCGTCGCGTTTTGCGGTGTCTCTGATTCGTTGGTACTCGTCGTGGGTCCAGCCGAGGCTTAATGAGACTAAACACTCCTGGACCGCCCCGTGGCAGACATTGAATTGGAGGTTTGTTAGGGTTGATGTTAGTTCTTGTAGTCGGTCCCTGAGGGTGGGTGCTATCCTCTCCGGAGTGACTTTAGAAAAGAGGCTCAAATCGGGCTCCGTTTGTAAAGTGACTCCGGGTAGAGTGGTGTATAGTGCTTCTATCGTTGGCAGATAGCTTGGTTTGATTCCGTAGTCGCCTCTGTCGTCCATCTCTAGGACTCCTAGGGCTTCGAGGGTTAGGAGGTGCCCGTTTAGTGAGTTACGGTATATGCCTGTTGCCCCGGCTAAGTCTTGGGCTGTGTATTGGTTTGTCTTCCCATTTCGATACATGAAGTCGATGATCTTCATGCGTTTGGGGTGTACGGTGTCGTGTGCTACCCGCTGGATTGTCTTGAGGTCTTCCTCGGTGATCTCCGGGTGTCTCCTTAGTATGCCGATTAGCTTGGTTAGGTGCCTCAGTTGTTTCACCAATCTGGTCGGGATCTCGATGGTGGGGGTGCTGTCTACGATGTGTCCGTTCACATCATACTCGTTCCAAGTGGCTGATCTGAGGGTAGCCGTGGCGTGGGCTAACTGTATGAGGTAATTATTTTGCTCCTCTGTGAGTGCCGGGACGTGGGTGAAGTCCAAGCTCTTGATCAGGGACTCGATGGCGTTCCTGATCTCCACCCTCATTTGGGTCTCCCTGCCCTCGTTCCTCATGGCTTGCTTTGTCGCCTCTATTCTGTCGGGTTCGTTACGAATCTTGAGGAACCTCTCGCCCAGGGCTCCCTGTAGCTTCGTGTATCGGTCAACGATGGGCGTCACGCCAACCACGAGCCCTATGATAGCGTTGACGCTGACCTTACGCCTCATGGTGCCGTAACCGCGCTCAAAGTAGCCGTCGTATATCGACCTGAGCTGACCGTATATCTCGGTGCGGGTGTCCTCGTTGGCGTTCAGTATGGTGGTGAAATCCTTCACGATGAGGGTCTTCCCGTCCAGGTCCTGAAGTAGCCCCGCGATGGGCTCCCACTCCCCGCTCTCCTTGTTCTTCTCTGCCACCCCTGAGACGAATGTGGCGGGTGTCAGTGTGTCGAGTGTAAACGCTTTCTTGTATGCGGACCCTATGGCTCGCAGTAGCTCAGACTTCAGACCTCCAGGTGGAGCGACGGCGTATAGCCAAACAGGATCACCGGGTACTTCGCGGTCCAGAGACGCGGCTAGGATAACTTCGATAAACTCCCGGTCTGAGGACTCAAGATATAGCCATTTCCTGAGTACCGCCATTAGCTGAGGTACTGTTGCTACGCTCTGGGTTTGCTTCCAGTTCTCATGCTTCTGCTTAAACTCCTCAACCGTCACCGACATACTACCCTCCCCGGAGCGACTTTACAAGTGGGGCTTGTTTTATGCCCCTTTTTTTCTGAATATTATTCAGCTCCGCACCCTCTCCCCCAGGTAGCTCTTTATGGCTGCGCGGACTATCGAGCTGACCGATTCGTCTCTCTGGTCCGCGAGGGTCCTCAGCTCCTCAAGGGTGCTCTCCCGGAGCTTAAACGAGAGCGTCCTATTCTTCTTGATCACGCGGTATCACTTGATAATAGAAAATAAGACGACCTATAATTAAACTTTCATTATATACTATCTATTCAACAACGATATTCGTGATAATATTAAGAAACTGGATAACCCTACACCTAGCGACCAACAAACGGATTATCATGATTAAGCGGAACATCTCAGCGGATTATCCTGAAGTCCTCATATTCGCCTGTCGGCTTCTCCCACGACGCCTCGACGTCTGATACGTAGGCGGGGATGGGGCCATGCTTACACCAGTTCAGGAACTCCTCCACCTTCTCCCCAGGCCCCTCGGCGACCACCTCGACACCGCCATCTGGGAGGTTCCTCACCCATCCGACAAGGCCAAGCTGGGAGGCCCTCCTCTGGGTGTTGCTCCTGTAGTTGACCCCTTGGACGCGGCCAGAGACGACCAGGTGTACCCTCATCAACTCTCCTCAACACCGTATTTGGCAGCTATGAAGCAGCTCCCCTCGTGGCTGACCATACATGGGCCGACAGGGTGCTCGGGGTCGCAGCCCCTGTTGAAGGCGGGGCACTCCCAGGGGTAGATGATCGCCCTCAG
>Ga0315289_10004592_pt1 | contig 20539 bp, 13 predicted proteins | sample YL17G11_40_MG_FD_203452 | JGI IMG/M metagenome (GOLD analysis project Ga0315289, IMG submission 203452) | Sediment microbial communities from Yellowstone Lake, YNP, Wyoming, USA - YL17G11_40 | ecosystem: Environmental > Aquatic > Freshwater > Lake > Sediment | place: USA: Wyoming | collected... | reverse complement strand
AAGATGAATGTCGTTTCGGCGGCGATGAACGCGACGATGGTGAGCGGCAACAGATCAAAAAGAAATTTGCGGCGTTCTGGCGTGTCGAGCGTTTGCGCGATGAGAAAGGTCACCATCGCAAATAGAAAGATGCCATGCACGATGAGGTACTCGCCGAAGCCCGTGCGCTCGCCCTTCCACAATTCGACACTCAAGTACGCGCTGACGAAATTCTTTACAAAAGGGTAATACAACGCCGTACTCAACACGACAATCGCGCCGAAGCGCCACGCGACGGCGACGCCGCCTGCCCAGTCAATCGCGCGCCGCCGCGCGCACTCGCCGATTGCGAGCGCGCAGCCGATCAGCAAGAGGTACGTCGGAAAATCGGCGAAGTTGATCGCGCGCAGCGCGCCGAACACGACCGACAATCCGACCACCTCGATCACGTCGCTCGGCGAAATCGGTACGCGTGAGAGGAACGGCAGACACGCGTCGTCGTCGCGTTCGCGCATGACGAAGTTGACGCAAAAGCCGATGACGACCAGCGTGAACGCGAGCGCCATCAAGTGCGCGTGCAAATCGGCGTAAAGGAATGTGAAAGACGGAAACTCGTTGATCGTTTCGGGAATAGCGCGCGACGCGTTCCAGTACCATTGCCCAATCGGAACATCAAACGGCTGATGGTCGGCGAACACGCGCCACATTCCCTGCGCGATGCCCGCGACAAAATCCGCAAGAGAACCTTTCGGATCGCTGCCACCGATTCTCAAAAATGTCTGCCCGATCAGAATCGCCTGCCCCAGGTTGCCGATGACCGCGACGAAGATAGCGCCGAGGAAAGCGAAGAATAAGGGCTGGAGGTTGGGAGCTGGAGGTTGGAAGTTGGACACAGCAGATGAGGACTTTTGAACTTTGAATCTTGAATTTTGAATTAGATTGAACACGACGCTGAACGCGCCCATCGCTGTCAACGCAAAATACATCGGCAGCGCGAGATTGTACGCCACTTCGGGAACGATGCCCGAAAACTTGACGAGCGTCGCGTTGATAACCTGACCGAAATAGTAATAGTTGAGATAGCCGCCTGCGAACCATGGATCGTACGGTGGAAACCAGGTGGATTTGATGACCGCGTTCAGGTGCGCGAAATCCATCGGCTTTTCTCCGCCAAACCACTGATGCCACAAATCAGGGTTGCCGTAGCGAATCAGCAAGAACGCGCCGAAGAAAACGAGAAACAACGATTCTTCAACCAATACGATTGTCCATCGCGCGCGCAAGAACGTGCGAAGGTCGCGTCCGCGCCACCACACCGCGAGCGCGCTGACGATTGCGATGAGCGCGATCACCAGCGCGATGCTCGCGCGGCTGAACGGCAAAATGTGATAACTCGCGAGCGTCCACGCGCCCCACGCGAGCAGTAAAATGCCAATCGCCTTTGCAAAAATGTAACCGCGATCCGCAAGCGCGCGCAACGCGACAAACGCAAGCGGGAACGCGAGCCAACCCAGGATTTCGATCAGCGCGAGCCAGCCGAGCACAGGCACGCGGTTAATCCAATCGTCAGGGTTGAAAATCTGCGACCAGGTACCGCCGCTCGCTTGAGCATCCCGATCCGCTGGCGTGAGCAACAGCGCGGTTGGCGCTAGCGTCGCCTCGCGGGGCCAAAAGCGATAAACTTCACTTAGGTCAACACTATCGAAAAGCGCGGCGACTTGCGCGTGAGAATAGCGCGGCGACTTTTTGAAAATCAAAACCTTTGGATGATCGTAAACCGTGAACGCTTCTTCCGCGTTGTCGTCGTTGATCGCGATGCCGAACAATTGCGGACGCGAGGTCATCTCCGCGACCTTATCGAAGCCAAGCGTGCCATTGAACAGCCATTCGTAATACTTCGTCGTCAGCGGATAACGCATCGGCAGGCGCGGAATCGAGCCATAGAGACGATTGCTCGACAGGATGATGTAATTGGCATCGTCGAGCCATTGGATCGCCTGCGCGCGTTTTTCGGGCGTGTCCTCGTCGTACCAATGCATCTCGCCATCGCCTGGTGACGACGGCAGACTGCGATACATTCCGCCAAACGGATCCATACCATCAATTCGCAACGGCAACGGATCGTCCCAGTGTTCGTTCGCGAGCATCGAACCCCGCGGCACATTCTCGAAAATCCAACGTGACGCCGTTACGCGTGAAACAGGTCGCGTGTAAATCGTCGTGAACGCGGTTGCCCAAAACAAGGTGTAGCCGATGACGATGAGCGCGATGATTGCAGCGGCAACACGTGCGCGCAAAACGTGATGCGTGAAACGTGATGCGTGATCCCAGATTGCGACAAGAAAATATCCCGCCAGCAGCGCGAGGAACGGATAAATCTGCAAAAAGTAGCGCATCGTCTTGACCCACTGCTGTCCTGTGTAACCGAAGGTGACACCGACCCAGACGACGATCAACAAATGCTGCCACTCGCGATAACGAATCAAGCGATACAGCGCGAATGCGAACCCTGCCCACGCCGCGAGTCCAAGCGGCAGCCCCAGTCCCCACAGCACCATGTTTTCAAACGGGAAAATGTACGAGGGGCGATTCGTCCATTGATGACCTGGCGGATAATCCTGCTGCCCTGCGACGAGTTGGCTGATGTACAGCATATTGTCGGCGAACTTGGGATTGACGCCGCCTGCCCACGACAACGCGACATCGAGCAGCATATTCACAGCACCGCGATTCGTTTCAAATTTCGGCAAGGTTAGCGAAATGAAATTCGGACCGTTCGCCGCGTACGGTTGAAACATACGAAAGACGATCAGCGCGACGATTGCCGCGCCCGCGAGACCGACGAACGCGCGCGTCAGTTTGCCGAGCAAAACGTCTTCCAGCGTGACCGCCGACGACCGACCGACGACCGCCGAATCTTGTCCGTCGTCTGCGGTCTGCGGTCTGCGGTCGAGTGATTCAGGCGCGCCAAGCGATTCGAGATCGCCACGCGCCGCACGATACGCCCGCAACGCGCCCGCCGCGATCAGCACGACCGCGAACGGCGCGATGTTGATGCGCCCCGCGAGCGCAAGCCCGAACGCCGCGCCAGCGTAAACAAAGGCACGCCAATGTTTTCCATCCGCGATGTCCATCGCGCACCAAAACGCAAGTAGAATCGGGACGTTGGTGAACGTGTCCACCGTGAAGAAATGCGACTGCTGAATATCGAGCACCGACGCGGCGAGGAATAACGCGCCGAGCAACGCGGCGCGCGCGCCGTACATTCGTCGTCCGATGAAGAAAATCAAAAGGACTGTCGCAAGATCGAAGAGCGCCGAGAGCACACGACCGACGAGATAGATTTCGCCGTATCCTGTGTGCGCGATGGCTTCACCGACCAAACGCGTGAGAAAAATCGGGAACGTGCCGTAGACGAACAAACCGAAGTTGTGGTTGTACGGATTGAGCGGCGAGCACTCTGAATTGAAATAGCCGCCCCACTTGGTACAACCTGGCGGCAAGGGACCCATCGGCTTGTCCAACCCAGGAATGCCGAGCGCAGACTCGACCATCGTGAGAAAGCGTTCGTCGGGATGTAGGTGTTGATCTTCATCCCAGTTGACGCCGCTCAACCGAAACACCGCGCCAAGCAGCAAGATCAGCGCGAGAACAATCGGAACGAGCCAAGCCCGAGCGCGCGTATTATTCGGTTGTGGTTGAGTGGTCGTGTGTTGTTCCATGCAACGATTGCAGATTGTAGATTTAGATTGCAGATTCATTCAATCTGAAATCTCGAATTACTTTGATCCCAGAAACTCACCTGTCCCCGCCGCGCCTGGGACGTAGAAGATGATGAAATCGTGACCAGGCGTACGCGCATGAAAAGTTCTTTGCTGTCCGTCGGGAAAAATCTCGTGCAAACGCGTGAGGTTTGCGGCATCGCCAGGGCACAGGATGTACAGTTTGTGCGCGGGATCGTTCACGTGCCCCTGCGCGGCTTCCGCGCTCGGCAAGGTCTGTTCCCATCCGATTTCATGCATGTTGATCGCGACGTTGCGCGTGTCAATCCAATGCGGATACAGCAAAATCCACGCATGCTCCACATCGCCGACGCTGTCGGCGAAACCGCGAATGACTTTAGCGACCTCCGATGCATTCCACGATGCCTGCCGATAATTCGCGTCAAACTCGCGGAAATAGCGAACGTAATTCGTGCGCGCGATAAACGCCAAGAGCAGCGCGAGCGTCGCAACGATCACGACTCTGCCCCAAGCAAACCCAGCCAGCCATTCGCGCAGCGCGCGCACCAGCCACGCGAGTGGCAGCGCGACGATGATGAACACGAACGGAATCGCGCCGCCCGCGCGCACGACGCTGGGATTTTCGTTGGGAAATGCGAGACTGAGCGCGGAAGGCAGCAGCATAATGCCAATGCCGATCAGTACGAACGCGTGCGCGCTTTCGCGATAGCGCGCCAGACGATAGAGCGCGTACGCGACGCCAAGCAAGAACAGACCGCCCGCAATGTAATCGAGCGCGGGATCGCCTGGGAGCGAATTGGGCCACGCCGAATCGCCCGTCCAGCTAAACATGATCGCCGCGTTCGCAAGATTTCGCGCGAACACCTCGATTGGATTCCCTGGGATGGACTGACCTTCGCCAACGAAACGCGTCATCGCGCGGAACCAAACATTTTCGGGTTTTTCCGTCATGTAGCGCAAGAGCGGCATGATGACGAAGAGCGCGAGCAAAAACAGCAACGCGCTGTTTTCGATGTACTTGACCGTTTGCGCGAACGACATTCGACGCGTCAGCCACCACAAAACCAAAAACGCGACGACGAGGATGGGCGCGAGACGAAACGCGTTGTAACCGAGCAAACCCAAGCCGAGGAACAAGCCCGCCATCAGAAAATCGTTGCGGCGACCGTACTTGAGCGCACGGAATAAGAAGTACGCTGTCGCCGCGACGAAAACGGGCGTGAACGAGAAACGCAAGCCCATTCGCGCAATCGTCAGTGGCCATTTGCTGATCGCGATGAAGAGCGCGGCGAGGAGCCCGACGTCGTCGTCGAACAATTCGCGCGCACAGAGAAACGTGAACGGGATAACCAGCACGCCCATCAGCGCCGTGATGAGTTTGAGTGCCATATGATCGATCGGGTGCTGAGTCAGGTTGACGAACGCGGCGGTCAGATAAAATTGCATCGGCTCGCGCCCCGTGTTGCGCTCGAAGAAGATCGGCGTGAGCCCGTGGTTGACGACATCGTTCACATCGAGCAGTTTCTCCGCGTGGTCGCTATCCATCTCCGCAGGCGTCAAGTCGAGATCGTGATAGTAAAAGAATACGCCGATCAATGTCACGCCGATCAACGCGATGATCTGCGGTGAGACGCGCAAGCCATTCACGACAATTTCACGCGCCGATCCCGCGCGCGCGACGAACCACGCGCGCCAATCGTCCCACGTTTTTTCAGGAATCCAAAACGCGTAGAGGAACGCCACAACGCTCAGAAACCACGCGAGCACATTATCGGGCGTGAACTCGTTGCCGCTGGAAAAGAGGAAGGTGAGCAGAGTCAGGGCGCATGCGCTTGCCGCAAACACGCGCGCGGTGTGATGCGATTGGTGTTCGACCGACGTGGCTTCACTCAGCCGCGTGCCGATGGAAATCGGACTGCGAACCAGCGTGAACAACCAGAGAAAAAGCGCGGCGGCAAAGAGGAAGCAAGCGGCTTGGTCCGATTGGCGATAAACGTGCAGGTTTTGCGCGACGGCCGCAAACAAAATGGCAGCGAGCGCGAGCGCAGGTTGAGAAATCGAGCGGAGACGATTCACTTTTTCTCGCATAAGAAGAAGAGATACGCGCCTTCCTTCGTCGGCGGCTCGTCGTAGTAACACCGCCACAACGATTCAATCAAAACAAAATTGGCGCGGTACGGCGCGATGATCCAACGTCCAAACAATTTCTTGTACAGCAGTGTCGGCGACGAATAGTAATGCGCGAGATCGAACAGGTGCGACGCCGCGCGTGAAAAGTAGGGGTGCCACTCGCGCACGGTGAAACCGAATCGCGATAAACGCGCAAGCCAGGTTTCGGGCGAATCGGTGCGATAGTGTCGCGAGATACGGTTAAAGTAATTCTCGTATGCTTTCGATAAACCTTTCAAGCCAATCGAGCGAAAAAAATCCGCAAAGAAAAGAAATTCTGCGAAGTGCTGCGAGGGCGTCGTGAAAACGAAAATGCCGCCAGGTCGCAGAACACGGTGCGTCTCGCGCAGCGTCGCGTCAATATCGAGAATGTGTTCGACCACAGAATTGCTGAGTACCGTCGCAAACGCACTATCTTCAAAAAGCATCGCGTTGTTGTCCAGCACCTTGAGTTCGCGGTGCATTCCGCGCCGCGCGGCTTCGGCAATTGCTTGCGGCGATGGATCGATCCCGACATCGAGTGGTTCGGTGAACGTCGCTTGCGCGAAATGTCCGTCGCCGCAGCCCAGATCGAGAATCGGACGCGGCAGATCGAGCGCGGCGATCTGGCGCGCTTCGACCGCGCGCAGCAGAGCGCGGAACGCTGGAATCGCGATGAGATGTTCGGCGAGGTAATCGCGTTCGGGGTTCATCGCAGCGACTCGAACAACGATTCGTACGCCTGCACTGTTCGTTCCAGCGAGAACATTTTTTCGATTTCTGCTCGCGCGCGAATGTACGCCGCACGATTTTGCAGAACGCGCACGATGCCATCGGCAAGCGCGCACGCATCTTTGATCGGCACAACTTCGCCCATACCCGTCATACGGATCGGCTCACGCACGCCGGGCAAATCCGACGCGACGACAGGACAACCACTCAGCATCGCTTCGATCTGCACCAGCCCAAACGACTCGGTCGAGTTGATGCTCGGCACAGTCAGCACATCGCACGCGCCGAAGAAATTGCCTATCTCTTGCACGGGCACCGGCCCCAGAATCTCCAAATACTCGCGGTACTGCTGGATCCGCATCTGCAATCGTTTCCATACGTTTTCACCAATCACATTCTGGTATTCACCTGCAAGCAGATATTTGACGTTTGGGATTCTTTCGCGCACGCGTGGAATCGAATCGAGCAAATAGTCAATGCCTTTTTCTTCCGCAAAACGCGCGACAAAGCCGACGATAGTGTGACCTTCGGCATGACAACGCGCCTTGAGCACTCGCACGGCGTTGGCATCGGTTGGCGAGATTTCGATGGGAGGCAAAATGACAACGACTTTATCCTCGAATCTCGAAAGAAAGGGTGAGTGCCGCGCAAAATCCTCTGTGTATGCCGAAATCCGGTTGGCAAATATCCCTGCCATCATGTTCGACGCAAAAACAAACCTGTCAACGACGCGATTGAGAATCCCCGGTGGCAATTGCAGATCAGAGTGGTACGTCAGGACAACCGGTTTGCGGACCAACATTCTGGCGACAAGAGCAAGTGGGCCACCTTCGGCTTGCGGAAGGTGAACACTGACAATGTCGTGTTCGCGCATGAGCATCAGCGATCGCGACAAAAACCCCGGCATGATGCTCCCCTTGCTAACACGAAAGGCAACGGGATGACGAATGACCGTGACCCCATCCATCACTTCGGAATAGGGCAAATCCTTGGCGTAGTGCGAAGTGAGCACCGTCACACGATGACCGCGCTTAGCAAGCGCTCGCGCGAGTCGTTCGACGTAAATGGTCAATCCGCTAATGTGGGGACGATAGTATGTCAGGGCAATGAGAACTTTCATGTCTGGTTTTCGAATTGCGTTCTATGATTTGACGTAAGCGTTCAGGTGGCATTGCAAGCGCAGTGTGCGAAGCCATGTCCAAATCGCGAATCGGGGATTGTTTCGCAAAGACCACCCGCCATGACGATGGTGACTAGTCAAACAATTCGCGATTTTCCTTCACCCACCGATACAACTTTGCGACGCCATCTTGCACACCGACCCTTGGCTCCCAGCCCAACTCGCGTTTCGCCTTCGACGTATCGTAGACGCAGACGCGCTGATCGCCGGGACGCCAGTCGCCGCGTTGGATCGGAAGTTTTCTGCCCAACAACTCTTCCAGCATCGGCGCGAATTCAACCCAGACCGAAATCGTGTTGCGCGGTCCGCCGCCGATGTTGTACACCTGCCCCGCGATGTGATCAATCCGCATGGTCGCCGCGTCGTAGGCGTCGAGCAGGTCGTCAATGAAGAGCATATCGCGCACTTGCTTGCCATCGCCGTAAATCGTGATCGGCTTGCCCGTCACCGCCGCGATGATGAACCACGCGAGCCAACCCTGGTCTTCGACGCCAAACTGCCGATAGCCGTAAATCGCGGATTGGCGAAAGACGACGGTCGGCAAGCCGTAGATGCGAAAATAATCGTGCGCGTATTGATCCGCCGCGCCTTTACTGCACCCGTAGGGCGAATGAAAATCGAGCGGCTGCGCTTCGGAGACACCGCCGCGAGAATCGCGGTACTCGTAGCGCGTCTGTTTTTCGACGATGGCGACATCCTCCATTCCGCCGTACACCTTGTTCGTCGAAGCGAAAAGAAACAGGGGATTGCGACCGGACGCGCGCGCGGCTTCCAGCGCGTTGAACGTACCGAGCGCGTTGATCTCGAAATCCTCGCGCGGATCGGTAACTGAAGTTGTCACCGTGACTTGCGCGGCAAAATGATAGATCGCGTCCGCATCGCGCGCCGCGTCTGCGATCGCGCGCGCGTCGCGAATGTCCGCGTGGATCAACTCAAATCTCGATCCGTACTTGGCGCGCAGCCATTCGGCATTCTTCTCCGAACCGCGCCGTGATAAATTATCGAACGCGACAACGCGCTCTCCACGCGCCAACAATCGATCTACCCAATTACAACCGATGAAACCACAACCGCCTGTGACGAGAGTTTTGTTCAAGATTGAATCTCCAAAGTTGATACGGGATGCGGGATGCGGGATTCACGGATTACGAATCACGCTTCACGTTTCATTCGTCTGAATCGTCTGCAGCTTTTGATACGTCAGTCCCTCGTGCCACATCGAATAAAGACCAAGCACGATCAACAAGATGTACGTGAACGCGTGCACCACCACTGCGTAACTGAGCGCAGCGGACTTGTCCACACCGAAGACGCTCGCGAGCGTCAACTGCGCGACGTAATGAAACACGCCGATATAGCCCGGCGATGATGGCACGACGACGACGAGTGACGTAACGAGCATCACCAAGAACGCGGCAGAGAGCGCCAAATCTAAATTCATCGCGCGCATGACGATCCAATAAATCACGCCGCCCGTGATCCACACGAAAACCGCCCACACCGCGACGCCGATGATCTCACGCGGCGAACGCAAAATCGCAAAGCCGTCAATCAGCGATTCGAGCGCGCCCCACAAGCGCGGACTTTGCAAAAATGGAATCGGCGCGGTGAGATGGCGCAACAAGTTCATGCCGCGCGCTTTCTGAAACGACAGCGCCAGCAGAAAAACGACGCCGCCGACCCCTGTCGCCGCGACGGCGATGGCGCCTTGCCGCGCTTCCAGCGGAATGTTCGGCACGAAGAACGCGGTCACCGCGAGCAACAGCACGACGGTCAAGCCATCGCTCAGGCGCTCGACGACGACGGTAGACAGCGCGCGCGCTTTGCCCACGTTCTCTATGTCGCCGATCAGGTACGCGCGGATCACGTCGCCCAAGCGCGCGGGCAGGAGATTGCTCAGAAAGTAGCCGATGTTGAGCGCGTGAAAAGTCTTGTCCCAACGCGGTTTTTGCGGATAGAACAACAATTGCCAGCGAAACACGCGTCCTGCATAACTCGCGGAAAACACAAGCGCGGCAAGAAGCATCCACAGCCAAACAATCCCGCGCAGCGCGTCCAGCAATTTGTCGAACTGAATTCCCTGAAAGGAAAAATACAGGCAGATCGCGCTGATGACGAGTCCGATCCAAAAGCGAGCCGATTTGAGCATCCCTGTCCTTGGGGTTGGAAGTTGGAAGTTGGAGATTAGAAATTGGAGGTTAGCGGTCGGAAAGAACGCGCAGGCGCAAGCGTCTCTAACTTCCAACCTCCAATTTCCAACTTCTAGTTCGCAACGCGCGCTATTTTAGCATCAAGTCGGCGGATTGGCAAACCGTGAGCGCGAAACTCGCGAAAGGATGGGAAAGCCGCGAAAGCAAAATCTTTCGCGGCTTTCCCATTTTTCGTGGATTTCGTGATACTCACCAAATCTCGATGCTATAATCCGCAATCACCGCGTCCAGCCGACTGCGCTCGATGTTATCAATCACTTTTTCGAGCAAGCCATGCGCATACTCCGCGTCCGCCGATACGCAAACGATACCGATCGTCGCGCGCTGCCATAAATCGAGCGCATCCACCTCAGCAACTGAGACGTTGAACGATTGGCGTGCGCGTGCGATCACTGACTTGACGACGCGGCGCTTATCTTTCAGCGATTGGCTCGCGGGAATATCGAGTTCGAGGATGCAAACACCGACAACCATTGGCAGATGGCTTATAGCGTGTAGCAAATTGCGAATTACGAATTACGAATTACGAATTTTGAATTGCGCGGCGCACTTCTTCCGCGATCAACGCTTCGAGGTGAGACCTATCCGTTGCGACCACCGCGCGCGCCCGCGTCGGATGGCGCTCGCTGACGGGACACGCGTTACATTCGGCGCAGATGTCGCGGTTGCGTTGCGCGAAAATGGCGCGGCGCATCTCCGCGAGTTTGTAGATCGCGTCGTCGGAGAGTGCGGACACGGGCTTGCCCAACGCTTGCTGCGCCGCGAGCGTCACCTGCGCGGAATGTTCGACGCGTTCGAGATGCAGGTACGCTTCCCAGACATCCGCGCCCACCGTCACCGAGCCGTGCCGATCCAGCATCAGCGCGTCGTACTTTTTAATCAGTTCGCGCACCGCGCCCGCGCCTTCAGGACTCGCGGGTGTCGCGTACGGCGCGGTCGGAATCGTGCCGAGATCGTACACCACTTCGGGCAAAACGCACTTTGCCAGCGAGATACCCGCGAGCGTACAGGCAATCGCGTTCGGCGGATGCGCGTGAATGACCGCGCGTACGTCCGCGCGCTGGCGGTAACATTCGAGGTGAATCCGAATTTCGGACGATGGCTTCAGGTCGCGCCACCGACCGAACACCGGCGCTATCTTTTCGCCGTTCAAGTCAACGACGATCAACTGTTCGGGATCGAGGAAACCTTTGCTGAAACCGCTGGGCGTGACGAGCAGTCGTTCGCGATCAAGGCGCACGGAAATATTTCCATCGCCTGCCGCGACGAAATTCTTCTGGTGCATCAATTTGCCAATCTCGACGATGCGTTGGCGCAGTTCGTTTTCAGTCCGTGCGTCCATTACCAGCAATGAGCCAATTATCCAATTCACCAATGAGCCAACCTTCTCACATCTGGCTATTCCATTTGGCTCATTGGCTCATTTGGCACATTGGCTCATTCCCCTATTGTCCCATACTTTTCGATCAAATCGTCGGCAATCCCATTCTCACGCGCAATCCGCGCGTAAATCGCCGCACTCGGTTTGGGTGTGCGCGTCTGGGTCGCGAGATCGTTCGCGATCAAGCCAAAGCGCAAAGCGTAACCTTCGATCCATTCAAAGTTATCTACGAGCGTCCAGTGAAAATATCCTTTGACCGGTGCGCCTTCATCAATCGCGCGATGCAATGCGCCGAGATACGTGATCAGATAACGCGGACGCAATTCGTCGTTACGATCAGGCACGCCATTCTCCGTGACGTAAATCGGCTTGCCCTTGCCGTACTCGGCGAGCCATTTCACGGTGCGATAAAAACTTTCGGGGTCAATGTCCCCTTTGCCAAACCATTCGCGCAGTTCGTCGTCGTACGACACACCCCAAGGTTTTGCGGGCAGCGTGCGTCCGAAGAACGTACCGGGCTGAGAGAAATCTACCGCGACGCGCCGCGTGAAATAAAAATTCAAGCCGATAAAATCTTGCGCGCCATTCGCCTCCGGGACGCGCACGCCAACGCCCATCGGAAAGCGAACGCGCCCGTCCTCCAGCGCGAGCAAGAAAACTCGATTGTAGGCATAGTCTTGCAAGCGCGCGATGGCGCGGTTTAGCGCAGAATTAGGATTCGCGGGCTTGAACGGCAAGATGTTGTGCGCCAAGCCAACACGCGCGCCCGGCTGGGCGCGATGAATCGCGTGATATGCCGCCGAGTGTCCGCGCAAAACATTCGTCAGCACACGCATCGCCAACCCAAAGTCCTTTTTGCCGGGGGGCCAATTGCCATTGACGTAACCCGTATAGGCATAGACCATCGGCTCGTTGATCGTGACCCAGAAATCGCACAGGTCGCCCAATGCTTGCGCCGCGCGCATCGCGAATCGTTCAAACAGCGGCACGATCGCTTCGGTTTCCCACGCGCCTTTGGCGCGCAGCCACCGCGGATTCGCAAAATGGTGGAGCGTGACGAGCGGTGTCATTCCGCGTTCGCGCAGGGCGCTCAGCACGCGCCGATAAAACGCGATGGCGTCCGCGTTCCATTCTCCTTCGCGCGGCTCAATGCGACTCCATTCGACCGACAGGCGGTGCGCGTTTTGATGCAGCGATCGCGCGAGATCGAAATCGTCGCGATACCGTTCACCTTTCCACCAATCGCAGGCCACGGTAGATGTGTCGCCATGCCTGATGTGCCCCGGCGTTTGCTCCCACACCCACCAATCGTTGTTATCGTTCCGCCCCTCGACCTGATGTGCGGCGGTGCCGGTCCCCCAAAGAAATCCATCTGGAAATTTAAGTATGTTTATCCCCCAATGATCCTATGATGTAGTCATTCCATCACTCAATCGGGCAATCCGTCCACGGGTTGCCCGATCACTGATTACGCGATTACGGCGCTACCCCCGCGCGCCTCTCAACTCAAACACTTCGACCGGGGCGGCGCGTCCTCTCACTACGAGTGTCTCAACTGGGCGCACCGCCACCTTGGATTCAATCTGCGCGTAGGTACGGCGCGACATCAAAACCTGATTGCCTTCCGCGTTTTCCTGTAATCGCTTCGCGATGTTCACCGCATCGCCGACCGCCGTATAGTTCATCAACTCGCGCGTACCGATGTTGCCGACAACCGCTTCGCCGGTGTGCAAACCAATGCGAAAATACATTCGCTGGGACGACGGCAACTTGGACACGTACGCGATGGTCTCACGTTGTAACGCCAACGCCGCGCACGCCGCGCGCCACGCGTGATCCGATTGCGGCAGCGGCGCGTTGAAGAACGCCATCACCCCATCGCCCATAAATTTGTCGAGCGTCCCTTCGTACCGCAAGATCGTTTTCGCCGCGAGCGAAAGATAGCCATTCAGTATCTTGATCAATTCTTCAGGCGGGAGTTGCTCGGAGAGATTCGCAAAGCCGTGCATATCCGCGAACAACACCGTGACGAGTTGGCGCTCGCCGCCGAGCGCGACGCGGCGCGGATCGGTGAGCAGTCCTTCCACGACCGTTGGCGCGACGTACCGCTCGAATGTCGTGCGGACGCGCTGTGTCTCCTGCTCTTGCGCGCGGCGTTCCATTTCCAGCCGCGCCTGCTCGGTCAGGTCTTCGATCACCATTGCCACGCCGACCATCTCCTCGCCGCGGTGAATCGCAGAAAGTTGCAGCGTCAAATGCAGTGTGCCGCGCCCGTGCACTTGCGCGATGACATCGCGCACAAAGCGCGGCGGGTTATGCGTCCACACCAGCGGCAAAAGCAGTGCCAATTGCACGCCTTGAAACGCGGGCAGCACTTGATCGTACGGCTTTCCAATCGCGTTAGCCACCGGCGTCCGAAACATTTCCTCGGCGGCGCGATTGAAACTGATGATCTTACCATCGCGGTTCAACGTCAGCACGCCGGTCGCAATGCTCGCCATCGTCGAATCGAGATAATCGCGCATCGCGCGCATTTGTACCATCTGCTCGCGCAAATCGGCGAGGAGGCGCGCGTTTTCAAGCGCGACCGCGCTCTGATCAGCGAGAGTGGCCAGCAAACTCAGGTCGGCATCAGAATACCGATCACCAGAAATTCGCGCGCCGATGGACCAGGCGCCGATCCACGTGCCGCGACTCAAGACCGGCACGCACACTTCGCCGCCCAGTCTTTGCAGCGCCGCGCGCGTTTCCGCGGGAACATCGGCGTACTGCGGCAAACGATCCACATCGTACTGCAGCAACGGTTGCGCGCGCGCCAGGGCATTCGCGATGGACGACGCGGCATCCAGGCGAATCTCCGGCGGAACATCGGTGGGCGCGAGAACCGGGCGCAGGATGTACGCCTCGGCCGCGCGGCTGACCAGCACCAAAGTCACCGCGCGCGCGCCCATCGCTTTTTCCAAGAGCGTTCTGCCTTCGCGGGCGAGGTCTTCCAAGTCAATCCGCGCGCTGAGACGTTGACTGAAATCTTGCACGACCGATTGAATCGTGTACCGCTGGTCGAACAGAACCGATTGAAACCAGCGTTCGATCCAGGCACGCAGCGGCTGATAGATCAGTGTCAGCACCGCCGCGACGATCAACGCGCCGGCGAAGATTTGCGACTGATCGGCACCGCGCCACACCGATAACGCCGCGCCCACCGCGAGAAAGTAGACCAACAACGCGAACACGGAGATCACAATCGAGTAAATCGCCTGCCGGAACAGCGTCCGCAAATCCACCAAAGCGTGCCGGAACGTCGCGTAGACGATCACCAACATTCCCACCATCTGCAGCGCGGCGGCAAGCGGACGCGCGGGCTGACCGATCAGCATATCCAGCGCACCATCGGCAAACAAAAACGGCGATGCGAGCGCGAGGTACGCAAGCCGGTTGCGATGCAGGGGGCTGAGCGTCCGCCAATACTCGCGGGTGCCGAACAAAACGACAAAACCGCAGTACATTAGCCACAGCAACGCGCGCACGAGCAGAACGAGCGTGTCCGCAGAAACAGCGCCAAAACCCAAATTGAGCGAAGCCTGACTCAGGTCAATGGCGATCAGCACCAACAACAAAAACGCGCCGCCGAGGAATCCGTACGGCTTGCGCTCCTGACGAATGAACGCGCGCACAAAGGCGTAGAGAAATAGTGGCAACGCGGCTTGCGCGTACACATACAACCGCAAGCAGGATTGACGGACCGGTTCAAATGCCGCGCTTGCGTACACGGCAATCCACGCGAGACTGCTACACCCGGCGAGACCCAGGTAGAGCAACAGACGTAGATCGAGTGTCTCGCGCCAGCGCCGTTGCTGCACCAGGAACACGATCAAGCCGCCGTAAAAGAACAAGGCGATGAGATGAACAATCCAGGGATAGTCCAGATACCAGGTCATATTTACACAATTCTGAAGGCGTCCACCAAGACACATCGCCGCTCGCGCGTGAACGTCTTGGGGCGCGTCATCCCTTCCCCCGTGTAACCGGCAATCGAAAATGACGTGAACCCTTCGCCGCCGTATCCAAGTCCCGCGAGACAGGGACCATTCTTCACGAAAATCGAAACATTGATCTCTTTCGCCATTCGACTCAAGTGATCGAGGTGGCGCGAATGCATTACAGCCGTGTGCTTGTTCCCGCTTTCGGCGGCGATGGCGAAATCAATCGCGTCGTCCGCGTGCGGCACGCGCACGAGCGGCAGAATCGGCATCATCTGCTCCGTCCAGATGAGCGTATGTTCGCGCGGCACCTCGGCAATCGCAAGCCGCACTTCATCGCCCACCGTGATGCCGATTTCCTTGAGAATCACCGACGGATTTTGTCCGATCATTTTCTCGTTCAAGCCGGTGTGTTTACCCGGCTTCATCGGCTCGGAGAAAATGACTTTTTCGAGTCGCGTGATTTCGTCTTGCGATAAAATGCGGCAACCCTGCCCGCGCAGCGCGGCGATCAAACGATCTGCCACCGCGTCCACGACGATCAACTCTTTCTCGTCAATGCAAATGATGTTGTTGTCGAACGACGCGCCCTTGATAATGTCGTGCGCGGCTTGGTCAAGGTCGGCGGTCTCGTCCACGACGATCGGCGGATTACCGGGTCCCGCGCAGACCGCGCGTTTGCCCGATTGCATCGCGACTTGCACGACCGCGCCGCCGCCGGTGACGAGCGTCAGTTGCGTGCCCGGATGCTTCATCAATTCTTGCGCGCTCTCAATCGTCGGCTCGGCGATGCTGCAGACCAAGTTCGCGGGACCACCTGCCTCGACAAGCGCTTGATTGATCACGGCGACGGCTCGCCCCGAACATTCCTTCGCGCTGGGATGCGGGTTGAAGACGACGCCGTTGCCGCCCGCGATCATCGCAATCGAGTTGTTGATCACCGTCGCGGTCGGGTTCGTGACCGGCGTAATCGAACCGATGACGCCAAACGGCGCGCGCTCGAGCAAGGTCAAGCCGCGATCACCGCTCCACGCAATCGGGTCCAGGTCTTCGATCCCCGGCGTTTTGTTGACGACGAGCAAGTTCTTTTCGATTTTGTCTTCGTAGCGCCCTAGCCCAGTCTCGCGCCACGCCGTCCACGACAGCACTTGCGCGTTCTCGCGCAGACGTTCACGCACGTGCGCGATGATTTCTTTGCGCTTTTCAACCGGCAGTGCCATCCACATTTTGTGCGCGCGCGTTGCTGCCGCAACCGCGCGGCTCACATCGGGAAAAAGACCGGTGACCGCTGGCGCGTCCGGGCGTCGCTCTCTTAATTCTGCCAAAACGGATTGAACAATATTCGTCACATCGCGTTCGCTGAGTTCAGGCATAGCACCTCCAATGATCCGCGAATAACGCCAATCTCCGCGAATTTTTGATCCGCATCATTCGCGCTGCACTTGCCCCGGCGGGAACGTGACTGTGGCGAAGTGCGCCACCGCCGTGCCAGGGTTCGCGGATTATGAAGTTATCAAATTCACCGAGTCAATGACGGCGACAATCGAAGAGCGAATCGGCGCGTTGGGCGCGTTGAGCACCTGGCGCGTGGAATTTCCCTCTTGGCAAACCAGGACGATGTCGCCCACTCCGGCATGCGCGGCGTCAACCGCGATGAATGCGTCGTCCGGCTTGTCGCCGGGCAAATGCAGCGGTTGGACGACGAGGATTTTGCGCATCTGAAATGTCGGATGCTTGATCGTCGAAACAACAGTACCGATAACTTTGGCGATGACCATAGAAAATTCCGCGTGTCATTGCGAGCGTATCCTTCGCTCTCGCTCAGGACATGGTTTGCGAAGCAATGACATTAGCCCAGCAATCGCAACAGATTCCCGGAGAAAATCTTTTCCTTCTCCGCATCCGCAATCGGCAATCGCTCGACCCAGGATTTGCTGTACGCGTAACTCAGTTTGCCCCCTCTTGTGCGTAATCCGTACGGGGCGTCAGTGCCGTAGATCAATTTGTCCGCGCCGAGCGTTTTCACTGCTCTCGCGACCAAGCCCGCCGCGAGGTACGGTCCCGAGATATCGAGATAAACATTCGGACAACGTCGCGCTTGCTCCCACGAACGATCAAACCACGGGATACCCAGATGGGCGAGAATCAGTTTCAACCTAGGACACGCGTCGATCAGTCCTTGCACGTTGCCAGTATCGGGACGACTGCCCAAATGAATCAGCATCGGCAGACCCAGTTCCTCGCATCGTTTCGCGACATCGCGCAACAACTCGCTTGGATTGTAATCGTGAAACCACGAGTGAACTTTCACACCGCGCATCCCGTACTCTCGGACTCCTTGCTCCAACTGCGCCATCACCTGCGGATTGTTCTTTGGATTGAGAAACACAAAGCCGATAAAGCGGTCAGGAAATTTCTTGAGCGCGTCCCTTACCGGGCGATTGTCGGGAGTGACGTGAATGTCGAAAAACTTGTCGCCCGTTTTGATTTTGCCCGGCTGCGATGCGGTTGCATCCTCGTACATGCCGCGCGCGACGTTTGAGAGTGGCGTTTGCAGCAACGTGCGTCCCAGCCACAACAACCCCTCTGGCACGGATGGCAGATTGGCGCACGCGGTCGCGAACAGGACAACTTTGTTCACGCCGCCCGCGTCCATCGCCTCGATCATCTTCCCCGCGGGATTTTCTTGCAAATCCAAATGGCAGTGGGAATCAATGATCATCGTGACCTCCGCCCGGCGACTGGAAGTCGCGGCAACACACTGCGAAGCCTGCCTCCGCAGGCTGAACCTCAGCCGACGAAGTGCCTGAGCACTTCGGCTACGCTCAGTGTAAACTCCACCGAAGGGTCGGCATTGCTATGCGTCGCCGCGATGCTTCGGCTGCGCTCAGCACAAGTTTTCAATCGCCTTCACCCAACGTGCTTCTTGAGAAACACGACTGTTCTGCTCCAAGCCAATATTGCTGCTTGAGCATTGTAAGCATCCGCGCGATCGCTTTCGAAGAACCAATGCGTGGTGTCAGCGTAGGTAAACGCTAAAGTTCCCCACAACGGTACGCTCCGAAATGTAACCAACTTCCCTTCTACCAACCCGCCATGCCGAAAAGCCGCGCGTGCCGAGTCGAGGAGCGGATGTTAGCCGAAAGTGATCAGTGTTGCTTCCAACGTAACTTGGGAATGATTCTTCCTGCTTGCTTCTTATTTGCGTTGCCGAGCCATCCTGCTTATGCCAAAAACTAGACCGACGGCGATGACGATAGTCAGAAGGATTCCAACCCACCCCAACTCTTGATTTGAAGAGCCTAACACTGTTGGAGCCACTGTAGATTTTGGAAGAGATGTTGGCTCCTGAGTGGGTGTGGCAGTTGGTTTTGGCGTAGCTGTGGCAGTATGAGTCGGCGTTGGAACTGGTGTAACCGTTGGAGTTGGAGTAGGTGCTACCAGTAATATCGAGTTGTCTTTTCTCTCAGTGATATGGATCGAGAATGAAGTTCTCTGTGCGCCATCATCAACTTGAATCTGATAATCTCCAGCATATCCCTCAATTCTCATGATACCTCGTGAATCAGTCTTGGTTGTACCGTCAGTTGTCCGTTCTTGGATGATCTCGCCCAGGGCATTGTATATCGGTCGTGGATCGGAGTTCTCATTGGGAAACAAGCCCGCGCCTAGCATGAAGGGATCGTCGACCGTATAGAACCAGAAAATACCCTGTACGCTTGGAATTTCATATGCCATAGCATAGAACGAACGAAGCCACTCAGACTGCACCTTGGTTGATGGTCTATCTGGAACGGCAATCTCGGTAATCAAGATGGGTTTGTTGAACCGTGCAAAGGATTCGATTTTACTTTGAGAGGCCCCAATGCTTGGATAGCCATTCACGTCTGATGGGACCATTCTGTCGTAAATTTCTAGCCCAATAACATCGAATTCTACTCCATGTGCAACCAGAGCGTCAAGGAACCTGTGCGGTGAATAGACGCGCTCATCCACTACCAAATTGATAAGGATCTTTGCTTCGGGGTCTTTCGCTCTGATTGCTCTACCCGCTGTGCGCATAATTTCGATCCACTGAGATTGTGAGAGGTGAAAATAATCTGTACGCGGATCGTTCGGCTCATTGATGCCCCAGTATTTAATCACGCCACGATAATGTTCTACGACAGCAGAGACGTGGGTATAAGTTGCGCGATCTAGTTCGTCAAAGATGTAGGGCTTCAGGTAGTTGGGAAGGTCGGGATGACCCTCACGCCAGAAAATTAGCAGATGCCCAAAGAAAGTGTAACCTTGCTTTTGCAATGCGCCCGGATCCAACCGATCAATGTACCGCCAGTCGAAGGTGCCTGGCGAGGGTTCCAGCAGTCCCCAGCTAACCGTTGGCATTAGACTGTTCAGACCGATCTGGCGAAATTCAGCAAAGAATTTTTGCGGAAGTTGTCCTCTCGTGGCTCGTGTACCGACACCAAAGAGGAATTCGTGCGTGATTTGAGTGTATCCAATAGATACATTGGACCAAGGCGTTCCACTTTCATCTCGCAAAGTGATTGTAACATTTCCCTTCCTGGGAGATTGCCCGTTCGATGCAAGTTGTTCAGCTGATGTTGGTTGGCTCGCAATTCCAATGAGTAGGGCGATAACCAATAGTGACACAATGACAATCCACTTAGAAAATAGTTTTGTCATTCTGATTGCCTCACACGAGAGGAGAGTCAATTTCAACTAACGCGTTACTCCACGTCACGATTAACGTGAAGCATACCATTTTTGCGCGTTTCCCGCATCATTGGTTCGGAAAACCAAACAGAGTCTCACGTTTCACGCGTCACGCTTTAATCCCCGCCGCCTTCTTCGCCAACTCCTTGCGCGTCTCCAAATCGTAACTGCGATAAATCGCCAGCCGTTCCGCTTCCGGTGAGCCGCCGCCGTGCACGCCCGCGACCATCAGCAAGCCCGCGAACTTGCTCGCGGTCATATCCTCGATCAATCGAAAACAGCGAATGCGATCTTCAACTGCCACCGATGCCGAGCCCGCCAGATATTTTTTCAGATACCCGCCGATCTCCGGACTGTTAATGTCTTCTTCCGACGGCATCGTCACGACGAGACCGCCCGCCAAATCTTGCACCAACTCGATCTCGTGGTGCAAGTTCGTGCCCGCGTAATACTTGCCGACGTTCGCGTAC
>Ga0315289_10004591_pt1 | contig 20541 bp, 15 predicted proteins | sample YL17G11_40_MG_FD_203452 | JGI IMG/M metagenome (GOLD analysis project Ga0315289, IMG submission 203452) | Sediment microbial communities from Yellowstone Lake, YNP, Wyoming, USA - YL17G11_40 | ecosystem: Environmental > Aquatic > Freshwater > Lake > Sediment | place: USA: Wyoming | collected... | reverse complement strand
ACCCTGGTCCCGGTCACCCCGATCGGACTATACTTTGAGAAGACTTTGGCTCCTTCTCCTCCATCTTTATCTCCATGCCCGTCGTTGTCTGAAATCCAGGCTAAGTTAACCGTATCGTAACAATCTCCCTGGGGCTTGGGATTGCTCACCAGATGCCTGAAACCACAGATGTCATCTTGAGCCCCATATTCTCCATATGGATTTTCGTCTTTATGCCCGACATCCGCATCGACATATAAGCCCACATACATATCTTTTATTTTCTTGACCCCTATATTTTTTATGGTAAAGTCGATCAATACAAAATCTTCAGCATATTCATAGCTCCAACTATAACTTTTCTGAGTAATTTGAATATTTAAGGGATGATGCTTCCGGTTATCCCAGGTATCGCGCTGTTGTGGCGACAGGGGAACATCAGCTGAAGTATCAGTGTAAACCGCAATTATGTCTTGTTCCGAGACGGCATCCAGGGAATAGCATTTAGAGCCCAGCCTGGTGGTTTTTTCCTCAATAGCCCCTTTTGGTGCGGGACCATCCGGGAAGAGCTCATGCACCCACTGCCATCCATCGCATCCCACTGTAGTATAGGCTGAGTCCCCCACGATCGCTCCTATCCAGAACCCTCCCCAAAACAGATATTCTAAACCCGATCCAGCCGGATATTCAGCAGAAGGAGCAACAACTTCCTCATTGGGATTAGGATTGAAACACCCCCCCAACGATTCTTTTAAATTATATAATTGATGCCCTGGTCCGTTCCCGAAGAATCCCCAATTGGTCATGCAGATGTTCAAAAGCCCCACCCGATGAACTCTTGCTTGCACATTAGGAAGAACCCCAGAATGTTTGTATAGCACATCCTTCTGAGTTTCCTCAGGGGGCATCGTGATAGCGAGGCTTATATTTGAGTCTCCTAAATTAAGAATAATAAAAGTTCCAATAACAAGCAACAACATCAAAATGATCTCTTTTATTACTCTTTTCATAATTCGCCTCCAGACGAAGATACCATAAATTCCTCAGAGAAGAATTTCTCCCGCCAAGGGCGGGATGAATCCAGGAATTTTGTCAACCTCACCGCCTGATCGTTTATCTTCGGTCCTACAAGGTCGCTTAGATATAAATATATAAAAAAAATCAGAAGTCAATAAGTTATTTAAGAAAAGTTGTTTCGGCGGAGATAAAAGAATGAGGATATGGCACCCGTAACAAATTTACTTATAAGACCATTGCGGGCGTCTTTATTCCATACTTCTTCATTTTGTTCCGCAGGGTAGCTTCGGGAATGCCCAGAAGTTTGGCGGCTCTTAGTTTGATCCAGTTAGTTTGGGAAAGAGCTTGAAGGATCTTTTTCTTTTCAAACTCTTCCACTTTTTCGAATAAAGAAGTGTCGGGATATGCCGCCGGATGTATCTCATCGGAAAAAAGAAGTTCTTTAGCCTTTCCCTCCGCCAGAGGCGGGGAAATCTCTTCGGAGAATTGATAGAGCCTTTCAGATAATAGTCCGTCCAAAGGATCTGCCTTCGGTGGATAGGCTTGGGCCAAGACCACCATCCTTTTCAGCTCATTTTCAAGCTCTCTTACATTTCCTGGCCAACTGTATTCCAAGAATCTTCCGACCAATTTTGCCAGACCGAAATTCTTAAAATCCTCTTCTTTTATTCCATATTCTTTTAAGAAATGCTTGATTAAAAGAAGAATATCCTCTTTTCTTTCTCTCAAAGGAGGAATTTTGATACCGATAGTATTGATGCGATAGAAGAGGTCTTGTCTGAAGTTGCCCTCGCTTACTGCTTTTTTCAAGTCGCGATTAGTGGAGGAGATGATTCTTACATCGATTTTTCTGGCTTTGGTCTCGCCTAATCTGACGATCTCCTTCTCTTCGATTGCCCTCAAAAGCTTAACCTGAGTGGACATGGGGACGTCAGCAATCTCATCCAGATATAGGGTGCCCCCTTCAGCTTCCTCAAATAATCCGGGATCGTCTTTGTCTGCACCGGTGTAGGCACCTTTTTTGTGTCCAAAAAGCTCATTTTCTAAAAGGGTTTCAGGAAGTGCGGCACAGTTTATCGGGATGAATCTTTTGTCTTTTCTTTTGCTTGAATAATGAACGGCTTTGGCGATCAAATCCTTTCCAGTTCCCGTGTCACCCTCCAGAAGAATGCCAAGGTCGTAGTCTTTGACTTGTTTTAATTTTTCGATGATTTCCCGCATCTCGCTATTCTGAGTGATAATATTATCAAAGGTCACCCGGCCATTTGATTTGGCAAGCATACTTGCTTGAAATAGGACTTCTTCAAGGGTGTGTCTTAAATCGCAAACCTGGCAAACTGCCTTTTGCTCCTTTGTTTCCTTGAAGAGCTTTTCCGCTTCAGCTAAGAAGAGTTGGGCTTTGTCATATTGATTGTCCTCAACCAGAAGATTCGCTATTGATAGATTAACCTGACCTAAGTAAAAAGACCCCAATCCTTTGAATTCCATTTCGGCATTGGACAGAAAGCCCAATCTTTTGTAATAATCGAACTGATTTGATCTCCCTGCTTCCAGATAGGTCTTGGCTAACTCATATTTGGCTCCAATCTGTTGGAGACACAAAATGCTTTTGTTAAAATATTCTAAAGCTAATTCCTTTTCCCCTTTGGCAGAATAAATCTGCCCAAAGATTCGATAAACTGCTCCTTCCTCTATTTTTTCTCCTAAGGATTTGGAAACTTCTAAGGATTTCTGGCAAGAGATGAAAGCTTTATCATATTCTTTTTTAGCCACCTGAAGCTCTGCTAAGAGTCGATAGGTTTGCGAGATCATATCCCCGTCAGGTGCAGTGGTCTCCCATATCTTGATTATCTGATTATAATGATCTTCAGCTTTTTTATAATCTCCCAAATCAAAGCATAGAGTTCCCATATACTCATGATAAATTACCAATTCTCTCAGATACCTATTTTTGTCTGCAAGTTCGAACGCTTTGGTTAAGTATTCATTAGCCTTTTGGAATTCTCTCTTCAAACAGCAAAGGAAACCTAAAGATAGTAAACTTCTGCACAGATTGAGCTCATTACACTTTGTCTGGTTGGATTTAAGACTAATCAAAAGATTTTCTTCCGCCTTTTCCCATTTGCCTGTCAGTGTATAAATCCTGCCAAGATTGCTGGACGCAACTGCGGACATTCTGAGATCACCAATTTTTTCCGAAAGCTCCTTAGCTTCGTCAAGATATTTTATTGCTCCCTCAAACTCAGATTTCATGAAGAATATTCTCGCAATTGTATTATAACAGTTAATTATCTCTTCTTGCGCCTCAATTCGGCGATAGGTGGTGATAGCATCTCTAACATACATCTCAGCGTTTTTCAAGTCACCTAAAGATAAATAGATGCGCCCCAAAATCAATTGAGTTTGAGCGACTCTTTTATTTTGGGAGGTATCCCTAAAAATTTTGAAGGCTGGCTCAACTTTAGCCAGCGCCTCGTCATATCTTCCCAAATTGTATAAGGCCAGAGCAGAGAGATAACATAAACTTCCCCTCTGTATGGAGAACTTCTCAATTTCTTGTTGATTCTCCACAGCTTCTATCTCTCGTATTGCTTCGACAAGCTTGTCCTGCTGGATCAAGGATTCAATCCATTCAATCTTTGTTTTTAAGATTTGTTTCAAGCTTTCTAATTCAGTTTTCATCTTTCTCACCAAGGGAAGATGATCTGATATGATTTTTGGTCGATCTTGGTAGAATTCTTTTGATAGTCACTTCCGTTACGAATATCCTTAATGTAAATCCAAATCAAGAAGTCCGAGAAGATCGGGATCATGAATACTCTATGATCGTTTTTAAGAATCATTGCACTACTGCCAGTAGGTCCATTATTGTAATTCTCTTCCCAGGGATGTCCCTTGACAATGGGTCCGAAGGTGCTTCCCGGTGGCCTGTTTCCCGAATATACTGATCCTGCTGTAAGGAGCAACACCGCCAAAACCAGGATTATCGCTAAGCTTTTCGTCTTCATCTTTTTTTCACCTCCTAAAAACACGTAGATTAACAGATTTTTCTTTCTTACAAGAAAATGTTTTAGTTTCTAAAAGATCAACTTAGTTTGGATGGGATCTCTAGTGCAATTTCGATATGGCATAAGAGCCAAAGTCAATCCGTTATGCCCTGCCGATGGATAGGGGTTTTAAAATCCATTCTTTTTTACCCCATCCAAAAAATGATACGAATCTTTATAAAATTCAACTAACCCTAAAATCAATACTTCAACATAAAATAGATGCAAAAATCACGCCAATTTTTACGTATTTAGACTTTTTTCTCCAGTTTTATAAGTTGTTTTTATACAATCAATTAACAGCTTCAATGGCGGAAGACCAGGAATAAGGCAAAGATCAGAAATAAAAATTCGCAGAAAACTGCGAGCCAATGGCTCAGGGCAAGTTGAATCTTTAAGCTAAGAATTTATTCGACAACAAGAAAGCTAATTCGCCAAAAATTGCGAATAACCGAAAGAAATGACGATGAAAAATGACGAATGTCTAATTGGAAAACAAAAGGAAAATCTTTGGAATGAGGATATTTGAACATTGACTCTGGTATAAACTTTCCTTGATCTGTATGTGTGTTCATAATAATCTAAATTGAAATGAATAATTTGGTCGTATTTATTTTGTTGGATTGATCTTATCTGCCTTAGGCAGAAATGGATGGCTGTTTCTTGAACCTTTTTAAACAAACAAAATTTGATTCCGATATATAATATATGAATTACTATGGCGACAGAACCTTAAGCTTTGGACCGGTGGGGATCACCAAAGCAGTGAAATATCTGCTTTTGGCGAATGTGGGGATTTTTCTCTTAGAATTCCTCTGGGGCTCTGAGCTAATCTATCTCTTCGGTTTGACCCCAGCCTTAGTTAAAAAAGGCTTCATCTGGCAATTTTTCACCTACATGTTTCTCCATGGAGACTTTTTTCATATTCTCTTTAACATGTTTGCCTTATGGATGTTCGGCTGTGAGATAGAAAGGTCCTGGGGAACCAAGGAATTTTTAAGATATTATTTCATCACCGGGGTGGGAGCGGGATTCTTCACCTTCTTTTTGTCTTTTAATTCCCATATTCCCACCATAGGAGCATCCGGCGCTATCTTTGGAGTTTTAGTAGCTTTTGCCATGATGTTTCCAGATAGACCCATCTACTTATATTTTCTCTTTCCTATAAAAGCCAAATACTTAGTTATCTTCTTTGCGGTGATTGAATTTTTAGCCTCTTTTCGCCATACCTCCGACGGAATCGGACATTTCGCACATTTAGGGGGAATGGTCATCGGATACATATACATAAAAAGCGACTGGAGATTGACTTCGCTTTTCCGATCTCGAGACACAAAGTTCGTGTTATCCCGATACTTAGGATATTTGAGAGACTTGAGATATAAGCATAGAAGGAAGGCTATAAATAAGAAAAGGGAAAGAGAACAAAGGCTTTTAGAGAGGGTAGATCAGATTCTGGATAAGATAAATTTGGTCGGCTTCGATAATCTGACCAAAGAGGAGAAAAAGACCTTAGAGGAAGCCAGCCAACTTTTGTCTCAACAGTCCGAAAGGAGATGACGAATAACGAATGACGGATTTTTATTCGTCATTATTCATCCGTCATTCGTTATCGGCGTTGGGGACTTTCATGGGCAAAAAAATATTAGTGGCGGATGGTAGCCCTGCGGTCAGAAAGGCGGCGAAATCTTTGTTGAAAAAGCAGGGATATGAGGTTCTTTGTGCCGAAGATGGGGCTTCCGCTTTAGGCATGATAAAGAACAACAAGCCCGATTTGATCTTTTTAGATGTTTCACTGCCGATCGTCGATGGACACCGCATCTGTGAAGAACTGAAAGGGGATAGCAAACTGAAAGATATTCCGGTGATAATGCTTTCAGATAAAACCCAGATGGAGAAAGAGAAGGAATTAAGACGGATCGGGGCAGATGCTTTCATGATGAAGCCTTTTAATCCGAAGGATATTTTGGAGAGAGTGGAGAAATTCTTGAAAAAAGAAAATACCAGTCTCAAGACACAAAATTCGGGTTCTAAAGATAAGATAGAGATTCACCCTGAAAGGAGAAAATCGAAAAATGAGCTTGTGCATGGGGATGAAAAGTCGGGTATTGATAAACTCAAGATGAACTCTGCTTCACCGGAAAAAGAGAAAAAAACAGATAATTTTTTGGATATATTAGAGACCAGTGCCGTTTTAGAAAGTTTGGAAGCTCCTTCTTCCGATTCAGATGCAGAAGGACCACACGGGTTTGATTGGTTTATGTCGGAGATGAAAAAAGAAACGAAAGAAACCGGGAAGGTGGATTTAGGTGCTAAACAGGAATCGAAGGAAAAGCTGAATTCAGCGAAAATAACCTCCTTTGCCCACGAAGATTCGAGGAAAAAAGATAAGGATGAAAAGAAAGCCCCAGTATATCAAATTGATGAGGACCAAAAAGGATATGAGGATTTTTTAAATGAATTACAAAACAGGTTAGAAGAACCGAAAGTTGAGGAATCTCTGGACCATAAAATTCCCTCCATAGACCATGACAAAATGATTCAAGCTCTGATAGAGAGCATCTCCTTAAAAATTGCCAAGGAAGTGGTGAAAAAAATCGATCCAGAAATTTTCCGACAGATGGTTCGGGATGAACTTGATAAGTTAAGAAAGGAAGAAATTAAAGCCGACTGAAACGAAAACCTTACTAAAGTTGACCAAATACTTAATTAATATCCTCCTGCATACAACCTCTTCTGCAAATTTTTCTCTCAAGGGTTCGTAGTTTAGGTTAAGTAAGTCTTTGCACGCTCTGTTCTGGAGGAATGAATGGAAAACGTATCTTTGTTTGCGGCTTTTACCGCTGGAATCATCTCTTTTGTCTCGCCGTGTGTTTTGCCCTTGATCCCGGCATATCTTTCCTTCATCTCCGGAGTTTCGGTGGAGGAGATGAAAAGCGAGGAAAAAAAATCCCAGGCTTTGAAAAAGGTAAGCTTGAATACGCTTTTTTTCGTTTTGGGATTTTCTTTTGTCTTTACCGCCATGGGTGCTTCGGCTACTTTCATTGGCGCATTTCTTTTATCAAAACTTTCTCTTCTAAACAAAATCGCTGGAGCCATCATTTTCCTTTTAGGACTTCACGTAATGGGGGTATTCAGAATCCCTTTTTTAAACTACGAGAAAAGATTCCACACCAAAAGCAAGCCTTTAGGTCTGCCAGGCTCCTTTTTGGTCGGTCTGGCATTCGCCTTCGGCTGGACTCCCTGTATTGGCCCAATTCTGGGCGGCTGTTTGCTTTTGGCCTGTAATCAGGATACTGTGGGAAAAGGAATAGTTCTGCTTGCGAGTTATTCTCTCGGTCTGGGCATCCCATTTTTCATAACTGCAGTCAGCTTTCATACCTTTTTGGGGGTGTTTGGGTGGATAAAAAAACACTTCCGCACAGTAGAAATCATAAGCGGGTTATTTTTAATTATTATCGGATTCTTGATGTTCATTGGCTCCTTCAGCTCTCTGACAGAATTTCTGATCCGGTGATTTCCTGGTTTTCCGCAGGTGGAAAGCTTGCCAAAAATCGACAAATAGTCCACTCGAATTGTTCGTTTCAGATTGAAACAGTATTGTTCCTGTAGTTGCCCAATTTATTGGGTCCCGCCGAAGGCGGGACTCGATAAATCGAGCCGCTACAGAGTTTTTTGTGGCTTAAAAAGGGGTTGACGAGCACCTGGATAACGATTATACACATTTTATGAAATTGAAGTGGGCAATTTTAGGTTTAACTTTTGCGGTAATCCCTTTGGCTATCAATTTGAATTGTGCTCCAGAAAATCCGATTAATCTTTTGCCAAAGGAGAAGGATAGTTGGGTAAAATCAGGAAAGCCTGAGATTTATAATCGTAAGAATCTTTTTGATTACATAGACGGGGGCGCGGAGCTTTATTTGGCTTTTGATTTTCAAAGATTGGCGGTGCAAAGATATTCCTCCGATGATTCCGCAAGAAAAAGTTCGCTCACCGTAGAAATTTATCAAATGAATTCATCCCCGGATGCCTATGGTTTTTTCTCCTTTGATCAGGAAGGTGAGAGGGTCGAGCTTGGTCAGAAAGGGGTTTACGGATATGGTCTTTTGAGATTTTGGAAGGGGAAATTTCTGGTGAGAATTCTTGGCTCCCAGGATAATCTAAAAGAGACAATTATTAAATTCGGAGCCCAGATAGATCAAAAAATAAAGACCCAGGGCAAACCTCCTGAGCTTTTATCAAAAATCCCAAAAGAGAATCAGGTCCCCAATTCAGATCGTTTTTTTCACAAACAGATCCTTTTGAACAATCTTTATTTTCTCTCCGATAAGAACATTCTCAATTTAAGCGACAAAACAGATTGCCTTCTAGTGGATTTTAATTTCGATATGGAAATTTTTAAACTTCTTTTGATTGAGTATCCCGATTCCCAAAAAGCAAACAATGCATATGAAAGCTTTAATAAATTTTATTTAAAGAATGAAGCTTTAGAGAAGAATAAGATAATTGAAATAGAAGAGGGGAAATTGGTGGGCATGGATTTAGAAAAAAAATATTTTATCTTAGTCTTCGAAGGTAAGGATAAAAAGGAAATCCTCCAGCTTTTGGATTCAGTAAAGAATTCTTTGAAATAACTTGGAGTGTCAAGCTTATGGTCATCAACTAATTATCATGACGACCTTACATAGCATGGTGAGAGGAAACGTAGGGGCGACCCTTGTGGTCGCCCGTAAAACCAGGTCGGGAGGGGACAAGCCCCTCCCCTACATAAGCTTTCCGAGAACAAAATGCTATGTTCACAAAATCTGTCAAATTAAAAAGTTGATAACCATAAGGTGGACACTCCATCATAAGGACTAAAAGATGAAAGAGAAGGAAGAAAAGATTCTTGGAGGAACAATTACTCGCAGGGATTTTATTAAGGGTTCGGTGGGGACGGCTTTTGTATTGAGTTTGTCAAATTTCGGTTTGGCAGAAGTCTTTGGTCAATCCGGAGAAGAAGAGAGCCTTCCCGATTTGGCTGTGGTTACAAACGGCACACCAGCTTTGATAACCCGCAAAGCCATGGAGCTTTTGGGGGGGATGAAGAAATTTGTCTCTAAAGGCGATATTGTAGTAGTCAAACCGAATATAGGTTGGGACAGAAACCCCCAGCAGGCGGCTAACACTAACCCGGAGGTGGTGGCTGAAGTTGTAAAGATGTGCTTGGAATGTGGAGCCAAAAAGGTGAAGGTTTTTGACCGCCCTTGCAACACCCCTTCCCGCTGTTATGAAAATTCGGGCATAAAGAAAGCGGCATCAGAGGCTGGAGCCGAGGTTAGCTATGTGGTCGATGGTGGCTTTTCCATGATGAAGTTCCCACAAGGCCAGGTATTGAAGAAATGGTATATGTATAAACCCGCAATCGAGGCTGACGTTTTAATCAATGTCCCCATTGCCAAACATCATGGGCTTCCTAAATTGACTCTGGGTATGAAAAATCTGATGGGCATCATGGGAGGTGACAGAGGAGAGATACATTGGAACATTGATGACAATTTAGCTGATTTAGCCAATTTCGTCAGACCAAAATTGACTATACTGGATGCGTATAGAATTTTAGTCAGAAACGGTCCCCAAGGTGGGAGCTTGAAAGATGTCATAGAAAAAAAGACCATAATTGCCGGGAAAAACATTGCCACCGTGGATGCTTATGGAGCCACTCTTTTCAATATGAAACCGACAGATTTGGGCTTTGTGGTCAAGGCAAACAAATTGGGCTTAGGTGAAATTGATCTAAACAAAGTGAACATTAAGAAGGTCGTTTTGTAAGACAAATATGCCACCGCTTGTGGATCATCCGACTTGTTTTGGATGAACTCTCTCTTTAAAACAACTTTAAGGAGCAAATTGGAGTGTTCACCTTTAGGTGAACCGAGTTAAGTCGTTTCTCTTTTAAAACGGTTTAGGTCAAGCTAAAGCTTGACACTCCAATTGGATTTAAGGCGTTAGCCTTTTATAAACTGAGGGCAGAATTTGAAAACCACCCGACGGACTTCGCAGATTCTTTTTCTTTTATTCTTCCTCTTTCTTTTCCTTTCTGCCAGCTATCCGTTAAAGATCAAAATTCCGGTGGATCTGTTCTTACGAATGGATCCTTTGATTGCGATTTCCTCTATGGTTTCGGCTCGCGCATTAATCAATACTTTTATCTGGGCTTTTTTAATATTGATTTTGACTATTCCATTAGGGAGAATTTTTTGCGGATGGATCTGCCCTTTAGGAACAACTTTAGATACAGTCAGTTTTGTCTTCAAAAATAAAAGCGGAAAAAGCTATAGCAAATTAAGATCGCTAAAATATCTTATCCTGATTTTTCTTCTGATCGGTGCGGTTTTCTCCTCACAGCTTTTTTGGTTTTTTGATCCGATTGCCTTGATCACCCGATCATTGACCCTGACAATCTTCCCCATGGTAACAGCGATTAGCACGGGCTTATTCGATTTGTTATTCCAAATTAATTTTTTACAGGACACACTTATCAAAGTTCAAAACTTTTTCTCTTCCACCTTTTTACCCAACCAACTCACTTTCTTTCGCATGTCGGGCTGGGTTTTGTTGATCTTTTTAGCTATAATCCTTGCGGAATTTGTCTCTCGCAGATTTTGGTGCCGAAACCTTTGTCCTTTAGGCGCACTTCTTTGTTTTTTCTCTAAATTTCAAATCTTAAGAAGAAAGGTCAAAGCAGATTGCACCGAATGTGGCGATTGTGAAAAGATCTGTAAGATGGATGCGATAAAAAAAGATTTCAGATCCACTGATGATGTCGAATGTATCTTGTGTTTTGATTGTGTGAAAGACTGTCCTCCCCACGTTACTACTATAAATTTCAAAGGTGAAATAGAGCCTCATAAATTCGACCTCAAAAGAAGAAGGGTTATTGCTTCCACAGTAGCTGGGCTTGTTTCCGTCGGCATATTAAAGACTATTTTTGTAAGTAGAAATTCTAAGATCAATCTGATCCGACCTCCCGGCGCAAGAGAGGAAAACGAATTTTTGGACAGGTGCATCCGTTGTCATGAATGTATCAAGGTTTGTTCCACCTCTGGCAGATTCTTACAACCGGCATTTTTAGAAGGGGGGTTAGAGGCGATGTGGACTCCCATGGGAGTTGCCCGTTATGGTTATTGCGAATTCAACTGTGTGATGTGCACCCAAGTCTGTCCCACAGATGCTATTCATGTTTTAGATTTGGAGACCAAGAAGAAAACCGTGATTGGCTTAGCCTATATAGACAAAAACAGATGCCTCCCCTGGTATAAAAATCAAAACTGTATAGTCTGCCAGGAGCACTGCCCCACTCCGCAGAAAGCAATTGAATTAAAAGAAGAGAAAGTAATTCATTTTGATGGATCAGAGAAATTAGTCAAGCGTCCCTATGTCAGAGAGGATTTGTGCATCGGCTGTGGAATCTGCGAAACCAAATGCCCCATCGAAGGAAAATCCGCCATCATCGTCACTCCCCAAGGCGAACAAAGATGGAGTGACTAAATCCTGTTTGAGTACACGGAGGTATCTATTCCCTCTCCCCTGTGGGGAGAGGGTTAGAGCCTGCCCTGAGCGAAGCGAAGGGGTGAGGGGGAATATCATTCTACCTCTCCCCCTTTGTCCCCTTCAGGGTGACCCCCTCTCCATTTCATGGAGAGGGGGTAGGGGGTGAGGTCTCAATGCCGACGGGTAAAAAACTCTTGCTTTTGTCTGAAAAAGTTCGTAGAGTAAGGTAAGAACATTAGGAAACTGAGATGGGAGCTCAGATACAACTGACGTTTGAGAGAATCCTTTATCTACCGCCTCTTATTCGTGATCGTCTGAGCTCCCCCTCTAAAATCCAAAATGCAGTGTATGAATCGCTTCTAACCTGTCGGTCAGGGTGAATCCCCTCAGGATGAACCCTCACCCCTGACCTCAAAACAAGTTCATTTTAAAGAATAAACTTTAGTGTTCACTTTTTCCCATGGTGTTAGAACCCCTTTTCTGACGCCCAACTCGTTGTCTGCCAACAGGCGCACTCCAAAATCAATATAACTTTGATGGTGATGCGGATAGGGTGCCAATTTATGGAGAACTTAATTGGAGTGTCCCGCTTCAGCGGGACCAGTCTTACAAAAAGAATGGAACTTTGATGGCGATGGGGATAGGTCACAGGTTTATGAGAGAAGTGAGTTGCAAGTGGAGTTAAGGCGTAAGCCTTTTATCAATGTTAGTCATGGGTTCCCTTCAGGGTGAATCCCTTCAGGATGAACTCTAACCCCCGACCACTGCAAAAAGACTACAACTTTGATTTATGGTGAGCGACTTGTCCTGAGCGAAGTCGAAGGAAGTCGAACCATGGTGATGCGGATAGGGTGCCCGTTTATGGAGGGACAAAAAAATGAGTTACGCTTGGGAAAGCCAGATCGAAACACTAATGGTAAACGTAAACCAACCACTTGTGATGAACCTTACTGAGCCGTTCTGAAGAAAAAAGATTTTAAAAACAAAGTTCAGAAAGTTCAGATCATTCAGTCCTACGATTCATCGACATCATACAATACCAGAACAGTCTGCTTCGGCAATTCTTCCTAGGTTGCTAGGTTGCGTCAGGATATTGTTATCCTGACGCTGAGGCATCGGGACTACAAAGTCCCGATGCAACGAAGGAATACTGGTGACCCGCACGAAAAATGATTCGGGAATTCTCCCGCGAAGCGGGATCTTGACGACAATTCCCGAATCAACTTAAAATTAACTAATACTGTATGCGCACATTTCAATAATAACAACATCCTTATTTCCATCAACGGTAAAGGTAGCGGTGTTTTTCGTTTCCACACCATTAAAGTAACAACGAAAGTCAATGGTTATAACATCACCACCTTCAAAGGATGCTCCTCCATCTATTAGGTTCTCTAGAGTGAAGGATTTCCCCTCTTCCACGAACATGTTTAAATCTTTTTGTTTGCTTTCTACCTTTCGAGTGTGGGTGTAACGGTCAATTTCTACCTCCAAACCAGATTGATTTTTAAACTCCACACTTCCAGGTTTTAGTTTTTTGTCGGATTTAAAGTCGGTGGATTTTTTGGAGCATCCGACAAATAACAATAGAGATAAAGAAAGGAAAATAACCGGGCTCCAACATCTCTTCATCTCATCCTCTCTTACCCAAACTTTTTCTGCGTCCAGACTGTAACTTAACTATATTATTGCGTTTCGTATAAGTAAGTGACATATCGAGGTGGTCCCATGTCATTGCGAGCGACTGTCCCGCAGAGCGGGATCTACCTATGGCAGAAAAGGAGCGTGGCCCCGCCTTTGGCGGGACTTCGTCGTCCATATGGACTCCTCGCAATGACAGTTCATTTAATGCGTTTGCATTAAGAAATGCCTCTTTAGGCGATTTTCTTTTTGTCTTCTTTTTTAGGAATATAAGAAGGTTGAGCTTTGTTCAAAATCACCTCTTGGGTGATGATGCATTCTTTCACATCTGTTCGGGAAGGTATCTCATACATCACATCCAACATCGCCTCTTCCAGGATAGATCTCAAAGCCCTGGCTCCGGTTCCCCTCTTTTGTGCCTCCTTTACCACTACATTCAAAGCCTCCGGGGAGAAGGTGAGCTTGATCCCTTCCATCTCAAAGAATTTCTGATATTGCTTGATCAAAGCATTTTTGGGTTTTAAAAGAATTTCCAAAAGCGCATCGGAGTTGAGTTCATCCAGGGCACACGCTACTGGAAGCCTTCCCACCAGCTCCGGGATCATCCCATATTTCATAAGATCATCCGGCTGGACCAAACTTAGTATCTCACCTTTTTTCTTTTTCCCTTTGCTGGAGATCTCCGCACCGAAACCTATAACTTTGTGACCAACTCTGGATTCGATGATCTTTTCCAAGCCATCGAAGCCGCCCCCGCAGATGAACAAAATGTCTTTGGTGTTCATCTGGATGAAGCTTTGCTCCGGATGTTTCCTTCCACCGTGCGGAGGCACATTGGAAACCGTGCCTTCCAGAATCTTCAACAAAGCCTGCTGCACTCCCTCACCCGATACATCCCGGGTGATGGATGGGCTCTCCCCCTTTCGGGCGATCTTGTCTATTTCATCTATGTAAATTATCCCTTTTTCTGCCTTGGCTAAGTTGTATTTAGCCGCCTGGAGCAGACGAACCAACACGTTCTCCACATCTTCTCCCACATACCCTGCCTCAGTTAAAGTAGTGGCATCCGCTATGGCGAATGGAACATGCAACATCCGCGCTAAAGTTTGAGCCAAAAGGGTTTTCCCGGTGCCGGTAGGACCCAAAAGGAGGATGTTGCTTTTCTCTAATTCCACATCGTCTCTTTTTGCATCAATTATGCGTCTTGATAAAGGATAAAAGACTCTTTTGTAATGATTGTAGACCGCCACTGAGATGGATTTCTTTGCCCTTTCCTGTCCGATCACATAAAGGTCCAAAAATTCCTTGATCTGACTGGGCTTGGGGAGCTGGATGCGTTTTACCCCTCCTCCTTTTTGAATCTCTTTGTCCAGAAATTCTTGACACGTCCGGACACACCGGTCGCAGATAAAGCCGTCTATTCCTGAAAAAAGCGTTTTGACTTGATCCTCTCCTTCTCCACAGAAGGAGCATCTTTGCGTCTTTGACTTTCCTTTTCTTTCATTACCGTGATGATTTGATTCCATTTTCTATTTGCTCCGCCTCCTGAAAAAATCAACGCCTATGATATTCTGCTTCTCCCCTAACAAGATTTTTGAACCTTATAACTTTCTAACCTGCTAACCTTCTAACCTGCCAACTTTCTAACCTTCTAACTTGCCAACCGTTATTTCGCTTTCTTTTCAAACACCTCATCTATCAACCCGTAAGTCTTTGCCTCCTCTGCTGACATGAAGAAGTTTCTGTCGGTATCTTTTTCGATTTTCTCCAGAGGTTGCCCAGTATGCTTGACTAAAATCTCGTTGACTTTCTTTTTCACCAGCAAAAGCTCCCTAGTATGGATTTCTATATCCGATACCTGTCCCTGTACTCCTCCCCAGGGTTGATGGATCATGATTCGGGAGTGAGGCAAAGCCGATCTTTTCCCTTTAGTCCCAGCGGCTAAGAGCACCGCTCCCATGCTGGCCGCCTGCCCCACACAGGTGGTGGCTACGTTCGGCCTGACAAATTGGATGGTGTCGTAGATAGCCAAACCGGAGGCGACAAATCCGCCCGGGCTGTTTATGTAAATATTTATATCCTTCTCCGGATCATCCGCCTCCAGAAAAAGCATCTGGGCAACAACCAGATTGGCTACAATATCGTCAATAGGGGTGCCAATAAATATTATTCTGTCTTTGAGAAGGCGAGAAAATATATCGTATGCCCTCTCCCCTCTTCCGGTCTGTTCGATTACATAGGGAACTAAGGTCATTTTATTTCCTTTCTGGTTAAGTTTTCTTTTGATCTAATACGAACGGAATTATCTTTGATACAATGCTACCCCCTCTCCCTAACCCTGCGAAGCATGCATACGCATCTCCCACAAGGGGAGAGGGAAGGGTGAGAGGTAACTAAGTAGAAGTTATTGAATTTTGTCACGTTTGTGTTAATTCATTTAAAACCTAAAATCAGTCCTTCCCGCTCTGGGCGAGGAATGTCTCTTCTTTAATAACTGCATTCTTCAAAAGAAAATCTATCACTTTATCCTCTAAGATATTTTCTCTGATTCTTTTGATATTCTGCGGAGTGCCCAGAAGCTCCTCTGCCTTCTCTTTCTCCATTTTATAATCTTGGGCAAACTTTTCAGCCCATTTTTCAATCTCCTCTTTGGCAATCTCTATTTTCTCTTTTTCGGCAATCTGGTGAAAAAGGTAATCCCATCTGATGTGGGCTGACCCGATCTCCTTATACTCTTCCCTGATTTTTGCCTCATCCACCTTTTGGTATTTTTTCTTTAAATCTTCGATTAAAGAATCTAAATAGAAATTCAAGACTGTCTCCGGAACCTCAAAGAAATTGAGTTTTACCACCTGGTTTATCAACTCATTTTTCAAAATATTTTCGCTATCTTGCACCGCCTTTTTGGTCAAACCTTCCTTGATCTTTGCTTTCAACTCCGCTAAATCCTTGTAACCTCCCGCCATCTTGGCAAGATCATCATTGATCTCAGGCAGAATCTTTTCCTTTATCTGTTTTACTTTGATTGTATATTTTACGTTTTTGCCGGCTAATTTTTTATTATGGAAATCCGGGTGATAATTCACTTCGATTTCTTTTTCGTCTCCGGCTTTTGCACTTATCAAAGCATCCTGAAATTCTTTGATCATATTATGGGGGTCAAGGAAAAGATCCTGATTTTCGAGTTTCTCATCTTTCCCTTCCTGATTTTTCACTAAATCCACGATCAAATGATCATAGAATTTTGCTTCCCTTTCCACCGGATGAAGCTCCGCAAAATCTTCCCTCAGATAATTCAAAGACCTATTGACATCCTCCTCAGTTATCTCTCTTCTTTTTTTGACTAACTCGATGCCCTTATACTCCTTCAACTCTATCTCTGGCTTCACATCGATCTCTGCTTTGAACTTGAGGGGCATCCCCTGTTGGAACTCTATATGTTTAACCACCGGCAGGCTGATTGGGGAGAGATTGGCTTCCTTTACCGCATCTTCATAAGCTTTGGGGACCAGGGATTCCAAAATTTCCTTTGCCACTATATCCTTAAAACGAAGCTTGACTAAGTCCATAGGTGCTTTTCCCTTACGAAAGCCGGGGATTTTGGAATGATTCCTATATTTGTCGTATACAACATCAAATTCCTCGTCCACCTTTTCCTGGGATAGTTCGATCTCCAATATCCTTCTCCAGGCTTTCTCTTCAGTCACACTTACCTTCAAATGTTTTTCTTTATCGTTTTGTTCAGTCAACTTTTAATCCTTTCTAAAAATAAATCACAAGAAGGTCAGGTTACGATCCATACCTTTTGGCATGGAAAGCTACCCGACTAAGTAAAAAACCGTCTTTAGTGCGAAAGGAGGGATTCGAACCCTCACGGAAAATCCACTGGATCCTAAGTCCAGCGCGTCTACCAATTCCGCCACTTTCGCAAATTTATCTTTCACCTTTTGTAAATTACACGCTTTCTTTTCAAAAAGCAACAATAAACTTAGACAGATCAAAGCTCGTCCCGTCCTATGGATCCTGCGGACAAAGTGCGGGACGCACCTTCATACGAATTTTTATCTCCCCTTTTAGTAACAGTCCTCTGCTATAAATTGTAATACGTGTTTTCAAATCTTATGGTGAAAAGTTTAAGTTGACAAAGGCTTAGATAGAAACTATACTTTACAAAAGCTAAAACGAGAAATGAGGATTGGAAAATATGAGAATTAAAATTACAGAATCGATCGTAATATTGATCCTCTTGATTTTAGTAATCAATGTACCCGCAACAGCTTGGTTTGCGGAATGGGCTAACTACAAAAAGCCAGCTTTGGCACCAAATGAAAAGAAGGTGGTCTTTGAATGTTGCCGCAATGTTGAAGAACCTACCTGCGAAGATTCTTTAATGGAGAATGAAATTTTTTTGGTAGATGTAAACAGCAAAGAACTGAAACCATTAACGTTTGACATTGAGAATTCCTGGATTTCTCCAGATAAATCCAAAGTATTAATTCAGACTTATTATGGATTATATTTGTTAGATTTAGTTAAGAAGTCGTTGCCCAAGGAAATTTTCAACCGTTTTCCTTCGGGCTATTTTGATAGCAGAGACAGCCCTATACTTAACGTATCTTGGTCTCCGGACAGCAAAAAGTTCCTTTTTATCCGAGCGATAGGTTTTGACGGGAAACGAGTATCTTCTATTTTTGATTCAGAGACCTACGAGGAAACCGTTCTTAATTTAGATTTATTCCCGTGTGCCGTAGTGTGGTATCCAGATGCAAATAGAATCTTTGATAGGATCTTTTACGACCAAGGCGGAGAAGTCCATTGTCTGGACTTAATCAGTGGCAAGACAGACCTGATACTTTCTGGTTTCCCCGATGATCCCTGTCATGATCCTATCATAAGCCCTGACGGAAGGAAAGTATTATATCGAGCATTACAATCTTTTAAAATTCGCACCCTTGGCTACACCGATAGAAAGGTATTTGCTCAATGGGTCGAGCTCCCTACGTGGGCTTCAAAAGAGTTAAAAGATTCAATCTGGCATGGTCATAAGGAATTGATTAAAGAAATGCAACATATTTTGCTCGATGGTCCCATATCTAATCTTCGATTCATATGGTCGCAGAATGGGGAAAGAATTTTAATCAAGGACAAAGACGAGATTTGGCTTTATACCCTTTCTGACTCATCTTTTCTCCCCATCCACTGTGATTCCAATACAATAACCGAAATAGCCTGGAGTCCAAATCAAAATGAAATTTATTTTGTCTCCCAACATCAAAAAGATACTAATCACGACGGAGTTGTGAACTTTCGCGATAAAACTTTTGGGGACCTAATTGTTTTCAATCTTAAAGAAAATTCTTTCAAAACTATAATGTCCGAGAAAGAATCACTAAGAAATTTGGTTTTTTCATCTGATGGTGCACTTTCAGCTTACGAAATGGTTGGAAACATTTGGATATTGAACACATCCACCCTTCAGACCTATCCGTTAACCACTTCTGGTGGAGCCAAAGCGAACTGGTTAGCAAATGATAAAACGGTTTTGTTTGAAAACGGAAAGTCACTTTATATTGTGGACAAAAATGGACAAAACCTCACTCGTCTAACTATGGCTAAAGGAAAAGAGCCTGTTTGGCTAAGCAATAATGAAATCGGAGTCGAAAGCGGGGGAAGGCACTGGAAGATCGCCTTAGATAAGTTGGAAGTAAAGGAGATGACTGCCCCTTTTAAAATAACCCCAAAAGCGAAAGGCAAAAAATTTGAGGTCTATGTTACTGATAACAAATTTAACCCACAAACGTATGATGTCTCCGAGATTTGGGCTAAGGAGATCCAAACTTCCAAATCTTGGAAAATCAAAGAAGCTTGGAAAAACTGGTAAAAATCCTAATTTAACCTGCATCTTAACATAGAGAGAAAAAATGAGGTTCATAGCTGATTTTCACGTGCATTCCAAATACAGTCGGGCGACCTCCAAAGATATGGATGTCGAGAGTATGGCGAAATGGGCTAGCTTGAAAGGTGTTAGTTTGTTGGGGACAGGAGACTTCACCCATCCTTTTTATTTTGCTGAACTCAAGCAGAAATTAAGACCTTTGGGCAACGGTCTGTTTGCTCTGAAAAAAGAATACTATCAAAATCCTTCACAAGGTGATATCTATTTCATGCTTACCACCGAGGTAAGCAATATGTTTCAGCAGGGTGGTGGTTCAAGAAGGATACATACCATGATCTTTGCCCCCGGCTTCGAGGTGGTGGAAAAGATCAATAATGAGCTTTCCGAATTAGGAAAGCTAAGCTCCGATGGCAGACCCATCTTTGGATTCTCTGCCAAGGAGTTGGTAGAGATAATCACAGATATCTCAGATGAATGCTTTTTAGTCCCGGCACACGCCTGGACGCCCTGGTTTTCGGTGTTTGGAGCCAATTCCGGCTTTGACTCCATCGAAGAATGTTTTGAGGAACAATCTAAACATATTTCCTGCATCGAGACCGGACTCTCCTCTGATCCGCAGATGAACTGGCGGCTTTCCCGCCTGGATAAAATTTGTCTGATTTCCAACTCCGATGCTCATTCCCCTAACCGGATCGGCAGGGAGGCAAATGTCTTTGATTGTGAGATGGATTACAAAGAGATAATAAATGCCATAAAGAATAAGGACAGAAAAAAATTTCTTTTCACCATCGAGTTTTTCCCGGAAGAGGGAAAATATCACTTCGATGGACATAGAAACTGCGGCATACTTTTTTCGCCAGCCGAATCGAAGAAAAATAAAAACATCTGCCCGGTGTGTGGAAGAAAGCTCACGGTGGGGGTGATGCATCGGGTGGAGGCTTTAGCGGATCGTCCCGCGGGCTTTGTCCCAGATAATGCGATTCCGTGTAAACATCTCGTTCCTTTGATGGAGATAATTGCTGAAGCATTGAATCAGGGAACAGAGACCAAAGGGGTGGAAAATGAATATCTGAAAATGGTTTCGACTTATGGCTCCGAGTTCCGCATATTGCTTAATCTTTCTTTAGAAGAGCTCGAAAAATCAACTCCACCCAAAATACTGGAGGGGATTAAAAGGGTTCGCGAAGAGAATATAAATATCGTGCCCGGCTTTGACGGCGTCTACGGCAAAATCCAGATCTTTGCGGAAAAGGAAAAAGAGGAAACCAAGCAGTTAGGATTGTTTTAACTCACCCCCTGTGTCCCAGTAGTGTTGCGTTAATTAGGACTTCCTTTTAAGATTTGTATTGGTATAATAGAAGTTAGCAAAAAGACCAAAAGCAAACCTTAAGGAGGAAGCCCGTATGTATAATAATACTAAGCTTTTTA
>Ga0315289_10004590_pt1 | contig 20542 bp, 15 predicted proteins | sample YL17G11_40_MG_FD_203452 | JGI IMG/M metagenome (GOLD analysis project Ga0315289, IMG submission 203452) | Sediment microbial communities from Yellowstone Lake, YNP, Wyoming, USA - YL17G11_40 | ecosystem: Environmental > Aquatic > Freshwater > Lake > Sediment | place: USA: Wyoming | collected... | reverse complement strand
GTTTCAGCATTTATCACTCCAAGCAGCCGCTGGAATGGGTTGGCCTGCAAAATTATGCCGGCTTACTGAAGGATAACCTGTTCTGGCAATCCCTTTCCAATACAATCTACATGGTTGCCATTGGCGTACCGCTGACGCTGCTGGCATCCTTCTTCTGCGCTGTGCTCCTGAACCTGAAGGTGCGCGGACAGTCCATTTACCGCGTGATCTATTTCCTGCCCTCCATCGTCCCTACCGTAGCCAGCACCATCCTCTGGCTGTGGATCCTGAATCCGCAGACGGGTATCTTGAATACCCTGCTGGGGTACGCCGGGATCCAAGGCCCGAACTGGATGAGCAACCCGGACTGGTCCAAACCGGGGCTTATCATGCTTGGTATGTGGGGCATGGGCGGCACCATCGTCATCTATCTCTCCGGCTTGCAGGATGTGCCGGTCAGCTTGCTGGAGGCCGCCGAGCTGGATGGGGCGAGCTGGTGGCAGCGCCTCTGGAACATCACGGTCCCGATGGTTTCACCCATTACGCTTTTCAACCTGATCACCGGCGTGATTTGGATGTTCCAGTACTTTGCCCAAGCTTATGTCTTCCGCGGCAGTCATAGCCTCGGTTACCCGCTGAACTCGACCCTGTTCTACAGCGTCTACCTTTACCAGAATGCTTTTCTCTGGCTCAAGATGGGATACGCCTCCGCCATGGCCTGGGTGCTGTTCATCATCATCTTGATCTGTACGCTCCTGCTCTTGAAGGTCAGTGAGCGGTTCACGTACTACGCAGGGTAACGACATGACAGCCGGTCTTCCCACTCAATATCCTTACTTCCGTTTCCACGTTGAAACGGACGAGGAGCGGCGCAAACGTGGACAGGCTCGCAAAGTCCGCAACTTCTTCAAGTCGCTGTTCAGCCACGCGGCGATCAACTTTATCGGGCTGTTCTTCCTGATACCGTTCCTCTGGATGCTGATAACTGCTTTCAAGTCGAGCGAAGACGTGTTCCATACACCGCCGCGCTGGCTGCCGTACGATAACGTCCGCGTGGAGGTGAACGGGGAACAGTTGCCCCTCTACAACGTCCAGACCGAGGCTGGCGTGAAGCAGTTGGCCGCCCTCAAGATCGTGGAGGGTGTCGGCACGTTTGTAGATCCTGCAAACCCGAGTCAGGTGGTGGAGTACGAGATCCAGCAGGGCGCGACCAAGATTGCCGAGCCAATCATGCACATCAGTTTCCGCTGGCGAAACTTCCCTGACGCGATGGCGCGCGGCAGCCGGCCAGGGGTCGGGGCCAGTTTCTGGGTTTATTTCAAGAACAGCCTGATCATCGCCTTCTTATCGATTGTTGGCACGCTGTTCTCGAACACGCCGGTCGCCTACGCCTTCGCGCGTCTTAAATTTCCCGGACGTGATATCCTCTTCGTCCTCATCCTGTCCACCATGATGCTGCCCTTCCAGGTGACGATGATCCCAATCTATCTGTTTTTCAATGACACCCTCCACTGGGGGAACACCTTCCTGCCGCTCATCATCCCGACATTTTTCGCCAACGCCTACGATGTGTTCCTGCTGCGGCAGTTCTTCCGCACCATCCCCGAGGAGATGTGCGACGCGGCGCGCGTGGACGGCGCCTCCGAATGGCAGATTTTCACCAGTATTATCATCCCGCTTTCAGTCCCAGTGCTGGCCACGGTAACCGTCTTCACCTTCCTGTGGGCTTGGAACGATTTCACCGGGCCGCTGCTCTTCCTGACCAGCCCGAAGAACTTCACCATGGCGCTCGGCCTGCAGGATTTTCAGAGTCAACGTACAATGATCTGGAACCAATTAATGGCTGCCGCGACCGTCTTCACCGTGCCGATCGTCGTCGCCTTCTTCTTCGCTCAGAAAACCTTCATCCAGGGCATCAAGCTGACCGGTTTGAAGGAATGAGGTGATTCCGATTTTCGATTTACGATTTGTGATACACGATTGTGTTTGAAATCTTTTCTAAGGAAACCCATGGCCATACCAACCAAAATCGTCGTCATCGGCGCGGGCAGCGCCTCTTTTGGAGAGAACACCCTTTCCGCCCTGATGCGCTCTAAAAAATTGCGCACCAATATTGCTGCTCCAATTGACCAATACTCCAGGAGCTTCGATGCAGGTGGCGACTTTGAAGAAACCACCCTCGCTACCCTTATGCGTTCCAAGAAGTTACAGGGTAGTACCCTCGCTCTTGTTGACCGCAACCCCGATACGCTTGACATCGTCAGGCGTCTTGCCGAGCGGCTCAATCACGAATGGGACTCCGGCATCACCATCACCGCCCACACCAGCCACAAGGATGCACTGGACGGCGACACGGGTTTCGTCGTCTCGGCCATCGAGGTCGGGGCGCGCGAGGGGCTGTGGAAAAAGGATTTCGAAATCCCGCTCAAATATGGTGTTCGCCAGCCCTACGCCGAAAACGGAGGCCCAGGCGGCTTCGCCCACGCTGCGCGCAACATCGGCCCGGTTATGGAAATCGTGCGCGACATGGAACAGACCTGCCCGGACGCCTGGTTCATCAACTTTACCAACCCGATGATCCGCATCTGCGACACAGTCAACCGCCACAGCACGATCAAGGCCGTCGGCCTGTGCCATCAGATTTTCATCGGCTATACCATGGTTGGTGTGGCGCTGGCCCAGGACCTGGGCATCACCGTCCCCGATGGCTTAACCGGCATGGAAGCCTCGATCATGCAGGCGCCGCTGCACGACCAGGTGCGGCGGCAGATCGTCCCGCTGGTGGACATACGCGCCGCCGGACTGAACCACTTCTCGTGGATTCTCTCCATCCGCGACCGGCGTACTGGCGAGGACCTTTATCCGCTCTTCCGGCGGCGCTTCTTCGAGCTGGACCCGAAGTTCGAGCCGCTGACCAGGCGCGTTTTCGAGGCCTTTGGCATTTTTCCCGTTCCCGGTGACACGCACCTGTGCGAGTACCTGCCCTGGCTGACCGACCCGGTCACCAAGCCATGGGAAAAGTACGACATCAAACTTTACGATTGGGAACTGATGGCCAATGTGCGTGAATATGAACTCGACCGGCTGGACAAGATGGCGGATGGCGAGGCGACCATAGAAGGTCTGGAAGAGACCGATTCCGAGGGCGCACTGGAGATGATCGAGAACGTAGCCGGTGCAGGTAACCACTACCACCTGGCAGCTAATCTGCGTAATGTAGGGCAGGTTTCTAACCTGCCGCTGGAATGTACCGTAGAAACCCCGGTGATGGTGGATGGCGACGGCATCCATCCGGTCCATGTCGGCGTGCTGCCTGAACCGGTTGCCGAACTTTGCCGCCGCGAGACGACCGTCGCCCAGCTATGCGTGGATGCGGCCGTCGAAGGCTCGCATGAAAAGGCGCTGCAATGTCTGCTGCTCGATCCGGTCATTTCCGACATCGAAGTGGCGAAGCAGATCTTGGATGATTACCTCACATCCTATAAGGAGTACCTTCCCCAATTTTGGAGATAGCCATAGCAATGAGTAAATCATGAAGCACATCGAAGCCCACACTCACGAACACGATGACGGTCATGACCATGATCACGAACACCCGAATGACCACGAGCATGCCCATGATCTTCGCGATTGGCTGACGCACCTGTTCGCTCCGCACACCCATGGGCACTACGCGGCAGCTCTGGATGCAACCCTGGCGACCGAACGCGGCATTTGGGCGGTAAAAGTCTCGCTTGCCGTGCTATTAATAACAGCCATTTTTCAGGTTTTTATCGTTCTCATTAGCGGGAGCGTCGCCCTGTTGGCTGATACCATCCATAACTTTTCAGATGCTCTCACTGCCATCCCGCTGGGGCTGGCGTTTGTGCTCGCCCGCCGCGCCCGCAACGGACGCTACACTTACGGCTACGGTCGCGCCGAAGATATTGCCGGGACAATCATCGTGCTGATGATCTTTTTCAGTGCCGCGGAGGCGATCTATCAATCCGCATTGAAAATCATTCACCCTCAGCCGATCTCGAATCTGGGATGGGTGGCGGCTGCTGCAGTCATTGGCTTCCTGGGCAACGAGTTAGTAGCGGTCTTCCGCATCCGGGTGGGAAAGCAGATTGGTTCCGCGGCGCTCATCGCCGATGGCTACCATGCCCGCACCGACGGCTTTACCTCCCTGGCAGTGTTGGCTGGGGCAATTGGCGTCTGGCTGGGGTTTCCTCTCTTCGACCCTATCGTTGGGCTGCTCATTGGTGCGGCCATTCTGGGCATTGTCTGGAAATCCGCGCAAGATATGTACTTCCGCATCATGGACGCGGTAGATCCGCAGATCAGCGAAACTGTTGACAATACAGCACATGCTGTCGAAGGGGTGATATCGGTACATGATGTCGCCATCCGCTGGGTGGGGCACCGTCAGCGCGCCGAACTTCACATCACGGTAAACTGCCAGATGCCCACCCATCAAAGCCATGCCATCGCTGAAAGCGTGCGGCATGACCTGTTCCATGTCCTTCCCGCGCTGGTTGATGTGACCGTCCATGTTGACCCATGCGAATGCAATGCAAACATGGATTACCATCCTACCCGGCATCACGCGCCGAGTGAAAATATCAATCCGCAGACTGCGTGACGCACTCTGAACGCCAGCCAACGCAAAGGCGCGCAGACTTTGGCAACCTAAGGAGCGAGCCATGACCCTCAAATTCGCCATTAGCGGCGCCGGTTACATTGCCACAATCCACGCCCAGGCCATCAAGGCGCAGAAGGATGCCGAACTGGTGGCAGTGGTAGAGAAGTTCCCCGACAAGGCTGCCGATTTCAGTAAGAAATTCGGATTGAAACGCAAGTACGAAACCGTCGAAAACCTGCTCGAAGCCGGGGATGTGGACGCCTTGGTCATCGGCACGCCGAATGCGCTGCACACTCCGCACGCCATCGCCGCACTCAAAGCAGGCATCCACGTGCTGGTCGAAAAGCCGATGGCGATGAATGCCAAAGAGGCAGCCCAAATGGTCATGGCTGATCAAAAAAGAGGTGCGCTTCTGATGGTGGCGCACTGCTGGCGGTTCGATAAGGATGTGTTGTGGCTAAAATCAAAAGTAAGCAAGCTCGGAAAAATCATCCGCACCAAGGGCTACGGCGTGCATGTCAACTGGGGGCCGGCAGGCTGGTTCACGCAGAAGGCGCTGGCGGGCGGAGGCGCACTGGCGGACATGGGCATCCATGCTCTGGATACGGCCCGCTTCCTGCTCGGCGACCCGCAGCCGGTCAGCGTGTATGCGAGGATCGGCACCTATTACAAGCCTTTCGACGTTGACGATACCGGCGTGATTATCGTCAACTGGGATAACGGCGTGGTTTCGTACATCGAATCCGGCTGGTGGCAGCCGCATGCTGACGGTCCCGAAGCGGCGACGCAACTATATGGGACGAAAGGCTTAGGACAGTTGTTTCCAACCAGACTGGAGCTCCCAAACGTGAAGCAGGAAAAGCTGGATGTGATTGATCCGGGTTTCGCATTTCCTCGCCTCGAGCATTGCCCACAATCCATGTACGATGACCAGATGGCGTATTTCATAAAGTGTATCAAAACAGGACAGACGCCCGTACCGGGTGGAGCAGAAGGGCGAGTGAATATGAGAATCGTGGATGCAGCTTATAAGAGCGCAAGAACGGGACGGGTGGCGAGTGTCGAGTGACGGGTGACGAGTGACATGGAAATCGTGTTGATCGTACCAAGGAGTATTCATTCATGATTAAAATAGCCGTCATTGGCGGAGGCTCGACTTACACACCCGAACTGGTCAGCGGTTTCCTCGAACGGGTCAAGTCGTTGCCCCTGGAAGAGCTCTGGCTGATGGATATTGATCCCCATCGCTTGAACATCGTCGGCGGGTTTGCGCAAAGAATGGTCACCGCGCGGGGAGATCCATTCAGAGTAGTGCTCTCAACTAACCAACGGGAGGCAGTCAGCGGGGCGGCTTACATCATCACACAACTGCGCGTCGGGCAGATGCCCGCTCGTATACGGGACGAATACCTGGGTAGCCGTCACGGTCTCATCGGTCAGGAAACGACCGGCATCGGCGGCATGGCAAAAGCCTTACGCACCATCCCGGTGGTGCTGGGAATCGCAAGAGATGTGCGCGAAACCGCGCCTGGCGCATTGTTACTCAATTTCACCAATCCATCCGGCTTGGTGACCGAGGCTCTCTCCCGTTACGCGGCGGACATGCCCACCGCGGGTGTATGCAACAGCGGCATCACCAGCAAGATGATGATGCTGGGCACGCTCGGAGATGTCGTGGGCAGCCCGGTCGAGGCGGGCCGCGTGGTGCTGCACAGCCTCGGCTTGAATCACTTGACCTGGTATCGCAGTCTAACCATTGACGGCGAGGAAATGTGGCCGAAACTATTTCCAGCCTACCTCGCCCAATTGCGCAGCGAAAAGGAACCCGAATGGGATATTAACACGCTCGAATCGCTTGGCATGATCCCCAATTCTTACCTGCAATATTTTTACTATTCAGATAAAAAACTAAGATCGCAGGAAAAGTGGCCGCCTTCGCGCGGCGAGGAAGTCATCGAGATCGAGAAAGACCTGCTGCGCCAGTACGCCGACCTGGCTCTCAACGCCCCTCCCCCCGAACTGATGTTACGCGGGGGCGCGTTCTATTCGACGCTGGCGACACAGTTGATCGACTCGCACTACAACAACCTCGGCCTGGTCGAAATCGTCAACGTGCGTAACAGCGGCGCGGTCAAGGAATGGCCGGCGGAATGGGTGCTGGAAATGCCCTGCAAGATAGATCGGAATGGCATCCATCCGCTGCCCGCCGAACCGCTGCCTCCGGCCTGCTTCGGGCTGGTGGCGCAAGTCAAGATGTACGAGCTGCTGACCGTCGAGGCCGCCGTCCAGGGTGACCGGAACGCGGCTTACCAGGCGTTGTTGGCTCATCCATTGGGGCCGAAAGCGGATAAGGTGCAGGAAGTGCTGGAGGATATGTTGGAAACAAACCGGCGATATCTTCCTCAGTTTTGGAAGTGAAGCACAAAGCGTAAAACGTAATCCGTAACAGGCAGGTTACGTTTTACGTTTCAGGAATTACAGAAAGGAAAAACTATGCAACCTAATCCTGTTCTAAAGAAACTCGGTTACTCCAACACCGACCGCCTGGTCATCCTTCACACGGATGACATCGGCATGTGCCAGGCCTCGCTACAGGCCTACGCCGACCTGTGGGAATTCGGCGGGATTTCCTCCGGCGCGATCATGATGCCCTGTCCCTGGGCAAAGGCCGCGGCGGACTATTGCAAAGCGCATCCTGGTGTGGACATGGGCGTTCATGCCACGCTGACCGCAGAATGGCAAACCTACCGCTGGAGTCCGCTCTCGACTCGCGACCCGGGTTTGGGTCTGATGGACGCGGACGGGTTCTTTTGGCGTTCCTCGGAGGAGGCCCAGGCCCATGGCGACCCTGAGGCCGTTCTAACGGAACTCCAGGCCCAGGTGCAGAAAGCGCTCGCTTGGGGTGTGGATGCGACCCACGTGGACACGCATATGGGCACGGTCGCACATCCCAAGTTCATTGCTTCATATATCCAGGCCGCTGCGCAACACCGCCTGCCAGCCATGATCCCGCGCGGTAACACCGCAGTCTACGCAGAGATGGGACTAGACGCCGAAACCGCGGCTGGATTCGCAGCCTTCACGCAGCAGTTGGAAGACCAAGGCATTCCGTTGGTAGATGCGGTGGTCTCAATGCCGCTCGACCAGCCGGAAGGTCAGATCGAGATCGCCAAGAAACTGTTCAGCGAAATTCCTGCTGGAGTAACCCATTTCTTATTCCACCCCTCGGTGGATACGCCCGAACTGCGCGCCATCTGTCCCGACTGGCCCAGCCGCGTGGCAAATTACCACACGTTCATGAGCGAGGAGGTCAAGGATTTCCTGAAGACTTCTGCCATTTACGTCATCGGCTATCGTGATTTGAGAAAAGTATTAAGAAACGAGTGAACCATCCACCTCACTCGTCACCCGCTGCCCCTCACTCGCACAAGGAGCAATAATGACATTCATTGCCCCACCCGCCTTCAAGACCAGTTTAAAAATCCGAATCATCTACACACTCTCCAGCCTGGGCATTTCCATCCCGGTGGAAGCTATCTCGGGGATTATTGCCTTCTACATCGTGGACGTGAAAAATCTGCCCGCGCAGTGGTTTGCCACATTCTTTATCTTTTACACGATCTACAACGCAGCGAACAACCCGGTGCTTGGCTACTACTCCGACCGGACAAAGTCCCGCTGGGGACGGCGCATCCCTTACATCTTGTTCAGCGGACTGCCCTACGTGCTGACATTTGTGCTGCTCTTCATGGCGCCCTTCGACGGGAAGAACAACCCGATCGCCCTGCTCGTCTACTTCGGCGTGGTCATTGTCGTTTGGGAGGGCTTGTATACTGCCCTGGCAACCGGCTATTATTCCCTCTTGCCAGAGATGTTCGATAACTACCAAGAGCGGACAGACGTAGCCGCCAAGATGAACATCTTCCAGACAGTCGGCCTGATCGTCGGCGTGGCGCTGCCCCCCATTCTCTCTGTCTGGCTGGGCTGGAGCTGGATGGCGGTACTGCTGGGAGTGATTGCCGGGGTCACGATCTATCTTGGCATCCCCGCCATGTTCGAGGAAAAAGCTTCGCAGGAACAGGCTGCTTTCCCTTTCATGGATGCGCTCAAAGCCACGTTCATCAACCGCAGTTACGCCACCGCTGCTGCCGCCCAGGCCATGCGCTTCTTCGGCACCGGCATCCTGCAAATGGGGATGATGTTCTACATGAAATACAGCCTCAAGGTAGGCGAAGACAAGGCGACAATCATCTTCGGAATCGCTTTTCTGGTCGCAGCGCTGATGCTCTATCCCTGGCGACAACTCATCGCCAATAAGACGGATTCGCGCACCACCCTAATCCTTGCCAATCTGGTTATGATCGTGGGCGTCATCCCGCTCGGACTGGGCACTTCCCTGTTGATGGCGATCATCGCCGCGGTCATCATCGGCATTGGCCTCTCGGGCCTGATCCTCATCGGTGATGTTATCGTAGCAGAAGTGATTGACGAGGACGAGGTCAAGACCGGCCACCAGCGCGCTGGCATGTATTTTGGAATGACCGGCTTCATCATCACGCTGAGCGGGATGCTCGTGGCGGGCGTCTTCGGCTGGATGATGCCGCACTTCGGTTACGATACCCTGCTGGAAGTCCAGCCTGCTTCGGTGGACCTGGGCTTTCGTCTCTTCCTGACCATCCCGCCCATCATAGGCTTCCTTCTGGCCATTCTGGCGCTATATTTCTATCCGCTGCATGGCAAGGGGTTGAAAGAGATTAAAGACGCGCTTGCCGCTAAAAGGAAGAAATGACATCTTCCACCCGTCGCAAGTCACCCGCCACAAGTCACCCGTCACGCGTCTCCCGTTATTTTCTAGGTGTAGACGTTGGCGGGACGAAAACCCACGCCCTGATCGCCGACGAGACCGGCCAGGCACTCGGCTTCGGAAAAGGCGGCTGCGGCAGCCATGAGGCTATTGGTTACGATGGCCTGACGGCGACATTGCAGAGCGTCCTCAGCCAGGCGCTTGAGATGACCTGTTTTGGCGTTGACCAGATTTCAGGCGTGGGCATGGGCATTGCCGGTTACGACTGGCCCAGCCAGAAACAGGAGCACCTCAAAGCCATCACCCCACTTGGCCTGAAAGCGCCTCTGAAGATCGTAAACGACGCCGTACTGGGCATCGCAGCTGGCTCGGGGGAGGGATGGGGCATTTCGGTGGTGGGCGGCACCGGCTGCAACTGCCGCGGCCTGAGCAAAGACCACCAGCGCGAGGGGCGCGTCGTCGGCGGCGGCGGGTACTGGTCTGGCGAAGCGGCAGGAGGTTTCGATATAGTATATCGCGCCATGCGCGCCGTCACCTTAGAGTGGGTCAAGCGCGGCCCGACTACTGCTCTCACCCCGGCTTTCATCCAGCACCTCGGCGCGAAGGATCTGGACGACCTGATCGAAGGCATCTACCTCATGCGTTACGGCTTCGACCCCAGCATGGTATTGCTCTTCTTCCAGGTTGCCGCGCAGGGCGATCCGGCCGCCCTGGACGTGTTGCGCTGGGCTGGCGAGGAATTGGGCGGTATGGCGGTCGGCGTGGTCAATCAACTCGAATTGCAGAACGAGACTTTCGATGTGGTGCTTATCGGCAGTCTGTTCGACGGTCACCCCCTCCTGACAGAAATTTTAGGTAAAACTGTCCGCCAGGTCGCGCCTGGAGCGCGGCTGATACGGTTGAACGTCCCGCCCGTCGTTGGCGGCGTGTTGCTTGGCATGGAGGCCGCCGGTGTGGAATTCCTTGGCAAGCGCCAACAGTTAATCCAATCTACGCGAAAATTCCTGGTCGACAATGAGGAATGAGCCATACAAATCGGGTACGCACATCAATCACCTATCGCCCATCACTCATTACCCATAACTCGTTTTTCCCTGGAGGTTATGATGTCTGAACTCGCCATTCTTGGCGGCCCCAAAACCCGTACCGAACCCTACCCGGCCTGGCCAGTCTGGGACGAACGCGACCTGAAGGCCGTTACCGAGGTTGTCAAATCGGGACATTGGGGTGGCCATCCATTCCCTGGCCCGCAGACCGCCGAATTCGCCAAACTCTTTGCCGAGATGCAGGGCGGTGGTTACGCCATTCCAATGGCCAATGGCACGGTGACCATGGAAGTGGCCCTGCGCGCTGCCGGTATCGGCTGGGGCGACGAGGTCATCGTCCCGGCCTACTCCTTCCAGGCTACCGCGGCTGCGCCGATGGCCGCTGGGGCGATCCCGGTCATCGTGGATGTTGACCCGGATACATACTGTCTCGACCCGAAAGCCGCTGCCAGAGCTGTCACCCCGAAGACGAAGGCTATCCTCCCCGTCCATCTCGGACATCAAATGGCGGATATGGATGCCCTCATGGAACTGGCCAAAAAGCATAACCTCATCGTGGTCGAGGATTGCGCCCACGCCCACGGAGCGAAATGGCGAGGGTGCGGTGCGGGGACTATTGGCCACTTCGGCTCGTTCAGCCTTCAATCCTCGAAAACGCTGACCGCCGGCGAGGGCGGTGTGCTGTTGTGCCGCACGCCCGAATTGGCCGCCAAAGCCGCAAGCATCATTGATTGCGGCCGTTCGCATCCGGGCGGCGGAGAGGAAAAAGGCTCGGACTTCCTGATGGGCGCGAACTATCGCATGACCGAGTTCCAGGCTGCGCTGGCCCTGGTTGGCATCCAACGCTTCCCGGAGCAAGCCCGCCAACGCGAGGAAATGGCCGCTTACATGGACGAGGCACTCTCCGAAATCCCCGGCGCGCGCGTGCTCAAGCGCGACCCACGCCATACTACCCGCTCGTTCTATCGCTACATGTTTGCCATAAACCCACAGGTTTTCGGCGTGGAGCACGAAGTTCTCTGCGCCGCCCTGGACGCCGAGGGAGTAGAGTGCTGGATGGGCTATGAGGCCATGCACCATTACACCCTGTTCCAGCCGGGAAAGTCGCGGCTGGCCGTACCGAGCGCCTTCCCTGAGCATTTCCAGTTTGAGAAGATGGGTCTGCCAGTTGCTGAACGCGCCTGTGAGCACGAAGCTGTCTGGTTGGACGAGGCCATCTTCCGGTGCGGAAGAAAAGGTGTGGATGATGCCGTGGCCGCCATCCGCAAAATCCAGCGGAATGCGCAGGAACTGGCAAGGGCCGCCGAGGAACTGCGGCGGCAGTATGGAAAATAGGGAGTAATCCCATGACTGCGAATCAACCCAAACTATCATTTGGCCGTATTGCGCTCTACAGCATGGCCTCGCTGGGGCTGAACATCCTCGGCATCACCATCGGCACCTGGATACTCTATTTCTATGCACCGCCACCGGATTCTGGACGAACCACCTATATTCCAGCGGCATTGTTTGGCGTCCTGATGATGGTCGCCAGCCTGTGGGACGCGGCCATTGATCCGTTCATTGGCCATTGGTCCGACACACTGCGCTCACGTTGGGGCCGCCGCCGCCCTTTCCTGATGTTCGCCGCGCCGTTCGTCCTGCTCGGCGCGATCCTCATCTGGACACCGCCTGGCGGGAGCAATTACATCGTCAACGCAATATACTTGATGGTCATCGTTCTGATGTACCACTCTGCCTACAGTCTGGTCGGCATTCCCTACGACGGCACGCTACCCGAAATGGCGCCAGATGCCAAGGCCCGCGTTGGGCTTTCGTATTGGAAGTATGCCTTTGGCGTGATTGGGGTGCTGATTGGCTCCATTCTCTCCGGCTTGCTCTTTAGCAGCATCGGCCCGCTGGCGATGGGCGCGGCCGTCGGCGTGATCGGGGTGGTGACCTTCTACCTGACGCTGCTGGGACTGCGTGAAACCGACCGTCCTGTCGGTGAACCGATGAAAGCCATCGAGGGCCTAAAAGCTACTTTCCAAAACAAACAGTTCCTGATCATTTTCTTCTCCACGCTTTTCGTACATATGGCCTACATGATGGTGCAGGCTAACTTCCCCTACTTCGTCACGCTCGTTCTCGGCGGCAGCGAAGGCGATGTGAGCCTCTATCTAGGCGGTCTGATCATCTTGATGGCGATTACCGGCCCAGTCTGGTCGCTGTTGAACAAGAAACTTTCCCAACGGACGTTGCTCAATATTACCATGCTCGGCCTGGCGATCTCATTTGGTCTCGGATTTTTCGTCGGGGGAGTACCTGGCCTGCCTGTCACGATCCAGGCGATCATCTTCCTGCTGCTGGTCGGGTTGACGCTCGGCGGGTACTTCATCGTTGTCTACGCGATGATGGGCAACGTGGTGGACTATGACGAAATGCTAACTGGCCGCCGCCGCGAGGCCATATATTACGGCACATTCTCCTTCGCCAACGGCCTCGGTATTGCTGTCGGAACCCTGATCCTGCCGCTGCTTCTCCAGACGTTCGGTTACACCCGCGCCAATCCACTCGGCGTGCGGCTGGCGTTTGTCGCCATGGCTGTGTTCATGCTTATTGGGTTTGTCATTTTCCGGAAGTACCGTCTGGGCGACACACCGGAGGAGACGCGCAAGAACATGAAATTGGAAAATTAACCGCGAAGCCGCGACCCCCAAAGTACGGGGGCAAGAGAACGTGAAGATTCTTCCCAGACACGAAGAAAATCTTCATGGACTTCGCCTCTTTTCGGTAAAACGAGGAGAGAGATGACTCAATTACAGACAATTCGCGCTGGCGTCGCCCGGCGAATCATATCCCCACCAAAAGGCGTTTTCCTGATCGGCTATGGCGACCGGACGAAAGGCAACCTTGGCGTTCATGATGACCTGACCGCCACCGCGCTCGTCATGGACGACAGCAAAATCCGCATTGCCATCGTCGCCCTGGATATGCTGGCCATAAATGAATTTGTCGTTGACCGCGTCCGCGCCAGCCTTGCGGGCACTGAAATTCTTCTTTGCTGCTCGCACACTCACTCTGGGCCAATCGCTTTTGCGGATGAGAGATCCCGCCGCCTAAACCGGGATTACATCAACACGCTGGTCGAGTGCATCGCTGAAGCCGTGAACGAGGCAGCTGCCAACCTCGTCCCGGCTTGGCTGGAATGGTCACAGGGCGAGGCGGATATTGCTATCAACCGCCGCGAGCGCCAGGCGGATGGACACTTCGAGATCGGAAGAAACCCCGAAGGTATCGTGGATCGCTCGGTGCAGGTGGTTAGCGTTTACTCCCCTCTCCTCGCGAAGGACTCCCGAAGTGAGCAGGGAGAGGGGCCGGGGGTGAGGGTCGCCACCCTCGTCAACTTCGCCTGTCACGGCACCGTCCTCGGGCCGGACAACCTGCTCGCCTCCGCGGATTGGATCGGGGCGATGCGCGCCAAAGTGGAGAAAGAACTAGGTGGGATGACTCTCTTCCTGCAAGGCGCGACCGGCGACCTGAACCCCGATATGTGCTGGAACGACGCCCGCGCCTTCGAGATGGTGTGCCAGGAAGGTGAAAGGGTCGCGGAAGTCGTCGTAACGGCCTGCCGGCTGAAGTCGGAGAAGCTGCTGGGAACGCCGCTCGGCATTGCCCGCTGCGAGGCTTGGCTTCCGCTCGAGGCAGCCGCCGTCACCTCCCTGCCACCCAAGAGTTACCGCAGGCCGCTGCTAGCCATGGCCGGATTGCCATCTTGGATGAGCTTCCTGACCGACTTCCTGCTCGACATTCGTTATCCGTGGAAATCACGCATCGAGGCGCGGAATGGCATCTGGAGCGTGCCGATGCGCCTCAACGCGGTGAGGTTGGGCGAGCTAGGGCTGGCCACCTTCGGTGCAGAGACATTCACCGAGATCGGCCTGGCTGTCAAGGCGCAGTCACCCGCGAAACATACCCTTTTTGCCAGCGTTACGGATGGCTGCATCAGCTACCTGCACACGACGGCTGCCCACACAGAAGGCGGCTACGAAGTGGACATGGCCCCATACGCCTACCGATACCCGGGGCGGCTAGCGGCGGAATGTGAGAAAATTGCCCTGGATGCCGCCCACGAGTCGCTGGACAATCTATGGAAAGAGAACACACTGGCGTTCAGCCGTATTTAGACGGCCTCCTGGGCCTCAACAAGGGGATTCATCCCCTGGCATAGGGCGCAGGACGAGTTCTCGATTGCCTCTGGAAACAATGAAAATGCCCAAATCACTTCTGGACTACGAAATTCGTGAGCAGCCGGAAACGCTCCGGAGGCTACTGGATAATGAGGCCGCTAACATCCAAAGGGTGGCCGAGGCCATCCGCGTCCGCGCCCCGCGCTTTGTGCTGCTGGCGGCGCGCGGCAGTTCGGATAATGCCGCCCGCTACGGGCAGTATCTCTTCGGTGCGCACAACCGGCTGCCGGTCGCGCTGGCCACGCCCTCACTATTCACTATCTACAAATCGCCGCCCTGCCTGAGCGACGCGTTGGTGCTGGCTGTCTCGCAGTCGGGACGCTCGCCGGACATCCTGGCCGTCATCCAGGAAGGGCGGCGGCAGGGCGCGTTGACCGTCGCCATCACCAACGACATTTTCTCTCCTTTGGCGGCATTCGCGGAACACCGCATCAATCTGCGCGCCGGTCTGGAACGCAGCGTGGCTGCCACGAAAACGTACACTTCGTCCCTGCTCGCGCTGGCGATGCTGAGCGCCGCGCTTTCCCAGGATAGAGGACAGCGCCGGGCCCTGGACCTGGTGCCGGCTCTCGTTTCCCAGACTCTGGCGCAAGCCGATACGGTAATCGCTACCGCGACCGCCTATCGGAAAGTCGAGGCCTGCGTGGTGATCGGACGCGGCTACAATTACGCTACCGCCTTCGAGACTGCGCTGAAGCTCAAGGAATTGGCCTACGTGCTGGCCGAGCCTTACTCTTCTGCTGATTTCCAGCACGGCCCGACGGCGTTGGTGGAAAACGGATTCCTCGTCCTGGCAGTAGTGCCAGAGGGCGAGACGGCTATCGAATTGACCGGTTTCATGCAGGAATTAAATCCGCGCGCCCCGCGACTTGTGGTCATCTCGCCGTTTCAACCAGCGTTGGATCTGGCGACCACAGCTATTCCCATCCCTGGTGAAATCCCTGAGTGGCTCTCCCCGCTTGTAGCCATCCTGCCGGGACAGTTGTTCGCCCTGGGCCTGGCGCTGGCCAAAGGCATTGACCCCGATCAACCGCGTGGGCTGCACAAGGTGACACTGACGCGTTAGCCCCTCTTCACCTTCGCCCTCACCACCCATCTTCCCGCCCCTCCGAACCGATATTTATATTCCTCGTTCCCGCGCATGAAGTCGAATTCAGCGCGCTTGTTTTCGTTGGCCCATTCCAGCAAATAGCCCAGCAGCACCCAGCCGGGGGAAAGCTCAAGGTATTTATTGTCAATCCCGGAGTTATAGACCCAGATGCGGTTGTCGTAATCGAAGTTCAGGTAACCGGCCGCTTTTTCGCCGTTCAATGTCAGGAAAGCCAGTTGCAGCCAGCCGGCGCGGAATGCCGCCTGGACGCTGGCGCGCATCTGCGCGCACATGGCCTCGGTCAGGAAGGTGGCCTTGGCCGGGTCGTTGGCCATCAATGCTAGGAAACCGTCAATCTCGGCCTCCAGTGCGGCTTCGTTATCCACGATGTACCAGCGCACTGCCAGCCCGAATTCATGAATGCGGCGCATCTTGCGGCGGATCTCATGGCGCTGTTTCTTGTCTATGTCGCTCATGTAAACGTCGAAATCGCCGGGCAATTGCACCGAGATCGCCGGGCGAAAATTCTCTTGTGTAAAGGCCCAGCCACGCTTCCCGGTTTCGGCTTGCAGCAGGGGCAGCGTGGGAGAAGTTTCGGGCAAGTTGTACAAGTCGAGGGCGCGCCAGGAGGAGGGTCCGCTGCGAACGAGGAAATCCAGCAAACCACCGAGGAAAGCTGGCAGGTCATTTGGGCGGACAATGAGGTCCAGGTAGTCCGAAATTTCGAAGCTGCCTAAAAGCATAAGGGTCGGCTGGCCATCGCGATCCTCTGCCAGGAACAGGGGCGCGAGGCCAACCAACTGCCCGTTTTCTGTCGCGGCGACGATTGCCAGCTCGCCGCGCGGCCACTCGCCGCCGCCCAGCCCGCTCCACCAGGCGCGCAGGTATTCGTGGCGCAGGAAAGGGACGTTGGCGAAGCTTACGGACAGCAGGGCATTCCAATCTGTGGCCAGCGCGTCGAAGTCAGAGGTGGTTTGGATAAGGGCAAATTCCATGAGCCTTCCTTGAAGGGTTGTCAATGAATTGAATTTTACCGTATAATGAATACGTGGCAGCTGTATTCGACCTGAATCTGCTTTCCGTCTATCGTATAGCGAGCCAGGAGTGGCCGGCCTTGCCGGGACTCCTTACTGCCATGCCGCCGCGCCGAGCAGCGCGCAGTCGCCGGGGTGACAACCTGGTCATCTACCTGACCCTTTCCGGCAACACGCCGTTCTCCTCCAGCGAATACAACAAGATCACCTCCCAAATGGCGGAGCGCTTTTACCAGAACCCCGGCGCGCTGACCTCCGCGCTGCGTGTCACAGCCGAGACCCTCAACCAAGCCCTGGTGGAGCGCAACATGGGCAGCACAGGGCGCGGCCAATTTATCCTCGCCCGCCTGATCTTGGGGGTGCTGCGCGGGGCGCAATTCATCTTCGTCCAATGCGGCCCGACGCACATCTATCACCTGACCAACGAAGAAGTGGAACACGTCCATGACCCGCAAATCTCCGGCCGTGGTCTTGGCTTCAGCCAGACCACGCCGCTCTATTTTTCCCAGGTGGACTTGCAGCCCGGCGACCTGGTCGTGTTGTGCGCTGCGCCCCCCTCCAGCTGGGATGGAGTTTTGCAAAACGAGCGCAGCCTTCCCTTGCCGGATGCCCTGCGTCGTAAATTGCTCACCCTGACCGACGAAGACCTGAACGCGGTCTTGATCCAGGTGCAGGCTGGCAGCGGGAAAGTGAACATCGTACAGACTTTCAAACCCACCCCGGAAATACCAACTAGTCCTCCTGAGCCTGTTTCCACGCGCCAGGCTTCTCAACCTGCCCAGGCAGTTCCAGCGCCTTCCCCGGATCTTAAGCCTGCTCCCGCGCCAGCAGCCGGTTCCTCCCCTGAACAGGTCGAGCCGCCTATCGCTAAGATGGAAAAAGAGGCAGCCTTGCCTCCCCCCTCATTCTACATCCTGCCCCAAGCAGCGCAAGATCTGCCCTCACAGGCAACACCGCCTCACCCGCAAGTGATTAAACCAGGGCGTTTCGTACGGCCAATGGGTAGCAGCCAGCCTCCCTCCGCGCCAGCCGAGGGGACCGCCGCGTTGCCTGAGGCGGAGGAGGGCCTCCGTCCGAGTCGTACCGTCGCCCCGCGCGATATGTCGAACATCCCTGAAATCTCTCGTCTGGCTTCCCGCCGCCGCACGGACCTCTTCCGCTGGCTGGCAAAGGGACTGCAGGCCGGGCGCGGCTTCTTCCAATCCATTTCGAATAGCATCCGTAAAGTTCTTCCGCGCCTGCTCCCCGGCCAACAAGAAGGCAAGACGCAGGTCATGTCCGGCTCGACAATGGCTTTCATCGCCATCGCCGTGCCACTGCTGATCGTGACAGTCGCCGCCATGTTCTACTCGCGCTATGGGCGCGCCTCGCAGTATGACGAAAACTACGAGCTGGCAGTCCAGGCTGCGGTTGGTGCAATCGGCCAGACCGACCCGGTCGTTGTCCGCCACGCCTGGGAGAGCACGCTCTACTACCTCGACAAAGCCGAGGTCTACCAGGTGACACAGGATTCGCAGACCCTGCGCTGGCAAGCCCAGGCCGAGCTGGACAACCTGGATCGGATCGTACGCCTGGAATTCCATCCGGCCATTATCAGCGGGTTGGATAAGACGATCCAGGTCAGCCGCATGGCAGCCTCCGAGGCCGACCTGTACCTTCTCAACGCGGCGGGGGGGAACGTCATACGCGCCATGCGCACTAACCAGGGCTACGAGATTGATCCTGAATTCCAGTGCGCACCGGGCACCTACGGTGATTTCACCGTCGGTCAATTGGTTGACTTGGTCGCGTTGCTGAACAGCAACCTCTATAATAATGCGACCCTGCTGGGCATAGATACTACAGGTACGCTGCTCTTCTGCGCCAAGGGCCTCGAGCCGCGCGCGGCCCCCCTTGAGACGCCGGGCTTGGGCTGGAAAAGCGTCTCGGCCTTTACACTAGACGCCGACAGCAACACCCTCTACGTGCTCGACCCAACCGGTAGCGCCGTCTGGAGTTATTTCTGGGTGAAGGACAAGTTCGAGGACCCCAACCTGTTCTTCGGCGAACAGGTGCCTCAGGGCATGAACACGGCCATGGACTTGGCGTTCAGGGGCGAGGACTTGTACTTGCTCTTCGAGGATGGACACGTGACCGCTTGCGTCGGCGGCGGTCGCTGCGTTGACCCGGATCCGTTCACCGATCCCCGACCCGGGCACCTGTCCGGCGCGACGATCAGCGACGCGGTCTTCACCCAGATGCTATTCGCAGGGCCGTCCGACCCTTCGCTTTACATGTTAGAATCAATGACCAGAGCCGTCTATCGTTTCAGCGCGCGTCCCGATGCGCTCAACCTGCAGGGCCAGTTCCAGCCCACAGTGGATCAGCGCAAGTTACTATTTACAACGCCTGTTACAGCCGTGGCAGTCAGCCCGAATCGCTATATTTTCTTGAGCGTGGATAACCAAGTATATTACGCAACGGATGTACCATAACCCTCTTTTCCCACCCCCGTCTCCTCCCCTTTCTCCAACGTTGCGAGAAAGTGGAGGGGTGCAGGGGAGGGGATAGAGGGGCAGGAGCACTCATGAGCAATTCCTCCAGCGGTCTCGGCAAATTTCTCAACTTCCTCATTGACCTCCTGCGCGCCCTCTTTAGCAGCTCGAAGCCAGCTACGGGCGGCACGATGGAACTCCAACTGCCGCCTGTTACGACTCCGACAGTGCCGGCCGATAACATCACTGATCCGGCGCGCATCCTCACCGCGCGCCTCCTGCTGATCGTCTACGACCCGGTCATGGATCCGGCCAGCGGCCAGAAGCTTTCGCAGGCGATGAACTGGAACCGGGTGGAAGACCTGGTCAGTGGTTTCATGGCCGATATCGAGGAGACCTCCGGTGGCCTGGCGCGCTACCAGATCATCCAGCGCATTGACGTGAACGAGTTCCCTGCCCTGGTAGACGGTTATCGCTACGGCCCTGCCACGTACACGGCCGTGGTCAACAAGACGGCCGCTCCACACAAACCAGAGACGGTGGATTACCAGGCCATCCTGACCGGTTTCAACATCCTGCCGCGCGTGGCCAACCGCGAGATTGACGAAGTGTGGGTGTTTGCCTTTCCATACGCTGGCTTTTACGAATCGACCATGAGCGGGGTGGGCGCTTTCTGGTGCAATGCGCCGCCACTGGAAAGCACCGCTGGTTGCAGTCGCAAGTTCATCCTGATGGGCTTTTCGTATGAGCGCGGCGTTGGCGAGATGCTCGAATCCTTCGGCCACCGGGCTGAAAGTCTCCTGGCCAAAACATTCGATTGCCAGGATTTTGTGGCCTGGGCTTATAATCCGAACCGGCTATGGGCAGTTATAGACACCACTTCCAGCCTGAATCTATTCCAAAGGTATATTTGCTTCGACCAGATCGCTCCGAGCCAGGCCGCCATTGGAACGATCCATTATGCCCCCAACAGCGAGCGGGATTACGATTGGAACAACCCGCGCCAGGTGCTCAGCAACTGCTACGATTGGGACAATTTCCCCGTATTAAAAAATGACATCCGCCAGGTCACCGCGGACGAATGGGGCAGCGGCGACATCCGCGCCCACCACACATGGTGGCTAAAACACTTGCCCAAGGTGGCCGGCCGTACCAGCGGCGTTGTCAACAATTGGTGGCAATATGTGATGGATCCGAATCTAATTGATCTGTAAAGATCTTATTCACCCTATTCAGGGTGAATCGGTATATTGTAGGATTTG